>Ga0315306_10000717_pt1 | contig 15977 bp, 12 predicted proteins | sample TDP1_MG_FD_203803 | JGI IMG/M metagenome (GOLD analysis project Ga0315306, IMG submission 203803) | Freshwater sediment microbial communities from Lake Towuti, South Sulawesi, Indonesia - TDP1 | ecosystem: Environmental > Aquatic > Freshwater > Lake > Sediment | place: Indonesia: South Sulawesi... | reverse complement strand
TCACCAAGATTCGATACCTCAAGCCACCTGATCATAAACGGGCTCCCATCTATTCGAGTGTGAACCCTGACTTCAATTGGCCGTCGTTCATGCGAAAGATGGACTGCGATATGCCGTTCCAGTCCGCTTTCGTTGCGGAAGCCACTGGCATCCGTCTCTTCGGCGCCTATCCAGTGCCAACCTCCCTTAAGTTCCTCGCCCTCTATCGCGAGGATGAAAGCGTCCGCAGGCATGTGTCGAACGGCTTTGGTCCAATCGTCCCGTCGAAAGTGCATCTCTGGGCGTATGACACCCGTGGTCGACCAGTAGCGTCCTACTAGGCGCCCCTCAATAAATGCCTCGTCGTAGATGAAGCGTCCAGATGAATATCGAATTCCAAGATCTGGTGCTGGCCGAAACCTTACATCACAGTAGCTCATGAGAGGACCTCGGTTGCCACTCCATATTTAAGCGTTCACCAGACTCAGCGCTGGGCAGAAAGTTGTTCTGAATCTGCATTTGCTCCGCCTAGTGTCCGACGCATTCCTTGACGATCGATCGGTGCCACGGTATACCATGTAAGACACATCGTATGAATCTGAGAGCGCTACGCACAATGTGCAGTAGATGATGTTCCCCCCTCTAGCGGTCCTTGTGGTCCGCCGTACTTGTCAGGTTCACTTTTGAATTGCAGCCAAGACTTATCTTGGCAATCATTCCGCTGGGAGGACTCTTCGATCGATCTGGTTCGCAGAAGACAGGAGCAACAGGTTAGGTCGACTGATACTTCCTTGGAGCAGCGCTCTTCAACTGGTGTGCGAGGCTTTGGCAATCTTGGCTATAAGTTCTATGCGCGCTTCGCATACCCACCCACTTAGATCGATCAAGTCAGCGAAAATGGAGTACCGTCTACGGCAACTTGATCATCCGCTCTGAACCTACGATTGAAGACAACAATGCGTAGAAGTGCTTATATAGGTTCAGAACCGAGGCAACCAAGGTGACCGAACTTGGATCTCAAGAATCCCTATGTTGATAAATCAACTCTGACCGAGATGTACAGAAACATGGCTAGAATAAGGCGCTTCGAGGAAAAACTCGCTGAGCTGTACACCCAAGGGAGACTATACGGTTCTATTCACACATATGTGGGAGAAGAAGCCGTGGCGGTCGGAGTCTGCACAAATCTTCGAAAAGACGACTACATAACTAGCACCCATCGACCCCACGGCCACTGTATCGCGAAAGGCACACCTCTAGACAAGATGTTTGCAGAACTGATGGGCAAGGCGAGCGGGACGAATAGAGGCAAAGGAGGATCAATGCATATCATGGACTTCGAGAACGGAAATATCGGAGCGAATGGAATCGTTGGAGCAGGTATGCCGATTGCAGTTGGCGCTGGACTTTCAGCCAAGTTGAGAGGAACTGATCAGGTCAGCATATCATTTTTGGGAGACGGGGCTTCGAATGAGGGAAGCTTCCATGAATCGATTAATCTGGCGGCAGCGTGGGATGTCCCTGTAGTGTTTGTGTGCGAGAATAACTTGTACGCAACCTGGTCTCGATTGACGGACTCAGCCAAGATCAGTGACATTGCCAGTAGGGCAGTGTCCTATGGCATAGATGGGATAGTAGTAGATGGAATGGACATAACCGATGTGTACACAACTGCAAGAGATGCCATTGCCAATGCGAGAAAGAAGAAGATCCCCACGCTAATAGAATGCAAGACCTACCGATTTGTGGGCCACTACCTAGGTGATTCAGATCCAGCAGAAATCAGACCTGAACCGGAGAAAGCGGCATGGAGGGCAAAGTGCCCAATCGACAGACTAGGGGCGTTTCTTGTCTCATCCAAGATGGTGTCCAAAGAGAAGTTGAAAGAGATAGACGACAAAGTGGTTGAAGAAGTTGAGGGTGCGGTTAGAACCGCTGAGGCAGCCTCCTTTCCCCACACAGATGAAGCATTGAAGGATGTCTTCTTCGAAACCCCGTCACATGGGGAAATAGAGCTAGAACCAGGTCCCGGTGAAGATGGCAGGGAGCTTTCCTTTGCTATGGCCATTAACGAGGCGTTGAAAGAAGAAATGGCGAGGGACGAAACTATTTTCACCTACGGACAGGGTTTCATGGGCGAAAGGGGCGGTCCGTACGGAGTCGTGAAGGGTCTTCAGCATATGTTCGGGCATGAAAGAGTCATGGATTCGCCCATGTCTGAATTTGCCATGGCAGGGTGTGCCTGTGGCGCTGCGATGACAGGGATGAAACCCGTTGTCGAAATAATGTTCAACGACTGGATTGGTCTGGCTATTGACCAGATAGCAAATCAGATAACCAAGATGAGATACGTCTCAGCTGGACAAGTGAAAATGCCATTGGTTATCAGGACGAACATTGGAATAACACGCTCTCATGGTCCACACCATTCTCAATGCCTCGAGTCATGGTTCTTGCACCTTCCAGGGATAAGAGTAATCATTCCATCAACTCCGTATGACGCCAAGGGGCTCTTGAAGGCTGCACTGAGAGACAACAACCCTAGTATCTATATGGAGCACAAAAAGCTATACCCAGTCAAGGGTCCTGTACCAGAAAAGGAATACATCATTCCCCTGGGCAAAGCGGATGTGAAGAGAAAGGGAACCGACGTCACGATAGTGACGTGGTCGAGGATGGTACACGATGCACTTACTGCAGCTAGCAAACTTGCAGAACATGGAATTAGCGCGGAAATAGTAGACCCTCGAACGCTAGTCCCCCTCGACAAGAAAACCATCATCGACTCTGTTAAGAAGACAGGTCATGTGGTAATCGCTCACGAGGCAAACAAGACCGGCGGGGCAGGAGGCGAAATTTCAGCGATCCTAACGGAAGAGGCGTTTGAATACCTCAAGGCCCCAGTCGTACGGATAGCCACCCCTGATGTCCCGATGCCCTTTAGTCCACCACTTGAGGAATACGTCGTCCCTAACGAAGCGAAAATAGTCAGAGCAGTGAAGAACGTCCTAGGTCGCTAGCTCGCTTTTCACATCAATCCCTTCAAGTGATAACCTTTAATAAGCAGGTTCGTTCGCTCGATTGATGAGAGAGCAATGACTGAAGTGTCAATTTTAATGCCGAGAATGGACCCCGAAATGCAGGAGGGCAGAATAGTTGAATGGTTCAAGAAGGAAGGTGAACACGTAGAAAAGGGAGAGGTAGTAGTTCAAGCGGAATCTGAGAAAGTCCTATTCGAAATAGACGCGCCTGAGTCGGGAACTCTCAAGAAAATCGTTGCGTTCAACGGCGACGTGGTTCCAATAGTTCAGCCAATCGGTATCATTGAAGTAGAGGCATAGGCAAGTTAAATGGCCGTAAGATCGAGTTGTCTTTCCATCCCACCATTCCTAGTAAGTATACCAACTATGTTCAGAAGCTCCAGTCCAATAGATGAGTGAAATTCAGACACGGGGAACGATCTCCCCGCACTTGAGCACACCAATTTTGGCTTTCCTCCCCTGTTCCCTTAGCGCCATGTCAACTGCTTCTTCTGGGGTGCTTGCTTCAATGAATCCCAAGGCCTCCTTGTCGCTGTTTGTCAAACCTTCAGAGTAGCATATGATCTTAGCCCGCTCCAGAATTTGTGAGTGCTGGAGAAGAGCTCCCCCAACCGGCAAGTCTTCAATTTCACCGTTTTTGATGGCTCTAATGTGATCGTCGAAATGTTGTCGGGCTCTATCTTTGAACGTGGCGTGTGTAGGTGATATTCCCTCAGGACACGGCGTTATGAGGACTATTGCCCCTCCTGGCCTGACCGCAGTACAAGCAAAGTCCAGCGCCTTCATCGCCTGCCAATAGTCGATGTCAGCTGGGTATGTGGAGAAAATTATGACATCAGCGAGACCGGGAATCCTGGGACGATACGCATCACTGGCAATTTTCACGCCTGTTCGGAAAGTCTGGACCGGCTCGCCAGCCACCACGTCAGCGATTTTGTCTTCCTCGTTGAGAATTGTGTTCACGATTAGGTTCAATCCTACTCTTTCTGCAACCTCGTCTATTTCTCTTCTCACAACGTTCTCGACGTTGCCCGCAAGCTTCATGATGGGCCTCACCTTTCCCCCGGTAACATGCGTCATTCCGGTCGTCTGTTCACCACACACCCCTGGTAGCACAATTTTGCCTCCCCCTCCCCAACCCGCAAAATTGTGCGGTGCTATATTGCCGACACCCACGACAAAATCTGCGTCGTAGACCATTTTGTTCACACTTATCGGAATTCCTGACTCTGTTTTCCCCATGTGAATAAGGGAAGACTCATCTCTCCATTCATGGTTGACAACGGCAACCTGTTCCGTGATGGCGTCGCCATATCTCTCTTTGATTTCTTTTTCAGTCATTTCTCGATGAGTGCCGAGCGCGATAATGACGGTGATACTCCTTTCTTGAATATTTCTCTTGCTCAACTCGTCTACTAAGATAGGGAGGACAACTCTTTGAGGCGTGGGGCGTGTGAGGTCGTCGACCAAGATGACAGTTTTCTCAGTTCGTGCCATGGCCTTGAATCGTGTCAAGGCTTCCCCAACGGATCTTCTCACGACATCTTTAGGATCCCTCAGAGTCGTCATTTTCTGTCGACCGACTGTGAAGAACAAGTTTTCCCTGGGGATGTCGACGGGGATTTGTTCGTCTTGGCCGTAGGGAAGGACGATTCTCATACGATAGATCTCCTGATTTTGACCCAGCCTAGTCCGCTTTTCTTGTGCCGAGATATAACAGTTGTGCATACAGGCATTAGGATATGTATCTTCGATCGATCGGAGGGCCCTAGGCAAAAGCCAACACGAGGCCGTCAGCGAGGTCTTGAAATTTCTTGAGAAATTAGTGTGCTAGATGGAGGCGTCTCCGAGCTTTGAAAATTATGGTTTTGAACCATCCTTTGGCGAAGAGGTGATGCTAAGAGTGGGCAGATTCAAGTCACGAAATAATATGCAAAACGAAGCTTAGGTAGTTAAGAAAGGCAAAAGATTCTAATAAGCGCGCTGAGCCTTGTTTCTGGGTTGGGTTGGGCCGATTCGTGGAAGCAGCGGATTGGGCCTATTGTCACAAAGAGAGGTACGCAAACCATGAATTTCAGGAGAATCGAGTGGGAAAAATTCAAGTTAGATGAGGGGGCGTTTGAGTCGGCGGGAGTGTTCGATGTCAACAACGACGGCATTCCTGACATCGTATGTGGAGGATACTGGTATGAGGGGCCGGACTGGAAGAGGCATAAAATCTGTGACGTGCCGACCTATGAGGAGTATTACGACGATTTCTCCACGATCCCCATGGACGTTAATGGCGATGGTTACTTGGACTTCATTACGGGCGGATGGTGGGGAAAGACCCTTGTGTGGCGGGAGAATCCAAAGGGTCAGCCGGTGGATTGGAAGACCCACCGCATCGACGAGTGCGGCTCGATAGAGACCACACGGGCCTGGGATGTCGATGGCGACGGTGAGCTCGAGATAGTGCCTAACACGCCCGGCGGGCCGCTGGTCTTCTACAAGCTTATCCATGACAAGGAAGGCAGAGGAACTGGCCAGTTCCGTAGGTTTCAGGTTTGTGAGGGCCCTTCCGGCCACGGGCTGGGATTCGGCGACATTGCAGGCAAGGGGCGGGGTGCGTTTGTCATGTCTGGAGGCTGGCTGGAAGCGCCTGCCGACCCTGCTAATGAGCGTTGGATTTTTCATCCCGAATTTGAGCTGGGGTGCGCGAGCGTCCCGATCATCGTAGCGGATATTAACGGGGACGGTTTGGTGGAGCTCATCGCCGGCCAGGCCCACGGTTATGGCCTCGATTACTACCGGCAGCGATTCACTAGGAGCGGCAAACGAAAGTGGGTACGTCACCCGATTGACCCTTATTTCTCCCAATACCATGAGATGCATTATGTGGACATCGATGGTGATGGCCAGTGCGAGCTGATCACTGGCAACCGTTATCGCGCTCACTGTGGGAGAGAGACAGGAGAAACCGATGTGGTCGGACTGTACTGTTTCAAATGGAACGATGAGTCTTTCACCAAGCAGGTTATCGACCACGGAAAAGTTCCCAATGCTTCCGGTACAGGAATATTTCTTTCGATCGCGGACATTGACGGTGATGGCCGACTGGACATTGTTGCACCCGGCAAGGAAGGCCTTTATGTTTTTCGAAATCTGGGGCCCGAAAAGGCGGGAAAGAAATGAATCCTTGGCGGGCAACAATCGAGTTTGTGGGATAACAGATGAACAAGGCAAGAATCGGTTTTGTGGGCGTTGGCAGTATGGGGCAGTGTGCGCATCTCAGGAACTATGTCAACCTGCCGGGCTGCGAAGTGGTTGCCATCGCGGAACTACGCCCGAAGTTGGCGCAGAAAGTGGCTGCCAGGTATGGCGTGCCCCGCGTTTACAGAAACCACGAAGAGATGCTAGCAGCGGAGAAGCTGGACGGCATCGTGGCTTCGCAGCAATTCACCCGGCACGGCGTAATTGTCCCCGAGTTGTTGAAAGCCGGCATTCCCATCTTCACCGAGAAGCCGTTGGCTGGGTCAATCGAAGTCGGTGAGAAGATTGTGCAGGCCGTCAGAAAAAGCGGCACCTGGCATATGATCGGTTATCATAAGCGCAGCGACCCGGCCACCATGTACGCCAAGGCCGAGATCGACCGGCTCAAACAGACCGGGGAACTCGGCAAGATGGGGTATGTTCGCATTCTCATGCCCGCAGGCGATTGGGTCGCGAGCGGCTTTGTGGACCTCATCGAAAGCGACGATCCGACACCGCAACTTGAGTACGATCCCCCGGCGACCGATATGGATGAGCAGACCTACAAGGACTACATCGCTCTCGTCAACTACTATATTCATCAAGTCAACCTGCTGAGGCATTTGCTGGACGAGCCCTACTATGTCACCTATGCCGATCCCTCCGGGCTGCTGCTGGTTGCCCAAAGCGAGAGCGGCGTTGCAGGGGTCATCGAAATGTCGCCCTATTCCACCACGATTGACTGGCAGGAGTCGGTCCTCACATGCTTCGAGCACGGATGGGTGAAGCTCGAACTTCCGGCGCCTATGGCCTGTAACCGCCCCGGACGAGTAGAGATTTTTCGCGACCCGGGTGAAGGTGCCACGCCCCAGACTATTATTCCCCAGCTCCCGTCGATACATGCAATGCGTCAGCAGGCCATAAACTTCATCAAAGCCATCAAGGGGGAGATGAAGCCCCCTTGCGAGGCCGAGGAGGCACTCGAAGATCTCAAGGCTGCGCGTGAATATCTGCGGCTTCTAAAGGGGTGTTGAAGAACAGACAACGTAAGAAACTCTATGCAAGCGATCGTTCGATCGCTTGATTTCTGAGCAAACTTTACTAATACCGATGTAGTCAAGGAATGGGATCCTCGATGAAGCTGAGTTGTCTTCCTGTGTCCTATTTCCCTCGCATACTTGATGGAAAGATGAGCGTGAGTCAGTGGGCGCGAGAGGCGGTTGAGATCGGCCTTGATGCGATCGACATCAGCATTCTATTTCTGAAGAGCCGTGATCGAGACCATCTAGAGCGCCTACGGGCAGAGATCGCGGAGGCGAGGGCAAAGGTTTGCATGGTAACGACGTACCCAGATTTCACTCATCCAAAGGAGGAGGAGCGCGAGAGGCAGCTGGACCAACTTGTATCCGACGTTGCTGCAGCGGCTCAGCTGGGCGCCGAGCTCGTTCGAGTCACGGCAGGCCAAGCTCATCCCGAGACCGGCATCGAGCAGGGAATCGAATGGGCTGTAGAAGGGCTAACTCGTGCTTTGGAGGCTGGTGAAAGACATCATGTGAAATTGGTCTACGAAAACCATGCGAGAGGCACCGGTTGGGCATACAACGACTTTTCTCATCCCACGAAGATCTTCCTTGCCATCGCTGAAAGAACGGCGGGCACGTCGCTAGGCATAAACTGGGACACCTCAAACACCTTGGCGTACGGTGACGATCCCATCCCGGTATTGAGGAAGGTGCTTCCTCGAGTGGTGAGCGTTCATGCCGCCGATATCTCAACGCGAGGTCAACTGACCCCTGTGCTCCTAGGCACTGGCCTGGTTCCCTTCCGCGAAACGTTCGCCATACTGAAGAGGGCGCGTTTTGATGGGTGGATCTGCATCGAGGAAGCCAGCTTCAGCGGGCGCTCAGGGATTGAGGCTGCAGCGCAGTTCATTCGTCGAACCTGGGATGAGGTCACACCTCTCGATAATACAGTCAACACGGAAACGTAAGACTCCAAGCAAGAAATCGGGTAGCAACCTGATGTTCCTTATTCAACCGAATGAACCAGACCACCGTTCCAATTCACAAGGAGGCGCGAGGCATCAGTTGATCGACGCGAAAGAAGGGAAATTGAATCGATCGATCCTGACGTTCTCGTATATCAAGCGGATACACAGCAGATACCATGCCGCATTGGGGATGCTGGAGACTAGGACCACTTGAATGCTGTCTTAATACTATCATATTCACAGAGTGAGGGGGCAACTCCACTTTCGGCATACAAGATCTGACTTGTGTGCTTGTGAATTGCTTGGCATGTAACCCCAAAACAAAGGCATTTACACATTGCATATACTTTTTGGGCGTAGCAGTGGAGATTCTCGATCAATCGACTTGGGTTCTAAGTCTCCTGACTAGCTTGCTACCTGCAAGAAAGTAAGACTCAAACAGCTTCGACAAATAAGACTAGAGAAACACAGGAGAATTAGCAGTAATCAATCGATGATGCTTGCGTGTCGGGCCATAAGACTCTCATGCCCCTTCTGTGGAGAATCGGGTGATGAGGTTGGCGTCGATCGAACGTAAAAACTTATTAGAACCCGCTTGTTTACCGGGAGAACAATGAAATATCGTAGATTTGGAAAACTGGGATGGAAAGTCTCGGCGCTTGGATTCGGTACCATGAGGCTCCCCACAATCGGCGGAGACCAGGCCAGGATAGACGAAGCTAAAGCGATCGAGATGATAAGATATGCTATCGATCATGGCGTGAACTATCTCGATTCAGCTTATCCTTACCATGGCGGAAATAGCGAGGTCGTGGTAGGGAAGGCTCTAAGGGATGGGTACCGTGAGAGGGTTAAGGTCGCGACTAAGATGCCCACCTGGCTAGTCAACTCTCATGCGGATATGGACAGGATTCTCGGCGAACAGTTGGGCAAACTCCAGACTGACCATATAGACTTCTATCTGCTCCACGATCTTCATAGGGAACGATGGGCCAAGATGCAAAGTCTGAACGTGTTTCGGTGGGCGGAGAAAGCCATCGCAGGCGGAAAAATCGGATATCTGGGCTTCAGCTTTCATGATGAGTACGCTGTATTCAAAGGTATAATCGACGAGTATGAGAATTGGACCTTATGTCAAATCCAGTACAACTTTGAGAACGAGGGTGTGCAAGCGGGCACCAAAGGCCTAAAGTATGCGGCAGAGAGGGGACTTGCGGTTGTCATCATGGAACCTCTTCTTGGAGGAAATCTGGCAAACCCGCCTGGGGAGATACAAGCCATCTGGGATGGCGCGAGGAAAACCCCGGTGGACATGGCACTTCAATGGCTATGGAACAAACCAGAGATCTCGGTTGTGCTCAGTGGAATGAGCACTATGGAACAGGTGCGGCAGAATGTGGAAAGCGCCTGCGTGTCTGGTGTGGGTACGTTGACAGTCGATGACCTCGGCTTGATTGATCGGGTACACAACAGATACAAGCAGATCAGTCCAATTCCATGCACAAGGTGTGACTACTGCATGCCATGCCCCAATGGTGTTGACATTCCGCGCAACTTTGAACTTTATAATCAGGGTGTCGTCTATAACCACCTCGATTTGATGAGGGCCATCTATCGGGGCGGACACATGCCAGAAGACCAGCGCGCAAGTGCCTGCAAAGCCTGCAGAACATGTGAGGAAAAGTGCCCACAACAGATTAGGATCAGCGAGTGGATGCCGCGTGTTCACGAGGAATTGAGCCGCGCTTAGGCCGTAAGCCGCTCGATCCGGAGACTCGCACTGCTTCACTGTTATCTCAGTACGATCACATTCGCGAAGTGAGAGGGCAACTCTGCTCTCAACATGGAAGAGCTGACTCTAGTTGGTGGATGCCTTTCAATCTCCATCTTGTCGGTCTCATCGAAGTCGTTCCTGCTATCGATCGTCTCACCTCACATGTAGGCATGCTCTAGCGTGGTTGAGGCGAACCCTCCAACCTCAACTATGCATTCCACAAACCACGGAATGCCTGCTTCTAGGAAATGACATACCTATCATAGAACGGGGTAAGATTGAGGATCTATTCGAATGCATAGTTCTTAGAAGCAGCTCGTGTGTCTTATTCGAATAACGACCAAGACGTGCTTCCTCACCGCTTTATCGCCCAAGAATCGATCGAACGAATGTCTCAGTTTCTTGGGACAATAACGAAGGACCTAGAGGGAATTCTCTGATGTGCAAAGAGTCCAAAAAAAGCTGTGTCGTAAGGTTTTTTAAGCAAGGATTGCGCATGGGGGGCGGTGAATTGTGATGAAGGAGATTGTTGGAGTTTTGGCTGCGGGGAATTCAGATGAGACGGACAGCAAGAAAAATCGAGCTTGAGATTTCTGAGGATAGCTTGAATAACGATCTGGAGAAGTATCGACAAGAAGCGATTAGGCTAGGTGCAACAGATTCAAAGATCGTGACATCCGATGTGATTCCTATCGATGATCGTGTCGTACTGAAATGCGAGATCCCCGTATGTTTCGGCTATGGAACCTGTGCCAATTGTCCCCCAAATACAATCACACCTTCAGAACTCAGAAACTTGATTACAAAATACAAACATGCGATATTTTTCAAACTTGAGGTTAAACCAGAGGTGATCGTCCGAAATAGGGAAACAATTCTGGAACGCGCCGGCGCGTACCAAAAGATTTTTGAGATCGTGAGCGCAGTAGAATCGATGGCATTCTACGATGGCTACTATCTAGCTGTGGGATTCGCTGCAGGATCCTGCAAAAGCACCTATTGTTACAAGGTTGAGTGTTCGGCCCTAAGGGGTGAAAGATGCAGACACGAACTAAGAGTCCGCCCGTCCATGGAAGCCGTTGGGATAGATGCTTATAGGCTCGCTACCAGCTTGGGTTGGGATGTATATCCGATAGGAAGCGATTGCGACCCTCGAGATATCCCAAAAGGATCGCTGATGGGCTTAGTCCTAGTCCACTGAGTTTTGAACGATCTTCTCAACGATCGATCGGCAACGAAACCGAAGCTTGTGCCACCCCAGTTAGCGAATATCGCTTCATCCGTCTGAGTATATAGTCGCTTGGCTTCCCACCGAAGGTCGATCGAGCGTCAGTAGTTGACGAACTCAACCTCGATCCCGCTGGGGTCCTTAGCGAAAGCTATCTGAGCCGTGACGGGCTTCAAGATCGACTTGTGAGAAAATTTTTCCTGCACTATTGGAACGCCTTCAGCTCTCAGTCTCGAAATCACTTGATCTATATCTTCAACCTGGAAAGAGATGTGGTCAAACCCCTCTCGGCCGAGTTGCTCTCTGTTCTTCCGTTGCATGAGTTCGATCATGAACCCGGTCTCTCTGTCCCTGAGAAAAGCCTCTACCGCGTCTATGCCTCCTTTCTCGTTCTTGACGTACTGCCTGTTAACAAATTCCATCCCAAGAGTGTCTCGATAGAAACTGATCGACTTCTCGATGTCCCTTACGTTTATAGCGACGTGATATAGCTTCATGGAGGCATGAAGCAATCATCCATTTATATAAGATTTGTGCGATCTCTCAAGGGAGGTAGGACTACAAGGCTGGAAGGGCTGAGGGATTGGCATGAAAGTGGCTGTATGGCACGGGGGAAAAAACCTCAGGATCGAAGAGGCCCCTACGCCGTCGATAGAGGAGAACGGAGTCCTTGTTAGAGTCAGGGCCTGCGGGCTCTGTGGCTCTGACCTCCACGCGTATCAGGGTCTTTCCGATAGACGAGTGCCGCCACTAGTTTTGGGGCACGAGTTCGCGGGTGATGTTGAGGAGACAGGCCCTGGCGTCAAGAGCCTTGAGATCGGTGACAGGGTGGTCGTGGATCCCTTGGTGGTCTGCGGAGAGTGTGACCGCTGTATCCGTGGATCGCAGAACGTCTGCAGAGACAAGAAGTTCATAGGTTTGAGTATGCAGGGTGCACTTGCCGAGTATGTGGGCGTCCCAGCCGACAGGTGTTTCTTGCTGCCCGATGAGATGTCCTACGAGGAAGGCGCGATGGTAGAGCCGACGGCGGTGGCAGTGCACGCAACCAACAGGGCAGCGATCTCATTGGGCGACACTGTGGCGATAGTTGGCACGGGGGTGATAGGCCTTCTTACTCTTCAGACAGTGAGGCTCAGAGGCATTTCTAGAGTTTTGGGCATCGATCTCTCAAACGAGAGATTAGGTCTAGCCAGGAGATTTGGTGCGGACGAAGTGATCAATCCAGTGAAAGTCGACGCTGTTGAGCGCGTTATGGAGCTAACGAACAGGACAGGGGCAGACTGTGTCTTAGAGGCAGTGGGTATTCAGCAGACTGTGAGGCAGGCGATGAAGATGGTGTCAGATCAAGGAAGAGTGATCGTCATCGGCCTGCTCCAGAAATCGATGGAGCTGGAGGCTCTTGAGATCACCGTTAGAGAGCTGTCGCTCATGGGTACCTATGGCTACACCGATCGAGACTTCAAGACAGCGATAGGCCTCATCAGTGAGGGAAGAATTGATGTGAGACCGCTGATTACAACGGTTCTTCCGCTGAACTCCGTTAAAGAAGGCTTCGAAAGTCTGGTCAAGCAACAGGCTGTCAAAGTCATCCTGAAACCGTAGCGTTCACAGGGGCAGACCACTTGGGCGAGCACCTCGGCCGCGAGGCCGAACGATGGATTCCAACCGCCACCTCATCACGCGATCTTTGTCTTGGTAGCTTCAATCATAGCTTCTATGTTTCTGAAGGGAGTCTCGGGCGCCAGTCCTCCGCCTGTTGACAGCCACAGGCCGCCTCCATGGCTTGCTTTCGCCATGATCTTCCAGCATTCTTCACGAACTTGTTGAGGTGTGTACTCTCTGAATAGCGGTGGGTGAATGTTTCCCTGAAGACAGAAATGGGTCTTCTGCTTACACAGCGCGGGATCATCCTTGTATCCGAAGTGCCACACATCGGCATTGATCTTGTCGACCTCATCCAACATATGGCTCACCGAACCTTCGTTATGCCACCAACGGAGAGCTCTTGGATACCGCTCAAAGGTCTTGTTCAGATAGGGAAGGACAAACTCACGGAACTGTTCTCTCCCCATCATTGACGCAATGTGATCCCCGATGCCCAGAATCCTACAGGGCCCTACCACCTCTTCGATGGCTTCGCAGACCTTCAACTGGAAATCCGTCGCCAAGCTGAGCCACCTATGCAGGGTGTTGGGATGGCGCCTCATCCAAACCATGAACCTGTCATACCCCATCGCCAGAGCTGCTCCCTCAACACACGTGCCAGGGTACACGTTTCCGTCGACGTACCCGTACTCCTCCCTCAGGTCTCTTGGAAACCAGTCACAGAAGTACTCCAACTGCTTCAGGTACTCCGACGCGGTCCCATCCACGCGGGGGTCAGGAACACCTGCCTCTATGAGCCTGTCGACATCTTCAACGCTTTGAATGGGATACTCCCCGACCCAGGGAGGGGCGTCGTCCATCCACCTGACTTTTCCGCCGAATCCAGTCGCTGTCAAACTCAGCTCATGGCCGTATTCGGGCAGGGCGTTTGTCATAAGGACCTCAGGAAACCTTCTTTGAAACGCAACCTTGGCCTCAAGCTGCAGCTTAAGATCGTGATAGTAATCATACTCCTTGACCAAGCCGTACCTCTTGAGATTCAAGCTGTAGATCTGAAGGACAACGGGAACCGTGTCGGGTTCTTGGTGTCTCGCTGCTGCTAGAGCGTTATCCCAGACGGTCGTGCTCACTTCACCCTGTCCGTAATCTCTGTATCTATCAATCGAGTGAGAATTAACGCTTTCACCTGGCCTATCTCATTATTGAGCTGAGACAGATCCTCAAGCCGATCGCATCTCACAATAACCCGAGCTTCTTCATTATCTCGAGCCTGGGTAGGGAAACTATGCCGATCGTCCTCGGACGTACCTTCAGCTCGCGTCCTGAGTGTTACTACTAGCGTCCGTCACGACTGTGCTGTCCAGCATTGTCATCTCAAAGCTTCGCGTAGTCGTTCAGAGTTGACGGGCGAATTCAATGTTATCTGCCTCGTTAGAAATCCATCGCTGACCGGCAGCGCTACACTTGTGATGTGCTTTGCGTCGTCGGGCGCAACCCATGGAAGATCGTCCATTACATCCTCGACGGTCACAACAGTATGATCCGGGAAGACTGTGTATTGATTGAATGTCGCTTAGAATCTTGGCAGCGAACCTCGCGGTCGGAATCAATCGATTGCTTCAGACCTGATCGATTGGGTACTTCCCGTACTTCCTCGCTGCGTCGAACAAAGCGACAATATTCCCTGGTGGAGTGTCAGCCTGTAGGTTGTGCGAACCCGCCAGTATATATCCGCCGCCTGGAGCCAAGGCGCGCAATGCCCTCTTGACCTCCCTTCGCACCCCAGCAGGAGATTCAAACGGTATAACTCTCTGAATGTCAACTCCACCGTGGAAGCACAACCTGTTGCCAAAGTCCTTCTTAATGTCCGCCGCGTTCATCTGAAACGCCGACGGTTGAAGAGGATTGAGAACATCGACCCCTGCCTCTATGAGATCATCAAGGATCGAGTAGATGGACCCGCATGAGTGATGCAGTATCATTGCTCTGGTTCTGTTGTGTACGTAGGAATATAGCCTGGTGAGTCTTGGCTTTATGTACTGTCGGAACAGCCCCGGCCTCATTATCAACCCTGTCTGCATTCCGTAATCATCACCAAACTGGACGAGTTGAACATACTTGCCTATTCTCTCCAAGTACTCTTCGTAGAAGCCAAGGAATGTTGTGAGAAGTTTGTCCAGCAACGCGTTTGCGAAATCCGGACGTTTATGCATATCGAGCATGAAGGTCTCGAATCCTCTCATCCACCAAGAGTGTTCGAAGAGGCTTGCACCGAGGGACTGACCAACCACGGCGTAGTCTGTGTTCTCGCAGAGTTCCTGGGCTTGCTCCTCTATACCGTCGTATCTCTCCTCACTGTGGGGATCGGGCCAGGGATAGGTCTCCAGGTCATCCACCGAAGCCGCCTTGAGCGGATGGTCTATCATATCATAGTAGAGAGGCCCCTTGCCCCATTTAATGCCCCACTCATCAACGAAGTACGGCCTGCCATACTTATCGTTGTCTAGATCGGGCCTTCCCTGCAGTAACCCGCTCCTCAGAAGCACTCTCCGAAAATCAATGCCAAACCTCTGGAGCATTTGTTCCGGTGGAGAAACCGCTTGCTGCACCTTGTCTATGATCCTTGCCCTAACCTGCACGCCCAGAAACTTTGAGAGCCTCTCGTGTGCTAGGACGTGAAGCGAAGAAATGTTGCCTCCAAGGTCTATCGGAACTCTGTCAGGCTCTTCATATCGAAGCGCCTTCATTACTCTTTCCCTGGGACTCATACTGTTCATGCGATTGAGCCTCTCTCCGTCGGGTTGCAGACATCACGATCTTGAGTTCCGTGCCAGGCCGGTTTCGATCCACTCGTTGCGAACTGCTTCCTAGATCGCCTATATAATCTTTCGATCGATCATGCCTCTTCAGCAGCTGGGTAAGGCGATCGGAATTTGCCTAGGACAGAACCTGATCATATGCGTTTAAATATTCACTACGGAGGGTGTTGCCAGGTCGCGGCGGAGGCCTAGTGTCGTGCGCTCTGAAGGTTGCTTAACACCTGACCAGGATGGCACCCGGATAGAAACCCCCCGAGGAACGAGATATGGTTGGAGTTGATTTGAGAGTTGAGGCGTACAGTGAAGTCGT
>Ga0315306_10000715_pt1 | contig 15990 bp, 16 predicted proteins | sample TDP1_MG_FD_203803 | JGI IMG/M metagenome (GOLD analysis project Ga0315306, IMG submission 203803) | Freshwater sediment microbial communities from Lake Towuti, South Sulawesi, Indonesia - TDP1 | ecosystem: Environmental > Aquatic > Freshwater > Lake > Sediment | place: Indonesia: South Sulawesi... | reverse complement strand
TACACCTGAGAACCTGGCTGAGAGAAGCCTTGCGTCAGGTCACCTTCAATACCGATCAAGCAGTGCTACCCTTTGACGCCGAGGCCAAGGAGATTCTGACCAAGATACTGCTGGAGCACAGGATCCAGGGTGAGAAGCTTTCGTTGACCAAGGAGAATCTACGCGTCTTGATCGGCTGTCTCCACCCACACACCGGTGCCCTTCCCGATGAAGGCGACGCGATTGATTCTCTGTCATTGATCCACCGCATATCCGGGATGAATCTGAGGAAGAAGGGGCAGAGTTTCGTCGGAGCAAGAATGGGACGGCCTGAGAAGGCTGGTCCCAGGGTGATGAACCCCCCCGTGCATGTCCTCTTCCCCGTGGGTGTGGAAGGAGGCCCAAGCAGAGACATCGTGGCTGCGAGGAACAAGACGCTGAACGTAGAGCTTACAACGAGGAAATGCGTTCAATGTGGAGGGATAGCATGGGAGACTAGGTGCGAAAAATGTGGCGCCGCCACGCGCATAGCTGGAATCTGCCCGCGCTGTGGTGAAGCGGTGGATAACCCGCAGCAAGACTCCTGTCCCAGATGTGGCTCTCAGATCAGTTTTTCACGCATGATGGAGTTGAACGTAGACGAGGAGCTCAAGAGAGTCCAGGGGAAGCTGCACATGGAGCTTCCACGCCGCATCAAGGGAGTAAGGGGATTAACCAGCCGAACGAAGTGTCCTGAGATGTTGGAGAAGGGATTGCTCAGAGCCCGTCACGGCCTTTACGTCTACAAAGACGGCACTGTGAGGTTTGATGCGACGAATGCGCCCATGACGCACTTCACTGCCAGGGAAATAGGGGTTCCCATCCAGCGCCTGGCTCAATTGGGCTACACACATGATGCACGAGGCCTTCCACTGGTGAACGATCATCAGGTGTGCGAACTCAAGATCCAGGACATCATCATATCGACATCAGCCGCCAGATATTTGTTGAAGGCCTCTATTTTCGTCGACGACATCCTACGACTCATCTGCAGCATGGAACCGTACTACAACTTCCACACGATACAGGACATGATAGGCTGTCTCGTTGTAGGTCTATCGCCTCACACCTACGTGGGGGTCATTGGGAGGATCATAGGGTTCACGGATGCCGAGGTGTGTCTAGCTCACCCGATCTGGCATGCAGCAAAGAGGAGAGACTGCGACGGCGATGAGGACGCGGTCATGCTACTCCTCGACGTGTTGATCAATTTCTCTGAGCTATACCTTCCCGACAGGATAGGGGGAAAGATGGACTCCCCCCTGCTGATCACCGCGGCAATCAACCCGGCCGAGGTCGATGAACAGGCTCACAACCTGGATATTGCGTCGAGGTATCCCATAGAGTTGTACGAAAGAGCCATTCAAGCCGAGCCGGCGAACAGAGTTTCCTCTGCGATCCCCCTCGTTCGCAACACACTCTTCTCGGGGGGCGAGTACGTAGGCATGAGCTTCACCCACCCACAATCATACCTTGTAAGTGAAGCAAAGCAATCCATATACAAGAAGCTCTCCAGCATGGATGAGAAGATAGTAAATCAGCTGGCTCTGTCGGAGAAGTTGTCAAGCGTGGACATACACGTCGTAGCCGAGAAAGTCCTGCTCACGCATGTCTTGCCCGACATCGTTGGAAACCTGCGTGCCTTCTTCACGCAGAGCTTCAGGTGTAAGAAATGCAATAAGCGGTTTAGGCGCCTCCCTATGATCCATAACTGCGACAGGTGCGGAGGAGGACTCACGCAAACGGTCTTCCGAGGAAACATCGAGAAATATGTAAAACTGGCTTCAGAGTACCTTGAAAAACATGTTGTGAACCAGTACACTCGCGACCGCCTCGAGCTAACCCTCGAGCACATCCGCTCCACGTTTGCCGAGGAAAAGCAAGTGAAGGAGCGGTTAGAACCGGGCAGGATTCAGATCTCTCTAGAAGACTTCATGCCGCAATAATCGATCAACGGATCTCCAGCGCTCTCGACGTGGCATTTGGAATCAAGCGACTCCGCACGGCGCGCTAATCGTGCATTTCCATTCTCTCAAATGTGACCGTTCCGTTGGCCAGACACTATCGAATCACGAGAACCGAGCATGAAGCGTTTGTGACAACTCTGTTGACGACGCTGCCCAGACCTATACCTGAAGGATGCTCTCCCCTGAAGCCCAGTACGATCAGGTCGAAGTTCTTCGAGGCTTCCCTAAGTATCTCGGCGGCGGGCTCACCGTCCCTCAGAACTATCCTGGGTTTCACGCCCTCCTTCTCAGAAATCAAACGTGCCTCTTCAAGCACAGCGGCTGCACTCAGCAACGTCTTCTTGAGACTGGAGTCTGAGAGTGCAGCCAGGGGCGGAGCGAGCTCCCCAGTCACGACCGATTTTTCCACATAGGTCGTGTACGGTCTGCGAATAGCCGTCTCCACCACATGCATGATCGTAAGCTGAGAGTTGTGCAGCTTCTTCAGCTCGATCGCGTTCACAAGCGCCTTCTTCCCCATCTCAGAGCCGTCGATGGCAACGAGTATCTCCGAGAACACTCAGCGCACCCTCCCATAGAGGTTCTTTGTCAAGTTCCTAATCTCTCTTGTTAGGGTACTTGGATACGTGCTTCTCTCCTTTATAGTTCTGAAGTAGAGTCCCGCAAGCAACCTTCCACTTGCTGACAAGACGTAGACCAACTGAAGAGCCATCGCCAACCCAACGAACGCCTGAAGATAGCCGGCCAGGAAACCACCGGCCAGCGACCCAAAGAACAAAGCCCCTCCGGCAACCACGTTGTAGAAAGCAATGTATGAAGCCCTCTCCTCAATTTCAGTGACATCGATGAGATACGCTAGGACGGCCGTGTTGATGAAGGTGGTGGGGAGTGAGAACAGTGCAGAGAAGAGAATTATCGTAGTCATGCTGCCTGAGAATGCGTACACCAACGGAACCATCAGCAGAGACGCCTGACCCACCGCTAGCACGGGAATCCTTCCAACCCTGTCCAAGAGGATGCCTGTCCATCTCTGAAGAGCCAGCGCCAAGACTCCTTGAAGGACAGACGCCAGAGAAACCTCGAGGAGCGAGGCGTTGACGATCTTCACGAGGGTTATTGAGAACAGAGGCCACGATATGGACAGGAAGAACCCATGCAGCGCGCTGATCCTGAGAAACCTCGCGAAGTCTCTCGACCTCCGTATGTTCTTGAGTTGCTGTACAAGGCTCGGCCGAGCACCAGGCTTCCTCGGCTCCCTCTTCACCTCTCTTATGGGTAATACAGCCAGGGAGGCCGCTAAGCCAAGTGCGGCTGCCAGCAGAAACGGGGCTTGGTAGACACCGATAGAATCGCCGGCAGAGAAAATGGAGAAAGCACCAGCGAACGCTGTCGCTACCAAACTCCCGGTTGAGCTCCAGAAGTTGATGGAGGCCACGAGAACACCTCGCGCGGCCGTTGGAACCATGTCCCCGATCAATGCGGTCCAAGTGGGAGTTGTCATCGAGCCCAGGAAAGCCTGGGTCCAAGCCAACCCCAAGAACTGGGTCACACCACTGCAAAGTAGCATAGGTATCCAGAGCAGCGACGAAGCAACTCCCCCGATTAATATTAGTGGCACACGTCTGCCTAGCCTGTCACTCAACGTGCCCCAGGCGACTTGAAAGGCGTTTGCTGCAAGTTGCAGAACGGCGTTGTACCAGCCCATCTGTTCTGGGGTGGCTCCGAGATTGACCGCGAAGATCCCAGTGAACGGTCCTCCTGCTCCCGCTTGAGCGGAGCTCAGGATTGACCTCGCATAAACAAGCTTCATTGAGCGGCTCGCACCGCGGTCGCTTTTCGGTGGGTCAGACAACAGTTTGCAGGGCTCCAACTAGCTCGGGCGGGTCCGCTGAAGATATTTATGCCTTCTCACACCCATCTGTCGAGCGACTATTCGATGTCTCCTGGGATCTTGTTTTCCTCCTCAACAGCACCCTCGCGTCGACCGAGCAGATCGCCAAGAAACAATGGACAATCGCTGCAAAAACTGCACAGGCAGATATCTATCGACAAATCGAAGAACCGTTAACCCAACAATTATCATTGACCTTAGCTGCAGTTGACTCCAGTTGTCTAGCCGAGGTAGCCCTTGGTCCTCAACCAATCCTCGACTGCCAAGGGAACCAGTTCCTCAGTCGTCATGTTTCGCTCGCTGGCAGCCCTCTCCAGCGCCCTCGCGATACGAGGCCTGAAGTAGCTCCGTATCATGACCCCAGCCTCCATTTGAAGTGCCTCCCGCCTAACGGTGGTGATGGGTTTCTCCGGAAACATCTTGAATCGATCCACAACCTTGCGCGCCTGTTCTTGCGGCAGAGGAGCTATCGTCTTAGCCAACTCAACCTGCTTCTCCTCCTTGACTTTCTCGGGTAGCTTCCTGACCTCCTCCGTCCTGAAGGCGTCAGCAACTATGGTGGCGTGCTCAAAAGGCAGGGCTTTGGACTCCCTCCTCTCATACGTGGGCGGAGCATACCTGACCGGCACCTCCCTCCGCAACCTGGGCATCAGCTCCATGACCATCAGCTTCTGCTTGACCCTCGCCTCGGAGATGCCCAGACCTTTAGCGAGCTTCTTGGTGTTCCCATACTTCGCGTCATCTATCCTCATCAAAGTCTGAAGAGCCTCCGCCTCCTCCTCAGGATCCAGGCTCTGCCTCTGAATGTTCTCCGAGAGAGACACAAGCAACGCCTCACTGTCACCCATCTCCCTCACGAGAACCGACACAGTCTTCAACCCCGCACCCTTCGCTGCCGCCAGCCGCCGAGACCCCACAACCACCTCATACTTTCCCTTAACCGGCCTAACCACAAGAGGCTGCAGCAACCCCTCCGACTCTATCGACGCCTTCAGGTCCGTTACATCCCCCACCTCCCTACGAGCGTTATAGTCACCGACCGAAAGCCCACTCGTTCGAAGCTGCACAATCTTCATAGACACTTCTCAATCACTTTCTAAGTATACGCAACATCATGCCGAGAAAGAATTTATACTTTTTGAGCACTACAGGTGCGATCGATCGAATCAGGATTGTCGACCGCGTCATCTGCGAGGATTGGTTGTTTCACGGTTGGTCGTTGCCCTCGAACCCACCGGTGTGGGGTGAGCTCACTCTGCAATCTGCACCTGTGCTCACTCATGGTACGGGTCTGTCTCGCCAATCGAGCGATACATTGCGTTGCGCAGAGCGTGCTCTCTTGGATCCTCCAAGGACGTACCCATCCCGTTGAGGACATACCCGTACCCTATCTCGGCTTGCGGGTCGGCGAATCCAAATGACCCTCCCATTCCCGGAGCTCCAAAGGAGCTAGGGGAACCGAAGGGGTTCTTCGGACTGGGCTTCGTGAAACCGAGTGAGAATGCTATCTCCACTTTTAGGGCCCCATCGCGGAACCCCTTCAGCGGTGCCACAGGCGGCGCCATGAGCTGCCGGAGTGTCTCTTCTCTCAACCCAAGCTCTTTTCCGCCCGTCGCAAAGACGCTGTATGCATGGGCAATAGCGCGAGCCGTCCCCACACCCCCTCCCGAAGGAACCTCGAAATTCCGGGCATACACACGCTCTTTGTCCAGGGGAAGCAACGACCCCAAAAGTGCTCTGCGGATCGCTGAACGCGGGTTCATCGCCGCGAGAACCAAGGGAAATGGCATGGTGAATATCGCCGACACGCCAATCTTGGCTTGCCGGAGGGTAGCCAGCCTAGTGTTAGGAATTTCTTCGGGAAGTCGAATATAGAAATCGAGTCCGAGCGGACCAGCAATTTCATCCTGAAAGTACTGCCCTATGCTGCGGCCCTTGGGATCGACCCTGCGCAAGAGCTCGCTTTGATAGTATCCAAGGCTAATGCCGTGGTAAACCTGCTCCGTTCCTGGCTCATACGCCGGCTTCTGCCGCGCCAGAACCACCGCAAGGCGGTCGAGATCCGCTATGGTGCTCTTGTCACCCAGTTCATCGAATGCAAAGAGCCCTGCCTGGTGTGCCAGCAGTTGCCGGACAGTGATTTTATCCTTACCCTGTTGGGCAAACTCAGGCCAGTACTTTGAGATACGCTCGTCGTAGTCAAACAGCCCCTGCGAATGAGCAAGCGCCATGGCCAGACCCGCCAACCCCTTCGTGGTCGAGAACACGATCACCATCGTGTCTTCTTCCCAAGGCTCTCCGGTGGCCTCGTTCCGGACGCCGCCCCACAGGTCGACTACCTTTTCCCCCCGGTGGTAGATACAACAGGCAGCTCCAAGCTCGCTGCGGCGCTCAAAGTTCTCGACGAAGGCTTCCCGCACAGCCTCAAACCCCGGCTCAACAAAACCTGACGTCGCAATGCTTTCGGCCATCTCCATTCACCTCACGCCGGTTGTGCCTGCGCGACTTCCGGGGCCGCTCATATTCCTTTTCCCCGCATCAAAGAGAACGCAGCGGCGAGCAGCATCTGCGCGACCAACATCAACAGGAATCCAACCGCAATGACCGTGATTGCCGCATCCATAAGAATTGCCCACGATCACTTCATGCTGGGGCCGAAGGGATCGCCATGACGCTGCCGCCATTACCAGGCACACTACCTTTCAGCCCTCGGATGGCAAGTCGAAGATAGAGCCGCTACCACCGTAACTGATGGAAGATCGGCATGAAAGTGCCTCTTGGGCGTCCCCTCCATTGAATCGATCGATCGATCCGCGATGGCGTCTTCGAGCAAGAGCGAGTTCAATCGACTACGTCGACCCGCTACAGACACACTCGCGCAAGGTTAATCTACATGTCGAAGCCCCTCCTGAGCCTAGAGCCCCCGTAGCTCAGACACCCACCGAACGAAGATCGAGGGTGGAGAACTGGTTAGAGCGACGGTGATCGACCGATCAACCGATCGATCGTCGAACCTTGTAAGCCCCACCCAAGACAGCCGCTGATCCCGGGTTCGAATGTGGCGGAGCGCCACCGAAAGTCCCGGCGGGGGCTCGCCGCACCACAAAGGGAAACAGGGGAGGAGAGAGGTTATTATTTGGCTGCCTTAGCTAGTCTTAGTTGTTTGCGCTTTATCGTGAACCCTATGTCTTTATGGAACGTTGGTATGCTGCATATGCGTATGTAGATGTGGCAGCAGTTCTTGTTGGCTTTGTATGCTTTCTTTGTGTGGGGGCAGTGTATGATCGTGCCTTTCTTCATGCCGATATGTGGCCCCGTTGTGTCGATGTCGAAGTGGTTCTTGAGCGGTCCTTTAACGTAGATGAGCAGCTGTCTAACGGTATTGTAAGCGTTGAATTTGCGTCCATGTATACTTCCTTCACCGTCGAAGTAGGCTTTGAGGAAGGCGGCGGCTCCCGAAGCCCTAACTATTAGTCAACTTTTCAGCTAATCTGATGTGCCAAGTTGAAAGTAAGACGGTTTCGAACATGGGCGTTGTGAAGAAGCGGAATTGTCTTCCGAATTCCGTTTTCACATGACCGCCTTTTTTCCAAAAAGTAGATGGGTCAAACTCGCATAAATACGATGATGGAGGAATGCTCTATTCTCGTTGCTCTCTCTTCTTCATTTCATTGTAAAGATACTCAAACCACTCCCCAATTGAAGGAGTTTTCTGCAGCTCCCTCACTCCCTTCATGATAGGTCTCACTTTTTGCCAAGTTTCTAATACAGGAAAAGTGAATAAGTCGTCAACTAAATCCATGTTTATCAGCTTTCTCTTGACAAGCACTCCTATACCCTCAAAGAATATTGGCACAGAATACAACGCAGCCCGAACTTCAACATCTCCTCCATACTTTTCCTAAAATCCGCATAGTCCTCGAATTCTAGGCTCGCTACCTTCTGATACGCCTTTTGAAATTCTGTGCTTCCAAATGTGGCGTACAATCTGATTACCATGTCAGTTTGTCTTAGCTTGGTCTGACGCCGAATCTGGAGAACATAATAGATGGCCACAACCAATACTCCAGCAGATGCAATCACTATAGAGACACTTGGAATATCAACCATTCGTAACGCCTTTCTAATGAACTTCTTGTTTTCTTTTCTCCATCTCATTGTAGAGGTATTCAAACCAGCGATACGATTCTGGTATGTTGTACTGCTTTCTCCACCCCTCTACCAAAGGCTTGATAGTTTCCCAATTTTTTATCACCCAATAGCCAAGAAGCTCATCGACTAGTTCTATGTGTACGATTTTCTCCTTCGCGAGAAACCCCATTAAATTGAAGAACCATCCAATCCGGTCTATGTCAGAATAGATCTGCGAAGGGTCGGTCACTGGACCGTGCTTTTTGACAAAGCTATCGTAGTTTTCAACTTTAATAACCATGAATCTTCTATGTGCATCGAGCATGTCCGTGCTACCCCAAGTTGAGTAGAGGCGCATGAACAGATCTAGATGCCTCATTCTATCTTGATGCCTAATCTGAAAGATGTAGTAGATAGCTGCTACAAAAACGCCTACAGAAGCAATAGCAATAGAAACTGTCTGTATGTCAACCATACTTAACACCTATCGATTGCCAATCGATGTACCTATTTGGGCTCGCTATAACTTTTCCGCAAGACCAAAACCACCTTACGATTTCTCTTATGAGACGCGAGGTTTGTGGTTAACGGCCTTGCTCGCATCGTTGGGAGTTTGGTGAGATCGATCGATCTATGCATCCGTGACAGGGGCCCTCCGTGGCTGCTTCGAGCTCTCCCGTGCACCGTTCTGATAGCCCTATTAGGCGTTCTTTCCACTTTGGGGGTTTGGCGCAAACGTCTAAAGCAAGAATCGAAGAGCGAGAATACCCAACCAGCTCTGGACGAAGAAGGTCAAGAACTGACGTAAAGCCCTTCCGCGGGGCAATCCAGGTGCACAGGCTACGGAGAGACCTCTCACCGACTCTATCGATCGATCTCTATGGAGAGCAGATTTAAATAGATATTTACTTGAAAACAGGTTAGAATTAGATGATCTTAGATAGATTTGCCAGGCCCATTCCGGGAGATACCTACAAGAAGAAACTGTACTATTGGAATATAGTTCAGTTTATATCTTATTGGGTATGTTTCATCGTGTTTTCACCGTTTCAAGCAAACCCTATCATGTGGTCGGTGTACATGCTTACAACAGAGTTTTTTACGAACGACGGGCATGTCTACGGAGATATTGTGTATATATTGACAGGGAGGGAGATAAGAGGAATCATATGGATATTTACCATACTCGCTATGATCGTGCTTTCATACCTTTGGGCATTCCGTAAGAATAAAGTGGCTAAGTTTTTGAGGACAGGAAGCTATCTGGTTACGTTGACATCGTACATAGTTTGGACGCTTTTCTTCACCGGGGGCTTCCCCGGGGGTCCTCGCTATGATTATGCTGGATGGGCAAGCCGCATAGTGGCGTATCGCTATAATCCGTTGGTAATTCTGATGGCTACAATATCCTTGTCCGCCATGTGGTTTGGCGTTATAATAAGCAACGGTTATTTGATATACAAGGGGTGGAGGGAGGAATCGATCGATCAGAAGAAGCTTCTCTGGGGATCAGGCTTTCCTTTGGTGACGAAAGCGGTGCAGATGGCTGGTAAAGAGGGGAAGCTGGAGGAGCTCGACAAACTCGGTCGATCGAGCCGTCAAGCGTAGAGTCTCCTTCGCCCCGCAGCCAAGGCTGCTACTGTTTATAGGTCACTGTTCTGAAGCGTGGTTTGGGTGACCGGCTTTTGGCTGTGTATAGTGATGAGAGAAGTTTCCGGACTCGGGGTGAGAACGACGTGGTTGATCTCACGGACACGGTGAATGACGTGCTCAAGCATTCGGGTCTTCGAGAGGGGTTGGTGAACATCTTCGTGCCCGGCTCCACTGGAGCCGTCACTACCATAGAGTATGAGCCTGGCTTGATGAAGGATCTCCCGGCTGCCTTGGAAAGGCTTGTCCCCAGAAATGCGAAGTATGAACACCATCTGACTTGGGGTGATTACAACGGCCACTCCCATGTGAGAGCCGCGGTCGTGGGGCCAAGCCTCACCGTTCCCTTCTCGCAGGGGCGAGCCATGCTGGGCACCTGGCAGCAGGTGGTTTTCATCGAGATGGATGTCCGTTCCAGAGGCAGAAGAATCCTGTTGACAGCAATCGGAGAGTAGTGCAGCCGTCTTTCATTGGCCAGGTTCAGAACCCTGCTCTTTGGTGAACAGGCAACGGCTAGGTTCTCGGTTGAACGAGAACCTAAGACTGGGTGGAGAGAAGGACGGTGTCTTGCGAAAACTTGCCGGGCTGAAGTCGGCTGCCCATCGAGAAGAACCGAGAATCTCAGCTTTTCTTGAAGTGAAGAGGCTAAAGCAAGAGTTCGCTTGGGCTGGGAGAGATGTTCGCCGAACTTGCGGTGGTAGTGGTCTTCATACTGATCGCTGGTCTCTGTGGTGTGCTGTGGGCTCGCAGCGCCAGAAAGAAGGCATGGGCGGGCCTTCTGAAGGCTGAGGCTAGCGACGCTGGTGTGACGACCTATCTCTGTCCAGCCTGCGGTTCAAAGGTGTTGAGGAGTGAGTGGAGTTTCCGTTCAATGACGTGTCTCGGCTGCGCCCAACAAAAGCAAGACCTGTCTCAAGGCGAGGGGAACGCCCAGCTCAGCGATGTCGGCTGAGACATTCGACGATCAACTGGCGTTTATCCCTGTGCAGGTCAATGAAACGTGAGTTCTTTTCCGGCTATGGGTAGTGAAACCTTAGCTGGCCCAACCAGTTTCTTGAAGAGTTCAGGGTGCTCGGTGTGTATGGGGATTACCTTCTTCGGCCGGATGTGTTCGATCATCTGGATGATTTCTGGGCAGGATGCGTGGCCTGAGGCGTGAAGCTGATGGAACGTGAATTTGAAGTGATCTATCCAGTTTTGCGTCACCTTGGCCTCGATGTCTTCCTCGGAGAAAGGTTCGCTCATCGAGTGGATGAAGGTGCTTCCCGGCAGAGGCTTGATGTCTATGAGCTCTGTGAATTGATTGAAGGACAGCGAGAGGAGCGTCTCAGCCTGTCGCTTGCGAACCCATTCCGCTGTCACCATTCTGTCTAGGAAGCCCTGTTCCCACTTGTAATAGTCGCTGTCGTCGTATGTTCCGCTCCTCTTTCTCCTGAAGTAGACTCTGATTTGAGGGTCTTTGGCTGGGTCGGGAACATCCACCTTGTCCATGATCTCATGGAAGAGGTATGCGGTCTTGGGGTGGATGACGAACATCCTTCCGGTATCCTTCGCGATTCGGTAGAAAGTTTTGAAGCGGTCGATGTCTCTGCTGTAGCATACCATCACGGCCAGCTTTTTGCTTTGTTCAACTATCCTTCTTCCCATCTTCAGTACCTGTTCTTCGGAGTAGAGTTTCCTCTTCTCCTCCGGGGCGACCCTTGTACCCTCGGTAATCATGATGCTGTGCTTCTCCTCGGCGGCCCTCTCAACGAAGTCATCAGTCATCTGGCTCATGGCTCCGTGTCGCCTGAGGTCACCTGTGTATACCAGGCTTCCTTCGGGGTAGGTGGCGACAAAGCCGTAGGCGCCGGGGATGCTGTGGTCTACGTGCACGGGCTCGACTGTGAGATCGCCGGTCTTCACGGGGGTGCCTGATTTGAAGGTGCGGTAGTCGTGCTGCCCGTAGTTTGTGAGGGAAGTCGTCTCCTCCTCCACTTTCATAAACGTCTTCGTTCCGTGACCGCAGAACACAGGTATCCTAGGGTCGATGAAGTAGATGTGCGCCACGTGGTCGAAGTGAGCATGTGAGAGGAAGACGGCGTCGATCTGAGGCCTGACGTAGTTCAAATCTGTTCTGACAAGCATCTGCTTCGAGTATAGGCCTCCTATCCTTGGGAGCAGGCCAAACTCAAAGTAGTCTTTACAACCGCTTAGTTTCCTTGGAGCGAGCCACTCGGCGAAATAGTCGCCGCCCATGGTGAAGGACTGGCCAAAATCGAAGAGCACGCGGGTACGCTTCTCCCTCACGAGGATCTTGTTGCCGCCTATCTCATTAACGCCGCCGTAGAGCGTGAGTTTCATCACGTGTCTCCGTAGCCGGGTGTAAATCCCCTTGAATTAAGCTTACTCGGATCGATTGGTTCTCAGTTGGAAGAGTCTCTCAGGATATTTGCTGAGCAGGCATCGCTTTTCGAAGACCTTGAGCCAGAGGTATGCTCACCGCGGCCCCTGAAAAGACCTGTAAGAGATTAAGAGGAACTTCAACAGAAGCCGCAGGAACCCCCCCGAAGAAGAATGTTTCAACTACGAAGTACCCGGCAACCATCGCTGTCGCACCCGCAGCCCAACCCAGCAAGTCTCGTCGCACCCTTCTCTCAGAAGCTAGGTAGCCAGCGAGAAAACCTTCAGCTCCTTTGATAAACAAAGTGAAGGGAGCGAAAACGGGGTAGCCTACGAGATCCGCTAAAGCAGATCCGATTCCCCCAGCAAATGCCCCTACCCTACCTCCGAAGAGCAACGCAAAAAGAAAGATAGCTATATCCCCGAAGTTCAGGTAGCCCGTGGTCGCCGGAATCGGAACCCGTATTACGAGTGTCAGAGCCATGACCGTCGCCGCTGTCAAAGCGTAGAGCGCCACCATGACGCTCCGACTACCAGTTGAGCGCTGTCTCATAGTCTATCGCCCGGCTTTGGCTACAATATCAGGGTGTGAGCTGAGAGCGCCGGTTATAGGGTTGGGCCCATATATGGGTAATCCATGTGAGAGCCTTGCACTTGAAGCGCAACGTCTCTCGATCGATCCAGGTCACAGGTGAGCAGACACACAAACGAAGCTTGGGCCACTCGCCGAGCTGATTGCCGCGGCGGCTCTGGCTCAGACATCGTCGATCGATGCATCCATATATAGGCCAAAACTGCCTTTAACATTGAGACATGTAGGCCTGTGAGAACCTTACAACCCATAGTCATGGAGTGTTCGATGAGTGTCCTCCGCTGTGGAACTTAGATGCGCGGGATGTAGAAGCGTCTTCCCAGTCGATGAACCATACCAGTTCTGCCCCAGTTGCGGAGACGTGTTGCTTGTCTCATACGACTATGACGCAATATCATCCAACCTCAGCAGAAAAGGGCTACAGACGAGGCCTCCAGGCATTTGGAAGTACTTCGACCTGCTTCCCATAAGTGAAGCAAAGCACGTCGTCTCCCTGGGTGAAGGAGGCACAGAGCTGCGTAAGTGCAGCAGGCTCGCACAAAAGCTGGGGATCAGGGATCTATACGTGAAGGACGAGACCACGAACCCTACAGGCCACTTCCTCGACCGTGCCACCGCGGTGGATGTTTCCAAAGCTGTCGAGCTGGGGTTCACGTACCTCAAGTGTGTTAGTTCGGGAAGCGAAGGAGCCTCCGTCGCGGCATATGCAGCGAGGGCGAACTTGGGGTGCTCAGTCCTTCTACCTGCTGGTGACCTAGGAAAGATTGACCTATTCAAGATCTACCAAATGGTGGCCTACGGCGCCAGTATCGAGGTGGAGAAGAAAGGGATACAGAAGACAAAGGCGCTACAGCCACGTGGCGCGGAGTACCGGGTTTCTCTGACCGGTCCGTTTTTTGTGGAGGGAGAGAAGACAACCGGCTACGAAACCCTTGAGCAGCTCAGCTGGAAATCCCCAGAACGAATCATAGTGCCGATGGGCAATGGAACCCACCTGTCGATGATCTGGAAGGGAATCAAGGAAATGCAGCAAACGGGGTTGCTCGATGAACCCAGCCCCATGATGACTGGGGTGCAAGTGTTTGGATGTGCTCCCATTGTCGAAGCATTACGCAGAGGAAGAGAAGTCCCTGAGCCTGCTCTCAGAGCAGAGACTATAGCTCCGGACCTAGCCATGACCAAACCGCTGAACGGAGCTCTCGCCATCCAGTCTATCAGGGAGTCCAGAGGCAGAGGAGTGATGGTCTCAACCGATGAGATACTAGAGGCTACTAGCCTCCTAGCAAAGACCGAAGGCATCTTCGCTGAGCCCGCGGCTGCCTCCACGATCGCCGGCTTGAAGAAGCTACTCGAAACTGGCGAAGCAGCGCGAGGCGAAACTGTGGTCTGCGTGATCACGGGGCGCGGTATCAAAGATGCCTCGACAATCCGCAAGCTCGTTGAGAGGGTGAAGAACATCGATGATATCTTGGCAGGCAACACGTCGCAAGAATCCCTCGGCAGACTAGGCCGAACCAAGCTCAAGATACTTCAGCTGGTCTCAAAGAAGGAGTCATACGGCTACGGACTAGCGGATGAACTGAGGGAAGAATACGGAATTCAGATCGATGTCTCCAGCGTCTATCAACACCTGCTAGAGCTGGAGAGAATGAGGTTAGTTAGGGGGACCGAGGTGAAGAGCATTCTCGGAAAACCAAGGCGAAAGTACTACGCAGTCACAACGTTGGGAAGAGAACTGCTAAACGCGCCGCGAACGGATGAGTGACATCTCTTGAAACCAGTGGTGCAGGCTCACGCTCAATCCAACACATCTCTCCCACATTCTCAACTTCGGCAGTTTCAACAAACGAATGCCGCCCAAGGCATAGGCCCCACGCGCACCACCTTACGTTGTCTCGATCGAGGGCATCTATCATCCACACCAGGCCAAGGAGTCTCCGTATCATTTAATGGAGCTGACAGCAGATGGGAAAACACGGAAAAGTTATGGTTGTAACCGACGGCGCCTCCCGAGGCAACCCAGGGCCGGCCGCTATAGCTTTCGGGTTATACGACGAAGATGGAAACCTGCTTCATGAGGGGGCCGAGTATATTGGAAATGCCACGAACAACGAAGCAGAATACATAGCACTGATTCGAGCCTTGGACAGGTGCAGAGAGCACTTGAGACAGGAAGTTGAGCATTACACGGACAGCCAGCTTGTCGTGAATCAGCTTGAGGGAAAATGGGCGGTCAAGGCGGGAAACCTGAAACCCCTCATAAAGCAGATATCCGAGATGAAGCGGCGGTTCAAACCGATGGTACACAAGCAGTTACCCAGAACAAACGCAATGATACGTCGAATAGACAGCCTAGTGAACGATAAGCTTGATCGGATGGGGTATCCGCGGAAATGATCGACTGGGCAGAGAACCTCGGTAAATGGAGATCACTCCCATCATATCTCATCCTCTAAAGTGATCGATCGTTAATCGAGTAAATGCTCATATGTCCTTGTTGAAGCCACCACGTGTTGAACTCATCGGTAGATTCCAGGCGTCGAATTTTCTCCAATTCGCGTATAGATTATTAGGGCCGATTAACAAGTTAGATGGCATGGAGAAGGCAAGGGTGGTCGCGCTTGCTATGGGAGCAGCGTGGTGGCTTGTACTGATCCTTCTCCAACTGGGTACAGAGATCCCGCTCTTGTTGCTGGGCGTCTTCACAATATTGTTTGTCTACCTCTGGACCACGACTCCAAAGGCACAGAAGCCACGCTACATAACCCCTGACGAGATCAGGGTTACGATAATATGTTCGGGTTGCGGCACCGCCTACGACGAATCCAATGAGGTCTGCCCGAACTGTGGCTCGCCGCCTTGAATTGAGAAAAGATCCAGTCGATTCTACATCGATTTGGGTTTGAGGGGGCTGAACCAAGATGCAGGCACACATGTCTGTGGGCTTACGCTGAATCCGTTCCTCTGAAAATCAAGCTTGATTGGAGTAGCATGGTTATGGTTGGAGATCTGGTAGAAGCTGAGAGCCTTCTTGATGTCTTTCACCAACACATGTGAATCGGTCAGCGCGTTCAACCATGCTCGGCCGAGCAGCTCAACCTTAACGATGAGGCAGACCGCGTTCTCGTACATGGCTTGATAGGCCCCTTGCGTCTGCTTGTCCACGGCGCTCATGTTGTCCAACGTAACTTCTCTGGGATGACTGTGGTACCAGCCAACAATCCCTATGCCTCCCGAAGGAAACTGTTGAGGTATGTACTCGGAGATGCACACCTGCATCAACTCACATCTCAGCGCCACCCTTCGCCTCATTCTAACAGCAAGCCCCTCCTTCTCCTCCCCGGGGAAAAAGTCCCTGA
>Ga0315306_10000714_pt1 | contig 15995 bp, 14 predicted proteins | sample TDP1_MG_FD_203803 | JGI IMG/M metagenome (GOLD analysis project Ga0315306, IMG submission 203803) | Freshwater sediment microbial communities from Lake Towuti, South Sulawesi, Indonesia - TDP1 | ecosystem: Environmental > Aquatic > Freshwater > Lake > Sediment | place: Indonesia: South Sulawesi... | reverse complement strand
GGTCGCTACACCTATCGAGGAGAAGATAGATTTGCTGGTTTGGCGCTTCAGCTTCGCATCGAACCAAACGGACAAGGAGTCATGGTCATCAATGCCAACACAGTCCTTTACCTTAATGAGACAGCTACTGCTTATGCCTATTTTTTCATGCAGGGAATGCCCACGGATACTGTTTTGAAGAAGATTCGCCGAATTTACAGAGTAAACTCGAAAGCGGCGAAGAGCGACTACGAAAAATTCATTTACACAATCAGCACGCTGGCTCAGACTGAGAAGGTCTGTCCTATATCCTTTCTCGACGTAAAGAGCCTGGAACCTTTCACCCAACACTATACAGCACCATTACGCATGGATTTAGCGCTTACTTTTAAATGCCAAAACAATTGTGTTCACTGCTACGCTGGCGGACCCCATGAAACTTCTGAGCTTACCACAGAGCAATGGAAAGAAGTTATTGACTGTCTCCACCAGATTGGCGTGTTCATCTTAACATTCACCGGAGGTGAACCGACCCTTCGAGAGGACTTGCCAGAACTACTGCTTTATGCACAGAACAAGGGAATGGTCACCGGACTTATCACAAATGGCAGAAAGCTAAAAGACAAGGCATATGTTGAGACTCTCGAGAAGACTGGATTAGACTTCGTTCAAATAACTCTTGAATCTCACAAGCCTAAAATCCATGATTTAATGACGGCGACTAAAGGAAGCTGGAAAGAAACCGTTACTGGAATTCAGAACGCTGTTCAGACGCAAATCTACGTGACCACAAATACCACTCTAAGCAAATACAACGCCTCAGATTTCTTGGAAACAATAGACTTCATTAAAGGACTTGGAGTCGCCGCTTTTGGATGCAACAGCCTAATCTACTCAGGAAAAGCAAACGCAATAGGTGAAGAATTTGCCTTGCCCCTTGAGACATTAAATGAACTTTTACCGAAGATTCATGACAAAGCAAATCATGTTGGATTAAAATTTCTGTGGTATACACCAACCCAATACTGCCGCTTCGACCCTGTACAGCTAGGTTTAGGCGTTAAATCATGCACAGCCGCCATGATAAACATGTGCGTTGGGCCAAATGGCGACGTTTATCCGTGTCAAAGCTACTTTGAGAGCTTGGGCAACATCCTTAAAGATGATTGGCAGAAAATTTGGAATAATCCACTTACGATGCACATAAGAAATAGAGAATACGTGGAGCCAAAATGCAAAGACTGCCCGCAACTGCAAATATGCGGCGGAGGATGCCCACTAGAATTACAAAACAAAAAATACATTTGCGCAGAAACCCAGTAAATGGAAATGTTGGGTAATCTAGTCTTAAACGAAAGTTTAAGTTCTTTGGATCAGCATAGAGAATACGTCATACAATGTGTGTTATGTTGGACAAGAGTTTGAATCTCTTCCAAGCAACCGTGAAACTCATATTATTCTGACGTTTAAGCCCTCTGTTAGCCTGTTCACTGATTTTAGTGCCCGTTTAACTCTCACTGGCTAAGATTAAATTAATATTAAATGATTGGTTAACTCTTATTGTATGGAGTTCGTGCAGATGAAAAAGGAAATCCCTGTTTCAGAAGGATTGAGGCAGTTACCCATTCGACCTGTCTATTTGTTGTCGACTGAGTATGAAGGGAAAAAGAACATCATAACTATCGGCATGTTTGCCTTCTTTTCTGGAAAACCAACATTAGTTGGCGTGGGTATAGCGCCATCTCGATACTCATATGATTTAATTCGCCAAAGCGGAGAGTACGTAATTAACGCAGTTGATGAGAAGTTTATGGAGGCTGTGCGAATTTGTGGCGAAAAGTCAGGTCGAGAAGTGGACAAATTTGAACTAGCGAGACTTACTCCTGAAAAAGGAGTTAAAGTGAATGCTCCTCTTATCAAGGAAAGCCCCGTTAGCATCGAATGCAAAGTCGTTAAAGAAGTAGAAGTAGGCAGCCACGTTTGGTTCATCGGCGAAGTGTTAGCGGCTCATGTTCGCGAAGGCTATAACTGGAGTGATGGCTTACTATTTAAATGGATAGGCGAAGAAGGATTTTTCTATAAAGTAGGAGAAAAAATAGGCACATACTAGATACCCTAAAACCTCATCCACTTTTATATAGAGGAAAACATCATGGCAGAGCTCAAAGGCGTCCTATTTGATTACGGCCACACGTTGGTGTACTTCCCCGAAATCGAGAAAATTCATTTGGTTGCCGCTAGAAACGTGCAAAAGATGCTACGAGATCTTGGAGTTTCTGTTGACGCTTCAAAGATACAAACATTAGTTGAAAGCTTTGCTCATCGAACAGATAACGTTATGATGAATATGGAAGAAGAGTTCAAGGAAATCCTCCACATTTTAGGGGTCGAGAACTACAGCCAAGATCACCTGCAAGAAATCATACACATCCACTGGAGGCCATACATCCAGAACGCTTGTATTCGGAGAGGCGTAAAGAAGCTCTTAGAATATTTGAAAAAAATGGGGTTCAAGTTAGGAATAGTTGCTAATATCTGGAGTGGTGGTATGAACCCTGTTCTCGAAAGGGAAGGCCTAGACAAGTTTTTCGACACGACTGTTGCCTCGATTAACGTTGGATTCAAAAAACCAGATCCGAAAATTTTTCGTTTAGCTCTTGACTGTCTCGAACTTAGTCCCAAAGAAGTGATTATGGTTGGAGATGGTCCGAAGACGGACATTCAAGGAGCCTACAACTTGGGTATACGCACTGTTCGCCTTATGCGGGGTCCAAATAGAACAAAACCAGATCTAGTGGATCCCGATTTCAAGATTAGGAATCTCTCAGCTCTCGCATCCATTGTGCATGCTTACAGTCCTCAATGTATAAAGAAAAGTACATGAAAAGGCTTCCTTCGAAGTTTCCGAAAAGAATGCAGAAATACGACGCGCTATATTTTTGCCAATGATTTTTCGCAATCTACAACTACATATTTTTTACCTTTCTGAATTACTTTATGTCCTTCTTTTTCTAAAAGTTTCTTTTGGGCTTCAACTCCGCCTGGATATTTCTCGTTAAGCACTCCGCCAGTTTTCAGCGTACGCCAATAAGGAGTAATGTCCTTCTTGCCCTTTTGTCTTTGTTCTTCAGCAGCATTAGCCGCAATCCAAGCAAAAATGCCAGTAGTTATGGGACAACCAATGGTCGCTTTGTGTTTTTTAGCAAGAGCAGCACGGATATCATTAATAGTGACGAGTTTTCCCTTAGGCACACTCCTCATAATTTCATTAACTTCCGTCGGCGCTGGAATAACCACCGTGCCTGTACCCCATCTTTTGCTCATTTTACCAGTAATTTTTTGTACTTGTGGCAGGCCCTTGCTGTCTTTCAATTTTTCAGACCAACTTTTCCTTTTCGGCATAAGCTTCTCCCTAAGAGTAGTTTTCAATAATCTTAATAAGCCTTCGGCATCCACCTTACATCATTCTTTTAAGATGCAATACGCATACTTTTATGCAGAGGAATAAATTGAGGCCAATCGATGAAGGAAATATTGAAGGATTGGGGCAAAGAGCTTTGGATAGCTCAAGAAAAAGAATACGGGGGAAAAATCTTAATCATAAAAGAAAACCACACCACCTCACAACATTACCACAAAGACAAAAAAGAAACAATTTATTGCTTTAAAGGCCAAGTCGACATTATCTTAAACGATCGAATAGTAACACTAAAAGAAGGGGAAGACATAACGCTACTTCCCAAAGCAGTTCACAGAATACTCGGCAAAAAAGATTCAATCCTCTTCGAAGTGTCCACTCCACAACTAGAAGATGTAGTGAGAATTAGCCAAGACAAACCATCACGCTAACAAAATGCAGCGCTTAATAGCACCAATCAACACGCACCCTATTGGCAGTTTTTCTCAGGATTACGAAGTATTGTGGCGCCATGTTTCTAACTGTGAGAGGGTTGAAGTAGCTGCAGAGTCACTGCAAATCACCAACCAAACCCTGCACACACCAATCCTTAGTTCAACCTATATATAAGGGGGTCTAATTACCATAGAGCAAATAAAAGCAGACAACACTCTTCTATAATGTTCAAACCAGAGTAAAGGTTTAATGTAAGTTTGCATACTTTACTCCTACGGTGTAGAACATGAGGGACTGCGTTCTCAACTCGTGAAAACAAAACCTTTAATATCTCTCAAACCAATTCAGAAACCTTTATGGAATTTTTGAAAGAAATCGAAGAAAAATGGCAGAAAAACTGGCAAAACGCAAAAATCTTCGAAGCAAACCCAGACCCAAATAAGACAAAGTTCTTCATAACTTTTCCATACCCCTACATGAACGGACCACTCCACGTAGGCCACGCCTTCACAGCCTCACGCATAGATGCGTACGCACGCTTTAAACGAATGCAAGGCTATAATGTGCTGTTTCCATGGGCATGGCACTGGACTGGACAACCGCTAGCAGGTGCAAGCGAACGCGTCGCAAAAGGTGATGAAGAATTCATAAGGGCTTTAAGGGAAGTGGATGGTGTTCCAGAAAGCGAACTCAAGAAATTCGTCGACCCAATTTACATGGCGACATACTACACAAACGAAAGCCGAATCGCCGCCAAAAAAGCAGGTTTCTCTGTTGATTGGAGAAGAGAATTCAACACCATAATGCCGACTTATCAAAAATTTATTGAATGGCAATACGAAAGCCTAAGAGCAAAAGGCTATGTTTCCAAAGGAACACACCCAGTAGTATGGTGCGCTAAATGCCAAAGCCCAACTGGAGATCATGACCGTCAAGTAGGAGAAGGAGTCACACCAGAAGAATATACATTAATAAAATTCAAACTTGACGAAGAAACCCGCTTGCCTGCAGCCACTTTTCGACCTGAAACCATTTACGGTGTAACAAACATGTGGATACATCCAGACGCAACATATGTGGAGACCCAAGTGGATGACGAAAAATGGGTGATAAGCAAAGAAGCCGCTGAAAAACTGAAAGAACAAGGAAGAATAGTAAAAGTAAAGCGGACACTTAAAGGCAAAGAGCTTATAGGAAAAACCTTTGAAAATCCAGTCACCAAAAAGAGATTTCTAATATTGCCAGGATGGTTCGTTTACCCAACACAAGCCACAGGTGTTGTTTATAGCGTTCCAGCCCACGCACCTTACGACTGGTTGGCTCTAAAAGATTTACAGGAAAAACCAGAAGTCTTACATGAGTTTGGCATAGACCCTGAAACTGCGAAAAAAATAAAGCCAATCTCCATGATTACGGTTGAGGGTTTCGGCGAATATCCAGCCATCGAAATCGTAGACCAATTGGGTGTAAAAGACCAGCATGACTCAAAAGCTGAAGAGGCAACAAAACTGCTTTATAAAAAAGAATTTCACGGCGGAATCTTGAAAGAAAACTGCATGGAATATTCAGGAAAAACAGTTAAAGAAGTTAAAGATGTCTTAATAAGAGATTTTAGAAAGCGTGGAATCGGAGACTCCATGTACGACTTGCCAAAATCAGTAGTTTGCCGATGCCTCACACCGTGCACAGTCAAAGTCTTGCAAGACCAGTGGTTCTTAAATTACTCAGACCCAGAATGGAAGGAAAAAACCAAAGAAGCCTTGAACCGAATGAAAATTTATCCAGAAACAGCAACCCAATGGTTCTTGACGGTAATTGACTGGCTAAAAGAGTGGGCATGTGCAAGAAGAACAGGGTTTGGAACACCTTTACCATGGGGTCAAGGCTGGATCATCGAAACCTTAAGCGACTCCACAATTTACATGGCATTTTACACAATAAACAAGCACATAAGGCAACACAACATAAAACCAGAGATGATGACAAAGAATGTGTTTGATTACGTTTTTTACGGAAAAGAAGAGGTAAAAGAAGTAGCTTCAGAGTCGGGAATAAACGCCGAATTGTTGGAAGAGATGCAAAAGGAATTCTTATACTGGTACCCAGTTGACCTAAGAGTCTCAGCGAAGGAGCTTGTCCCAAACCACCTGACATTCTTCATATTCCAACACGCAGCATTATTCCCCCCCAGCCAATGGCCAAAAGCAATCGGAGTTAATGGCATGTTGATGATTGAAGGCAGACAAATGCATAAGTCGAAGGGAAATTTTGTGACCGTGAAAAATGCGATTGAAGAGTATGGAGCAGACGCCACGAGATGCGCACTATTATTAGCTGCAGAAGGCATGGATGACCCAAACTGGAGAAGCGAAAATGTCCGAGACATTCGAAGCAAGCTTGAATCCTTCTACAATTTTGCAAAAAACATAATTGAGAATGCAAAGGACGAAGAAAACGAGCATTTAGAAAGATGGTTAATGAGTAACCTGCAGAACCGCATAAGACAGGTTAATGAAAACCTTGAACAAATGAAGACCAGAACAGCCTTAGAAATAGCCTTCTTTGAAATTTGGAACGATTTCCGCTGGTACATCCGAAGAAAAGGTAAAACAAAAGCAAAAATCCTAAGAGAAGCCTTAAAAATTTGGGTAAGATTACTTGCACCCTTCACACCACACTTATGTGAGGAAGCATGGAGCCTGCTAGGCGAAGAAGGCTTCGTGTCCCTTGCTTTATGGCCAAAACCAGAAGAAAAACTGGTGGACATGAGGGTAGAAGAAAGCGAAAACTTTGTCAAAGACTTGATAGAAGACACACAAAACATTATACAAGCAACAAAAACCACCCCATCAAAAATGTACTATTACACTCCAGCGCAATGGAAATGGAAACTTTACTTAACAGTCCTGAAAAAAGTTACCGAAGAAAAGTTAGAGACAAGGACATTAATCAAAGAACTATTAAAAGAGCCTGAAATGAGAGAGCACGCGAAAGAAGTTGCTAATATGGTCCCAAGACTGGCAGAAGAAATCATAAAAATACCAGAAACAAAAAGAAAAACGCAACTAAAAATTGGAGAGTTAGACGAATATAAAATCACTGAAGAAGCCAAAGATTTTCTAAGCGAAGAATTCAAGGCAGAAATCCACACATTCAAAGAAGACGACCCGAAACGTTACGACCCGAAACAGAGGGCAAAACTTGCAAAACCTTATCGACCAGCCATTTTCATAGAATAAAATATATCACTATAAACTCCTTTCTTATTGCTAGAAAAGGGCCCGTGGCGCAGCATGGATACGCATAAAGCCATAAAGCGCGTCAGCCTTCTAAATAGAAGCACTGAAGAAAGCTGAAAGTCCTGGGTTCAAATCCCAGCGGGCCCGCCAAAATTAAATATCGTTTCATAGGTCCATTAAAGTTATGTCAAATGTTTTTCCACAATGTTTGACTTGCCTTCGAGTCTTCTCTTTAAATCCTCTTTTTAGGAGTGCATCGCATTTTTCTTCAGCTTCCGAGTCAACGTAACACCTTATTTTGCCCGTTGGAAAACTCATAGCGTCAAAAATATTATCTGTGTAAGACATGTTTTCAGGATGAATAAAGAAATCTAACAACCAAAAATTGTCTTTCAATCCATGTTTGTAAGTTAGAGTTGCATAACCTACAACGCTTCCCTTTTCTGAACTAAGAACTTTTGATATGCACAATCCTTTCAGCCTTTCCATTATGTCCTCTAAGAAATGCTCTTCATAATCAAAACTTCCAAAAATTTTGTGTTTCATAGACCTAAGATATTCTCCTTCTCTGATGCCAAAAAGTAAACCTATGCCTGGCCAATCCTTCCACACGGAGTCTCTGCAAAATACCTTTTTTGTTCGGAAATATTCACTTTCAAAATTGGGATCTAAATCGCAATGCATGACCTCGCTATGATTAATTATACTTTTGAACCCAAGATTTTTCGCAATGGGATAGCTTGTTTCTTTGAATCCGCCAATCAGAATTTTTCCACTATGCTTACGGAAATCTTGCATTAGTGCTTTCATGAGGCCCGTACAAGCACCTTTCCTACGATGTTCTTCAACCGTGAACAGGTGGCCTACAATGCCTATTGCGCCATATTTCCAAGTTGTGACATTACTAACTATTCTATTCTTAAGAAGGCCTATGTAGAAACGAGACTCTAACTCGTCTAACTCTCCATGGACAGCCAAATTTAAATGCCATAACCACAACTCCTCGTTGAGGAAGGACATAGAAAGGAAGGACATAATCTCGCGTCCATAATGGTGGTCTGGAGTTCTAACCATGCATACTTCCATGATTTCCCCAGTTTTCAATGGGATTTCGCCAATTTTCCTCCACATAGGAGAAACCCCTTATTACTTGAATCTGAAATAAGCTTTTAAAAGTTCTCAACCCTTATACTGAGCCTAGAAGAAGTTACAGTATTGTCATCGCTTAGAGTTAGAATGATTCGATTAAGATTCAAACTCATTTTTCTCGTAACCACAAGAATCGATGTTCCATATGAGGAATTTAAACGAGATTTAGACCTATTCGGACCCGCTTTTAATACCAACTAATGAATTATCCCGAAACAAACAAGTCACCCTTCAACGGAAGCTAAGATATTACAAAATAACAGAAATTAAAACCCTTGGGCGGCTGTTTTATTCGACTTGCGAACGGAAATTTTAAATTAGTAATGCAATAATAAATGGTAAACACTTTAATGTTTGACTTGTCAGTGTATAAGGGATTGTTATGAGCACGCATGCGGATGAGTTAAAACTTCGTTTGATGACCATCGAACTGCTTAGGACAGCAAAGTATAAGAGAAACATAACATATCGTGAGCTGGCTTCTAAGACTGGTTTGCCTGTAACAGTTTTAAGTAGATACGCAAAAGGTCATGTTTTGCCAAACACTGCTAGGGCAAAGCAGCTTTGGAAGGTGTTAACGAAGCTTGTTGGTTTGGAGACGGAGCTTCGAAATAGAATAAAATTTGATGAAGATGGATATTTCGATAATACAGATATTATAAGCGATTTCAATATTCTTCAGCAGGCAGCTAATCATGCGCTCGCAAGTTTTGCTGGAAAACGTGTAACAAAGGTTTTGACAGCAGCTGTCGATGGGATTCCATTGGCAACCATGGCTGCTAACGCCCTCGGAGTTAACCTTGTAATAGCCAAAAGAAACAAAGAAATCGGGGTTAAGGCTTTTCTAGAGGAAACTTATGTGTTGGGCAAAGGCTCAGGAGTAACCATGACGCTCTATATTCCTAAGGATGCGATTAAAAAACGAGACAGCGTCTTAATTGTAGATGACTTGATTAAAACTGGAGAAACCCAAGCAGCTTTGGTTAATTTAGTTCGAAAAGCGAAGGCTGAAATTTCAGGAGTTTTTTCGCTCATAGCTGTTGGAGAGGAATGGAATAAGAGGCTGAAGCTTTCTGGCGAATGTCCAATAGAAGTTATCACTTACGTTAAAGCTCCTCATGATTTAAGCACTCGTCCTTAACTGGGCAAATAGCACATTTTTCTTTCCTACAAAAATCTTTACCAAGTCTAAGCAACGCCGTTTCCAAGTTAATAAAGGATTTTCCCGCAACTTTATTTTTGGACCAGAAATCCTTCAATTGTTTTAAGACGTTTTCAGCCATTGCTTCTTTCTCTATTATTCCCAGGTTTTTAGCTGCAAGGACAACCAGAGTCGTGGGTTTTGGATCAGCTTTTTCCCAAATATCGCGCAGCTCTCTTAGAAAAATGCTTACTGTTACGTCGCCTATGCCCTTCCCCAAATCCTTTAATCTCTTTTCTAAATCCTCCGTGTCAAAGGCCTGATTGTAAAGAACGTTAAGGCTTCCATTGTATTTTTCCGTCAGATTCTTCATGACTTCTAAGAGTTTATCTGCAGTTTTGAAATCGTAGCGGGTGTAACTGCCTTCGTCAAGAATTCGGACAAGTCCATCCCATCCAGTTTGGAGAATTTGTTTGGGTGTTAAAACATCGTATTTCTGAAAGCAATTGTAAGTTTTAATGACAGCCCCTTCTGTTATAGGCGCGCCAAACAATACGGATGCTAAAAACCATTTAAAAATCTCTTCATCCTTTCTACTTGAAAGGTCTATATGTAAGATTTCAGAATACTTCTGTCCAAAATTTTCAACAAGAGCTTTTAGAACTTCCAGTTTCATAATCTTTCACTTTCTAACAAAATTTTATACAGCCTGTTGCATAAACGGTTTACTGAGGCGTATGAGTTGTGCGAACGCGAACAATAGAGTGGCGAAATGGAACAATTGTAACAATTGACCAGGCGAGGCTTCCACAAGAGGTGGTAACTCTTGAGATGGGAAGCTGTGATGAGGTGGCTGAAGCAATAAAGATGATGAAAATAAGAGGGGCACCGCTTTTGGGGGCGGCTGCAGCCTTCGCCTTGGCTTTAGCGGCTTACAATTCCAAAGCGAAGGATCGAGAGGAACTAATTAACAAGTTGGAGAGAGCAGCGGAAATTTTGAGAGGAACACGTCCCACAGGGTTTAATCTTTTCTGGGCAATAGACAGAATTCTGGATAAAGCAAGGAATTTTTCTGGAAATGCTAAGGCTTTGGCTGCTTTTATTGTGGAGGAGGCGCAGAAAATAGCTGATGAAGATGCAGCGGCAAACCGTTTGATTGGCAAGTACGGTGCTGAACTTATTAATAACGGAGATGTCATCTTGACGCATTGCAATGCTGGTGCATTGGCTACTGTTGAATATGGTACTGCTTTGGGCGTCGTAAGGGCTGCTTGGGAGCAAGGAAAAAGGATTAGGGTCATCGCCACTGAGACTCGTCCAAAATTGCAGGGGGCAAGATTGACAACTTATGAGCTTAAACGGGATGGCATACCAGTCACTTTGATTACTGATAACATGGTTGGCTATGTTATGTATAAACGGCTGGTTAACAAAGTTGTGGTGGGTGCTGACAGGATAGTCAAAGACGCGGTCATCAACAAAATTGGAACATTTACCATAGCAGTCCTAGCCAAAGAACACGACATACCATTCTATGTTGCAGCTCCGAAATCAACCTTTGACTTGAAGCATACGTTGAAAGATGTGGTAATTGAAGAGAGGAAACCCCAAGAAGTTACACACTTTGGTTCACAGCGCATCGCTGCTGAGGGAATAGACGTTCTCAATCCAGCTTTTGACATAACTCCATTAGAATATGTGAAAGCTATCATTTGTGAAGATGGTGTTTTGTATAGAGATGATTTTCTTAAGTTTGAAACCAATTTATAAGTGATGGGGCAAGTTTAAAACAGCCAAAACGCTTAAAAGCTATTGAGTTTACATTATTAAAGCAAGGGTGGAAAAGAGGGTTAAGCAAAGTTTGGTCACTTCCATGACACTCTATCGTCTACCCTCAAGTGAGGTGCAGAAGAAGACAAAGATTAGAAAGTCTGGTTTAATCGTATTAGTTAGCTTAATCATCTTTCTTGGTTTGGCTTTTAACATCAACTATGTGTATGCGCATACTTATCAAGGTGTTAATGTCATGGTTGCTTATGATGAAGAGTTGGCTAATACCGCAAACTGGGTTTACTGGTTATCACCTTCGGAGTTTTGCCGAAGAATAGTATCCTGCGTATCATCAAGGTTTGAAGATGCTTTTAACATAAAATTTACTATAAAATGCTATGTATCTTGGGACAGTGATGATAGTATAACGGATGATATATGTGCTTTTGAAGGGGAAATCATATCGGAGACAGAGTTCTATACAGGTATGGAATACTATGGGCTGACCATTGACATTCTGATAGCTTTTTCAGACCAAACAGTTACGTATGAAGGAGACATAGTTTATGGGAAAGCAAACAGCATTTTAGGGACCGCTATAGTGTTCGAAGAATATGATTATTGGGGTTGGGAACAATATACCGATAATATTTTGCAACACGAGCTAAGCCATCTTTACAATTGTTCAAACGAATACATCCCCGATCACGACTGTATAATGAATGGCTGGCCAGTTTACCTTGGGTTTCCAGACAGATGGGTGCCATATGCCTTCACGACTGTAAATTGGTGTGACACTTGCAGAAACCAAATAAATGAAAATAAGTATAAATGGGGAAGAAGGGAGATAGTTGGTGGCGGCCTTGGCCCGCCTTGGTCAGAACCATATTCTGGAGGAATGCATTGACTTTGAAAAATAGAATTAAAATCTTTTTTCTTATACTTCTAATATTCAGTATTATCATACAAGGATACAGCGTTTATGCCTACTCAATGGTTAGAAGCCGAGAGTTAAGTAGAATTTGGTGCTACCGAGCTACACCATTAGATTATATCTCTGAGGATTGCTGGAATCTCACCGATCCTGACCCTTACATTTTAGAAGCCATCCAAAATCCGGGAGAGTGGACTGAGACTTTCCGTCGCCAAGATTCATTATTTTGGTCAATTGCCCCATGGTACGCACACCTTAATACTTCTGCATGGGTTGATGGAAAAAGACCTAAACCCTTCATATATAACGGAACATGCTACAACTACGACGTTACCTATGCAGGAACAATCTTGACGGTGAATCCTCTTGATGAAACACCAGAAGAATACTGGAACTTAACGACTCCAGACAAAGATTTACTTAAGGCAATGAAAAATCCAGGTAAACCAATCCATTGCGTTGAAACAGAGGCAATTGCCATATTATCTCCGTATCTGTTCCCATCCACTTACAAGCCCTTCCATTACAACGGGACTTACTATAGCTTTAGTGTAGGATACATAGATGTTGAAATTCCGCTTCCTAGGCCTCCACAACCAGAACATACAGCAATGGCGTTAGCAGGAATGTGGGTTACAGTTGGTTCTGTGTATATCCTAAGAAATAGAAAAACAAAAACCAAACCTTAGATAATTTTATAGGTGAAGGAAAAATTTTGATTTTCAAGAGTTATATTATAGCATATACATTATAAGTAAAAATATTGTTTCATGTTTAGCTGAGGAATTGTATGAGCAAAGATAAGGAGAAGATAGCAACCTATTCAGAGCTTAAGATTAACGGCTTACTTGTCGAAAAAGGCGTTAGAATTTCTAAGAATCAAAACTTGGAAGAGGTTTCTTCCAGAGGATACGGTGTAACCGAGAATGATGAGCTTATGCTTACTTTTTATGAGGCTCTTTACCTTTCAGATAAAGGATTGCTAGAAGTTGAAGATAAAAAAGGAAGGAATGTGGATTTCCAGAAGCTTCTGCAATGTTATGAGAATATTGATGAGAATGCTTGGGCTAAGTATTTGACTTATAGGGATTTGAGAGGTCGTGGATACGTTGTTCGGGAAGGTTTCGGTTTGGGTGTTGACTTTCGAGTTTATGAAAGAGGCGAATACGGTAAAGACACTGCGAAGTATCTAATCTTAAGTATTCAAGAGGGAAAACCAATCTTGCTTGAAGACTTAACCCGGGCCATGAAACAGTGTCAAAGTCTTAAGAAGGAGCTAATTTTGGCTGTTATGAACCGTAGAGGAGAAATAGTTTACTATTCGGTTTCGCAATTAACCCTAAAATAACGGAGAATCTAAGGCATGGCAGTTTTCAAAACTGTTCGTGGAATGAGGGATTTTCTTCCAGAAGAAGCTAAAATGATTAGGTACATTGAGGATAAGGCTAGGCAAATAGCTGAACTTTATGGATACAAGGAAATTATAACGCCAGTGGTAGAGCCCCACGAACTTTTAGCCGCTAAAGCTGGTGAAGAAGTTCGTTTGCGAATGTATGCCTTTAAGGATTTAGGTGGACGTATGATTGCTCTGCGGCCTGAGTTCACTCCCTCAGTGGCTAGGCTTGTCGCAACCACTTTGAAGAATGAGCCCAGACCTTTCAGACTCTTTTGTGTGGGAAGCCTTTACCGATATGATGAGCCTCAGCAAGGGCGTTACAGAGAGTTTTGGCAGTCAAACTTTGAGTTGATGGGTTCAAGTAAGCCGGAAGCTGACGCTGAAATAGTAATGTTGACGAATAGCTTGATGAAGGCAGTGGGGCTGAAAAACTATGTTTTCAAGTTTGGACATGTGGGGGTTTTGAGGGGTGTCCTCAGCCAAGAAGGCTTGGATGAGAAGGTGCAAAACGAGATTATGCAGTTAATGGACAACAAGCAGTATGAAGATGCACTTAAGCTGGTCAAAGGTTCAGGTGCATCAAATAAGTGCGTGGCAACTCTTCGGAAATTGGTAGAACTTAAAGGTGATATGGTTTTCGAAATTATAAAAAAGATGAAAGAATACGTTAAAGGTTATGAGATGGCTGTTGATGCTGCAGAAAATCTTCATGAAATTCTGAAGCTTGGCTTAAAAGGCAAATGCGAAATCAACATGACTGTGGATGCTGGTTTTGCAAGGGGGCTTGAGTATTATACTGGAATGATTTTTGAGGTGGATGTGCCAGAACTGGACAAAGCTTTAGCTGGCGGCGGAAGGTACGATAGGCTTATTGAGTTGTTCGGAGGCGAGCCCACGCCTGCTGTTGGCATTGCTCATGGAATAGATAGGATTATGTTGGCTATGCAGAGGCAGAAAACTCTGCTAAAAACAGAAGAAGAAAAAAAAGTCATGGTGATTCCCACCAAGGATGAGTTGAAGGGTGAAGCACTGAAGATTTCAGTTATGCTTAGAGATGCCGATATACCTGTTGAGGTTGAGGTTATGGGAAGAAAAGTGACTAAAGCTTTGGAAGATGCGGATAGAAGAAAAATAAACTATGCAATAATCGTTGGAGAAAGGGAACTGAAGGAAGGAGCAATTGTGATTCGAAACCTAACAAGGAGAGAACAAAAAACCGTAAAAATCGAAAAAATAATAGAAACAATAAAAGGTCAAAGTAGAACCTAAGCTTGTTGTTTCTCTCTTCTCAGGAAGTCTCCTATGTCTGAAATGTTCTTTACAACAACTCCTTCCTTTTCTCCGTCTAGGTTGCGTAGTATTTTGCCAAAACCAAGGCATTCGACGTGCTGGTTTAAGATTAACGTGTAATCGCCTTTTCTCTTTGACCCCATCACTTTGACTATTCCTTGTTTGAATATGTCCCTTCCGCAAATGAAAAGCCACTCTGTTCTCTTATCAACGATTATTTTGTTTGCCTTCTCTCTCGCCATCATTCTTAGCAAGTTGAAGCTGGGGAAAAATTTTCCGTTTTTGGTTTTCCCAAGATAGATTCCTGCATAAAAGAAATCTTTTGCGACTAATTTTTTCAGGTTCTCGTTTAGGAGAAAGTATCTGTTCTTGTTTTTGACCACCAAATTCTCTTTTAGGTTAATACCCGCACCAAATTGCCTTATGAACTCATTTATCGGCTTCATCACGTATACCACTCTTCTTGAGTTTGCAAACAAAGAAACCCTGAGTTTGTCCCGGCCATATTCTCCTACAGTTTTCTATTTGGCTGTCGAGCTGTTTTCCGAAAATGGTTGTTGGTGCTTTTTCGCCGTAACAATCGATTTTTTCAACTTGAAGATTCAAATTTTTAGTCGCCCAATCAATGTTTAGCTCATTTTCTTCCGGCTCTAAGGAGCATGTCGAATAAACTATTTCTCCATAATCCTTTAGGACTTTGTATGCTTCCGTCAATATTTCCCTTTGAAGTTTCGCGTTTCTTTCCACATCCTTAATCGTTCTTCTGTCAAACCATTCTTTATCCGTTGCGAAATTACCCGAGCATGGAACATCTAGAAGTATGCAGTCGAAATTCATGTTTAACCGCGATACTTGTCTAGCATCCAAATCGTAGACAATTGTGTTTTTTACGTGGCATCTTTCCAGCTGATTTGATAAGGCGGTCAATCTCTGTTTTTTAACGTCTAAAGCAATTATGACGCCTGTGTTCTGCATTAAACCGGCTAATTGAACAGTTTTTCCGCCCGGAGCCGCACAAGCATCTAACACTATTTTATCCTTTAGTTCTGTGAATAAGGTTGCTGGAATTTGAGCTGCTGCTTCTTGAATTGAATACAAGCCTAAAAGGTATTCTGAAGTCGCGCCTACAGAAAATTCTGATTTATGAATCCAATAGCTGTTTTCAAGGAAGGGAATCTTTTCAAGCTTTATTCCTAATGATTCGAGTCTTTTTGCAACATCCGTCTCTTTGGCGTTCATGACGT
>Ga0315306_10000713_pt1 | contig 15998 bp, 12 predicted proteins | sample TDP1_MG_FD_203803 | JGI IMG/M metagenome (GOLD analysis project Ga0315306, IMG submission 203803) | Freshwater sediment microbial communities from Lake Towuti, South Sulawesi, Indonesia - TDP1 | ecosystem: Environmental > Aquatic > Freshwater > Lake > Sediment | place: Indonesia: South Sulawesi... | reverse complement strand
CCATCTCTTCTGCCATTGAAGCGTACCTGAGGAATCATACTTCAAAAGCAAAACATCATGGTCGCCGGCGCCGAAGCTATCTGTGGTGCCGGTTATGTATATGTTGCTTGAAGAATCGACTGCAACAGCGTATCCCCCGTCACTGCCTGCGCCTCCATATGTCTTCTGCCATTGAATGTTACCTGAGGAATCGTACTTCAAGAGAAGGACATCGAACCACCCAGCGCCAAAGCTTTCTGTTTCTCCGGTTATGTAGATGTTGCCTGAAGCGTCCATGGCAATAGCCATACAGTCGTCATCGCTTCCGCCTCCCCACGTCTTCTGCCATTTAAGGTTACCTGAGGAATCGTACTTCAAGAGAAGGGCATCCAATAACCCAGCGCCGAAGCTATCTGTGTACCCGGTTATGTATATGTTGCTTGAAGAATCGACCGCAACAGCCATTCCTTCGTCAACGCCTGTGTCTCCCCATCTCTTCTGCCATTGAAGCGTACCTGAGGAATCATACTTCAAAAGCAAAACATCATGGTCGCCGGCGCCGAAGCTATCTGTGGTGCCGGTTATGTATATGTTGCTTGAAGAATCGACTGCAATACCATACCCGTAATTACAGCCCGTGCCTCCCCATGTCTTCTGCCATTGGAGCGTACCTGAGGAATCGTACTTCAAGAGAAAAACATAAGCGCACACAGTGCCGAAGCCATATGTACGCCCGGTTATGTAGATGTTGCTTGAAGAATCGACGGCAACAGCATACGCTTCCTCGTCTGCGCCTCTGCCATCCCATGTCTTCTGCCATTGGAGCGTACCTGAGGAGTCATACTTCAAAAGGAAAACATCAAGGTCGCCGGCGCCGAAGCTTTTTGTGTACCCGGTTATGTATATGTTGCCTGAAGGGTCCCTGGCAACAGCGTACCCCCTTTCAGAGTCTGTACCTCCCCAGGTTTTCTCAAACGTCAGGTTCTCCGCTTTCACAATCGCGATCGGAAGTGCCGCGGAGCACGCGGCAACAATCGATATTAAAATTAGGGCCGCTGAAAAACGAATTGCTCTCCTGGGGCTGCGTAGACAGCCTTTCCGCCTTTCCCATTCAAAATCCATTTTTCATACCTCAATTGAGGTTTTCATCTGGGAATGAACGATCATATATTCGTTTTGAAATGTTTAAGTGTCTTATGGTTTACCTCGACATATTTTCAAGCACTTCGATCCTTCCACAAGTAAAGGCGAATTTGTCAGTCCACCGAAGCGGACATAACGATCTGAACCATTCATTCATATGTGCAGATCAAAGAATAACATTAGACCGTACCAGTATTCTCCCTCCAAACCAGCAATTACATTTGGTCAATAAAAAGAGTGGTTTTGCAAGGGATATCGCCACTCGCTGACGTTTCAAATGTATAAAAGAGTTTTATAGTGTACTAGGAGGGTTTTTCGTCATCTTCGCTTCTCAAGAGAAGCTTAAGAAAGAAGAGGTGGATTTGTTAGGCTTTACACCTTTTTCTAAGACCTACCTTGAGCTCAAGCCAAAATCTTGAGGCCTCGGTTGCTTTCAAATTCTTGACGGATAAATCCCATGCTTCAGTTGGATAGTATAGTAGTGTGGCACCATACTTCGGGTCAGGTCCAACTTGACTCATCGTTGTTTCAATGGACTGCTTAATATTGAGTTTCTCAACGCATAATTCTTTAAGCAGAAAAGCGATCGCTCTATCTGTTTGCGAGAGTTCGACGAGGACATTCCATGAGATGATTGCTGATGCGCCTCTATCTATCAACGAATCTGCTAGATCGCTACTGTAGAGTCCTGCGCAGCTACTCAAGATGATCAATGTCTTCGAGAATCTTCCTGTCATGCTCTGCTTGACGAACTCTGGTCCTATGCCGAAGTATGAGGGGGAGCTGTTTGTAACTTGGACTTGAACGATCTGGTCTGTTAATTGCTCGGGTAGGTACCTGTTCTTGTCGTAAGGCTCATTCGTGAATAGGAAGACAGGTTCACCTTTGATCGGGTAGCTTCTACGAACAAGCTCCTTCAAAGGTATGGCTGAGTGAACTCTGAGCACTATGATCTTGTAGCCTCTTGATGGAAGAGAACGGTAGAAGTCTATTGTCACTTCATCATGCATGTAGATGCGAACCTTGAACCCTGCTGAAGTCAAATCCTTGTAGGCTGATTGAATGAAATCTTGATTCGGGTATATGGCACCAAGCTGATCAACTATAGCTGCTTGAGAAACGCTTGCCTCCGGCTTTACGCTCTCCTTCGCAGCTCTCTGAGATGGGAAATAGTAGAGGCTTACTATCAAGATGATGACTGTGATTAACGCGAGGTAGCCGAGCGCCTCAGTAATCCTACGTCTACGACTCTTCTTAGACTTTGGCTTAGCCTCTCTTCTACGCATCGAAGGCCCTCAAATGATTAGAAAAAAGAGGTGGAGTTGTTTAGGCTTTACTCCTTCTTTTCACGGCGAAAGCTGCGGTTACTCCTCCGACCAACCCTACTGAAGCTAAGTAAGGCGCTAGAATGGAAAGCTTGTTCACTGTAACGGCTATCCGGGCTCGTATCATCCCTGCCAAAGCTAGGCGAGGAATCAACCAAAAAGTAAGCGGCGACGTAGAAATCTCCTGAAATGATTATGTTGTAGGCCTTCAAGTCGACATCAAACCATCCGGTAGCACTCGGGGTAACCACCAAAGACAGGATCAATAGCTCCTTGGTTCCATCACTTCCCTAGATGTGAAGTTGGTCAGATCATACATTATGTAGTACCCTGCCGCCAATAGCCGAGCGCTGGACCAGCCGGATGGCAGAGAGAACTTCACAGCCTGACACCAGCCCAAAGGAGCAGCGATGCCCGTCTCCGGCACGCCATCATCGTAGGCTAGCTTTACCGCAAAGGGCGCTCGACGAAAAAGAATACGCATATGACTTTCACTATATGTTCCACAGCTAGAACTTTATTGAGCTCCATGAAGGATATATGCTGTTGATGAATTATGTCGCAGCCTCGAAAATTAGGTAGAAGGAGTTACGTGAAGTATGCAGCAGCCGGGTTAGTAGCAGTGGCTGGAGCGGCAGCTGGCGCTTATTATGCTACGCGACCTACAGAGACACCAACTCCGACGAAGACGCCAACTCCCACGCCAAAACCCGTCGTTACTACCCCAAGCGGGGCTCCCAGCGTTTTCATATTGAAAAGTGATGATTTCGAAGATGAAGAGGAGATCCCTCCCAGGTTTACGTGCGATGGAGAGAACGTATCTCCTCAACTTTCATGGAAGAATATGCCCGAGGGAACGAAGAGCTTCGCTTTAAGTGTTATCGATGTTGACGCTCCTGGAGGAACCTTCGTTCACTGGCTCATCTACGATATTCCAAGCGATGTCAGAGAGATTGAGGAAGGGGGTTTGCCCACGGGGGCTAAGCAACTCGAAAACGATTTCGGCAAGAAGAGTTATGGGGGGCCATGCCCACCTTCGGGAAAGCATAGGTACATCTTCACCCTCTACGCCCTTGACATTGAACACTTAGAAGATGTTGACAGAAAAAATTTCCTTGAGAGAATAGAGAAGCACTCGATCGGCAAAGCGGAATTGACGGGACTATATGCGAGAAGATGAAAATTCGACCACCCTTTGGATTTGACTTATTCTCATCTACCTTATTGTGAGTCTACAGCTTGATTTCAGTGGTGGCTTGCTGGTAATGATTCCAGCCAGCTCATACTCGCCGGGGGCGATCCCAGCAGTCTCCAATACTTCCCTGTAGCTTCTTTCTTCATCAGGCTCAAGGACCAACGAGCCTAGAGCCATCGCAAACATCTTGTCGCTCGACCAACGCCAAACCTCTTCCTTGTCTTTGAGAATCATGAAATCGTATCGCTGCATTGAATTAAAATCAAGTCTTATAGAATTAGAAGTAGGATTCAGAATATGTATAGACAACTCTATCTTTTCGCCGGTGATGTACTCCCTCTTATCCGTCTGAACCCTAACCTTAACCTTCTCTATGGCCGAGTTCATTTTCAATTCCGATCCATAGCAATTCATAGTAATAGTAAGATCAATGATATTGAGTACGATGATCGCAATAATAACGTTCTGTGTTCGCAAAAAATGAGAAGGAATGGACCGTGGATTATCAGCGCCTAGTCGACGATATCGGTATGCTGAATACTATGGCAATAGACCTAAGTAACTCAGTAATGCTAGCGGTTAGGCAACTACGTTGAATTGAGTTGAGCTGCTGCCGGGGTTGTAGCCGGTCGCTGTCGCCACTGCTGTCACAATATAGACGGTTCCGATTGGAGTTCTGGGCGGGATCTTGTACTTGAAGTAGGCGAAGCCGTTCGAATCGGTTATCCCAGTGCCAACGCCAGCTGCTCCATTGGAGCCCACTAGCGTGACTGTCACCGCTGCTCCTCCGACACCCAAGCCTGTGGAGCTGTCTACTACTTTGACTGTGATATAGACCCAAGAGTTACGTGTGTAGCTTCCTTTGTCTGTGCTCACTGAGACGGTGAGAGAAGGCTGTGTACTGGGTGCAGATGGTGTTGCACTTACCTCGTTTGATCTAGCGGACTCACCAAAGGAATTAACTGCCGTAACTTGATAGTAGTAAGTTTGCCCATTCGTTACCGCTTTGTCAGTGTAAGTTAACACGTTACCTATTGTTGTAAGAAGCGTCTCTGCGCCTGCACCTTCACCTTTGTAGATTCTATAGTTTGTAATTGGAGAACCGCCGTCAGATGATGGTGCGGACCAAGATAGCGTAACTTGAGCATCGCCTGCAGCTGCTTTGAGGTTCTGTGGAGCAGAAGGCGTTGTTTGCACATTCACCGTCACAGTTGCAGAATGGCTCAAAGAACCGCTTGTACCTGTTACTGTGACTGTATATGTCCCAGCCGCAGTGGAAGACGAAACTGTTATCGATAATGTTGATGAAGCAGATCCTCCTGACGCAATTGTAAGTGAAGTTGGGCTAAGAGCAGCACTTAAACCAGTAGGAGCAGATGCTGCCAGTGAAACTTCGCCGCTAAATCCATTGAGCGATGTCACCGTTATCGTCGAACTTCCGGAACCGCCAGGTTGAGTCGTCAAAGCAGATGGGGATGCTGAGATCGAGAAGTCGGTTGTTTCTACTGCGCTAGCAGCGTATGCGTCTACCCTACCGAATCCGTAAGCTGAAGTCCAAGTCCATCCGTCCATTCCAGCAGTCTTCACAGCTGTGCGCTGAAGAATGCTTCTGACCTCAGCCGGTGTATGTGCTGCTTTCTTCAGAATCAATGCCACTGTTCCGGTTACATGGGGACATGCCATCGATGTGCCGCTCATCGTGGCATATGTGCTTCCCTTGTATGTTGAGTAGATGCTGACGCCTGGAGCTGTCACCCACAATTCTTGGCCTCTACTGCTCCAGTCAGCAACAATATCATTACTGTCGGTTGCGCCGACCGCTATTACTGAAGAGTACTTAGCTGGGTATGTTGTAGTTTCAGGTCCGGGCCCGTTGTTTCCTGCGGCTGCCACTAGAACTATGCCCGTGTTGTAAGCCTTGTCGCATTCCTGATGAAGAGATATTAAATCGGATGTTGTGCCGAAGCTCATAGATATGACTTGCATTCCATTGTTGATGCACCATTCAATACCCATATTTATGTCGCTAAGATAACCCTGGCCCCGGCTGTTCAATACCTTAACAGCGTATAAGGCTGCTTCAGGAGCTACCCCGACGACTCCTATATCATTGTCAAGTGCTGCTACAATACCTGCGACATGAGTGCCATGGCCATGGTCATCATTGTAAGTTCTTGTGCCAAGAACGTAGGTTACGCCACCTACAACATTTAGGTCTGGATGCGCGATGTCTATTCCAGTATCCAAGATAGCCACTTTTATTCCCGTGCCCTTGTTGCCAAAGGATGTCCAGACTTCAGGAGCCCTTATCTTCTGGATACCCCAAGGAGTTGTCTGCGTTAGAGCGTAGACCTCGAAGTCTGTTTCAACATAGGCTACCTTAGGGTTCTTCTGCAAGGCGTCCATGGCTTGCGGTGGAAGTGATGCGGCAATCGCCAAAATATATTTGTAAACGTATTTTATCTCGCCACCACTAGATCTAACGAGCCCAGCATCCGTAGCTTCTTTAAACCCTACTATGACTGCAACTTTATCCGCGGATTGCGCTGAAGCCGTTAATGTGGAAACTGGCAATAGCAAGAATAGAAATATCAAGGCAAGACAGGTTAGCTTAATAGCAAGACGCCTCAATTATCCCACCTTCAGAATTACTCTAACATGTACACTACTCCAAGCCTATTTAAAACGCTTATCCAAACGCTTTGACTTTCCAAATATTTACATCGTCTTTTCGGCTAAACCAAGTCTAAGGTCTTTGTCTCAAAGAATTTTCATATTAATGTCTGCCAGTTCTTCCAATTCCAGATCTCCGCTGTGAACTCGCTAGAGACGTCCACCTATACGGTCGACGGTGTGATAGCAAGTTTTGGTGCCTCCACCTGTCCCTGAGCCTGAGGGCTTGAGGCCAGAACCACGAGCGCCGTAAGTATGGTTGGGAGTATAACGTTACCAAGCTTCCTCATAATCATCAAAGGGGAACCTATTTTCAGTTTTAAGTGTAAAAAACTACGCTCAGGATTCTTCCACTATATTGCGAGAATTAGTGTCGTGTGCGTGCACCAAGGGATATAGACGAAAAGTATCAAAACAGTTACCGGGAAAGCGTTAAATTCTCGGCTAGGAATCTAAATGTTTGGTTGATGATCTTTGAAGGTTAAGTTTCTAGCTATACCGCTCTTGTTTCTCATGGTCTTGATCGCATGTCTCCAAATTCCAGTCGCATTGGCTTCTCCAGACATCTATCTCAAAGATTCTCCAGCTTCAGGTGTTACAGTGAATCCTGGAAAGCTCATGGACTTCAAGGCTCCGACTAAAACAGATCCAGATTACTTGACGACTTCAAGCGGAATCGAGTATTACTGGTACTCTCCACCTTATGTCGGAACGATCCCTGGCCCGAAAGCCCACAGCTTCCACCTATACTACAAGGCAGATGCGCCCACAACTATAACCGTAACAGTCTACCTCGCAGTTCAACCCGACGGGAGCGGAACCCCAAGCTTAGTCTCAAGCAAGACCTATCCTTTGGAAGCAGCCTCAACGATCACGCATGCTAAAATTGCAGACGTCATCGTCATACCTGAGACCAAGCTGAATGGAGAAAGGATGAAGCTCGGCCTAAGCACCGAGGACCCCGTCACCGTTTACTTCGATAGTGTAACTACTCCAAGCGTCTTGAATTATATACCTCCGCCGCCTCCTCCGCCTCCTATCAACAGCGGATGGGCTTCAAAGCCGCCGACTATAGACGGTGCTTTCAGCTTCAGCGAATGGGCCAATCCTCAATTGGAGTTGGGACCACCGTATTGGCCGATACATGTTTTTGTGTATATCGTGAATGACGCAGGCTACCTCTACGGTTGCGTGGATGATGACCTCGCTGAAGGTGATTACACTCCAGATCTTGGCGACTATTGCGTGCTTGCTTTCGATGTCGGTAATGATGGTTGGACACCAGGCGTTGATACTTATTTTCTCTTGAGGGGCGATGGAGTCTTGGAGCATTGGTTGGCCTCAGATGGTGTCCCTGGAGATTTCTCGCGTCATTGCACAACTTCCGATAATCTGCATCCAGGTCTCGCTGGCGCGATAGGATTCGGAACTAGCCCTAACGCACCTTCAGTCGATCATAGAATATACGAGTTCAGAATACCTTTGAACATGCTAGGCGCTTCTCCAGGCGGTACAGTTGGGTTCTCCTCACCCTCAGTGCTGGATAGTCTACCCTACGATGCGTCAGATCATCGCCATAATATCTGGCCCTTCGGTGCAATGTCGAACGATCTGGATACATGGGGTGACATAGTTCTGGCTTCTGCTCCCCCAGTTGGAGGCATCGTGATCCCGGTGGCAAAAGCAGAGGTATTGGCTCCTTGGATAGTATTGGCTCTAGCAGCCGTAGCAGTGACAGTCTTCGCCGCGAAAAGAAGGCGCAAGACGTAAACGCTCTTTCTTTTTTTCTTTTCGTGCGACCATCGTAATTTGAAATATGAATTTTTGCTACTTTGTGTGTCCCTTGGAGCGTCCGATTGGATTTGAACCATTGATTTTGTGGTGTCTGTTGCCTTTGGTGCGACCATCGTTATTTACCAGCGCTAGAAAAAGGAGGTGCCTTCGGCCAACTAGCATGCGTCGGTCGTTAATGACTCATGGAGCCTGCTCTTGAATTGTTGGAAGCGCTGTGAGTTTTGCCTCAGCGCTAAGGGCTGCTCTCACGCGGTCTGGCGCAGGGGTATTCGCTGAGGTTGCTCTTTTTCCATGAAGCTGTTTCGGCGCTATCCTAATGTCGGACCCCATCGCCCTCAGACTGTAGAGCACTATCGAAGCCATGCAGGCAGAGGCCCACAAGAGAAGGAGGCTCTCGATAAACATTAGGCCGTCGGCTTTAATCACTACCTCCCCGGTTCTGTAAGCGACCAAGAGGACCCCGGCGAATGTCGCTAAATAGAGGCAGGCGACGATCCCTGATATAGCAACTATGACCAGGGCTAAACCATGTCTTCCCGAAAGCTCTCTTCGCTTACTCAACGCATCTTCCACCCCTAAGCTAGACAGCGGGAGGCAGGCCTCTCACAGCGACAAACTGCGTTAAACGCGTTCAGAAGAATTAACACTTATGAAATCGCAAAATCTCTTTCTAGTCGATTCACCTAGGAAATAGCTACGAATCCACTCGATTTACCTAGAAAATGGCTACGAATTTAGCATCCAAGGCAAGCTTCTTAGCCACTATAGATGCCGCCAAGAACCAGTAGGATCTAGAGAATTGCGAAAGATTTTAGAGCCTTGAATGATCGTCTAGTTTGCATTTGGAAATATGAAAAGGGAAACCGTGTGAATGCTGTATAGTTTAAAGCTTAGATTTCTACTATGTGTTGACAATTTCAGCGGGAGTGTGAGCTGATGAGACCTTGGTTTAGAATGTTCATATTGGTTCCAGTTTTTCTGTCTCTCTCCTTTGTCTCTTTTCCCGCTGCAATTGCGGAGGAGCAGCCTCCATACGCTTACATCAACTATCTGGATTACCCGTCTAGCGTAAAAGCGGATGAAAACTTCGAGGTGAGTGTTACGGTTGATTTCTGGTTCGTGGATCCTACTGGAGCGTATAGACAGCTTCTCGTCTCCATCAATGAAGCTGATAACCGCACTAGGGGTGATCCATATCCATCGTGGACGCGGGACTTAGCTCATGTTAAAGATACAGTATCGCTTGAAGACCCTTCGCTCCCTCATGGTAAGGGGACCAAAACCTACAATCTCACTGTAAGGTCGCCTGAGATGGAGGGGGCTTGGCATCTAGTTGCTGAAACCTACATTATTTCACGTCGCGAGTTCCGTCTCTTCGATAAGAGAGAGTTCGGCGTAACGATTGTGAAGGTTCCTGCGCCAGTTCCAACAGGACCGGAAATTCTGGTGAACGGAGGCTTCGAGTCGGGCTTCGATTGGTGGGAAAGAAATACCTACGGGGATGGAGAGGTTAACCTGTCTTCTACTGTAGCTCATCAGGGCGATTACTCGCTGGCGATAAGGAGTATGTTCTCGCCAAGTTGCTCATGCAGTCCGAATGGTGGAGAGGTGCATCAGCTCATCGAGCGTCCCGACTTGACTTTTGACATGAACTTCAGCTTCTGGGTTTACCCGTGGTACGTGATACAGAAGTCTACCAGTGACGTTCGGGCTTCGATTGCCTTCCAGACCGATGAAAAGGCCTTCAGAATCTACTACTACGTTTCTTGGCACGACAGAACGGCCCTTAGAAATGAATCCGACGTAGCTATTTTCCTTCTGGAGAGCTGTCGCGTGAATAGATGGAACTTCGTTGAAAGAGACCTTAAATCTGATTTTGAAGCTGTTTTCGGTTCATCTTCTCAATATCGCCTATTGAAGATTGAAGTATACTTGGATTTGAAGCTGTACTACTTCTCGATGCTTTGCCCTGAAGCCTACTGGGATGAAGTTGCCATAACAAGTACGCAGGCTCCGCCTCCGCCTTCAACATACATGGCCACCGTCTCTGTTTCGGGAATAGAATCGGGCTACTCTACAAATGTCATGGTTGACGACGCCTCTGCTGGTTCAATCGTGCCGGGAGAATCGAAGTCCTTCGAATTTGACATAGGGACATCTCACACTTTAACCGTGGACTCTTATGTTGCCGGCGGTGTAGGGATAAGGTACTACTGCTCATCTGGTTCTTGGAGTTTCTCCTCATCCGGCTCTCATGTCTTCGAGTACGCGATGCAATACCATCTTGAAGTCGCCTCGGAGTATGGTGAGACCAAGGGTTCGGGCTGGTATGACCAAGGTTCGACGGCTGCCTTCTCGGTCGCTCCACCATCCGTTGAGATGAGCGGGATAGAAGGCTTGTTGGGAGGAAGATACGTCTTCGATCACTGGACACTCGATTCAGACGCAACGGCTCCTGAGGCAACTATAGTCATGGACGAACCCAAAAGCGTAGAAGCGGTCTGGAGGAGAGATACCACTTCGCTCTTCCTGCTGGCGGCAGCTCTCATCTGCACCCTAGGGGTTATCGTCATAGTGGGCGCCATGGTCATACGAAAGAGGTCTAGAGGAACTCAGAGAGTAAAGCCCGCTAAGCTCCCTTCCATCCATTCAGCCTCGACCGTTTAACTGATTTTCATATGAAAATCTCTGGGGCTCATTGCGACGCTTTCTATGTGAATCCCTGCGCTCATATATACGAGTTTGTTAGCAGGATCTTTGTCTATTCTATTGTGACTGTGATAACAGGAAAGTTGAAATTTTTGTCATAGATCAAGGACAGTGGATACGAGATAGCTTGCGCTCATGAGGGGGAGTATCTCACAAGTCCAAAATCCAAGGTTCAGAAGACGCTTATCAGGTAAAGAAAATAGAGCGGACAAACTGAGTTCTCAAAAGCAACGAAGGCCACTTTCTTCTTTCTGATAGTTGGATCATGAGAAATCCTGTCTTGTGCTCCTTCGGAGCTACCATTGTCTTTGGATCAGCCTATCATAATTGAGAGACGCCAAGATCTGCTCAACGTGCAGGTCCTCATGCGGAAAACTGACTCGTTATGAAAAGAAAAAGGGGTGGAGTTTCTTGTCGCATAAGCAATTAACCGATCTTGTAGAAACGAACTTGGATCAACTTGTTATTCCAGTTGTCCAGAACCCAGAGATACAAGTAGTCGCCGCCAGTTTTTGCAGCTTCTAGCAAAGCGAGGTAATCGAAAACCCACGTGTCAGTCGATACGAGGCCATATATATCCTCGCTTGGGCTGACCCAGAAGAGGGTAGTTACATTCTCCCATTTTGGAGTCTTGCTATGGCCTTGGAAGGTAACGTCGCCGATGCAGAAGAGATAGGTGTTATCTGTCGCGTTGTAGATCCAACCTTTCACATTCCCGCCATTGCCAGGCTTCCCCAACGCGACAAGGAAGACCGCATACTTACCCGGTCCGAGCTGGAAAGCTCCAGAGCCATCTAAGGCGTTCCCATCAACAACCATCCAATCTGCTCCTTGAGTCATCCAAATAGTGATACCATTACCACCTGGGGGATAGGTTCCTGGCATAGGGTATCCGGCAGTGGACTGGGGGACGAACATGGTGTGTCTGTCACCCGAATAGGTCCCGCCACCTGACCAGCTGTCCTTCTTTCCGATGAGGTTCAGCACGAAAGTAGGCGCCCCGTAGAGCTTTTGAATACTGGGTAGTTGATTGTTCGCTGCGCCGACTGGGACCACGATAGCCACGAAAATTGTGGCCATTAAGATCAATCCAATGAAGATTTTCTTCAATCTTCAATCACCTCCCTTCAGCGATCTATCTATAGGTTTGAGAGGGCGTAGTGTATATAAGTGTTGTCGTGTTCCACACAAACACGCAGTTCCTCCGGGTGCGCGCTCTCCCCTTTGGTACCTCCCTCTCAAACCTCGAAATCGATGTATTGTACGCGAATAATATATTAATGTTCCGACTGTAGCACGTTGACGTATCGCCGCGGCGCGTACGATCGTGTGAGGACTGCTAGCTTCCCAAATGATCTTTGAATAAGTGATGGCTGACAAGACGTAGACGTATAGCTACATCATACAAGCTTTGACCTCGCGGAATACTGGCAGTTTATTCGGGAAAATTCCATGTTTCAAAAAATAACTATGAGTAGGTCACTAATTATAGAAAATAGGAGATTCTATATGAAGCGTATTTGAGAGCAACTACTTCATTGCTGCTTCTGCTTGGGCCTTCATAACTGCTCTCATGATTTCCTTGCCTTTCTCGAAGGGTATTATCTCATGTACCTCAGTTTCGATGTAAGGCATAAACATGCTAGCGTGCTCAAATGTGGTTGCACTGTCCCCCTCGTCGATCGCATATCCTGATTTTCCATCTAAGAAGAGACCGAACTCCTTCACTTCGCCCTTCTTCATGAGGTTGTCTGCACACGCAATGATCATCTCTAGGAGCTTTGAGCCCTCCACAGGGTCTGTAGGCCATGGTGCTACCGGATTCCTACGCCACAAGCACAAGAATCTAGCCATCCAACTCACCTCCCTAAAGTCTCTGTACACTATTTAATTTTCATAGGTATATCAGCCTATGGCAGTGATATCTTATCAAAGGTCCCTTGTCTCTTCCAGCGCTCCTATCTATCTATCGACCTCTGATAGTTGGTTTAGCCAAAGCCTAAGCTTAAAGATCGAGCACGGCCTCGGTTGCAGATGAAGATTGATAACTCGCCACCGCCAAAGGAGAAGCTTCTAGGGAAAGTTCTCGATTTCTTCGTTTTCTACTTTGGGCATTTTGCCTGTCTTGAAGCTTTCCGCAGTGGATTTTCTAAAACTCAAGCTTATTCTGAGCGTATACACGATCGAGATTTCAGTTGGAGAAAGGTGGATGTTGAAAAGAGATTTGGGATCTCTAGAGCCATAATGCTGAACAGATTCGTGAGATATCGTTCAAACGACGGGCAAATCCTTACTGGTTTTGTTAGAGATTGGCGGCCTGTTAACTATTTTGAGTAAAATTCTTCAATGGTGAGTTTTTAGAGATTTCGAAATCCTCTAGGATCTTCTTGAAATAGCCTTTTTAGCGGAAGGGCGAAATGCTATGTGAGGACTGCTGTTGTGTAGCACACAGGAACTCTTATATACATCTCCGCCCCTACAATGGAACATGCGCGTTCAAGAGAGTTTAGGCCTTAGAAGGGGGATCCTTGGCTTAGCCTCAACTTCACCTTATGAACTCTCTTCAACAGCAGTTACGTCACCACTTCGTGACAGATGGGAAGAAGAGATCAGGTTCTTTAAACTCGGACGGGCTATAGGTGCCCAGGCTATGAAAAGTAGCTGAAACCGAACAGAAAAGGAGAGATGAAAATATGAAAAAATTTGTGGCAGCAATAGTAGTAACACTCTTTCTGGCAAGCACGCTAGCCATAGCATACGCACAGTATAATGTCCAAGTGAACGCTGTAGGAGACTCTACACCTCTGCAGGTTCCTGTCTATTGGGGTTGGAGTGGAGGTAGCGGTACTACATCGACTCCGTTTACTATAATAGGTATAACCGGCGATCTGACACTTATCGCTCCATCAACCCACGAAGAGGACTATACGTTCTATGTTTTCTCCTGCTGGGACCTTGACGGAGCTGACCAAACTGCAGGAGTGACGACCGTAATCGTCTCTACGGCTACTACTGCGACAGCAGAATACACAAAGGTGCTCAGCGTCAGCAAGGATCTAATAGACGATGACACTGTGCCAACTCCTTACAAATTCGATGTCGGTGGCATTACCCATATTTACGTCGACCCCGAACACGTGCCGGTTTTCACCGAGGTATACTTTGATATGACTATCACCGTCACTCCCATTGCGGCAGGTATTACCGATGTTACAGTGAAGGATGGTATAGGGGCAGACCTTATACTTGATAGCGCTACTCCATCAGCAGGAAGCGAAGGAGACGCCAAAGCTGGAAAAGGTAAAATGGGTGCGACAATAGTTACATGGACAATGTCTGGCGACTTCACTGCGGAGCAGACGTTGGATCTCAGCGTCCACACAGGTCTGAACTCTCCAGGCGGTCCAAACAAACGCGCACCTCAATATCAGGAGTACACCTCGCCTGACACCCATGACCTCAACAGCGGCCCAGTCGTCTACTTCACATACGGAGGAAACCAGTACGTGTTGGTAGGACCACCGGTCACAGTGACAGCTGAATTGCCGGTGTAAGGTGGAACATACCCCAAAACTTCCCTGCCCTTTTTTATTCACGAGTAATAGACAAGATTACTGGTAAAGCTACAACATGGAGCGCTTATGAAAAAGTAAGCAAGCGGGGGCACTCCTCTATCCTTCCTTGTCGGGCAATTCTTCTATAATCCGTGGTAGATTGTACCTTAGGAACTTGAAGGCTGTCTCAGGCGGGTTCTTTTCCACGAAGCCGTGGAGAATAGTGTCGACAATCTGAAAGCCGGGTCAACATCGAAGAGCGGATGAAGTAGACCATCGATCAAACGGTTAAGTTCACCCTTCGAGTAGATACTTCTCATCTTCATTCTAGAACTCGGCTTCGACATAGCCTTGACCAAAAAATGGCGGAGTTCAAGATTTGGCTGATTCTCAATTACTTGGCTGTAGGCGGATCGACTAGGGCTATCAACTTTGCTCGTTCGTCATCTTCATGAAGGACTTTCTCAGCTCACTTACTTTCTGTGCAGTTCTGGAAGCCATTTGATGGTACTTAGTTCAATAACTGTTGACTCTTATCTTCTTAGTAATCTCCTTCAAGCACCTAGTTGTAATCGACCTGGGCAGAGGCTTTTGGCAAATCGATCTGAGTTGCTGAAGGTGAGGAGTTATGCTTTTAAGTTGAAAGAAGAAGCTAATCATGAGGTAGCTGAGTTTGAAAAGAAATCTACTTATAGCCGTTCTGTTGATCTCGTTTGCTCTACTGATTTCGCCCGCTATCGTTGCTGCCCAGGACTCCTATACAATCAGTTTAGAGGGCTACACTTGGAACCACACGGCAATAACCGTCTTTATTGGAGAGCATCATGCTGCTTGGTATGACAGCTCATTCAAGGCGCACGTGGAAACGGCTGTCTCGGATTGGAATGAGGCGATAGACTCATTCTGGACAGAGCACTATGCCCATGTCACCTCTTACATACATGATGTTCAATTTCAACTTGAGACCGACAAGAAGGCGGCAGACGTCATCGTTACTTTTGCCTTGTATAGAGGTGCGGTTCCTCCCTTTGCTGTTGCGGGCGTAACAGGCTTCTTTACACAGAGGAATACGAATGTAGTGAGAGGCGCCACGATAACTATTTATGTGGCATCTGTTGGAGCGGACCCCACATTAATCCAGAAGACAGCAGAGCATGAGTTAGGTCACGTGTTAGGTCTAGGACATACCGCCCAAACGGATGATATAATGTACTCAGTGGTCTCAGCCAATCTTCACATTACAACATTGGACGTATATGGCGTATCCAACGTATTTGGCTGGTACACTTATAGTGGAGAAAACTTCCCAGACGTTGGCTACACAGTTCCCACATCAGCGACACTTCCAGAAACAATTCCTTACGAATAATTTCTCGACTAGACAGTGCAAATACCCCAAGTCAGTAGTATGTCATAGACTATTGTCAAGAATGAGGAAGGCTTGTTTCAACCGAACGGCAATATCTCCTCTGCTGCAAGAAATAGCCTTCCAGCCTTAAGGTTCTTTTAGGCTCTTTAAGCTACAATAGAAAATACTGCTATCCAGAACATGGCTAATGCATGCAAAACCACCACGTAAACCAACGCTCTTCTGTCCCTTCCCCTAATAGTCTTGGAGAACTGGAG
>Ga0315306_10000711_pt1 | contig 16015 bp, 19 predicted proteins | sample TDP1_MG_FD_203803 | JGI IMG/M metagenome (GOLD analysis project Ga0315306, IMG submission 203803) | Freshwater sediment microbial communities from Lake Towuti, South Sulawesi, Indonesia - TDP1 | ecosystem: Environmental > Aquatic > Freshwater > Lake > Sediment | place: Indonesia: South Sulawesi... | reverse complement strand
GCGCAGGGAGACGAAACTTCGGACACCCCTTTCCTTGAGTATGTCAACCATTTCGCACGGGGCTGGGCTGCCTCCTCTGCACGTTAAAACTAGCGTTTTGGACCTCTTCTGTTCCATCAGTCTCTTCGCGTAAGAGACCAACGAATCGTCGTCGTAGTAGACTAGGTCTATGGCTTCGGCGGGGCAGGCGCTTGAGCAGAGTCCGCAGACTTGGCACTTTTCGACGTCTATTTTGACCTCGCCAGTGCTCTCGTCTTTGAAGATGGCTTCGAAGGGGCAAACCGAGCGGCACACGGTGCAACCGCTACAATAGTTGTTGTTTATCTCGATCGCGACTTTGAGGCTCTGCGGACTTTGGCTCTGCAATTGTAGGCGTCCTTTTCAGAGCGTTTAGAAAATCCTCAAGAAGGAAACATTCTGTATAAAGCTTTCGGGAAAGTGTGTGAAGATGAATGGGCGTATGTAGAAGTCGTCAAGATAGAACTTTCCAACGATTTGGCTGATGGCACCTCAGAAACTTTAAGATGATTAGTGATGAGTATACGCAAGTAGAGGTGATTCTCTTATGAATGATAAGAGTCTGTTGGAGGAGAAGCAACCCAAAGTTGTGGAAGCTTTTAGGAAGCTGATGGAAGCCTCCCTAGCTGAAGGAGTCTTACCTGTCAAAGTCAAAGAGTTAATTGCAATGAGCGTGGGACTAGCCATAAACTGCCCAGACTGTGTTCAAGGACATACTGAACGTGCTGTCAAAGCGGGGGCGACCCCAGAAGAAGTAGCCGAAACTTTATCTGTGACTCTTTCATGCCTTGGTTGCCCAACTTTTCCAAGAGCCAAAATAGTAGATGAAGTGCTGAGAAAGGCAATGAAATAGTATGCGTGGCTTAACTACGAGCCCCTTAAGTAGGTTTTCAGGTCGTTTATACTCCATATCAAGATGTCAGTCTTCTGTCTGTAGACTTTGCCGACAAACTTGTCTCTAATTTCGCGCATAGCCTGTTTGTGCACGATGTCAGGCACATTCCACTGAGATGAGTACGCTTTGCCGTTGATGAAGGCTAGGGTCTTGTCAGCGTAGACACTGTAGCAAGCCGCCTGAACGGTTTTTCTTGGTTTCACGAATTCGACCAGTTCTATTCCTCCGATTCCAACTCTACGAACCGCGTGTCCTCGCCTCCTCAGTGATTCATCGTATGCCTCTCTGATTGGGTTGCGACGCCGATGCACCATAGAAACCAGAACGCGACTTGTGACTCTGGTTATCTCTCGCAGCGCTGTTTTCCACTCGCTAATCAGGTGGAGCACGCTGAAATTGAGGGCTGCGTCGAAGGAGGCGTCTTTGAATTGTAGGTTGCAGGCGTCGCTCAAGAACAGGTTATCTGCGCCTTTGCCCACAGCCTTGCTGAGCATCTTTCGTGAGATGTCGACTCCAACGACCTCAAACCCGCTGTCTTGTAGGGGCTTTGCGTATCGCCCTGTGCCGACGCCTACATCTAAGACGCTCTCGTAGCCCTTCAACTCCCTGAGGAGAGTCTGGACTGCGTTTTCCATGGCTTCTGGTGGCATGCCGCGGGTTTTGTCGAAGATGTCTGCAACACTGTCGAAGGATATGCTCATTTGCTTCATCTTGAGGGGCATTGTTGTCTGGATACTAGTGATAGGTCGCCCGCGCGTGAGTGCGACTCTACCTACCTAGAGAGAGGGGTCATGTTGGGCGACGAAAAAGAGAGTGATGTGGCTGGGTTATTTAGTTTTCTCGTTTTTTTGTGATGGGGTTGTTTCGCGGAGTTTGTGGGTTCGGACACGGAATCTGAGGGATAAAACATGTTTATATGTGTTGTAGTACAGTGGATATATCAAGAGACATATCAAGTATGCATGATGAGGGTGCCTCCATGAAGTCCCTAGCAAAGTCAAGAAAGGGAAGCTCCCTGGTGCTAGGCATGGTGTTACTCGTGATAGTGACCTTGGTGGGCGGCGTCTTCTTCTACAACTACGTCATGGGCGCCATCAACTTCTCCACAAACGCCTTCAACACACAGATGAAAACGCTGCTACTCGAGTCAGCCAGCGTCAACAGCACTCACATAACAGCCCTCCTAAAGAATATCAGCACGAAGGCTCTGAGCGTCACAAACGCCTACGTCAACCAGATCCCCGCCCTACTACAACAATCGCTCCAGATAGCGCCGACAGCCCTTGGAGTAGCCTCAATAGGCGGAGCATACTCACGCGGGGCGACATACAACGTAAAACTCGCTGGATTATTCGGCACTTTGCTAACCTTCGAAGTGTCATTCTAGCCGCGAGAAACAAGCCTAGCACTAGAAGCTTCCCAGACCACTGAGAGGGGATTTTCCTATCGTTCCCCTCTTCCGTACCTACAGACCTTTTGGCATTCGGTGCACATCAAGTGGGAATTCTTCGTCAAGGAGGGTTCGAAGCGCCTCAGCGCCTCCTCAACCTTAGAGGTTTCTGAGCCAACGAGGTGAACTCCAACCAAGCACTTGGAATCGTCAACCTTGTAGGGCGAGAGAGCTCCCACTGGACAGGTCTTGACGCAGTCTTCGCAGTCGCCACAGAGGTCTTCTTCGAAAGGCTTGTCTGGCATGAGTTCGGCGTTTGTCAGCAGTGGAGCCAGTCGTATCCATGGACCAAACTTAGGATTTATTATCAGAGCGTTCTTGCCGTAGTTGCCCAAGCCAGCCAACTGCGCCAACCGCTTGTAAGAGAGTGAGTGGGCTGGAACCGCTTTGTAACCCTTTGACTCCAGATATTGAGTAACTCTCATAGATATGGCGGGCAGAGGAAAATATCCAGGGTAAACCCATCTGTCGCCTTTTTTTAGAGCCGTCTCGAGGATGTCATCCCAGACGTGATAGCCCATGACCACCACTGATTTGGTGTCAGTCAAGAGGTCGGTTGTTTTCTTCGTGTACTCTTTGATGGTCCAACCGACCCAAACAGGCGGTAAGGAGTCGATGACCTCAGCGGAAACCACGCCCACCAAGTTGGCGCCAGCCTTGAACGCGGCTTCCTTCACCTCGGCTGAGAGCCTCTCGGATTCTGAACCAGTTCTCAACATTACTGCCCTCTTGAAACGTCTGATGAGTGCACATTATTCGGAACATTTTTCATAAGTGTTTTGGAGAAAGCACAGAAGCGCAAGTTTTAACTTTCCATCCTCACACAAAAAGGGGTGAGGTGAACATCTGATATGTCGAGCAGAGATTTGGTTCTGGTGATCAAGAAACCCCACTTCACTGTCAAGCTTCACGAGAGCGTCTTGGAAGTCGACTTGAAAGAGGGCCTGAAGAAAGAGTTGGAAGATGTCTTGGAAGCAAGACCCATCCTCAGAGAAAACTTGGGCTTTCTGTTTCAGACAGTCATTCCGTTGGACGTGGCTCTCAAGCACATAGAATCAGTAGGTGTAGACAAGAAGGGGCGTGTTAAGATATCTATTCCACACAGAAGAGACATCGTCATCCCACTCTCACAAAGCGAGTCTAAGAAACTCGTTGACAAACTGAACGAACTCATCCCCATAGAGAAACAGAGGGAGTTGGAGCGTCTACAAGCCTCCGAACAAGCTAAAGCAGAACGCGAAGCCCAAAGGGCAAGGGGAGAATTCGCAGAAGAAGAAATGGAGAGACACCCAGGCTAATTCTACAAACGGCAATCCGAGTCATCGATACTCAACCTCACAATTTCCTCAGTTCACAGCTGAGATAGAAGGATTCTTCTAGCAAAGTGGTTGTCATTTAGTTAGTGGAAGAACCCGAAACCTTAATGCAGCATCATTGGCGCCGGGAATGGGATTCGAACCCATGCAGCCCAAAAGGGCTACAGGCTCTCAAGGCCTGCGCGATATCCACTCCGCCATCCCGGCTTCGGTGAGCAAGTTCTCTCATAACTCGCCAATCTTAAAACCTTTATGAACCACTCAGTCTCAAGCTTCATGCCGAACCCGACTAAACATTTAAATCAATTATCCAATGAGAGTTAGCCATTCAAAAACGGGTTGTACAGACCAATGAAGTGTCAACACTGCGGCAAAGACGAAGTCATCCCCTTCAAGTGTCCACACTGCAACGCCTACTTCTGCGCTGAACACCGACTGCCCGAGAGCCACAACTGCACGGGGCAGTGGAAGGCGACGGCGCCCACACCCTACGACTACAGCGTCACCTACGCGCCGCCTCGCCCACCCCCACCCATAACCAGAGCCTTCAGGTTCAGCTCAACCGAGGTCAGAGACTTAGCCATAAGCGCCGCACTGGTCACGGTTGTTGGGCTTTCCATGGTCGGCTTCAGACTCTCCAGACCAGAGATTCTGGTTAGCCTCGCAATGGTCTTTATCTCGGTCTTTCTCTTGCACGAGATGGCGCACAAACTGGTCGCCCAGCGGTATGGCTTATGGGCTGAATTCCGCCTAACACTCTATGGCGCGTTGATAACGCTCATCTCTGCACTCCCCAATTTCCCTATCAAAATCATTTCGCCCGGTGCCGTAATGATAGCTGGACCTATGAACAAGGATACGATGGGTAAAACTGCCATAGCGGGGCCATCCACTAATCTAGCTCTCTCCATAATCTCGTTTTTTTTAGCATCCTTTACTTCTGGTCTGTTTTCGGGTGTGGCTATGCTCAGTGCCGCCTTCAACGCTTGGATAGCCCTCTTCAACCTCGCGCCCATAGGCATACTGGACGGGTGGAAGGTTTTTTCTTGGAACAAAATCGTCTGGAGCTTAGCCTTCGTCCCATCTATAGTCTTAACTGCGCTCACGTTCCCCCAAATCTATTCTTGAGAAACTCGAAGCGATTTTACAGCTGTTCGATGCTGATGAAAACTTCCTCGGGCATGTGTATGCGCATTATCCTGCGCATGGTTCGGTCTTCTGCGTCGATGTCGATTAGGCGCTTGTGGATGCGCAGTTCCCACTTGTCCCATGTCTGGGTTCCTTCACCGCAGGGAGATTTCAACACAGGAACACGTAGGCGCTTGGTCGGCAGCGGAACTGGTCCAATCATTTTCACGCCCGTCTTTTCGGCGATGGTCTTCAGTTCTGTGCACACCTCTTCCAACTTCTTGTAGTCGGTGCTGCTCAGTCGAATCCTCACTTTTCTAACCATCGCCACAGTTCCGTCCTAAACGAGTTAGCCCATAAACACCTTTCATGTTTTAAATACTTTTCCCTAGATTTCGCATCCCCACAAGAAATAAATGCCTTGGGTTGTTCAAGAAGTTGAGATACCAATAAACACTAAGGCTCAAGCGTCTTCCCGCACACTTAAACCAGAGAACGTAGCCTTCTTGTGCTGATTTTGCGCCTCTCAAACAGACGCTGAATCCAGTTCCTTTCCAAGTTCAGCGTTCACTGCGGCTCTGTTCGGCTCCCTTATTAGACCCCCCTCTAAGCTACGCTCAGAATTTATTTTTTCACAAAAGAAAAGGGAAAGAGTGGAGAAAGTCACTTGTAGGGTATGAAGTCTTTGCCCAACAGTTCTCTCGCTATGACTATGCGCTGAATGTTCAGGGCGCCCTCCGCTCCGATGCAGTAGGACATGATCCCTCGCCAAGCCATCTCAATCGGGCACTCCTGAGAGTAGCCGTAGGCTCCCATCCAAAGCATGGCGTGCTCAGCAGCGTGCATGGCGAAAGGCGGTATCTTCAGCTTTACCGCCGAAATGTACTTGACTATTTCCAGTGGCGTGAATCGGTTGTGCTTGTACCTCTCGTCCACCATCCAAGCCGTGCGGTAGAGCAGCGACCTCATGGCTTCCAGCTCAGCCCAGTCGTCGGCTAACTCAAACTGTATGCCCTCAAACTTGCCTATCGGGCGTCCAAACGCCTTGCGCTGCTTGATGTAGTCCATGCCCACCTCCAACACCCTCTGAGCGGCGCCGACGCACACCGCACCGATCAATAGGCGCGCGAGGTCGAAGCCCTCCATTGTAGGGTAGAATCCCTCGCCTTCGTTGCCAAGTCTGTAGCTGTCCGGCAGTTTGACGTCCTTCATGCTGAAGCCGCCGGTGGATATGCCCATCCTGCCGACGTCGTCGAAGCGTTTGGTGACTTCAACCCCTGGCGCGTTGATTGGCACATAGAATCCTGTCATGCCCTTGTGTGGAGCGCCTTCGGGTGCTGGCGCGGTTCGGACGGTTATCCAGTAGCCTCCGCCCATCTTCTGGACCTCTTCTGTGCCGCTTATGTACATCTTTTCGCCGTTTATTATCCACTGGTCACCAACCTTCTTGCCCGTGCTCTTGAAGGCTGCCACGTCGGAGCCTCCGCCGGATTCGGTTGTGGCTATGCCTATGAACGCATTGCCCTTTGTGGCTGGTCTTATGACAGCGTTTCTGACCTCTTCACTGGCGTATCTGTCGACCACGAATCCCCATGAGGATTGGACCAGGAAGAAGACGGGTATGGCGCAGCTTATGTCGGCGTATCCCAGTTCTTCGGCTGCTATGCAGGCTGTGATCCAGTCGGCTCCTGTTCCTCCGTGTTCCTCCGGGGCTGTCATAATCAGTAAGCCTAAGTCAGCCATCTCTTTGACTATGCCTTCCGGCATTTTTCCTGTCTTGTCCATTTCGCGCACGACTTCTAGTGGTAAGTGCTTCTGGCACCATTCGTGTGTGGCTTTGCGGAAGAGTTGTTGTTCCTCGGTGAAGCCGAACTCAACCATTTTGTTCCGTTTTCTCCTTTCTCTTTTTTCTGGTTTGGGTTAGGTGTTTCTGTTTATGTCTGCATATAAGATTTGTCAGAGGCTTGCGTCCCTGTGCACGCGTGCGAGACCTCTACCTACCGAGAGGGGAGGTCATGTTTGGGAATGTTGCTTTGGCTTTTTCCATCCGTCACAGTTTTGCCAATGATTTTTCGTAGTCGACAACGACGTGTTTCTTGCCTTTCTGAACTACCTTGTGCCCCTCTCTTTCTAGGAGGTCCTTTTGGAATTCAATCCCGCCTGGGTATTTCTCGTTTATCACTCCGCCGATCTTCAGGGTTCGCCAATATGGGGTGATGTCTCTTTCACCCTTCTGCTTCCTTTCCTCGGCGGCGTTAGCGGCGATCCAGGCAAAGATGCCGGTGGTTATGGGGCAACCGATAGTGGCTCCGTGCTTTTTGGCGAGAGCCGCACGAATTTGGTTGATGGTGGTGAGTCTTCCCTTGGGTACTCTTCTCATGAGCTCGTCGACTTCCATCGGGGCTGGGATGACCACTGTCCCTGTTCCCCACCTCTTGCTCATCTTGTCAGTTATCCTCTCGACTTGTGGCAGACCCTTGCTGTCTCTCAGTTTCTCAGACCAAGTCTTCTTTTTTGCCATCAGTTCTTCCTCCTAGAGGTCTTTTCAATTCTTAATAAGTCCTCAACTTAAATGCGCTATGTTCGTTTGCTCCACACATCCTTCAGTTTAGAAACGAAGCCTTCCTCATCCTCCGCCATCCTCTTTTTCACCTCTCTCCAAGCCGCTGGACAATTCTTGTACGCTACACCAACAATGCCGTGGATGAGTCTGTCGATTTCTCGTTTGTTCTCGCTTGTAACCTCTATTCCAGCCTTATCGAAAACCTGTCCGAGGTGTCTGAAATAACAGGTCAAAAATACCACCTGTGATTGAAAAAGAATAGTAAGGGTTAGAAAGTCTTGAACCTTTCCTTCTTGGCGTTGCAGATGGGACACCTTTCGGGCGCGTCGCCTTCCGCAGTGTATCCACAGATTTGGCAGATTTGGATTGGACCCAGAGAAACATCCTCTCCCTGATCCACAGCCCGCTTAGCCTTCTGATAAAGTCCAACGTGAATCTTCTCAGCTTCAAGAGCCCATGTGAAGCTTATCTGCGCTCCCTTCTCGCCCTGAGACTCAGCCACATGCTTGTAGGCTGGGTACATCTCGTTGATCTCGAAGCTTTCTCCGTCTATGCCAGCTTGGAGGTCTTCCGAGGTGGTTCGGGTTCCAAAGACCGCCGAAGAAACAGTCACCGACCCTCCCTTACTCATTATGTTTTTATAGTGGTTGGAAGCGTGAACCCGTTCGGCAAAGGCTACTGCCGTGAAGAGTCTCGCGACGCTTGGGCGTCCCTCTTCCTCCGCTCTTTTTGCGTAGATGGTGTACCTCATGTGGGCTTGGCTCTCGCCAGCATAGGCACTCTTGAGGTTAGCCTCGGTCATCTCTCTAACCATACTTGTCACTTCCTTTTCTATCTCGAAGTCTTTTGGTTACTTTTAAGCATTCCCAAAACTAATTAACTAGCCACATCCTATTGTGAGATTGGGAGGAGTTTTCACTTTGTCAGAGGTAGTGTGTGAAAATTGTGGTTACCCCATCGACGACTGTAAATGCGCGTGTCCATACTGTGGTGAAACTGCTCTCTGCGACTGCTGCGTAGGAACAAGGGCTGTGACCGGCGGATAAGATTCTGAGTTGACAAATCTCAGGTAGTGTTAGTCTTTGGTGAGGGTGGAAAATGATTAGAGACGAGTTTGTTTGGATGGCTGGTGGACCGCAGGGAAGCGGTGTTGACTCAGCAGCCAACATCTTCGCGCGGGCTTGCTGTTACGGTGGACTCCACGTCTACGGAAAGAGAGAGTACCACTCCAACATCAAGGGGCTGCACAGCTACTTTCACATCAGAATCTCTCAAAAAGAAGTGGCGGCTGACCTCGACCGAGTCGATTTGCTCTGCACCTTCGACGCCGAGAGCGTTGTTAGACACGTCTGGGAGGTAGCCCCAGGCGGAGGAATCATCTGCGACGCAGAGGCGCTGAAAACAAGAATATTCGACATTCCCACCTGGCTCAGACCGTTCACTGAAGAGCTTAGGAAAACCCTAGACGAAAGGGGCATCAGACCCGAAACCGTGGGCGACCTCCTAAACGAGGTAAAAAAGAACAACGTGCGAACCTACGCCGTCCCATACATGGATCTGCTGAAGGAAGTCGCCGCAGAGATCGGCGAGGAAAAACTCAGCAGGCTGACTCGAATAATCAACGTTCTCGCTTTGGGAGCGTCTTCCGGACTAGTAGACTACGATAAGACCTATGTTGAGAAAGCCATCAAGGCGATATTCGGTGACAAACCCAAAATTATCTCAATGAACCTTCTTGCACTGGGCAAAGCCTACGATTACGCTCGGCGGAATTTCGGCGACTTCGGCTTCAAACTGGAACCAGTTCCAACAAATGAAAAAAGGATATTTATCCAAGGGACGCAGGCTGTTGCCCTGGGCAAACTCGTCGGCGGCTGCAGACTACAAACCTACTATCCAATAACTCCCGCGGCTGACGAGAGCGAGTACCTAGAAGAGAACGAGGTGCTCGAACTCGAAAAGTCCGCTTTTGAGAGCGCTGGCGGCTCCATAATCGTCATGCAGACAGAGGACGAAATCGCCGCCATCAACATGGCTTCGGGCGCAGTCCTCACGGGCATTAGGGCTGCGACCGCCACGTCTGGTCCAGGGTTCTCGTTGATGGTGGAGGGCTTGGGCTGGGCTGGAAACAACGAGGTTCCCGTCGTGGTCACCCATTATCAGCGGGGCGCACCCTCAACTGGGTTGCCGACACGGCATGGACAGAGCGACCTGCAATTTGCTCTCCACGCGTCTCACGGTGAGTTTCCAAGGATTATTCTGTGTTCAGGCGACATCGAGGAGTGCTTCTACGACGCAGCTCGAGCTTTCAACTACGCCGAGCGCTATCAGACTCCAGTTATTCACTTGATTGACAAGGCTCTTGCGAATAGTAACAAGAGCTGCGGCGTGTTTGACCCCACCCAGGTGAGGATAGAGCGTGGACAACTGCTCACAGAAGCCGATGTCAAAGGAAAGGAATACGAGAGGTTTGAGTTCACCGAATCAGCCGTGTCTCCGCGACTGCCTCTCGGAACGCCTGGCGCGGTCTTCTGGAACACGGGCGACGAGCACGACGAGCAGGGGCACATCAGCGAAGAACCGGGCATGCGAACGCGTATGTATGAGAAGCGAATGAGAAAACTGGAAACAGCTGACAAGGAGATTCCCGTTCAAGAAAGAGTTAACTCCTTCGGAGACTCGGACGCAGACGCAACCATCGTAAGCTGGGGCTCTCCGAAGGGCGCCATTCTAGAAGCCATGGATAGGCTGCGGCAAGAAGGCTACAAGATGAGCTTTCTCCAGGTGCGCATGCCACACCCACTGCCGAAAGAATACATTGCCGAGGTGTTGGGGAAGACGAAGAAGAAAATCGTTGTTGAAGGAAACTACGGGGCGCAGTTGGCTGGCATAATCAGGGAGCAGACGGGCATCGCTATGGACTATTTTGTGCTCAAGTGGAACGGCAGACCCGTGTCAGCAGACGAGGTGTACGAAGCCCTAAAGCTGATCATGCAGGAGAAAGCGCCGAGGAGGCAGGTGTTGACCCATGGCACTTAAGCTCACAGACTACAGAACACCAGTCTTCGTCGACTGGTGCCCAGGCTGCGGAGACTTCGGCATCCTCTCAGCCGTGCAGATGGCGCTCGTAGACCTGCAGTTGCCACCATCCGGAGTAGTTATATTCTCTGGTATCGGCTGCCACGCCAAACTGCCCCACTTCGTTAACGCCTATGGCGTCCACACGCTGCACGGGAGAACCCTGCCCTTCGCGGTCGGAGCCAAACTGGCAAACCCAGGCTTGGAAGTGATTGCGGTCATGGGTGACGGTGACGGTCTCGGCATAGGCGCCGGGCACTTCGTCAACACTGGGAGAAGGAACATCGACATGACGGTTCTCATACACGACAACGGCGTCTACGGCTTGACCAAGGGGCAGGCTTCGCCAACGCTGAAGCTGGGCTTGAGAACAAAGTCTCTTCCGAAGCCCAACATAAACGAGGGCATAAACCCCATAGCCATAGCTCTAGCGGCGGGTTACACTTTCATCGCAAGGAGCTACGCTTACGATGTTCGGCATTTGAAGGAGACGATAAAGAAGGGGATTCAGCACAACGGACTCGCCGTGGTGATCATACAGCAGCCCTGCCCAACGTATAACGACATAAACACTAAGGAATGGTATGGAGGCGAAGACCACATCGACCCAGCCACGGGAAAACCCGTTCCCAGACTGTACAGACTCGAAGAAACAGGCTACGACGGAGTTGTGCACAATCCCGAAGAGGCATTTCAGAAGTACCTAGCTGCACTGACCAAGGCTCAGGAGTGGGGCGACAAGATTCCGATGGGTGTCTTCTACCAGAACGAACTGGTGCCCACCTACCAGGAGAGAATATCTCAGAGAATACCGACTTACTTGGAGAACCCGCCAGCGAAACAAGCGATCAGCGACCCCTCGGGCAGACCCGTCACAAGCATTGAAAGGATGCTGGAACAACTCAGGGTCACGGGCTGAACCAACGCGAAAGCCTAAAAGCACACAAACTCACTCAAAAGAATATCATAAATGAGGGAAAGTTAGTCGTGATACCTCGGTGATATGCATTGGAGAAGAAAACGAACGTGTTAGTCGTCTTCTACAGCATGTATGGCAACACCGCCAAGTTGGCCAACGCCGTGGCTGAGGGCGCCAAGCAAATCGAAAACGTGGAGGTCAGAATAAGGCAGGTGCAGGAGCTTGTGCCGAAGGAGATAATTGAGAAAAATCCCCGCATGAAGAAGGTTAAGGAAGACTTGAAGGACACACCCTTTGCAACGATGGACGACCTCGCATGGGCCGACGGCATCGCCTTTGGCTCCCCAACCCGATACGGCAACATGGCTGCCCAGCTGAAACAGTTCATCGACCAGACTGGCGGGCTGTGGGCTCAGGGCAAACTAATCAACAAAGTCGCGGGATTCTTCACCAGCACCAGCACCCCGCACGGCGGTCAAGAGACAACAATATTGTCCATGATGATTCCCATGTTTCACCACGGCATGGTAATCGTGGGCGTACCATACTCAGAACCCAGAATTTCAGCGATGGAACTGGGCGGGGGAAGCCCATACGGCGCATCCTCGATTTCTGGACCCAAAGCTGACAGACCGCCCACGACAAATGACTTGGAGATCGCCAAAACATTGGGCAGAAGAATAGCAGAAGTAGCAAGGAAGGTCTCCAGCGGATAAGAAAACGCCTTGTGTCAAGACTCAGCGAAGAGCGCTCTCTCAAGTCAAGCCCATTTTAGGCTTCAACTGGCAGTGCGGTCTCTCACAAAGTTTTTATGGAGTATCAGAGTCTGTAGTTCTAACCCTTAAAGGAGGAAAATAATTATGAAAAAGGAAGATTCGGTTGCCGAACTCGTCAAGAAGCAGAAGCAGACTGAGGAGAGCATGGTGAAATCCATAAGAGCCTTAGAAAAAAAGGTGCACAACGCGGCTGCAAAACTGCTGCTGGCTGAGCTGCGTCTCGACTCTACAAAACATGCAAGTATATGTAGAGAAATATTGAGGGTAACTGAGAGTACCAAGCCGTGGAAATTGTGGGACGCGAGAATTGAGAGCTATGTTGACATGCTGGTTGTTAGGAAAGAGCTTGAAAGACACATCGAACTGGAAGAATCGATGCTGAAGGATGTGGAGAAGATAGTAGGCGAGACAAAGGATGAAGCCCTAAAACTGCTGCTCATGCACATCGCCGAAGACGAGAAGAAGCATCACAAGAACATAGAAGTCATAATCAAGAGGTCCTACGCCCTAGCCCCGTAAACTCCAAAAAACAACGCGAACATCCTTTTCTCTCAGCAGTTCATAGTTTCTCTCTTCGACAACACACCAGAATGACGGGATATCTAATCATGACCTTTTTTAACGTCTTCCAATTCAACTTCCCTCTATAAGTCTCGAGCACGACGCGGAAGAAAGAGTTGCTTAGGGATGTCAAAGCTGGATATTGAAACAAGGCGCAGAGAGAAGATTCGCGTGAACAAAGAAGACATCAAGAAGGGTCTGAGACAACTAGGCTTGAAGAGAGGAGACACTGTCGGAGTTCACAGCTCGCTGAGCAGCTTCGGATACGTTGAGGGCGATGCGGACACCGTCATAGATGCTCTGCTCGAAGTTGTTGGGGCAGAAGGAACCATCGTAATGCCCACATACTCCACCAATCTGCTTCCAGTAGAGCGGACACCAGAAGAAATTGCCATGGGCGTTCCTTGGCTGTACAGAATCCTGCCCTACGACCCCAATGACACCCCGTGCTCGACTGGAACGATACCCGAAACCTTCAGAAAGAGGAAAGGTGCCATAAGGGGCTCTCATCACGTCTTCTCCCTCGCGGCTTTAGGACTCAAAGCAGCGGAGTTTGTTGAAGGGCGCTGGGAGAAACTGCTCGAGCTCGACGGCTACATACTCCTGATGGGGGTCGGTTTAAACGTCTGTTCAGCCATGCACTTGGCAGAAAAACGCGTCCAGTTTCCAAAACACATACTGGAGAAGATCACACCGCCGAGAGAACTCCGTGAGAAGTATCCTGAGGACCAGTGGGAGTGGGATTTCGGTCCATACCCAGACTTCTCCAGGATGGAGGAGCCCTGCAGAGAACACAGAATAATGAAGACGGTTAGAATCGGCGAAGCCACAGTCAAGCTGCTCAGACTGAGAGAATTGATCGACTTATATGCAGTATATTTGAAAGGGGATCCTGACATTTTCTACAGCAATAAGTAACCCATAGGGTGAAGCTTCTCTACTTTGCTCCACGGTTTCCTCTAAAGGTATTTAAATGCCGAGAAGGAATTCTCTGATGGAGCAACACATCTTATGACAACCGAGCAGTTGCAGGGCTTAGCTTGGCTGATTATCGGAGTAGTTTTCGGGGTTGCCATCGTTTATTCCATGAGACGGCGAAGACTCGTGTTTCCAGCCTATAGGGTTTGGATCTTGCTGCTGTTCATTAGCAGCTTTGTTGTCAGGTCTTTTGAGGGTGATGCCATAGGAGCCTTGTTCGTGTGGTGGTCAAGCATAATCGGCCTTTCCTTAGTGCTTGACACCCTTGTGTCGCTTGGCAGAAAGTTGAACGAGAAGTTGGCGGCGACTTCGATGCTTTTCGTCACCATCATGGGAGGAATATTAGCCAATGCATACATTTTCTCAACGCCCACGAGCGTTGGAGCAAAAATATTCTCGGTTTCGACGCTCATACTAGTCCATGTGCCTTTTCTGGTTGCGCTGATAGCATACTTCATGGGAAAAAGGAAATTCTCGAAAAAGCTTGTCGGAACTTTAACGTTAGGTTAGTTAAAGGGCATGACAGGTTAGCTTCAGCGCGTTCTGAAAGATTGATTAAAGCTAAGCGGCTGATCGCTCAAGTTTTTTGTTTGCCTTCTCTATTATTCTGTAACTAATTGCCAACGAGGTTATGAAGAACATAGACAAGGCGAGAATACTTACCGTATACCACAGTGGCTTGTAGAGGAAATCTGGGGAAGACACTTGTGCATAAACCAGTGAGAACAACAGGATAAGGTAGCAACCAAGGAACAGCAAGTTGACAACCCAATCACCAATCATCCATGGGTTTTTTTGGCTTGGAAAATAGGTCACTCGGCGACTTGACTTGCCATCTGCGATTATGCTCCGTTTTAGCCCGAGAGCCGCACCCAGCATGCCTACGAACGAACCGATCAACCCTACCAGAAGCCCAATAAGCTGCTGAGAAGTCATGCTTTCATGAATCATTGCAGCCGCCATAATTGTGACAGCAAGCATGAACACGGCGAGAAGTGTTAAGAGAACTCCAAAAACCCAGCGGGATTGAGTCACAGGGTACTTCTCTTTAAGGGCGAGGCTGGATTCTATCGATTTAACCGCTCTTATTGCCTCCTTTCCATCATCCGAAATTTTGTAGAGACCGTCAGAATCAAGGTATACAAGGTCTTCCAGTTTCTTGAGGTGGTGATCAAGGTTGCCGCTGCTCTCTATGCCTAGGCGGTTCTTGAGCTGACTAAAATTCATGGGTGAGGCTTCCAGCAACTTCAAAATCCTCACGCGGGTGGGATGAGATACCTTCTCAAACAATTCGGAAGCCTTAGACATCTACATGCACCAAGCGAGAATATCTTCGAGGCTCTATATATTTCCTAATCCGCTGACAAAAAGTCAATTCAACCGAAAGAAGCCAAGGGGTTTCTCTGACGTGTTACCGTTTTTCGTCTTTGAGGTCTAGAGCCTCGGCTATTATGGCCATCTCCTTCCAGCCCAGTGGTCTGTTTGTCGCCTTTATGACCAAGCGTTCTCTCCAACCGCAGTCGAGGCACTCGAATTTCACTGGGGTTATGGCCATGTGACCCGACATGTCGCCACTCAATGTGCCAACCCTTCTGACTCTGGCGCTCTTGCACTTAGGGCATATCTGCACGTCCACGTACTTTCCTTCCTCCCTCAGTTCCTCCAGAATCTTGAGTAGCTGAGGAAAAGTCTCGCTTACGATTTCCTCCTCTTTCAGAAGGGTCAGTTGTCGCTTTCGTTTCTTCTTTTTCCGCTGCTCCTCCATTCAGAAGCCTCTATCAAGAAGAATATGTGAACGAGGAGAATATTAGCAGTGTGCCGATTATTTGAAGACTTGCACGACAGAGTCTGCAACATGGTGAATTTCCTTGGGCGTGACTCCAGGATGAACTGGCAGCGAGAAAACCTGCTTCGAGGCTCTCTCTGTCTCCGGAAGGCGGCGCTGGCTGAACTGGCGGTAGTAGGGCATGAGGTGAATGGGGGGTTGATAGTAGACGGTTGCGCCCACACCATGCTTTCTCAACTCCTTCACAACACCGTCTCTCTCCTTCTCGTCGCTGTCTCTGAGCCTAACGGTGTAGAGATACCAACCATGTCTGTAGCCCCTCGGTTCGGTTGGTAACTGCAATCGCTCGACCTCGCTTAATCTCTCCGTTAGGAAATGGGAGTTTCTGCGTCTCTTCTCCACGAATTTTGGGAGTTTCTGCAGTTGGACGATTCCTAGGGCTGCTTCCATCTCTGGCATGCGGTAGTTGTGTCCCAGCATAGACGACACGTATTCCTCTTTCTCGCCGTGAGACCGGATGCAGCGCATGGTCTCTGCCCACTCCTCG
>Ga0315306_10000710_pt1 | contig 16036 bp, 14 predicted proteins | sample TDP1_MG_FD_203803 | JGI IMG/M metagenome (GOLD analysis project Ga0315306, IMG submission 203803) | Freshwater sediment microbial communities from Lake Towuti, South Sulawesi, Indonesia - TDP1 | ecosystem: Environmental > Aquatic > Freshwater > Lake > Sediment | place: Indonesia: South Sulawesi... | reverse complement strand
CGAGTCAACAGACGCGAGAATTCCTCAGCTAGGCCGGCTGATCCGGAAAGTAGGATGTCGGAACTCATTGAGGCCTTCGCAATATTGGCCAAATCTTCCTTTGTCTCCGCGTCAGCCACGATCACTTTGCCTCCGTCTTCGATTAATCTCTTAATCTCATCCCCCAACTGTTCAACTCCGCCTCTGACCTGGGGCAAGCTTACGTGTGCAACTCTTTGCTTGGTTTGACGCTCTATAAGAGTTGGTACATGTGACTCGTACAAAGGGTTCAGAAGGTCATGAGCGAACTCTGTTTCTTCTAGAGGCTGAGTTCCGATTAAGAGGCGACCATTCAAGACTGTCCTGTTACACGCGGGAAACGAGGGGGCTACGACCACGGCCCTTAGTCCAAGTTCATCTAGGACGGCGTCAAGCTCAGCTCCGATGTTGCCTCTGAGTGTAGAATCAATCTTCTTGTAGACCAGTTTTACACCAGTCTTCTCCAAGGTTCTCAGTGTTTCTCTAACCTTTCTGTAGGCAGCCTCCGGAGTGATGTTTCTAGTCTCGGTGTCTATCACAACCACATCAAACTCTCCTTTCAGACTGGGCAAACATTCCAGATCGGTCAAGACGACTGTCTTCAGACCATACTTACTGAATTGGACCCCAACATCGCAAGCTCCGGTGAAATCGTCGGCGACTACTCCGAAAATAGAAGTCATGAAACCTCATCCAATGGTAAATCTGACTGCACTTAAAGAGGATGTGGTCGGTTGAACAGTAATAAAAGCTCGTGTCTTATTTTACCGTTGTAAGGACGCGCGGGATTTTTCCGGATCTGATTGCGTGGTCTGCCAACACAAAGGCTAGGCATGACTCCACAACTGGGACGGCTCTTGGAACGACGCACGGGTCATGTCTATCAGTCAGCTGTATCTCTGTCTCTTCCATTTGTGTCAGATCAACTGTCTTCTGTCCCTTAGAGATGGAGGGTGTGGGCTTAAAGGCTACCCTCACCAATATTGGCATGCCTGTTGAGATTCCACCTAAGATTCCACCCGCATTGTTCGACAACATAACAATTCTTCCTTTCCTCACGGCGTATTCGTCGTTGTTCTCTGAGCCCCTTAATGAAGCCGAACGAAAGCCAGCCCCAAACTCTACGCCCTTCGCCGCGGGAATGTTGAACATCATCTTCGCGATTTCAGAATCCAGGGAGTCGAAGACGGGTTCGCCTATCCCGGCGGGAAAATTTAGGGCGATGGCTTCAACCATGCCTCCGACGCTATCCCCTTTACTCGCTACTCTAAGAATCTCTTTCTCCATCAGATCGACTTTCTCAGGGACCGCACAACGCACAGGGTTCTGGTAGACGTTTCTACGAATCTGATCATGGCCAACTTGCTCGGAGACTTCAACTTTTCCGACCTGCACCGTGTGGGCCAAGATCTCTACACCCAATAGGCTGAGGAGCTTCTTTGCAATCGCTCCCGCCATCACATATGCAGCTGTGACACGTCCAGAGAACCTGCCTCCACCCCGGGGGTCATTGTGTCCGCCATACTTCACATGAGCCGTGTAGTCGGCATGTCCTGGACGAGGCTTATTCCGAATCTTTTCGTAAGCATCAGGCTCAACATCAAAGTTCCTTACAATCATGCAAATTGGTGCACCTGTCGTATAATTTTTATAAACTCCTGTAAGAATTTCGACGCGGTCCTCTTCTCTTCTCTTTGTGCTGACAGCTGTGAAACCTGGCCTTCTCCTGTCCAACTCACCCTGTATGTCAGCCTCAGTCAACGGCAGACCGGCTGGACAACCATCCAAGACAGCTCCTATGCAGACGCCATGGCTTTCGCCAAAACAGGTGAGAACAAGTGCCTTACCGATCGAGTTACCGTTCAACAATCTCTCCCCCGATGGATGCAATGTCTCTAACAAAATCTGGGTAGGATTTATTTATGCATTCAACGCCCCGGACCACAGAGGTTCCCTTTGCCCTCAAAGCCGCAACAACGCAGGCCATGGCGATCCTGTGGTCTCCGTGGGAGTCCAGTTCTGCAGCGTGAAGCCTTATTCCACCCTCAACTTCAAGAATATCATCAACAGCCCTGATCTTAGCTCCCAGCTTCGTCAACTCTCTCGACAAGGCAAGAACCCTGTCGGATTCTTTAAACCGGAGCCTCTTCACACCTCGAATCAACGATCTTCCACGAGCAAAAAAAGCCAAAAAAGTGCAGACAGGAACCAAATCTGGATTATCCTTCATATCGATGTCTATGGCCTGGAGGCTCTTGTTGCCCTGGACCTTTATGAAGTCTAATCCAACCTCGACTTTAACGCCCATCTTCTTGAGCAAGTTGATAATTGCCCGGTCACCTTGAAGAGTATCACGGCCGAGATTCATAATCTTCAAACGAGAATCCGTGGTGGCAGCGATAGCCATCAAAAAGGCTGCTGAAGAGTAGTCGCCCTCTATATGATGGTCGAATGGCACAAATCTTTGCCCACAAGGAACCTGAAACCCGTCATGATCAGGCTGAACTTCAACCACAATTCCGTGTTTCCGCAACACATCCAGCGTGATCTCCACATAGGGCTTAGACTCTAAAGGCGTCGATAGAACGATTTTGGTGTCATTTTCGGCCATAGGCGAGGCGAGCAGCAATCCTGAGATAAATTGGGAGCTGACATCGCCCCGGATCGAAGCCTTCCCGCCTTTTATGCCTCCGCCGAAAATAATCAACGGCGCTAGACCGTTGCCTCTTACGGAATAGCATTGAACGCCAAGCTGCCTCAAAGCCTTTAGTATGGGCTCCATGGGCCTTCTTCTAAGGCTTTCCCCACCTGTCAAGACTGAGATTCCGTCTGTTAATGCGCAGACTGGTGTGAGGAAACGCATGGTTGAGGCTGAGTCTCGGCAGTTGATCACGTCCCATGGCGTGAGAGGCTTTGCTCTGCCCAGAACCTGATAGCCCTCTTTCGTTGGCTGACTTAACTCTGCGCCTATCAGGCGGCAAGCGTCAATTGTGGCAAGAGTGTCATCGCAGATGAGAGGCCTTTCTATATGTGAATGGCCCTCGGAAAGGGTTGCTGCTATGAAGGCTCTGTGAGTGTATGCCTTAGAAGGCGGAGCCTCGATAGTTCCGTTCAGACTGCTCGTTTCCTTGACGATGAGGTCCGTCAACCCTATCACAACACTATATGAGCCTTCTCGGAGTTAATCCGGGTCTCAATTATGTCGCAGCCATACTTCCCCCACGCGTCCTTGACATCTTTGACCTTGCCGCGAGGAACAACTGCAGCTACAGAGGGACCCTTGCCTGAAAGGCTAGCAGCCAAGGCACCTACGGCTAAGGCGTCTAATGCGATGTTTGGGTTGTATCCTAACACCGTTGAGTATACAAGCCCATTAAGAGTCATAGCCGACCAATATTCGCCCAGAAGCGCCAACCTGTGAAGCGCCTTCACCTCATCCGCCACGAGCCGCATTCTTTCGACATCGGACTTAGCCGTATATGCCTTTTGAGACGGCGCACAGATGAGAACGGGATGCTTCTCTTCCAAATGGAACTGCTTCAGGATTTTCCTGTTGTAGTTGTCCGTGACCACAATGTCACTGAAGTAGGAGGCACAAGCGTCGTCGAAAGCCCCTGTTATGGTAACACCAGCGTCGATAGCCGCGTCGACCCCAAGGTTTACCAGAGCCAAGTCGTCAATCTCTTCATCTAAGGCAGCGAAGACCGAAAGCGCAACAGCGTTGGCCGCAGCACTGCTGCTTTTGAGGCCGCGCGCAATCGGGATGTTAGATCTTGTCTCAACGTATGCCCCGTACTCTTTTTCGAGACCTAGGCTTTTGAAGACGCGTTTGACGGTCTTCTCGATCAGGATTGTGCTTTCGTCTGGGTCAGACATGATTCGGCCTTCAATCCTCCCGGGCACATTTGTCAATTCCACCTTAGCCTCTGTGCTGAGGTCGACACTTAAGGCTGCTCCAAAACCGCATGAAATGGCGTTGATGACGGTGACTGCACCATAGGCAACGGCTTTTCCCACCAAACCCATTTCGCCATGGTTCCTCCGCTATAACTCAGGGCTTTCTCCTTTCTAATTCTCCTATTGCAGCTTTCATCATGACCTCGATCGGCGCTTTCATCCCAGTCCATATCTCGAAAGAAGCAGCACCCTGATGCACAAGCATGGATAGGCCGTCGATGGCTTTCGCTCCCAGTCTTCTTGCGTCACTAAGCAGTCTTGTCTCAAGAGGTTCATAGACAAGGTCGAAGACCACTAGGTCGGGTCTTAGGAGGCTTGGGTCGACGGGTGTCTCCATGTTATGTGGGTGCATCCCAACGGATGTCGCGTTCACAAGAACATGAGCGTCCTTCAACTCCTTCTTGAGGACGCTCGGGCTGAGTCCGGCAGCCCTTACCTTTCCACATTCTCCTAAAAGGCTTGAGAGATCGTTTGCGAGCTTCTTAGCCTTCTCCAAAGTCCTGTTTAGAATCACAAGCTCACTCGCCTGCTTTGCCAAGGTGAAAGAGATCGATCTGGAGGCTCCCCCCGCTCCTAACATAACTATTTTACAGGAAGGGTTTACTTGCTTATGTCTCAAAGCGTTTAACGCTCCTATTCCGTCGGTCGTGTACCCGATCAATCGTTCATCCTTGTTTAGGATCGTGTTCACTGAGCTGATGCTCCTAGCGGTCTCGTCTAATTCGTCAAGATACTTGATAATATCGATCTTGTGAGGCATCGTCACGTTCAATCCGCGGATTCCTAGGCCGCGAACTCCAAGAATCGCGTCTTCAAGGCTTCCTCGTCCGACGGTGAAGACAACATAGACGTAGTCGAGGTCTAGATGTCGGAAAGCAGTGTTCTGGATGACTGGACTCAGAGAATGCTCCGCTGGATCACCTATCAGCCCACAGACCTTGGTCTTGCCTGAAATATTCATTTTGCGACACCTAGTCTCCTGTAGATTTGCTCCAAGTCGGCTATAGACAACTGACCGGGAGCTGTCTCCAAGCCGTTATCAAGCGAGGCGAAGGTGAAGTAGCCGCCGAAGAAGGGGGAGAAAGCTCTTGACAGTAAGCCTTTCCAGCCCATTGCGAAGCATACCATTTTTGTCACTTGGCTCAATCTCTGTGTGAAAACTAGACATCGTATGTTGTCATCCACGAGCTTGGCTGTTGTGACCAGCTTACAAACCTCTGCCCCGGTTTCGATCTCAGACCTTACAATCCTTTCCATCTCGGATTCTGAAGGAGTGCCCTCAAGGTCATGATGGGACACGATCGGTTTTGCCCCGCAGTCTTTTACTCTTTGAACCGTCAACCTCAGATCTGCCGAGGTTAGCTCTATGTCTACGAACTGAAACCCAATCTTTGCGGCACTAACCAAGGCCTCAATCCTCAGCTTCTCGTCTTGGGGGCGAAGACCGCCTTGCTGATGCTGTCTATTCGTCGCGATGAACGGGACAGAAGCCTGTTTAATAACCTTGTTGAGTTCATCTAAGGCCCTTAATGGTCCTACACGCGGATAATCTAGCCGGATCTCGATCAAGTCAGCTCCTGAGTCCTCAGCTCTCCTTATCATAGGAGCAAGATCGGACAGTCTCCCAGCGGGCAAGGGGACGCAGATTTTGGGCTTCACTTTTCAATCACTTTCTCTTCCTTCACGAGGGTTCCGAAATGGCGGCCTCCTTCCTCGAAACGTACTAGAACGTTATTCCCTGCCTTAAGGTCTTTGACTGACTTGCTTCCGTCTTCAGTCACGACTCTTATTGTTTCAGCGTTTTGCAGAATCGTCTTCAGACTTCTTCCGTTACACTCAGCTTCGATGAGGAGTAAGGGTCTCCATTCTATCTTAACACGGCAGATGCTTGTTGTTCTACTTCTTCCCATGCGATCCACAATCAGGACTTCGTCTCCAGCCTTCAATTCCGAAAGGTATCTGGTCTTCCCGCCTACCGCAAGAACGTAAAGCGCGATAGAACCGGCGTTAACCCGAAAGGGGCGTGGGGCGATAAATGGCGTCTCGTGGACTTCTGCCTCTACGAGAAAAAGCCCTACGGATTGACAGCCTACGAGCAGGCCTTCGCCCTCTCTTAAAAGGTCGCATGTATCTATGCATACGCGTGCGCCTGCACCTAACTGCTTAAGCTCTTTGACTTGAGCCTTCAGAAGCGCGATTTTCTCAGTAGGCTCATGTTCCGGTGCCTTTGCCTCGACGGCTTTGAGGGTTTCGTGAATCTTCCTCACCTCGTTTGCATCAGAAAGGTCTATCACGACTCCGTCTACGCCGATCTCCAAGGTCTCCAGCGCCACCTTCGCTTCTTGAGAACTTGAGACGGAGGCGAGCAGCTTGCTTTTTCCACGTATCTCTGCTATTAGGTTTTCGATGGGTATCACCTTCCAGTCTGGGCACACAGCTAACACGTAATCGGCTGAGGCTTCAGCTGCGGTTATTATCTTCTTCTCGTCGCCCCTCGACTTGACAGTGACGATCATGCATGTTTTCTTGCCTTCCTTCCTCGCCTTCACCATATCCTTGAGGTTTATTACCAGCACGATGTCCGCATTCTCGGATGGGCAGACTATGGTCTTAGCGCCCCATCTTCTTGCCAGCTCAACATCTTCAGGCTCAACAATAAAGGCTGAACATAAATCTGAAGTCTTCTCGATAAGTCTCCTCTTTTCACTCTCTTGTAAGGATGGAACCAGTTTCACCCAAAGTTCCCTCATTCTCTGCCGTCCTCCCCACTGGTCATAATACTGGTCAGTTGATGTTCGTTCTTATTGTTCCCTCTATCAGATGAACTGCTTTTTCCTTGTCCTTGATGTCTACGAAGATTAGGACGCTAGAGGTAATCGTGAAGATACCATAAATATTGATGCCAGCGGAGTTTAAGTCTTTAGTTATGCCGTTTATGACGCCAGGGGTCTCCTCTAGCGCGACGCCCCTAACCTTTATGAAGGCGAGGTCTTTTCTCACAGCCATAGCTATTGTTCTCTCGTCCTTCACAACAATAGAATGCAAAGAGTCCAAAAGGCTTCCTGCGACGTTCATTGGTAGGTATAGGATCAGAGAGTTATGGTTTATGGATGCGCCTAAAAGTGTGGCCCCGGCCTTTCTAATTTCTTGAAAGATCTCGGTGAGCGTTTGTGGGGATTCCGAAGCTTCTTTACCGACAATCGTGACCGCCATGGCAGGTTCTGGGTAGGAATCGACTACGGTGCTGTTTGGAAAACTGCCATGAATTATGGTTCCGTCTGAATCAAGGTCTCCGGTAGAATTGCTTATTACCTTTATGTCTATCTCCGGGTTCTTGTACCGCAGCGCCTTCTTTTGGATGAATTTTGTGCCCGAGTCAGCCAACCCCACAAGTGCGTCCGTCGAGATCTCTTCCAATCTCACAGGGCTCCTGATGATTTTTGGGTCGGCGGTCATGATGCCCTCAACATCTGTAACGAGAATCACCTGATCCGCGGACAGCGCTTGGGCTAGTATTAGAGCTGTGATGTCGCTTCCTCCCCTTCCCATCGTCGTTATCATTCCCGCCTCGCTCTTGCCGACGAACCCCGGCACGACCACAATCATGCCATCCTTAAGAAGCGGTTGAAGGTGTTTCTTGGCCCTTTCTATGCAAACGGGCAGGATCGGGTTGGCTTTGCTGAACTTCTCGTCGGTTATGATCGGCCAATCAGAATCGTAGGGGTCTAGGTAGCAGCATTTTTGACCGCGAGCCTTCAACGCAGCTGTGAAAACCCTGGCGCTAGTCCGTTCACCCATAGCCAATATGTCGTCAAGCTCATTACCTGATATGATATTACCGCACGCTTGATCCACGGTGTCGATGAGTAGGTCCGTTGCTCTTCCCATGGCCGAGACCACGACAGCCATCTGCACGCCTTCCTTAGCTTTTATGGCGACAGAATTGGCTGCACGCAATATGTTTACTCCATCGGCTAGGCTGGTTCCACCGAACTTGACCACGAGGCGGTTATATGGTTCCTTGTTTTTTCCTTCACTCAACCTCATCACACCCCAAAAGTCGAAGAGACAGGAGACCGAAGAAGTTAAAATTTCCGTCTCTTCCGACCTAATACATAGTGGTAGTGTTGTAGCTACCAGAATATGTGAAGAAACGCGTCGCACGCATCGCGTAAAGAAGCTTTGACGGACGCTTGTTATCCATTCGACGGTTCTCCGCGTCTCCGTCTCTAAGAGGACCTCGTATATAAACCTTTGTGCAGAAGGATACTGTTGACTTATTTGTCATGGCTTGAGGCATCTACATTTTAGAAGTTTGAATGGATTTGCGATTCATAATGACTTAATAGTCCTAACATAATCCTAATATTGGATCTCGGAAAAATCATATTTATATATAAAGGAAAGGGATATAAAGTCAGATGTCTATGACACAGATTATAGGAGCGATTTGTGACAATTCTAAACGAGCGTTGGCTATATCAGATAGAATGATAACTACCAGCGACCTCTCTCTTTCATTTGAGCATGAAACGCCGAAGATAGATGAGTTGGCAACTAACTGTATCGCATTAACCGCTGGTTCAGCACTTATGCATGCTCCAATTTTCACAAATGTGTGCGCTAAACTCCGAGAAAAAACCAAACCAAAAATATCGGAAGTTGTTGACGAACTTGTAAATGAATTCCAAAATTTGAGGACTAAGAATATTCAGAATGAGATATTCAGCGAAGTGGCTCTAACAATTGGCCAGTTCTACCAAAACCAGAAACAATTTCATGACGCTATCATAATGCGCCTAACTGATAAGATGGAAAAATATAGCCTTGACTTGTACATTCTCGTTGTTGGTGTTGATTCTGAAGGTGCGCACATCTACCGCATACACGATCCGGGTACTTCCATGCCATTTGATGCATTAGGCTTCTGTTGTATTGGGACAGGACAAAGACATGCTGATGTGACGTTTGCTTACCGTAGGTATACGCCTTCTCTTCCTTTGAGAAAGGCACTTTTTGTGGCGTATGAAGCTAAGAAAAGAGCTGAAATGGCTGGTGGCGTTGGAAAATCAACAGACATAACTATTGTGGATGGCAAAAAATGCAAATGCCTCCCACAGGATGTTGTTGAAGAGTTAGAGAAAATATACAATCTTATGGAATCAGAAAGAGTAACATATGGAAAAGAAGTTGAGGAAGCGATAGAAGGGATACATGTTGAATAGGCAGAAAAGTGTAACTGAAGAAGTCAAGGAGATTTATGACCCATATGAACTTGCTGAACTACGGTTAAGATTAGCTTACATGAAGTACAAAATAGAAAAATGGAAACAAGGGAAAGAAAGCGAGGAAGAAGAAAAGGAAAAACAATAGTTCCATCTTATCGGGACGCGCCAACGGAGTTATTTTCTATTCTAACAAGATTCTTCTATTTAGAATTGTATTTCTCCATATCTCTTGTGTTCTTTTCTAGAGAAACTTATCGAGAACCGAAGGAGCAGTCTATGACAAATAATTATGTAGTATAATTATTTGTCATAATAATAACTGCCGTAGTTCAGCAAGTTATTTGCCATATTTTATATCAATAATTGTGTAGTATCGTGCAGAAATAAGCCTGCTTGATTGGTTTCTTCTTGGCTTAGTTCAGGTTTTCGCTTCTCACCGTGCACTTTATTGACGGCCTACTGCCTCTTCCACCATGTTTATTAAGACACCAGCGGACGCGAGATCATCCGGGTCATAGAATTCCGCCTCATTGCAGGAAAGGATAGGGGGTATCGATATTAGGGGTTTTCCCGCTCCAAAATAGTAGAGGAAGAATTATGACAGAACCAGAAGACAAGCACCCTCAAAAAGAAAAAGGAGTTCAAACCCCAATTTTCACCTCATCTGGGTAGCTAAAGTCTTTTATTTTCAGACTTGTTTTATACTAGGGGTAGGTCTTTCGATAGAGAGGTTTTCGTGAAAAGGGTGGTAAATCGTGACAGAGATTGGGAAAAAGATCCGGCTTGATCGGATAATGAACAGGGACACTAGGAAGACAGTCATTATACCCTTGGACCACGGCTTAACGGTTGGTCCCATAGGCGGATTACAGGACATGAGGGTGACAGTGGACAAAGTTGCAGAGGGCGGGGCTAACGCCGTTCTCCTCCATAAAGGAATCATAAGAGCAGGATACAGAGGCTACGGCAAGGATATTGGCTTGATAATGCACCTTTCAGGGAGTACCGTGCTTGGACCCGACCCTGACAACAAGGTGCTTGTGGCCGACGTTGTTGAGGCCATCAAACTCGGTGCGGACGCGGTTTCGATCCACATCAATGTTGGGTCGAAGACTGAGCCAGAGCAGCTCAGAGTTCTTGGAGAAGTAGCTAAGACATGTGAAGAGTGGGGTATGCCTCTTGTGGCAATGATGTACCCGAGAGGAGAGAAAATTAAGGACCAGTACGATGTGGAAGTGGTCAAACATGCTGCCCGTATAGGCGCCGAGTTAGGACCTGACATCGTCAAAACCAATTACACCGGAAGCGAAGAGACGTTCAGAGAAGTCGTCAAAGGCTGTCCGGTTCCAGTCGTCATGGCTGGCGGTCCCAAAACCAAGACCGACGAGGAGTTCTGCCAGATGGTCTACGACTCGATACACGCTGGTAGCGCCGGAGCAGCAGCTGGAAGAAACGTCTTTCAGCACAAAAGCCCGGCGAAGATGGTTCGGGTACTGTGCGGCATAGTCCACGAAGGACTAGACGTGAAAGCCGCTCTAGCAAAGTACATGAGATAAACTGTCAAGAGCGAAGCTGAAATTCTAGGTCTGTTCACATTCTGTTAGCGGCTCACAGATCTGGAATTCTTCGTATCACGTGCTATATGTTCTGGCACTAGAGACGAGGCTAATCTAGGAAAAAACATTTCTTTACATGGTCCAATCGGATACAGAAAGCTTTATATAAAAAGAGGAGGTGCGTATTTCTTCGAGTGGTGTGAAATGAGGGATAGAGTTCACCCAAGGCGGTTGCCTTCATCCTTAGCCAACGCGAGTCTCTGCTAGGCTCTACACCACAACTCCGCTATCTTACCCGCTTCTTTTCCCGCGTCAGTTCTCTGCCCAATGTGCCGTCATCATTGTCACTTTTCAACCCATATAGAAATAGAGGAGATGAAGAATGGAGAAGGTAAGATTTGCTTTACCAAAAGGACACCTAGCAGAAGCGACGTTTCAAACTCTGGAACGAGCAGGATACGTAATTTCAGGCGAGGAATACACATACCGGCCAACATTGAACGACCCCCAGATAGAATTGAAGATACTGCGACCGCAGGAGATACCGATCTTCGTCAGCGAAGGATTGCAGGATCTGGGCATCACGGGTCTTGACTGGCTTCGCGAAACAGGGGCAGATGTTGAAGTCCTCTTGAACCTTGAATACTCACAGGTCAAACTTGTCATAGCAGTGCCGAAACCTTGGATAGAGGTAAACTCTCTTTCAGACCTTCTGGAAGAGTTTTCCCGTAAGCAAAAGCCTTTAAGGATCTCCACCGAGTACCTCAACCTTTCAGCCGAATACCTGAAGAGTAACCCGGTCTACCGGAAACTTTATGGTGATGCTGAACCGCTTGTGATAACTCCGTGGTGGAAGAAGGGCAAGAACGAGAATGTTGCTCTCTTCCTTTCTTTTGGGGCAACCGAGGCCAAGCCCCCGGAAAACGCTGACGCCATTGTAGATGTTACTGAGAGAGGTACAACCCTTGAACAGAACGATCTGAAGATAATCGAGACCCTCATGGAGTCAACTGCGGTGCTCATATCGAACAGGAAAGCCTTGAAGGATCCTTCGAAAAAGGAGAAGATCTATGATATTCTAACGCTACTAAGGGGGGTTGTGGATGGGAGGAAGAAGCTCCACATATTCGTCAATGTGAACAAGGACAACCTGCCCGAGCTACTGAAAAGTTTGCCCGCCCTAAAAAGGCCAACGATCTCACCACTTTCAGACAAGAACTGGTTCTCGGTCAACACCGTGATAGAAAGAGACCGGTTCCTTGAACTTCTTCCAACGTTAAGAAGGCTCGCTCAGGGGCTGGTCGTCTATGAACCCAGACAGGTCTTGCCGCTTGACGAGATAAACCTAGAAGGAGAAGACAAAAAATGAGCAACCCATTTAAGGTCAAGGCGCTCGAAGTCTCAGCTGCACGTAACGTTTTATTAAAAAAGAGATGGCCGAAAATCGGAAAGATTGACTCAAAACTGGCAGAATATGTGAAAATAATCATAGAGGAAGTCAAAAGGCGGGGCGACGCCGCTCTAATTGACCTGACTCTAAAGTTTGACCATGTAAGACTATCTCCTGACCGCCTACGGGTAAACAGAGAGGACATTGACAAAGCTTATGAGGAGATCAGCAAGGAACAGGTCTCAGCGTTAGAGTTTGCGAAGAACAGGGTGGAGACATTTCAGAAAGAGCTTTTCAAACGGATTATCTTTGAATTTGAGAGAGAAGGAGTTAGAATTCGTACCTGCGCTTCTCCGATTCGAAGAGTAGGCTGCTACGTGCCCGGCGGCGAAGCAGCTTACCCCAGCAGCTTAATCATGACAATAATTCCCGCGAAGGTAGCCGGCGTGACAGAGATTGTTGTCTGTTCGCCGCCGAGGGGCGGAAATGACGTCAACCCTTTGATCCTGGTAGCCTCAGACATCTGTGGCGTAGAAGAAATCTACAGGGTCGGAGGAGTCCAAGCAGTCGCGGCTATGGCCTACGGGACGGAGACAATCAGACCTGTGGAAAAGATGTTCGGACCCGGCAATGAATACATCATAACAGCAAAGATGCTGGTTTCAAAGGATGTGCCGACAGATATTCCCGCTGGTCCAAGCGAGATAGTCGTGCTTGCGGACGCGTCGGCTGATCCACGGATTGTCGCCTTAGATATGATTTCACAGGCTGAGCATAGAGATGGAGTCTCGATTTTGGTGACACCTTCCAGGAGTCTAGCGGATACTGTTATCGAAGAACTGGAGCGTTTGGCTACATCTTTACCAAACAAGGAGAAGATTGCCAGAAACTTGTTGAATCGAGGTTTAATTGTAGTCTGCGAGGATGCTGAAGAAGCCGTGAGGTTTGTGAATGAGTTTGCGCCCGAACATCTCGAAGTTCTAATGGAAGGCGCTGCGGACATAGCTCAAAGGATCATCTCTGCCGGTCTTGTCTTAGTTGGAAAGCATACGCCTGTCTCCGCAAGCGATTACTGCCTTGGTACTGTTCATATTCTCCCGACAAAGGGGTTTAGCCATGTCTATTCTGGACTGTCAGTTCTCGATTTCATCAAGCGTTTCAACATTGTCGAATGCTCAAAGGAAGGCCTATTGAACGTCAGGAGACACGTGAAGGTCTTAGCCGAGAGCGAAGGCTTACCAAGTCATGCCTTGGCTTTGGAGGGAAGATTCAGGGATGCCTAGACGCGGCGAAGTAGGGCTTAGCCAAGTTTTCGCTCAGGCTCGAAAACTGGAAGCTTACGATGTCGGCGAGACAATCGAGGGCTTAGCACGCAAATTAGAGAAGAAGCCTTTTGAGATTATTAAGCTCAACTCGAATGAGAACTTCTTTGTCCCCCTGGATTTCCTCAAAAGCATACTATGGGAGGTTGTGGAAGAGGTCGATCCGCGAATATATCCCAGAGATGAACAGAAAGAACTCAAAGAAGCCTTGAGCAAATACATGAGTGTTTCACCAAGGGAGATAGTGATAGGGACGGGAAGCGACCAGCTGATCGACCTTATTACAAGGGTCTTCCTCAAACATGGCGACGAGGCTCTTTCCATCACTCCAACTTTCTCCATATACGAGCGGTGTGCAACTATCCAGGGAGCAGTATTCAAGGCGGTTCCGCTTAGGGATGATTTCTCCATTGATGTTGAAGCGATGTTAGCCTCAATCACGCCAAAAACAAGGCTCATTTTACTGTGTTCTCCGAACAACCCTACGGCGAACCAGTTTGTCCGTAGAGACATCCGGCTTCTGGCTGAGAATTTCCAGGGGTTGGTCGCCGTTGATGAGGCCTATGCGGACTTCGCTGAGGGTTCCGTTGTGGACCTTGTCGAAGAGATTGAGAACCTTGTTGTCTTCAGGACTTTCTCGAAGGTCTTCGGTCTAGCTGGTCTAAGGCTGGGCTGCATGATCGCGAATCCTGAACTGACAAAGGTTATAGATGAGAAGTTCCAGTTGCCCTACACCGTCACAATCACTGCTGTGAAGGCGGCTCTGAAACTCTTAGAAAGGACTGATATTATAAGGGCTACTATCGAAGAAGTTAAGGCTGAAAGAGGTAGACTCATAAAGAGGCTCAATCAGATTGATGAAGTTCACGCCTTTGACTCGGAGACCAATTTCATCCTCTTCCACGTTAAGAAGGATTCACAAAAAATCTACGAAGCACTTTTAGGTAGAGGCGTGATTGTGAGAAACATAGGCCGTATCCTCAACTTGGGCAATTGCATGAGAGTAACTGTCGCTCCGCCTCCTATGATCGATAGGTTCCTCGACGCGTTATGTGAGGTTTTAGCTGAAGATGTTGCCTAAAGAATATGTGACACTCAGCTTTAACGGCGAGAAGGCTTATGTGAGAAAGGATAGGTTGAGCGAGTTGAGAAGGGTTGACGGCGTCGTCTTTGACTGCGACGGTGTATTGATCGACATAAGAGACTCATACAACAAGGCAATCTCAAAAGCGGTTGCCTTCATATTTGAAGGCCTCACTGGATACGCTTTCCCGGAGAGGCTTATTTCGAACGAGGTCATATTTCTTTTCAGAAGAAGCGGGGGTTTCAATAACGATTGGGACACTGTTTACGGAATCCTCATGTTCCTTCTCGTTGATCTGCCCGAGGAAATCAGATGTCAACTCAAGGAACGGATAGAAACCGTTGAATGGCAACCCGACCCCTTTAGACGCTTCTCCTCAATATGTGATGTCGAAAAAAAGGATGTAGAATTGACCGGTTTAAGCGGTGAAGTCCTCAAAGGTATGATTATCGATCTGAAGGAGTTCGCGCAGCTTCTAGACGCAACCGGCATCGCATCAGTTGACGAGAGACTGGTTGGTGACTCTGGAGTCTCAAAAGCCTTATCTCAATTCCACAATGTTATGAAGCGTTTCCTTTGCTATCCTGCTGATGTAAATAGAAGCATAATTGCCAGGGTCTTCGAAGAGTTCTACTGCGGTCTAGAACTGTTTCAGAAGACGTATGGGATGGAACCGAAGTTTCATAAAGGCCTTGGTATGGTTGAGAACGAGAAGCTAATCATTCGACCTGAGACTCTGGACCATTTGACACGTGTTCTCGGCAAGGCAAAGTTGGGCATCGCTTCTGGAAGCAGGCTTGAGCCGGCGCGACATGTTCTCGGAGAACTCTTAAACCGGTTTGACCCTGAGTCCTCAGTCTTCCTCGAGTCCATGGAAGAAGCAGAGCGTCAATACACAAGAGAAGAAGGTATAGAAATTAGTCTGAAGAAGCCGCACCCATTCTCGCTTCTTAAAGCGGCTGAAGCCTTCGGTTCCCCTGACACAATCCTATACGTGGGGGACTCTATTGAAGACGCTTTGATGGTCAAGGAAGCGAGGAATCTTGGGAAGCCTTTTCTTTTTGCCGGGGTGTATCGCTACTCGGGTGTCGAGGATGCTCTTCTACAATGTTTCCTAAAGTCAGGATGCGACATGGTTATACCATCAGTGAACGAGTTACCTTATGCATTGGAGGCGTTGGGAAGGGATTGGGAATGAGGATAGGTGAAGTCTCGAGAAAGACTGCTGAGACCGATGTCTACGTGAAAGTAAACCTTGAGGGCTCAGGTGCCACCGATATCAACACCGGAGTCGAATTCTTGGACCACATGCTAGATTCCCTGGCGACACACAGCCTGATAGACATAACGGCAAGGGCAAGGGGCGATCTGACTCATCACATACTTGAGGACGTAGCGATCTGTCTCGGTGAAGCTCTTCTCAAGGCTTTAGGCGACGCGAAGGGAATAGCCAGGTTCGGATACGCAATCGTGCCCATGGA
>Ga0315306_10000708_pt1 | contig 16048 bp, 12 predicted proteins | sample TDP1_MG_FD_203803 | JGI IMG/M metagenome (GOLD analysis project Ga0315306, IMG submission 203803) | Freshwater sediment microbial communities from Lake Towuti, South Sulawesi, Indonesia - TDP1 | ecosystem: Environmental > Aquatic > Freshwater > Lake > Sediment | place: Indonesia: South Sulawesi... | reverse complement strand
CAAGTTCAAGCAAAACTTAAAAAAGAAGGAAACAATTCTATCCCGTTGGGCAGCAAAATTTTTCGCGTGTACCGTGAAAAATGAGCTAACCAGACCGTAGCGGGGTGGGGTAGCCAGGTTAACCCGCTGGGCTCATAAGCTCTGCTGGGAGACCCAGAGATCGGTTGTTCAAATCGACCCCCCGCTACCACACTGTTTTGGCAAAAGAGCCTTGCACGAGCGGACCATTCGATATAACATTTTCTTGGCAAAAATCTTTAAATTTGGGCAAGAAATTTATAAGATGGTGTAAAAGAGACCTCAGGATGTTGTGACTCTATGGACAAAGAAAAGATTATAGAGAATGTGAAAAGCGAAAAAATTGAGTTTATAGACCTAATGTTCTCCGACCTGTTTGGTGGACTAAAAAACGTCACAATCTCGCCCAGAGAATTACCAGATTGTCTAGACAACGGAAAGTGGTTTGACGGCTCGTCGGTGGAGGGGTTCACGAGGATACATGAGAGCGACATGCTGCTGATCCCCGACCTACCAACCTACACCCGTCTTCCCTGGCTGCGCAACGAAAAGAACGTTGCAAGGATGATCTGCAACGTTTACAATCCGGACAAGACACCATTTGCCGGCGATCCGCGATACCTCCTCAGGCGGGTTCAGGAGGAAGCGAAGAAAAAAGGATACTTTTTCCATGCTGGACCAGAGATAGAATTCTTTCTATTTAGATCGAAGGAAAACAGGACCTACCACGACACAGCGGGATATTTCGACTTTTCCCCAAGAGACTTTGCAACAGACATTCGAGCACTCATGGTTTCCACCATTGAAAAGTTGGGGATAAACGTTGAGATGACCCACCACGAAGTGGCACCAAGCCAACACGAAATAGACATAGAATATTCGGAAGCCTTGAAAATGGCGGACAAAGTTATGGCTGTCAAACAAGCTATCAAGACCGTGGCTAACGAGAATGGTCTACATGCGACTTTCATGCCAAAACCAATCTTCGGCATCAACGGAAGCGGCATGCACACACACCAGTCGATTTTTGACAAGAAAGGCGAGAACCTCTTTTACGATAAAAAAGACAAGTACCGGCTGTCTCCTCTAGCCTACCACTTCATGGGAGGACAACTAAAACACATAAGAGAACTCGCAGCCGTGGTCTGTCCTACAGTGAACAGCTATAAGCGTCTCGTTCGCGGATACGAAGCGCCAGTGTACATTTGCTGGGCTCAGAGAAACCGGTCAGCCCTAATTAGGGTTCCAAAGTATAGTGAGGGCAGAGAAAAGTCAACAAGACTTGAGTTGAGGTGTCCAGACCCGAGCTGTAACCCATACCTAGCCTTTGCTGTCATGCTGGCTGCGGGGCTTAAGGGAATAGAAGACAAGATTGAGCCGCCTGACCCTGTAGAAGAAGACGTGTACGGATTTGACGACAGCAAACTCGCAAAGTTCTACATCGAAACTCTGCCAGCCTCTTTGGAGGAAGCTATAGAAGAGTTCAAGAAGAGTAAGTTGATGAGGGAGACTTTGGGGGAGCACGCTTTCAACAAGTATCTTGAAATTAAGAAGATGGAGTGGGAGGAGTTTCAGAGGAGCGTCACGAACTGGGAGTTCGACACATACGCTAACCTATAGAGTCTGATGATTATCCCGCATCTTGGCGCTGGTATTTCATCTTTTCCAACATCAAGCCGTAAATTGAGATGGTAAGTAGTGGGACATGGAGGATAGCCAGCCAACTGGTGTATCCAGGAAGTGTTAATGGTGCGGTTACGTTTAAAATGCCGAAATAGGTCCCGACGACACATAAGACACGATATGCCGGCTTGTAAATGTTGGGATGGTATAAGGTTAAGATGAAAACCATTACCGGGGTTGTAGGACAAAATGCGATTCCGTAGTCTGATGTTAGAAGGAGTAATGGGTTAAAATTGGGTTGCGCAAGTTCATTTATAGGGAACCAAAATGCCAGAATTGCGAGGGGGATTGCCCAAAGTCTCCATTTCTGTATTTTCGGTGACTCAAAATTGCCTTTACATTGAAAAATTCCCAGAATCCATAGGAAACCCACAAAGAGTATTAGAAACAAGTTGCTGCTAATGACCACGAATCCAAATTTTTCTGTAACTGCCATGCTTGAGGCAAACGCCATGAAAATATAGTTGCCTGCAAGATATGCATAGAAGTATTGCCCAATTTTCTCACCAAATTTCCACAGAAAGATTATCAGGATTGTGGTGGCGATATGAAATACTGGTGCTAGCCATCTGTGCTGAGTAAATGCCTCTCGCAGAACTGTGATAACGAGTTCTCCAGTTTCCATGTAAGTGACAGGTTTCGCGGTGTAGGGCGGAGTCATAAGGGCGATTAGGAATAGAAGGAGATAGAACCACCACTTCTTCGTGAGGTTTTCCAAATCGATTGTTGGCATGTTAATTTCAAACGGAAAATGTTGGATAAAAACTTAATCATAACTTAAGAGAACGTTCGAAAGCGCATGGAGTTGTGAGATAATCAAACGCTGAAACTAGTCTAGACACTCTTTTAGGTAGTCGTCTAAGTTTTTGCCTGGCACCACTTCTATCTTGTAGTCTTGCACATCTATAGAGTATTCGAAGTTCTTTTGAGGCACCACCACCTTCTTGAATCCCCAAGCCTCCGCAGCCTTAATCTTCTCGTACAGTCCACCAACAGCAGTAACTAGGGTTGAGTCTCCAACTCCAACATTGACTTCACCTGTCACAGCCACGTCCTGTCTAATCGGCTTCCCCTCAAGCAGAGAGCACAGCAGTATAGCCATCGTAACTCCCGCGGACGGTCCGTCAATCGCGTAGGCTTGCGCAAAGTCTATATGAGTCAGATAGTCTTGTGCGATGTCCACCCCATACTTCTGAAGTATGACGGTTCTGACCTTGGCTACGCTGTCGGATATGAACCTCTCCTTGTTTCCCTTGGCTATACCCGTCACCTTGTAGTATCCGCTCAGCGGGTATTTCCTTGAAACCTTGCTCCTCTTGACCATGTGTGCCCTGACGCACAACACGTTTCCAGTCCTCTCTGCACTGTAGGGGTCTTCCACAACGGCTAGTCCGTAGATTTGTCCGAGTTTGCTGCCCTCAGGTTTAATCTCCATCAGTTTTCCTCTCTCACTTAGCTGGTGTTCCAGTATCTGTCTCTGTATTGTTTTGCAGTGGTTGTCGATGGCATCTTTAACGTGGCTCCTCTCCACTATGGTCTTTCCTTCGTTCATGGCCAGCGTAGCAGCGGTTTTGATAATGGAGATTAGGGGCCTGAACTTGGTGGTCAAAGCGTCTCTCTTGTTGCTTCTACGCCTGCCTTCATCAATAATCTCTTCACATGCTTCTCTGCTGAAGGGAATAAGGTGGAAACGACGTATCTCTTGCGCAATGAACTGCACGTATTTTCTCCTGTTCTCCACGGTGTTAGGCATGTCATTGTTCATCCTAACAACTTTGCCATAGCCGTATATCCTGTCCATCAGTGCTGGATTTATTTGGTTGATGGAGTCAAAGTTGCCAGCGCCAACTAGGAAACACATGCAGGGAACGGGTTCGGTGGAAACAGACAGTGCAGCGGTGCCGCCGATCTGATAGCGCCCCCGTGTGGTGATAGGTAGCTGTCCGTCTTCTAGTACAGTCAGCAGAGTGATGGCTTCAACGGGATCAAGGTTCTTGATCTCGTCTATGTAGAGGATGCCTAGAGATGCCCGGTGAACATCTCCGGCGGACACCCTCTGATGCTCAGGTGTGCCCAATCCGCCGGTTTGGTAGGGGTCCCAAGCTATGTCTCCGAAGAGCTGAGAGGACCTGTGGGCAGTGGCATCTATGAAGGGAGCGTGCTGGGAAGAACTGTCAACAATAAGCTTGGGTACATTAGACTGTTGTGCTCCGCCGATGCCTGTTAGATTGGCAGTTCCTCCTCCGAACCTTCCGAACCACCAGATTAGTATGGCGAAGAACAGTAGTGAACCAGCTGGAACAAGGACGAGGGTCAAATCGGGAAATCTGCTGGCGAAATAGTCTAAGAAATTGTAGGAAAAGGCTTCTCGCAGGGTTATCTCATCGGCTACCTCGGGGTTGGAAGCCCATGTCACGAAGATGGTATGTATGCCGTACAGTCCGATAAACAGGAGTATTAAGCCAAGTATTATCAACAGCCCTTGAAGTGTCTTTAGACCTGCAGAAAGCAGAAATCTCCTCTTCTCCTGCCTAATCTTTTCTTTCCGTATTATCTGTTTGCCCTTACCCGCCTCGTGTATCGAGATTTTTGGCTCGCTTGGAATCACCTTGTTTCTCCAACAGAGGACATCAAATATCTTAATGTTCTTCTCATTGTAGATTTGGGTAAGCTTATCCGCCAACGCCCTTCCAATGAGAGACTTACCGGTTCCAGGGTCTCCCAGGAGAAGCAGGTATGGTCCAGGGCTCATTTTGGTCCTGCCCACAGGCTTAGGTTTCTCAGGGTCACTCCAATCATTGTACCATCTGCTCTTTTCAAGCCATCTCAGTTTGTGCGCCCACTCGTCGAGACAGAGGTAACACTCCTGCAGCGCCCTTTCTTGGCCAATAACCCATGACATGAGGTTGTCGTCAACTGGAAAACCCTTGGTGCTTCTGAAATTTGCCCAATCCCACTCAATGTTAGCTTTCTTGCCTTTAAGAATCCTCTTCAGAGTTTCATTTTCCTTTCCGAAGTAGCTACGGGTCAACAAGAAGCACCTCCTCGGCACACTCTTTCCTACCGAAAACATGAACTATGCTGGTGGATGTGCCCATTCTACCAGTTTTTTCCCTTTTCAATGCAACATCTCATGTTGCACATACTTTTCTGAAATTATAGTCGTTATTTCAGTCTCGACAATATAGCTGAAGCCGATAGAAGGCGAAAGGAGATTACGTGCAATTCTTTTCTGTTTATCTACCTAGAAGATTGAGGTGAGGAAAAGAAGTCCAAAGAAAATCAGCACTGCTCCGAAAACTATGACGACGGCCTTATATCCTTTAGCTCCCACAACGTTCATTCCCATCTTTGCGAAATAGGCGACAACCGTGAGCCACACGTAATCCATCCATATGTGGCTTAGGTACATTATTCCTACGCCGGCTAGAAATGCAAACGTCCAAGCATCAATAATGAGTTTCAATCCAACAGTGAGCCACCAACCAATAAAGAAGGGATTCAATCCGGTGAGGACCAAGCCTACAAGCAGAGGGTTCTTGGATGCCGCCACGCTTTCACTGGATTTACCAGACTTAGAGGAAAGACCCTCACGAATCTGTAAAGCCCCCAAAACAAGAAGGGCTAATCCTCCAGCCACCCCTATTATGAGCCTGATGACCGGCTCGCTTGTGACGGTTTTGCTACCAAAGGCCACTAGGATGGATAACAGAATGACGAGGGGAAACTCAATCACGGTGTGCGCAACAGAGAACGCTAACCCACTCTTGGCCCCAAACTTAGTGCCGTAGGAGATGGTGGCAAAAAACAGAGGACCAGGAGCCAGAGCTCCGGAGACGCTAATTACCACAACTGTTACGATGAGGGTTACCAAGTCCATAGTACTACTGGGATTAAACTTGGGTAATTAAGTCTTCCTTGATGTCTGCAAGCCCGTAATTCTGAATTAGAAAGGTTTGTGGGGCGAGGTGTTGTTGAAACTTTAGGCTTTAGCCGCAGCTTTCTCAAGTGCCACGACGCCTGGCAACGACTTCCCCATGAGAAACTCTATGAGCGCCCCTCCAGCAGTGCTGACGTAGGACATCTTGTTGGTCAGCCTCAACTCTTCCACGGCTGCCACTGTGTGACCTCCCCCGACCAAAGAGAACCCTTTAGAGGTTGCCACAGCCTTGAATGTTTTCTCAGTGCCCGATAGGAACTCCTTGTTTTCGAAAACTCCCATGGGTCCGCTGACAACAATTGACTTAGCGTCATGTATTATCGACTCGTATTTTTTGACGGTTTCTGTTCCTATATCGTAGATGGAATGGTTCGTAGGCAACTTGTTGACAGCGATTTCCTTTCTCTTTCCCTCCACCTCTATCGCTAGGTCAACGGGCACCTCAATTTTTTTGGGGTACGCCTCCATCAGCTCTCGTATGCCCGGAACCAAACCCATCAGCTCCTTCTTTTCCAAGAATTCCATGTTCGGCTTTCCAAGGTCGAAGCCTTTAGCTACAAGAAATATGTGGCCTATCACTCCTCCAGTCAAAATGTAGTCCGCAATCTTGTTCTTAAGAACGTACCTGGATATCTCTAAGGAGTCGTCGCCTTTCGCTCCTCCAAGAATGAAAACGCAGGGTTTTTCCGGAGCCTCCAAAACTTTCTTTAGCGCCTTGACCTCCCTCTCCATTATGCGACCAGCAGCACTCGGCAAAACCGCGGTGAATCCAACTATTGAAATGTGGGCTCGGTGGGCGGCTGCAAAAGCATCGTTAACGAAAAAGTCGGCTAGGGGAGCTAACTTCTTTACAAACTCTGACCTTGCATGTTCCTCGGGCGACCCCTTATTCTGTTCATCTGCAAAATTTCGAACATTTTCTAAAACAAGAATCTCACCGCTCTTCAATTCCTTGACAGCTTTCTGAGCCTTTTCTCCGAAGACATCGTCCACGTATTTTACTGGCTTGCCTAATATCTTGTCAAGGATTTGGGCGTGTTCCTTGAGTGGGGTGAAGTCTGGGTCGCCTGGTCTACCCTGATGCGCCAATATGACGACTTTAGCGCCTTTCTTGGACAACTCCTTTATGGTTGATTCTCCATGTGCTCTTATTCGGCTGTCGTCGAGAACTTTTTTGGTGTTAGGGTCTATGGGACTGTTGAAGTCCACTCGAACTAGGGTTGTTTTGTCCCGAAATTCAAAATCGTCGAGTGTCAATATTTTTGGCATTCTATCACCTACCTGCCTTAGCTTCAGTGGAAGGGTAGTTTGAGTTTTTGAGTATTTATCGCTTGCCTTCTAAGAAAATAAAGGGGGAAGCGGTCTTAGAAGCCCGCTTTTTTGCCGATGAGTTCGATGAGTTCGACCATTCGACAGGAGAAGCCCCACTCGTTGTCGTACCATGCGAGAACTTTGACAAAGTTTCCTCCAAGAACCATCGTTGAATCAGCATCGAAAACTGCTGAAAGGGTGCTGTGATTGAAGTCTGAAGACACGACTGGGTCTTCCGTGTATTCTAAGATTCCTTTGAGTGGTCCTTTTGCAGCCTTCTTGAAAGCAGCGTTAATCTCCTCTTTGGTTGTGTTCTTTTCTAAAACGCATGTTAAGTCAACTATGGAAACGTTGGGAACAGGCACTCGCAAGGCGATTCCGTTCATTCTTCCAGTTAATTCAGGCAACACCAACGTTGCTGCTACGGCTGCGCCTGTTGTTGTCGGTATTATGTTCACTGCTCCTGCACGGGCTCTGCGGAGGTCTCTGTGGACTAGGTCTTGGATTCTCTGGTCGTTTGTGTATGCGTGAGCGGTGGTCATGAGGCCTGTTTTGAGGCCGAAGTTTTCGTGTAGAACCTTTGCAACTGGGGCAACACAGTTGGTTGTGCAAGAGGCGTTTGAGAGTATGTTATGCTTCTTATGGTCGTATTTGTCATCATTCACTCCCATCACTATGGTTATGTCTGGGTCTTTGGCAGGAGCGGAAATCAGCACTTTCTTTGCTCCGGCTGTTAAGTGTTGTGCGGCTTTGTCTCTATCTGTGAACAGTCCCGTAGATTCTACAGCCAAATACACGTCTAGGTCCTTCCATGGGAGTTTGGACGGTTCGCGTTCCATCAGTGCGCGTACCTTTTTGCCTTTGACTACCAAGCTGTCTCCTTCTGCTTCCACTGGGAATGGTGCGCGTCCGTGCACAGAATCGTATTTCAGGAGGTGTGCTAGGGTTTTGGCGTCTGTTATGTCGTTGACGGCTACGAAGTCGATTTTGGCGTTTCGTTCCACGCCTGCTCTGTAGAGGAGTCGTCCGATTCTGCCGAATCCGTTTATGGCAACTCTAATTGGCATTTTTCCATCACCCTCACTCTTTTCACGCTAGTTTAGAACAATCCCCTAATTAGTTTTCTCTATTTATAATTTTCACATCCCAGAAATTGGGTGATGACGATGCAGCGTTGGACTGACACTACCGAAGTTTCCTCATGGCTGCCTCCGCTGCTAAAACCATGGGTTCCCAAGTTTCGTTTAGTGGCGGAGCGTAACAGGTGTCTGCTTTCATCAGTTCCCTCACAGTCATTTGTTTTTGTATGGCGAAGGACAGCGCGTTTATGCGCTGGGTTACTTCTTCGCCGCCTATGATTTGGCAGCCAATAACCATTTCTGTCTCCTTTTCCACGACGATCTTCACTCTAATCGGTAGGGCTCCGGGATAGTAGTCAGCCTTGGTTTTTGAGGCTATGCTCCCTACAACGGTCGCTATTCCAGCTTGACCAGCCATGAACTCTGTCAGTCCTGTGACGCCGATCTCAAAGTCGAACAGTCTTGTAACTGCGGAGCCTAGGCATCCGGGGAACATGGCGTATCCTCCGGCTGCGTTGGTTCCTGCCACTTTTGCTTGTCTCACTGCTGTTGTTCCAAGTTGACTCAGCACTGGCCTGTGGGTGATCAAGCTTACGGACTCGGCGCAGTCTCCGATGGCGTAAACGTCTTTGAGAGGCTGCACTCTCTGGTTCACTGTTTTGAAGGTTTCCATTTTCATGTTCGCTTTTATAGCTCTGGTTTCTCCAAGCACTATGCCAGCGTTTTTTGCTAGGTCCGTGTTGGTTCTTATGCCTGTTGCCACCACAACTATGTCGGCTGGGATCTTCTCACCAGCAACTAAGACTCCGCTGACCTTTTCTGTTCCGAGGATTTCGTCAACTCCGCGTCCAACGATGATTCTCAAGCCTTTCTCTTCAAACATCTTCTGAGCCATATCTGCCATGTCCTTGTCCAGCATTACAGGTAGGGCGTATGGGAGGAGTTCCACCACTGTGGTTTTTAGTCCTCGCTCAACGAAGGCTACGGCGATTTCTAGTCCGATTAGTCCTGCTCCTACTACGACCGCTGATTTGGCTTTTTTGATAGCTTGATCGATTTTCTCTCCGTCTTCGAGGGTGCGGACTACGTAAACTCCCTGTTTTTCTCGTCCTTTAATTGGTGGGAGAAAGGGGTCGGCGCCTGTGGCGATGATTAGGCTGTCGAATCCCAGCTTCTCTTTCTTTCCTGTCTTGTCTTGAATCTCCACTGTCTTGGCTTCTGTGTCGATGCTCGTTGCTGTTGTTTCCAGTCTGAGGTCGAGTTTCATCATGCGATAAAAGCCCGGTGGATAAACTATGAGGTTATCGAAGCTGGGTATGTGTCCTCCTAACACGAAGGGGATGCCGCACCGTGAGTATCCTGCTCTCTTTTCACTTGTGAGGAGGGTGATTTCAGCGGTTCTGTCGGTTTTTCTCGCTGCTACCGCTGCGTCGACGCCTGCTGCGTGGGCGCCGATGATGACGATTCTTCGAGGCATGTTTAGCCTTCCTTGAGGAGTTGCTTGTGCCATTCCACTGCTTTGTTGAAGTCCATGAGTTGCTTTAGGTCAGCGTCTAGGCTGGTTGGCGCTACGACGATGAGCCAGCCCTTGTTGTAGGGGTCCTCGTTGAGCAGTTCTGGTTTGTCGCTTACTTCCTTGTTGACCTGTTCGATTTTGCCGCTTACTGGGGCGACGAGGTCGGAGACGGCTTTGACTGATTCTACGGTTCCGAAGGGTTCAGTCTTGGTGATGGTGCCTCCTGCGCTTGGGAGTTCAACGAACACAATTTCTCGGAGTTGTTTTTGGGCGTAGTCTGTTATGCCTATTCTTGCTTTTCCCTTTTCTACGCGTACCCACATGTAGTCTTTGGAGTAGTTTAGTCCCTCTGGCACCTCGTAGTTGTCTACTTTAACCAAACTTTTTCACCTCTTGACCTACGTTATTGTGTGGGTTGGTGTTTTAAAATTAACTATGGTTTGGAGTGGCTGCTATCATTGTTTGTGTTGTTTCTCCTTCTTTCATAGTCCCCCCTATGCCCCCTCTTTTTAGTGCAAGCAGTTTTTCCGAAAAAATACTGATTTCAACATTCTGCTGTTATTTGGATCCAAATATGAGGACTTCTATAAGGGGTGGAATGGGTTTGGGTGCTCAGAATCTAGTGTTAGTTTTATGGTTGTGGGGGGATGGTGGCTCCGAAGTTTTCTCTCCACGTGTAGAAGTCAAGCATTTCCACAAGCTCATTGTTGTCAAAGTCTGGGTGCACGTCAGGTGGGCATTGCTCAGGTGTTTTCCCGTAGTTTTCTTTCCATATACAAAAGTCCGTTAGATCAATCAGTCCATTCGAGTCTGCGTCTCCCCCGAAAATCACCTTGATGGTATCATTGCCTTCAAACGTTGTTCCATCAGAGAGTTCTCCTGTTATGGTTAGGGTTACGTTGCCATATTTTATGTCTAGAGTGTGGTAGATGTGGGATGTGAGTATGGTTCTGTTAAACTTAACCATGAGGTCAGGGGTTCCGTCGTTGTCGTAGTCTCCGATTTCTGTGGGAACTGGTTGTGGGGCTGGTACGTCTAGAAGAGAGACGGGAAAGGTTTCATTCAACATGACTGTGGAAACGTCAACGTCACTTACGTTGTAGCCTTCTGGAAGCTCAATGTAGCAGGTAATCCACTTACCTTTACTTTTCAAGTTTAATGTATTTGGAACAATGTCTGCGGTAGCAACAACTGCTAGAGGAGTCCAAGGATTCATAAGAGGATAGTTATCTTGATTGTTCGCATCAACAAAGTATGGTGTGTCTCCTATTCCATCACTACCAGTCTCATTCTGATGAGGACCAATGTAGAAGTCTGTGCCCTTATAATCGCTCCAGTAGTTTCCGCCAGAAGGATAACCGTCATCCCAAAAATTCACCGAAGCGCCGTCGGTGACGACTTGGCCTTTATAATTGTTCGCGAAGTTGTTATGGTAAATAAAGTTGTGTGAAGAACATGTGAGATCGATACCAAAACCAAACCAGGAGCACCAGTTGTTTGTTATGTTGTTTTCAGAAATGGTGTTGATTGAAGAGTTGTAGAGCAATACACCTCCAGAGTTGTTTGCTATGTTATTTCTGGATATGCTGTTGCTTGAAGACTCCTGAAAACTGATGCCAAAGCCGTTGTTTGTTATGTTGTTTTTGGTTATTGTTGAGTTTGTTGTGTAAGCCAAGAGTGCGCCTTCCTCATTGTTAGTAAGGTTCAGGTTCCGGACGGTTATGCCCGTACAGTTTACGAGAACCACATATCCAGCTTCAGGTGAGACAGCCGCATCTCGCTTGTTGATCCAGTAGCAGATCGGTTTGCCGTCAACCGTATTCGAAGCATCCACATCATTGACGAAATCTGAAAAGTTCCAACCCCAAACTCCGAAGTTATACCTGTTACCAGATATGCTGTTGCCTCTGAGAATGTTGTTAGAAGAAAAAGCTAGCCCGATGCCATAATCGTTGTTTGTTATGTGTGCACCTTCAATGCGATTATTGTTTGCGTAAATCAAGGAAACGGCACCTTCACAGGAGGATACAGTGATATTCAGGATGTGGTTGTTTGAAGAATTGGTAAGAGAAATGCCTCCTCCGCCACCAGTTGTAATGATGTCTAAAATGCTACAGCAGTTCGCATTCTCCAGGGCGATGAAAACTGCGCTATAAGCGGATGTGCTTGTGATATTGAATCCGGTAATATTCACGAAGTTAGATGTCACGCTGAAAACATTTCGCTTCAGATCTTTGGCAATGATTTTAGTGAGCGATGATCCTGCTCCAATGATGTTCAACGATTTATACACATCTACGTTATCGAAATAGGTCCCAGCGTCAACGAGAATCGTATGTCCATTCAAAGTTTCAGGAGCGTCAATCGCACACTGGAGCCCTCTATAATCTAGGCTCGTGTCAACATTATGTGCTAAGAGAATGTTGTAAAAGTAACCATCCACAGTCGTATAATCAATAAGAACCACCGAATATTCATCTAGCAAATATACGACCGTATATAACTCCGTGAATGTGTAGTCAATGTAGAGAAGACACGCCCTCTCAGCTTTTACAAGGAAAGTAACCGAAGCCAAGGTTCCATTGCCAGCTGCTCCACTCGGTGGGAAAGGAGGAAAAAAGAGGGCTCCAGCAGCTATGAAGCCTACGGTGTTGTTTATTCTTGGAGACGGCCACGTCGTTTCGTAGCCAGTGTCCTTGAGGAAGGGGCCCTCACTTGCATTGACAACTTCTAAAACAGCGGGGTCAAAGACTAATTGGATTTCCCAGCCATACAAGCCGTTACAGCCTATGTCAATAAAGATGTTGCCAACGGTCAAATTGACAGTGAAAGTCTCACCTACAGCAGCTTTGCTCAGAAGGGGGTCTATAGCAACGATTGCCACCGAACCTGCGGGGTCATCATCCAGAATCCATGTTCCAAGCTCCGCATTAGCCGTTTGAATGTTAAATGCCAACGTTAACATGCTTATTAACAGCAGCGTAAGCATTATTCCTAATACTGCTCTTGTCTTCATTCTCCTTTCCACAATACTATTGTAGTAACTGATATTTCTAACTTTCGAAACAACCCTCTAGGAGTCTAAAAAAAGCGGAACATCCAAATGATAAGTCGGCGACTTTCCCTGAAAAATTAACCGACATGCAAAAATAGGGTTAGTGGAGCGTAATATAACCTTGATAAATGAGACTTCAGTACAGTCTACCAGCTTAGAGGACAAAACGATGACATACCTAGAGTGCATAGCCTGCGGAGAAAAATACGGCGAAGACGAGATCATCTACTCATGCAGGCGATGCGGAGACCTGCTAGAAGTAAAATATGATTATGAAGTTCTGAAAGAAAGGCTTAAGGAAAGCGACTGGAGAAGTCTGCCCCTATCCGTTTGGCGATACAAGCCTCTTATGCCGGTCCGCGAAACCTCAAAAATAGTTTCCTTAAACGAGGGAGGAACAGGACTCCACCAATGCAAACGCCTAGCCAAACTCCTCGGAGTCAAACGGCTTTACGTGAAAAACGAGGGAGAAAACCCAACAGGGTCGTTTAAGGACAGAGGCATGACTGTTGGAGTAACCAAGGCTTTGGAGTTGGAAATGAAAATGGTCATCTGCGCCTCCACAGGAAACACTTCTGCCTCCCTAGCAGCCTACGCAGCCAAAGCCGGACTCGAATGCATTGTCCTCATTCCCTCAGGCAAAATAGCCTACGGAAAGCTAACCCAAGCCATAATCCACGGCGCCAAAGTTGTGCAGATCAAAGGAAACTTCGACCAAGCCCTAAAAATTGTGCTGGAACTCTCAGAGAGGCATAGGAAGGTCTACCTCCTCAACTCAGTGAACCCATTCAGAATAGAAGGACAAAAATCCCTAGCCTACGAAATCTGCGACCAACTGGAAGGCGAGCCGCCAGACAAGGTGATAGTTCCAGTGGGCAACGCAGGAAACATAACTGCCATATGGAAAGGCTTCTCCGAATTCTACAAACTCAACCTCATAAGCAAGCTTCCCCAGATGATAGGGATTCAAGCTGAGGGAGCAGCCCCCATAGCGCGAGCAGTCAAAGAAGGAAGCAACATAATTGTGCCAGTAGACCACCCCGAAACAGTCGCCTCAGCCATCAGAATAGGAGCTCCACTCAGCTGGAAAAAGGCGATACGAGCAATAAGAGAATCAAAAGGCACAGCCGAAACAGTGACAGATCAAGAAATTCTAGAGGCTCAGAGAATGTTGGCAAGACATGAAGGACTCTTCGCGGAACCAGCAAGCGCCTCATCCATCGCCGGACTAAAAAAACTCCTTGGCCTCAAGAGAATTGACAAAAATGAAACCATAGTTTGCGTTGTAACAGGCCACGGACTAAAGGACCCAGACATCGTAATGCAAACATGTAAGAAGCCCGTTGAGATCGAAGCTGAAATCAGACCCATCTCAGACTATCTGGGCCTCTCAAAGCCCCTTGCACCAATCGCAATCGCTAGGTGACAGCAATGAGAATCATCCTGATAGGCTACGGAGTTGTCGGTCAAAGCCTCACAAAAATATTCATACAGAGAGGAGACGAGCTCATCAAAAACTACGGTTTCCACCCAAGAATTGTAGCCATCGCAGACAGAGGGGGAGCAGCCTTAGACCCAAAAGGCCTAGACTTGGAAAGAACGTTGTCCTTGAAGGTTGAGAGGGGCACAGTGGCAGCCCATCACGAGCTGGGAAATCCCGGCATGTCAGCGTTGAGTGTGATAGAAAACGTTGACGCCGAAGCCGTCGTTGAGGCAACACCCACCAACATCAAGAACGGGGAACCAGGGCTGTCCCACATAAAGACAGCGCTCAAGACAGGAAAACACGTGGTTACCACGAACAAGGGACCTCTTGCCCTAGCCCTGCCAGCCCTAACCGAGCTAGCTGACTACAATAAGGTCTGCCTAAGATTCAGTGGAACGGTTGGCGGAGGAACCCCTGTCCTTGATTTGGCAAAGAGGTGCCTCATGGGGGACAAAATTCTCTCCATCCGAGGAATACTCAACGGAACAACAAACTACATCCTAACAGAAATGGATGAAAAGCGTGTCACTTTTGAGAAAGCCCTCAAGAAAGCTCAAGAGCTCGGATACGCCGAAGCAGACCCATCAATGGACGTAGATGGGATAGACGCCGCCTGCAAGGTGGTTATTATGGCAAATTGGATAATGAACAAGAGGGTTACCTTGAAGGACGTGAGTGTTCAGGGTATACGCAGTGTCACGTTAAAAGACCTAGAGAGCGCCGCCAAGAAAAAATGCACCATTAAACTCATAGGATCCATTGGTGAAAAACTGAAGGTTGCGCCCACCGAAATATCTAAGCGTGACCCCTTATGTGTTGGAGGCGTGCTCAACGCTGTCACCTTTGTCTCAGAGTTTGCTGGTGAAGAAACGATCGTCGGTCGAGGAGCCGGAGGAATGGAAACCGCAAGCGCCATATTAAGGGATCTACTAGACATAAAGCAGAACTTGGCAACCAAACTCATGGCTTAGCGTTTTGGAGGAGAACAACTTGAAAAGAGTGGTTATGAAGTTCGGAGGCACCTCAATAGGAAACGGTGAACACATCCAGCACGTTGCGAGTTTGATTAGCAATCACCTTGGCAAAGGCTATCAAATGGTTGTTGTGGTTTCAGCCTTAGAAGGAGTCACAGACGAGCTCATCGAAGCTTCAGAACAAGCGAGAATCGGAAAACGAGACCACATTCACAAATTCCTGCAGGCGACAACGAAAAAACATGTGGCGGCTGCTGGAAAAGCTATTAAAAGTAAGCTCATTCGGGAGGAGGTGGAACAAACACTTAAAACAACCTTCAATGAGCTTGAAAAGGTTTTGACTGGAATAATCTACTTGGGGGAATTTACCCCAAAATCAAAGGACTACGTTCTGTCTTTTGGAGAAAGGATGTCCACTCTAATTGTGTGGGGAGCCCTCCGCGACTTAGGGTTGAATGTCCAATACTTCACTGGTAAGGATGCGGGAATTGTAACGGACTCTAACTTCGGGGAAGCCCGCCCTCTGCTAGAGTTGACTGCGCATCAGGTTAGGCAAAAAATTGAGCCGCTACTGGAGAAAGGAATAGTTCCGGTGGTCACTGGTTACATAGCTGCAACTCAGGACGGAGAAATCACGACGCTTGGTCGAGGGGGTTCTGATTACACTGCCACCATCATCGCGGCAGCGCTGGGAGCAGACGAGGTTTGGGTTTGGACAGACGTAGACGGATTGATGACTTCTGACCCCAAAGTTGTTTCGTCAGCGAAGGTTATACCAGAACTTTCCTTTCAAGAAGCCATAGAGATGGCTATCTTCGGAGCAAAGGCTATGCACCCGAGAGCGTTAGAGCCGGCAATGGAAAAGGAAATACCTGTTAGGATAAGAAACACCTTCAAGCCGCAAAGCCTTGGAACCCTGATAGTTAAGGAGCAGAAGATTAAGCCTAAGGACGTAGTGAAAGGAATAACTCTCATCAAGAATTTGG
>Ga0315306_10000707_pt1 | contig 16050 bp, 12 predicted proteins | sample TDP1_MG_FD_203803 | JGI IMG/M metagenome (GOLD analysis project Ga0315306, IMG submission 203803) | Freshwater sediment microbial communities from Lake Towuti, South Sulawesi, Indonesia - TDP1 | ecosystem: Environmental > Aquatic > Freshwater > Lake > Sediment | place: Indonesia: South Sulawesi... | reverse complement strand
TATTCTAGTTTGCTTTCTTTTTCTGAACAGCATTAGGTTGTCGAAGGTTGTTACGTATTCGAATCCTGATTCTACTAGTTTGCTAGCTTCATCTATCGATTTGGCTACTGCACTGGTGTAGTGTTTTCTATCTTCCTATGTCCATAACGTGGATTGCGCTATGAAGCACTTAATTAGTGCTTTCCTCATGATGACTACATCATGAAAAAACACGTGTACGCATTGCTTTACACCTTTTGGCTTGAACTCAAGAGAATCGCTTTTGGAGTGAAGTATTTTGCAGAAGTCGATGTAACGGACAACTGCAATCTAAGATGCAAGCACTGCTATCATTTTCAGGGCAAACGCCATTTTAGAACACAAGAGCTATCCATAAACGTTTGGGAAAAAAGGTTCAGAGAGCTCTACAAGTCAGGAATTAGACACATTCTCGTGGTCGGCGGCGAACCCGCTCTCAGGAATGATGTTCTCATGCTTGTTGACCAGATTTTTCCTTTTGTCTATGTCATTACAAACGGAACGACAAAGATACCAGAAGAATTTAATCACCGGCTATTTGTTTCAATCGATGGCTCCCAAAAAACAAATGATTTGATCAGAGGGGAGGGCGTCTTTTCAAGAGCAATGAGAAACTATTCAGGAGACAAACGAGTTGTCATCAATATGACAATGATGAAAGACAACTACAAAGAGCTAGAGGACGTCGTGAAAATCGCGAGAGACAACGGCTTCACCGGAGTTGTATGTAATATATGTGCGTCTAGAACCGATGTTAGTGTTCCTATGTTCGTGAGAAGAGAAGAAAGAGAGCCCATAATAAAGGAACTAAAACGGGTGAAATCAATGTACCCAAAAGATTTTCTCTTAACCACAGCGATGATAAAATGGTACGAGCACCCAGACCATCGAGATTCATGCCATTGGGGCGATGAAGCGCTGCATTTTGATGCTTCATGGAACAAAAGAAGGTGTTTTGTACATAATGTGGACTGTTCAAATTGCGGGTGCCTTGCAGGAGCCGTGCAAAATCCTCTAAGAATGCTGAGACATCCAAGAGAGATGATGAAATTAGCGTGACGCGCGGCGCAGACTACCTGCTTCTGAACACAGCCACCTCGGTGTTATGACTTGTTCTAAGCGGAAATTAATAACACATGAAAACAGAAACCCGCCTCCTCCCATCGTAACCGACATTCAGGAAGCTGTTGTAACAAGGCACTATACACTAGCACTTGTTGATGACGCTAAGAGCAGTTGGGCATCAACACCCACACAACCACAGCCCACATCCTAGCCAACACAAAAGAAGTCGTACAGTGCAGTCTTGCGTGTACAACTACAAATATCCAAGCAGTCCCAGCCCGCCAACAAGGCGGTTGCACTGAGCTAGAGTTCATAATTCTTTTAATCTAAAGTTTCCATAGCACCGAATCAACGGGATGAAAAATGGAATCAAGACATACACAGACGCAAGAATGGAAAATCATAGTATTGGCTCTAGTGATCGGACTGTTAGGCGGCGTTGTCAGCGCAGCACTAGTCGCGCCCTTGTTTATGAAGCCAGGACCACAAGGTGAAACCGGCCCAACAGGTCCACAAGGACCCCAAGGCACACAGGGTCCACGAGGGTTACAGGGCAATCCTGGAACAAACGGAACAGATGGAACAGACGCAATCCTGCAAATTCTCCAGAACAGGAACGACACAGCAGTGGACGTCAGCGACCCTGCGTTCGATTATACAGTGTCGGAGTGGTTCAACATGTCAGACTTTGATTCGTCAATGAAGATGACGATCAACATTCAGCAAAACTCCAAGATCTTCGTTCAGTTCTCAAGTTCCCACACTTTGAGTTCAGGAGCCTCAATCCTAGTGAGAATAGTTGTAGACAATGTCTATAACAGTAGCGTCTACAAGGCATCTTCCCCCAGCCCACCTTCAAGTGGAACATACTCATTCCCAGGACACATAGAATTCCTGACAGGACCTCTAACCTCAGGACAACACACAATCGAAGTCCAATTCCAACGAGATGTCGACGGCCCCTCAACGCAACTGGAAAGAACCTTAACAGTGACTGAAATTACGACTCCTTAGACCCGCAACCACAGCATTTGGGCGTTGACGTCACCCGGGAACACTCTGACGACGACATCCATACAGCTTCAGCAGCAGAAAGCCTTCTAACATTGGTAGAAGAAGGGATAAGGGGCATAATGCCTTCTTCTTTTGAAGTTTCTCTTCCCGCAAAGCCGCTCCAACATACGCTAACGTCACGCTTGGCAACATTGAAAGTCACTTTTAACAACATTGAACGTCACGCTAAAATACCACCCAGCAGCCCCAGAGACACCAATCAGAACAACAAACAGCGCCCAAAAACCAAACAGAAAAGCCGAACTTTCACCAAAAAATTTTCCAGACCCCATACTAACCCTCTCTCCACCTAAGAAACATAATAGCTAACGGGTTGGTGTGCTGGTCATAACCCGCCTTTTGTTCAACGACGGCATTCAGCTAAACGGGCTACCCGCGCCTCGCGCAGACACCTCTTCGGCGTCTATTTGCCCTTTCACCTCGCAGGACAGCCGTTTCACCGTTCCCGCACTCAACTCCTCAGCAACTCAACATTGCATCATAGTACCAACGCTGAGTGGACGTATCGTTTCTGCGCTGTTGCCAAGGCTCTCACCCCACGCTCTATACGAGCGCTGCGACGTCTGCGTGGTGGGCGGAGTTTCCTCACGCTCAAACGAACGCGACAGCCGTCCGCCAGCTCACCAACCGAATATAAATTAGAGAAGGGGTTTCAAATAAGAATTTTGATGTTCTAGGCTCGGGAAAACGATCTGTAAAACGCCTCAAAAAGAAACGTACCAAAGCACATAAACGTGTTCTAAAGTATAGACTTAAGAAGAAAAACGGTAACCTTATTGATTGGGCTCTGACTCAAGTATAAGCTGGCGTATTGATTGCCAATCTCATACGTGATCAAACGCCTAGTACGGTCTTGGCAACTGTACCTAGCCCTGTTCTTAGGCATTGCATTGGCTTCAACATTCTTCGCTGGCATAAACGTTGGCGCTGACACAGCAGCCAAGCAAGCCCTGGACCAAGCGTTGGCCAGAGTTCCTGTAGACTTCTACGTCAGCGCCTACCAGACCATGTCGTCCAAGAACATTGCAAGCCTCATCAACAACATAACAGAGGTTGAGGGCGTCGACGAAGTTGAAGCAGTCTCAAGAGCCTATGTTCAAGCCATCCTGCCCGACAAAATTACTCAATACTCATTTAGATTAGTCGGAATCTCGCAGAATTCCCGCATTTACGACGGCTGGACCAATCCTCCTGCTTCTATTGAAGAGAACAAAACGTATGCCCTAGCTGAATCATCACTTGCCAAGCTACTAAAACAAGGTGACGTGATCCAAGTCAACATGAGCATGCCATATTACATGTACGAGTTTCCGGAAAAGACCGCTATCAGCTTTACTCTCAATCTCACTGTCGAGGGATTCGCTCAACTCGACAGCAAAGCAACAGCGATTGTGCAAAGTCAGTACTACTCGTACGATGTAATGTTACCACTCATGGGTATGGGAGCACCGGTGGTCTATCAGACACCAAGTTATGTAGAGGACATCTTGGTAGTCGATTTGGACAAGACTCTAGCCAAGTTTCTCGACGCTTTCTATGAGCAAGCGCAACCATTCTTCAACACAGACATCTTAGTGCATATTGACCGAAGCGCGTTGATAAGCGTCTGGGACATTCCAGGCTCAATAGACAGGCTCGAAGTGTTGAGGCGCAACATTGAGAACAAGATCAACATGCTCGGTTTCAACCTATATGTGTCAGGCACGCTCGCATCCACTTTAATGTACTCTCAATTAACACTGAATATGATGCGACTAGTTTTTGTCGGTGTCTCCCTACCAGTTTTCTTCGTAGCCTGGTACATGGGCACTACAGTTTCAGACGTTTCATTTAACCTCAGGCGCCGAGAGATAGGGCTGCTGCTGACCAAAGGATTTTCTAGAAGCCAACTCTTCAGAATGTTTCTTATCGAAGCCCTACTATTGGGGCTGGTCGCAGGCATCACTGGGATAATTCTAAGCCTAGCCTTAAACCCAGTGTTCATTCGAGCCGTTGGCGGCGAATTCCTAGCCGCCCCAACAATTGGGCCTGATGCGGCGATAATGACGGTCATTTTCAGCGTGGTCATAATAATCCTCGCAGTGTTCCGACCAGCTCGAAGAGCTTCGAATCTACCGACAGTTGACGCCCTACGCGAATACGTCTATGTTGAAGAAGTGAAGCCCTACAGAAAGCGATGGCCTTGGATCGCATTCATCCTTGGCACGTATAAACTGATAATACTTGCCCTGGGCATAAACTTGATTAATGAAGTCTCGAGGCTAGCCATGCACGGCGGCAACTTCCTACTCATAATCCTAGCAGCTATATGGGCATCCTTCGACTACTTCATTCTGACTTCTATTGGACCCGTTCTATTCTTCTGGGGCTTCACAAAAATCTTCATAAGAGGCTCCCTGAAGTTCCAGGAAATCACAGCTAAAGCGGCGAGGTTTCTAGGCGACTTAGGCACACTCGCTACAAGAAATGTGCAGAGAAACCCAGCTCGAGCTGCTGCCATCGCCTTCCTAATAGCTTTAATCATAGGATACGGCGTTCAAATCACCGGAACCTTAGCTAGCGATCAAGACTACAACACGCGGCTAGTGTACGCCAGCGTAGGTGCCGATATAAGAATCGATCTGGCATCTCCGGTCAACGTCTCAGCAATCAAGGATCTGACCAAAACAATCCACGCAAATATTAGCGGGGTTACGTCGACAACGGTCGAGTACTCTTTCTATGGATCATCAAGCTTTGGAGGTCAACAGCTCATAGCCTTGAACACCACAGAATGGATGGAAACAGCCTATTATGAAGACGGTTGGTTCAGCGGCAACGACATCAAGACTGCTTTTCAACGTTTGTCGTCAAACAACTACACAATCATTCTGGACCGCGACACGGCGGAACGCAACGGTCTACGCCTGAATGAAAAGATCAGAATGAGTTTCGGATTCGGGCGGTTTCCAGGAGAACTGGAGGCAGCAGATCTAACGATTTGCGGGTTTTTTGGAGTTAGAAGACCAGACTCGCCCATATTCGGATCCACAGGCATGTACTCTTCTTGGTCTTATGTTCCCGATGGACTGTTCCATGAGCTGAGCCTCGCAATCACGAACTCCTCTACAGCAAGACTACTCGTCAAACTTGGCGGCGGAACAGACGGAGCAGAAGCTGCTGAGCAGATTCGAGGTTTTGTGCCAAGAGGAGCACTCGTATACTCGGTGTCTGAGCAACTTGAGCGGCAGCAAAGCAATCCCATGTATTCGGGAACTCTCAACGTTCAACGATTAGGCGTCGCCTTCGCAATAGTGGCAGCATCTGTGGGAACCGCCTTAGTTACGTTTGTCAGTTTGAAAGAGAGGCAACGCGAAGCTTCAATGATGAGTGTACGCGGACTTTCGTTCAAACAGCTGATAATCATGCTGTTAACCGAGAACTTGGCTGTTGTCACATTCGCTGTCTTGCTTGGAGTCATTGCTGGTCTGATAATAGTTTTTGGCAACACTGTTTCCTTCAGTGCAGGCGTGCCATCTCTTGTTTCCAAGCGGCTCGTCTTTCCAGTTGACGCGATGTTGACGATATCGATCTATTGTGAGTTGGTCTTCGCCTCAACGATTCTGCCCGTCATATTCATGTCAAAAAGGTACGTTTCAAAACTCGAAAGGATTGTGCGACAAGTTTGAAAGGCGCTGAAATAATCGTGAAAGACTTGGTCAAAGCATACCGACTTGGCAAAGTAGAAGTCCAAGCCCTACGCGGGCTAAGCATGTCAATCAAGGAAGGAGAAATCGTATCCATAATCGGACCAAGCGGAAGCGGGAAGACGACATTGCTCAACATTGTTGGCGGTTTAGACACCGCAACGGCTGGCACAGCTGTCGTAGGCTCCCTAGAGGTAACTGCAATTGCGCCGTCTCAACTCATCGATTATCGACGAAAGACTGTTGGGCACATTTTCCAAACCTTGAACTTAATACCAACACTCACCGCCTCTGAAAACATCGAACTACCAATGATGGCACTGGGCATAGGAAGAAGTCAAAGAAAACAACGAGTCAAGGAACTGCTTGAAGTTGTAGGTTTAACGCCCAGAGCCGATCACAAACCCGACGAGCTTAGCGGAGGAGAACAACAACGCGTAGCCATGGCGGCAGCCTTGGCAAACGATGCTCCAGTGGTTCTTGCAGACGAACCCACAGGCGAGTTAGACACGACCAACGCCAAAATAGTGGTTGATTACCTTGTAAAGATTAGCAGAGAGCTGGGCAAAACAGTCGTTATGGTGACACATGATCCAAACGTTGCAAGGCATGCAGATAGAATTCTGCGCATCGAAGACGGCACCATTAAGGCAGCCTTGACACCAGCCCAAATTTCAGAGCCGACAGCAGCAATCTCATATGTCGATCAACTCAAGTCAAGGCTAGTTGACATAGATACGCAATTGGAACAACTGGACGAAGACTTTCGCGGGGGCAAAATCGACGGAGACCAATACGCTGAGCAGAGACAAAGACTCAAACAAGCAAAAGCAGGGCTGCTTGACGAATTACACCGCATGGGCGTAGTTATCTAATCCGAAGCCGAGTAAACAACCTTTCCGTCCACGATAGTCATTTCAACTCGGATATCCTTGATTTTTTCTGGCTTGACCTTCAGCGGATTGTGAGACAAGACTGTGAAGTCAGCGTATTTGCCTACTTCTATGGAGCCTTTAACGTTTTCTTCAAAGGAAAAGTACGCGGCGTCAACCGTATAAGTCTTGAGAGCTTCCCTAACCGAGAGTCGTTCCTCAAGAAACGGGTGCTGAGTTGCTGCAGCCCAAATGCCTAACAATGGACTCAGAGGCTCAACCGGAGCGTCAGAACTAGCAGCGAGCTGGACACCATTCTCCATTAGCGATTTGAAGGCATAAGTCCAACGCGCCCTTTCAGGTCCTAGCCGCTGAGGTATCCAGAAATCTGAAACTATGAAGTGCGGTTGGATACAAACGGCTAACCCCAGAGCCTTTACCTGTTTAATCAAATTCGGATTCAATACAGACGCATGTTCTATGCGATGCCTATGTCTCGTAATCCGTTCCTTGGGCAAAGCCACGTCGAAGGCTTTCAAAGTTTCTTTCACAGCCTTGTCGCCAATAGCATGAACTGCGACCTGAAAACCAGCCTCATCAGCCTCCTTAATCAAGTTCTTCAACTGGGCAAGGCTGTGGTAAAGAATGCCAGTTGTTGAAGGGTCATCGGTGTACGGCTTTTGCAGGGCTGCAGTCCGAGCCCCCAGCGAGCCGTCGGTGAATATTTTGATGCATCTGAGCTTGAGGAATGAGTCGTTGAGCTGCCTGCCCTTGAAGTTGTCTAGGCATTCTGCAGGAACCATAGTGTAGACTCTTAATGGCAGCTGACCTGGTTTTCTTAGCTTTTGAAGAGTATGAATCTCGTTGGGTTCGTTTGTGATGCATGTTACGCTTGTTAGCCCAGCCTTAACAGCGTCTGCACAGGCTTTGCGGCAAGCGTTGAGCAGTTCTTCTTCCCTTGGTTCAAGAAGATTCGATACCAAGTCGACTGCCTTTTCCCTCAATAATCCTGTAGGCTCATCATTTTTTGGGTCTCTGTCAACAAACTCGCTTAATGAAGCTGCTGTATTCTTGCTTATCCTTGCCATTTGAAGAGCCCTGCTGTTTGCCACGGCAACATGTCCGCAAACCCGGGTGAGGAGAACCGGATTATCAGGTGAAACTTTGTCCAAGTCCCAACGAGTTGGAAACCTTTTTTCCTTAAGTCGGTCTTGGTCCCAGCCTCGACCTAAAATCCATTTTCCCTTTCCAGTTTCCTGCACTTTTGCTTTCACTCGGCTCTGGATTTCTTTGATTGAGGAAACATACCTCAGGTCTAACCATGGAAACGGATGCTCAAGTAAAAACATATGCGCATGCGAATCAGTAAAGCCTGGCACAACCGTCTTGCTCTTCAAGTCTATAGTCTTAGTCTTTCCACCTATCCACCCCTTAACTCCAGAGCTCGTGCCCACATACACAATCTTGCCTCGCTTCACAGCAACTGCTTCTGCACGAGGGGCAGATGGATTCATGGTTACAATGCTGCAATTGGACAAGACCATATCAGCTTTCATGCGACTTCACTCTCAAGTCGTTGCAAGTTAACACTAAGTCGGCTGTTTATTATGATTTGCTAGCGTGCGCCAAAGCTATTATCTTCATGCCAGACCCGAATCAGAAAAAGTATAAAGCACAAGTGCGAAGAAGTCGGGTTAGTTCAGAATGCCTATTCACCGATGAGGGCAATGCGCAATGTGGCAGTTTAAGTCAGAACAGAAAAGATACAACGTGGGAAAGGTATCTATCGGCGGCACCCTGGGTGAAAACCCTACAGTTCTCGTAGGATCCATTTTCTACCACAAGCAAAAAAGTCTAAACCTACAGGAGGAAAATGGTCAATTCAACCGAAACGAAGCTGAAAAGTTGATAAAAGCTCAGGAAGAATTCTCTGACAAGACAGGATTGCCGTGCATGCTAGATGTGGTTTTACCCTCTAAGAAATGGGCAAGCCACGTGTTGGAGTTCATAACTTCAGTCACTGATGCACCCATTTTTCTGGACGCTCCTTCAGCCGAGGTCAGAATTGCAGGATTAGACTATGCAAAGCAGGCTGGGATTCTGGACAACTGCATCTACAATTCGCTCAGCCCTGAATCCAAGAGCATTGAATATGAGAAAATAAAAGAAACCGGCGTTAAATCAGCCGTGCTACTAGCCTTCAATAGCAAAAACATGACAGTTACCGGTCGGATTGAGGCAGTGAAACAACTTCTTCCTAAAGCAGCCCATAGCGGAATTGAAAAAACATTGGTTGATACCTGCGTGCTAGATGTGCCAACCTTGGGTTCCGCTTTTAAAGCAACCTTTGACCTCAAAAGCGAATTAGGATACCCAACGGGATGCGGAGCCCACAACGCCATAGATACATGGAGGGGACTCAAAGCCAAGATGGGTCTACAAGCTGTCAAACCATGCGCCGCAGTAGCCAACACGTTGACAATCGCGGCTGGAGCTGATTGGATACTATACGGACCGATAGAAGACGCGCCATTCGTATTCCCAGCTGTAGCCATGGTAAACTCTGCTTTCGCCCAACTCCTTATGGAAAAGGGACGAATACCTTCCAAATCTCACCCGATTTTCAAGACTGCCTAGAAAGCAAGCTCAAGACAAAAATCCGTTCAGTCCTTCACACGTAGAAGCTTCTTAGCAATTTTTACTGCTTCCATTGCGTCTTCGCCGTAGCCGTCGGCTCCTGCCTCTTCAGCCCATTTTGCCATTGCTGGTGCGCCTCCGACAAGAACCTTCACTTTGTCTCTCAAACCAGCCTTCCTCAGGGCTTCAATGACTTCGCGTTGAACTGGAAGCGTAGTTGTTAAGAGAGCAGATAAAGCTACTATGTCGGGACCCAGTTCTCTTGTATGCTTCACAAAATCATCGGTTGAGATGTCCTTTCCGACATCATACACCTCAAAGCCTGCAGTAAAAAGCATCATGGCAACTATGTTCTTGCCGATATCATGGATGTCACCTGCAACAGTCCCGATCAGAACCTTCCCTAACACTCGCCTCTTTTCGCCACCCTTTTTGATCAAGGGTTCCAGAACTTCAACTGCAGCTCTCCTAGCAGCATCGCCCGCCACTACTAAGTGAACAAGAAAAATTTCTCCATTCTCGAATTTCTTACCTACTTCCTTGAGCACTTCAGTCAGCGCATTAACAACTTGCACAGGATCATAGCCCTGATCTATCATTTTCCTAACAGTTGCCACAAACTCATCTGCGTCGAATCTTAGAAGCTGGTCTCTGAGAGTTGAGACAAGAGTGCTCATGGCGACCCCTTCATCATCTTATTCGCGCGCGCGCGCTTATCCAAACGACGTTCCAGAGCGCTTACGGGATATCTACGCAGTGGATGCTGTGCTTAGGAACACTGGAAAAAACTTCGACGCCACGCCTTACAACGACGATGGCTTCAGATTCATCATTGAAATGATCAAGGCAGTCCAAGGAGAAGAAGAGTTAACAAAAAGGCCTATCATAACAGCTAGCGCCTCTCCCACAAGCCCGCTTCAATTCTCAGCTGAGGTCACGAAAATCACGTCTAGGGCAACTAAGTACAACTTGCCTATTGCTGTGCTGTCCTGTCCTTTGGCAGGAGCAACCAGTCCTGTCACTTTGGCTGGGACATTGGTGCAGCAAAACGCGGAAATGCTTGCAGGCATAACCATGGTGCAACTTCTCAATCCTGGCAACCCGGTTCAGTATTCGCCTCGTTGCATACCACTGGACATGTTAACCGGTCAAGCTTGTTATGGAATTGAAGCAACAATGATGAATGTGGGCTGCGTTCAGCTTGCCCAATACTATGGTTTGCCTTGTGATGTTTATGGATTGGACACTGATTCCAAGATTTTGGATGAGTAAGCTGGCTTAGAAAGGTCTATGGCTGGTCTTTTGCCTGCCTTGGCTGGCGCCAACTCTCTGTCAGGGGCGGGCTGCATAGAAGGCGGGATAACTGCGAGTTATGAACAACTGGTCATAGATGATGAGATCTTTGGAATGATATTCAGAGCTGCCGCGGGTATAGACATTAGCGAAGAGAAACTTGCGGTGGACGTAATAATGAAGGTTGCAAGGGAATCATCCAACTTTCTTGAACAAAAGCACACGTTGAAGCACTTTCAAAGCGAATACTTCAGACCTAAGCTTGCAAGCAAGGATACGAGAGCGCGTTGGGAAAAAACGGGCAGAAAAAGCATTGTAGAGGTTGCCCGGGAAAAAGTCAGAAAAATACTGGCAGAACACCAACCATTGCAGCTAGATGGAGATGTCAGGAAGAAGGTAGAAGAAATCGTGAAAACAGCCACGAAATCATTAGCTCTTTAGAACACGTTCTTCAAGGAAGGAAACCTATCAAGATCTCGGTGTGGAAAGAACATTGCCGCAGTGAACTCACTCTGAAAATCCGGCTCCAACGCCAACTCCACGTAATCCACTTTTCGACTAACTTTAGTAGCGACTTGGCGCATTTTTCTTGAAATCAAAGCCATACGTGCTCCAGCGCCTGCTGCGTTTCCCACTAATGTTACTCGTTCTGCGGGAATGTCGGGAAGCAAGCCGATCATCTTTGCATTCGTGAGATTTATGTAGTTGCCGAAAGCTCCAGCTATGTATAGTTTCTTGACATCGCATGGTTTAATGCGTCTTTTCTTCATCAGCACACTGCACCCAGCATAAATGGCAGCCTTTGCCAACTGAATCTCTCTAACGTCTTTCTGCGTGATCGCAATGTCCCGAGCGGCTCCTTCCATCTTTGACACAAGGACAAAGGCTTTCTGTCCGTTCATCTTCGCAAACCTCGGCGATTGGAAGTCTTCAGTGAATTTGCCTGCTCTATCAACCAATTGGCATTTCAGTAGGCTGGCGACAGCGTCGATCACTGCTGAACCGCAGAGCCCCAAAGGTTTGACCTTGCCGATGGTTAGATAACTCACACTGTACGGGTTAGGCTCAATGTCGAGTTTCTCTATTGCGCCTGAGACCGCCTTCATTCCAAACTTGATGTGAGCACCTTCAAACGCCGGACCTGAAGCACAGGAACAAGCCGTTAACTCACGTTTGTTGCCCAATATGACCTCAGTGTTTGTCCCTACGTCTAAGACTAATGATAATTCATTCGCCTCATGGATTCCAGTTGAGATTATGTCAGCGACCGCGTCTCCTCCGACGAAACCTGCGATCACTGGGAATACGTACACGTTGGCGGCTGGGTTGACCTTCAGCCGCAGATTTCTGGCTTTTTCGTTTATGGAATCAGATACGACGGGAACGTATGGTGATAGACCCAAGTGTTTTGGTTGTATGCCGAGGAATAAGTGATGCATGGCAGTGTTGCCGACGACAGTCAATTCATAGATTTGCTGCGGACTCAGCCCAAGTTTTTTGCACGCTTCAGAAATCATAGTGTTCAGGCATGAGGTGACAGCTTGCTGCATTTCTTTTAGATGGGCTTCTGATTTCAGAGCGTACGAAATCCGGGAGATAACGTCTTCTCCATGTTTCATCTGCGGATTCTCTGCGGATTCTGTGGTTACGATCTGACTGTTGATTAGATTGGAGAAGTAGATGATTATTTTTGATGTGCCGATGTCTGCTGCAACTCCGTAGGCTTCGTCCGAAGTGTCTCCTTTCTCTAGTGAAAAGACTTCTTTATCATTCCAGACTGCAGCTGTGACCTTCCAGGCTGCGTCTCTAAGGATTCGTGGCATATTCTTGAAGAGCAGATAGTCAATCTTAACAACGTCAATTCCATATGTTTCTTTGAGTGCGTCTAGGACCCGTCGAGCATCGGACCTGACGTCGTCCAAAGAAGGTGGCGGAACGCGTAAGAACAGCTTGCGAACAGCAGGTTCAACTGTCACTGATCTTTCAGTTCCTTCGATGAGAAACTTCCGAGTCATTAGGCGAGTTTCCTCAGGAACGTAAACGGTGGCATCAGACACGATTGCGCATCCGCAGGCAAGCCTATAGCCAGATCTCAGTTCTGGGTTGGACAATTCTCCTTTCCAGTCAGTGGTTTCGGTAAAACTTGAGAGGTCTTTGATGATGACCTTGCATTTGCCGCAGATTCCTTTGCCGCCGCATTCAGATCTGACTGTCATGCCAGCCGTGTTCAAGGCGTTGAGCAGTCGAGTGCCTCTCTTGACATTGACCTTAGCTCCGTATGGCTCGACTTCAAGCTCTACCAAACCTATCGTACGACACCAGTGCCCTTACGATGGCTGTTGATGAAGTTCTTGACTTTTCGTTCAAAGATCTCTCTGGACGGAAAACCCAGTGATGAGACGTAGGTGTTGAACTCCACTTGACTTATCTCCCGGGCAAGCGCTTGTCCCTGCAGTTTTCTGATTACGTCGCCAGCAATAGAGTAGCACGGTGCATAGCCCACGGTTTCAAGGAAACCCCAAGTCTCGTTGTAAATCATTTTTTCTGAGATCCCGGTTTCTTTGTGCGCCTTTTCGACGAAATCTGCTACGCTCTGTTTCTCCATGTTTATCTTTACATCGAATATCGCTCTTAAGAAGCGTATGATTCGCCACATCTGAACAATGAATTCGTTTTCAAGCAGCATCGTCTCAAGGTCTTCCTCACCCGTCAGTATTCTTAAGAGTTCGGCTTCTGCGTCGCTCGGCTTTCTTTTCTCTGAAAGTTTTCTCAGCAGTTGCGCGAATTCGAGTTCTCTATGAAAAGAGATGCCGTCGGAGATGTGTGTGGAAAACGCTGACGAGATCACCTCGAGAAAACTCGGTTTCGCCGCAAATCCTGTGACTGAGTTTGAGTAGTTGACGGCGTGACCATATTCTTCGTGTAGGAGCGACTGGATGAGTTCTGGGATGTTGATTGATGATGAAACTCGTGGGTCCGTGGTGATGAAGAAGACGTTAAATGGCTTCTCCGTCAAGCCATCGAAAGGCATCATAGCAGCAGTAGGAATCAAGTTAACTAAGTACGGTGGAGTCTCTACGACTCTGGTTTCATATTTCGGTGTTATTTTGACTACGTCTTTCTCAAATACTTTTTGAGCGATAGATCGTGTCTGTTTGACGAACCGGAGGGCTTCTTGTTTATCGATGCCCTTGCGTCTGTTCAATTCTTCATGGACTGCATCCACTGAAGGCTTTACGCGATAATTCTTCGCAAGTTTGCGCGTCATTCTTTTAAGAACTGGCAACTCCTTTTTCAGCCAGTACGTAGCCTTTTCCTCTATTTCCTTAATACTCTCTGGATAACCCCACACATCGGCGAGAAGCCTAGGATAAATGTCTTTATGCTTGACTTTCGTCCGATTCTCTTTGATGACCGGATACACTTCGGCGAAGTCTCCCTGTTTGATGTCTTCGGCTCCGAACGCTCTTCTGTATTCTGAAGCCTTCGCCTTGAGTGGTGTCAGAGACTTTTTTATGGATTCATCTTTTGTTTCAGCGATTATTGTGTCAAGTATTCCTAGAAGCTGGTCAGTTGTTTGGCATGTTAGTATTCTGATCTCGATTGACCATTCTTTACTTGCGAGTAAGTTGGAATATGCATCAAGAGCCTGCCCAACCTGTGCTGTCAACGACCGGAGGTGTTCAGGCACAATTCCTTCTTTTACTAGATGCGCAAAGAAGGCGCTTGCCGCGCGTGAGGGAATCATGTAAGGTTCGTTGAAACTCAGAGCAGTCAGATAGCTTTGGAAAAACCTCTTTTGACCTTCATTTTCAGCCGTTTCTAGAAGACCCCTCAATTCTCTCTCTGCAATTGCGAGGTTGTCTTTTGAAGGTGCGAAGAATTTTCCTGCGCATTCATTGGCTCCGTCTATGTATGCTGATGACGGATCAAATCGCTTGTACCAATCGAAGAATCGCTTCTCAACCTTGCTCATCTTTTCTAGGATTGGGTTAGATTTCATGCTTTCATATCCTCTCTAACGAGCTACATGATTAAGCCATAAAAACCTTGAAGTAGAGGCGAGGCTAGCGCGCAGTTTTCGTGCTTTCTTTTATGTCGATCCCATGCTTCTTTAAAAGGCCTATCAGCTTCTTGAATGTGGTTTCGTTTGCACCAAGTTTTTCAGGCGGGATTATGCCCTTGTCTTTTATGATTTTCTTAGCCAGCAGTTGAGCGACGCATGAGGCTGTGTACGCTGTAGTTCTCGCCATTGCTGTGACTTTTCCGCGCTTGTCGTAGTGGTCTAGCAGATAGAAGCTATGCCTAGTTCTTTTGCCCCCTTTTATCCCGTCGACTTGCACGAGCATTATGAGAATGTCTTCGACCTCAGGTTTCTTCAGTTTGTGTTCAAGGAGCTTTACGGTCACGCTCTTCGGAGAAATGCTGAGTTTGTCAATCTGTACGGTTTGCTCATCGAAGAATCCCATGCTTTTGAGAAGTCTTATTTTCTCGATGTGTCCTGGGTACCTTAGGGTTTTTTCTGCCATGTTTCTGACACCTTTTGCGGTGTAGAGCAGTGTTCTGAGTCCGTCGCTGATGAAAGCCTCAAGTTTGCCCACGCTTGGCAGTTCGATCTCTTCAACTTCGCCCAATGGGTCAACCTTTGCTACCTTGCTGTTCTTGATGATTCTTGCCTTTCTCGTGTATTCGTCTATCAGGCCTTCCACAGACCACGTAATAGTGTAGCCAAGAGGAGGAATGGGGTCTATGGGCAAGCCGCCGACGAAGATTTGGGCATTTTCTACTTGATCGACTTTACTGATTCCACGCATTACAAGCATGTGGCTTAACCCTGGTGCGACACCGCAGTCTGGGATAATCGTCACCGCTGCCTTTGTGGCTTCTTCGCTTAGTGGGAGTGGGTTCTCGGGCATGAAGGAGACATCAACCATATCAACTTTCGCCTCTATGCATGCTTTGAGTGCTCGATGACCTATCTCGCCTGGTAAGGCTCCCACTGCGAGATCAAATCCTTTCAGGGTGCTGATCAGGCTGTTGCGGTCAAACACGTCCAACTGAATAGCAGAAACGTTTCGCGAATGGATATTTGCTGCAGCTTTTTGTGCGCGATTCAGGTCTTTGTCTGCTATAGCTATTTTTGCCGACTGCATGTTCTTGGCGAGATCTTTCGCGATTACTGAGCCGATGTGCCCGGTGCCTAAAACTAGTATTTTCATGTTGAACACCTCTGGTTTAAAGTATTGGAACAGACTTGATCTTGTAACGGTTCGCAATTTCGAGTAGAGCTTTCTTCAAGTCGTTTTCTACATCAGAGGGCAAAAGTTCGGGAACGTGTTCTTTCAATATTCTGTCGACGGCTTCTCTGGCTCTGGTGGTCTTCCCCTTTGGTTCTTGCTTCCTTG
>Ga0315306_10000706_pt1 | contig 16062 bp, 15 predicted proteins | sample TDP1_MG_FD_203803 | JGI IMG/M metagenome (GOLD analysis project Ga0315306, IMG submission 203803) | Freshwater sediment microbial communities from Lake Towuti, South Sulawesi, Indonesia - TDP1 | ecosystem: Environmental > Aquatic > Freshwater > Lake > Sediment | place: Indonesia: South Sulawesi... | reverse complement strand
TCGCCAACAACGCTCACTTCCGATTCGCAGCCATTGAGGGGGAGTCCCTCATCATGAGTTTGGATGCGAAGGGGATAGCCGGCTCCACGGGTTCGGCTTGCTCCTCCAAGAAGCTTCTGCCATCTCACGTTCTGCTGGCGATAGGGCTGAACGAGGTGGAGGCTCACGGATCGCTTCGGCTCACCCTGGGAAGAGAGAACACTAACGAAGACGTGGACTATGTGTTGAACGCCCTACAAGAGGTCGTCGGGAGTCTGCGGTCGATGTCCCCTCTCTGGGGGAAGAGGCTGGAGTTCGAGAAGTGGAAGCAGAGGATGGAGGAGGAAGAGCACAGGAGCAAAGAGATAGAGCTCTCATAGGCGGGCGGGACACAGAGCAATATAGCAAGGATCACTTACAACTTCTTTGATGCATCCTTCTGCCATCGAGGGACCAGGCCTTAATGGTTCGGATGATTGTGACGTTCTTCATTCAAGACAACATGGTAACAGCTTCGTCTTCCCAGTTGTCGCAGACAAGTCTTTGGCTCTTGGTTAAGTGAATCCTGCGTCTTATCTTGCCGTTGTCGCTGGTATACCTCGGCCTAGGGCAGACGATCAAGCGAGAAAACCCCCAGGAGATCCTCCAAACAATGAACGCCCGCCAAATTCTTATATGAATGTGAGACAGCGGTGTTATCAAGCAGGATTAGATTCAGGCCAAGGAGAACCTAGTGGAGGTGAGAAGACGTGTACTCGGAGAAGGTGATGGATCACTTCAGAAACCCACGAAATGTAGGCGAAATATCTGATGCAGACGGGGTCGGCACAGAGCGCTAGACAATCGATCGGCGCGTGGACTCGGTAATCCCGTCTGTGGAGACCTGATGACTATTTACATAAAGGTCAAGGACAATAAGCTTCAAGACATCAAGTTCAAGACGTTTGGCTGTGGAGCGGCAATTGCCACGAGTAGTATGATTACTGAGATGGCTAGGGGTATGTCTTTGGAGGAGGCTTTGAAGGTTACGAGAAAGGATGTGGCTGATGCCTTGGATGGTCTGCCTCCGATCAAGATGCATTGCAGTAACTTGGCTGCGGAGGGTTTACACGCTGCTATCCGTGATTACCTCTCAAAGAAGACGGCCGCTGCACCTGAGGTTGAAAAACCTGTTGAGGTTGCGGCTCTCCCTCCTGCCCCGCCTGCTCCTAGGGCCCGCATCTATACTAACAAGTTCAAATTCTGTCCCGAATGTGGTCTTGATCTGAGGGGTCAGCCCACGGGAACAGCGAATTGTCCTAGGTGCGGGTTCAAGGTTGCCTAGTCTTCAGGCATGATGGTTTTGAGCCACCGGTCCTATCGATGAATCGATGCCACCGTAAGTTGACTCTTCCGCCCCTTTTTGGCCTTAAAGGCTTGTATGGCAGAAACTTTTAATGCGTGGTTGCTAGGAATCTGTCTTCGAACTGTTTGACCCGTCCGATCTGGTTGATAGACGTGCGTCGGCGTCTCACTCGAAAGCTGGGAGGATGAGGTGTCGCTGGGTGTCCTTCAGGGTGCTCCTGGGTGAGGCTGAGAGGCTTCTTCAAGCGGTAGGCATCGAGGAGCCCGAACTGGAGATCCCTAAGGACCTGCGGTTTGGAGAGGTGTCCTGTACCTCCGCCTTTACGCTGGCCAAGAAGTTAGGCGCGTCGCCTCTGGAGATAGCGAAGCGACTGGTCTCGGACATAGAGCTGGATAGCGAGGGGTTGCTCGTCAAGGTGGAAGCTCGCCCCCCGGGGTACATCAACTTCAAGGTCAATTGGCTAAGGTACAGTCCACTAGTGGTCGAAGCTGTGCTTGAACAGAGAGAGTACTACGGCAGGACACACACGGGAGAAGGCCAGAACATCTTTCTTGAATACACTAGCGTCAACCCGAACAAGGCTCTTCACATAGGTCACGCTCGGAATGTGTGCATCGGTGACACCTTAGCCAGGCTTCTAAAGTTCGCAGGGTACAGGGTGGTCACAGCGGACTACGTTGATGACAGCGGAAACCAGATGGCTGATTTGCTTCTTGGATTCCTGCACATGGGCTACCCGCAGGATCCGCCGAAGGGAGTGAAGTTTGACGCCTACTGCGGAGACGACGTCTACGTTGAGGTAAACAAGAGGCTGGCTTCTGACTCTGAGCTTCAGAAGAAGAAGAATGAGATAGCTAAGAACATCGAGGAAGGGTCTCCTGAGCTGTCAAGACTCAACAGAATGATAGCTGAACGCGTTTTGGCGGATCAGCTCAAGACGTGTTGGCGACTTGGAGCATCCTATGACATGATAAACATGGAGACGGATGTTTTTCGCTTCGAGCTGTGGGACAAAGTTTATGGCAGCCTGCTGAAGTCGGGCAAGTTCTACATGCCCAAGTCAGGAGAGCAGGCTGGGTGTTGGCTGATCGATCTCTCAGAACATCCTGTTCTGAGCAAAGAGGGAGACGAGGTCATAATGAAGAGCGACGGAACTACAACATACGTGGCCAGGGACATAGCCTACGCAGCTTGGAAGCTTGGTTTTTTCAAAGTCGACTTCAAATACAGTGAATACAAGCGGAACCCGGATGGGTCCGCTGTCTGGATCACGGACCTGAATGGAAAGAAGTCAATCAAGCTAGGCAGGGTAGACAAGACAATCGCTGTCATCGACGTGAGGCAGCGCAGACCGCAGGAGGTCGTGAGGTTCTCCTTGGCTGCCTTGGGGCTTGATCCCGACAGGTATCAGCACTATGCATACGAGGTGGTCTCTCTCAGCCCGAAGGATGCCGCCAGCCTGGGTTGGGAGCCACAGCAGGAGAAGTTTGTCCACATGAAAGGCAGAGAGGGTCTATACTTGAAGGCTGACGAGATGCTGGAGATGCTGAACAACAAGATCGTATCTGAAACAAAGCAGCGGCACCCGGAATGGCCTATCGAAAAGGTCTTAAAGAACTCTGAGAAAGTAGCGAGCGCCGCTCTGCGCTACTCCCTTATCAAGGTCGACGCAGACAAAACCATAGTTTTCGATAGTGATGAAGCCACGAGGCTGGAAGGCGACACCGCAGCCTACCTTATCTACTCCCACGCAAGAGCCTGCAGGATTCTTGAGAAGGTTCCAGCTCTCCCTCAGGAAGTTGCAACCCCAGTCAAACTGTCTGCGCAGGAGATGAAGCTGCTGCGGCAGATCGCCATGTTCCCCCTGGTTGTGGAGGACGCGGCGAAGAGCCTCTTGATAAAGAAGATCGCGGGCTACGCCTACGATGTGGCTGTGGTTTTCAGTGATTTCTACGAGAACTGTCCCGTGATAAGAGCCGATGAGCCCGAGACCAAGAAGTTCAGGACCAGCCTTGTGGTGGCATACAAGCAAGCGATAACAAATGTCCTTGGTGTGCTGGGGATCAGCCCAGTCTCTGAGATGTGAGCGATGTGGCGGGCCCGCCGGGACTTGAAATCCACGGAGTGAATTTGTATTCTCTCTCTTCTCTCTACACCGGTATCAAAGGTATTTTCGTAATGACGTGATTGATCGATTCGTGAGGATCAGCGAACAGGACGATATTCATCCATCGCGGCGAATCCCTATGGCGACGCCGATGAAGTTTGGAGGTCTCCGTAGCTACAAATGAGAGAGTCGTCGTCAAGACCTCCATTGTACCGACAGTTTCTGCAACTTTCCAAGGGAACATCGCCCCCCTTGATCGGGCAACGGACAACCCTAAACAACCGACGCCTCATTAGTCGAGGCAGACCGACGTTGGCTATATAATTTTCGATCGATCGATCAGTGTCTTGCAGATGAATTCGTTAGCGCCAATTTTTAGGAGTGTATCGCCCCTTTTTCTCCGGAGCGACCTTCTAGGGTCATTCTGATCGTTCTAGTTCTATGGTAGTGATTCCTGAAATAAGAACACGATCGATTGTTCGGCGAAATAGACCGCGGATCTATCTATCGATCACGATTTGATCGATCCTGCTTGAGGATCTATGGGGTTGGATATGTGCACATGCCCAATAGGCTTAAATAAGCTTCATGTCCATCTTCACAGAAATCGGTGAGGCTGATGGAGCGCCAATATTCTCGATCCGGCTCTCTCAAGCCGAAGTAGAAGGGTTTACGCGGCTCCTCACCAGATCCCTGAACAGGAACCAAATCCTCATTCTCTCCGAGCTTCGACGGCCTAGCAGCAGCATCACCTCGATACTCGCCCAGATCTCTGAGAAATCCACAATACCTCTCTCAACGCTGAAACTCAATGCTCGAATCCTGAGGGATCTGAAGCTCATTACATACGGCTCGGGCTCCAAGACACCGAGACTTACTGAGGTCGGTGGACTCGTCCTGAAGATGCTGGAGCAGGACATCAAGGAGATTCCCAACCCTGTGATCGGCCTTTCGGAGCAGCTGGCGGAGAGATCGGTTCATCTCAAGAAGACGGTTGAGAGGATGATAGGTGAAGCCGGCTCCGGACATCTGGGGCCGTCTCTTTCCTGTCTAGACATGCTGCTAACCACCTACGCGACGAGAATAAGGGTCAGGGACGATGTGCTCATACTTAGCAAGGGTCACGCAGCACCAGCACTCTACGCGGTGCTAGCCGAGGTTGGGATAATTCCGATGGAGGAGCTCGACACTCTGAGATCGCTGGACTCCAGGCTGCAGGGGCACCCTGAAACCATTGTGCCAGGGGTTGCTCTCTCAACTGGATCGCTGGGCCAGGGCCTCTCCGTGGGGAACGGGATTGCCTTGGCCTCAAAGCTCTCCAACAGGAGGAGAAGGGTCTACGTGGTCGTGGGAGATGGCGAGCTCGATGAGGGACAGATATGGGAGGCGGCTATGACCGCTGCGCAATACGTCTTGGACAACGTCACCGTGATAGTTGACAGGAACGGCTTCCAGCACAACGGGCCGACCCAGGAAGTGAAGAGGAAGGATCCCTTGAAGGAGAAGTGGGAGGCCTTCGGCTGGGAGGTCGAAGAGATCGACGGCCATGACTTCCAACAGATACTCCGAGCTCTGGATGACGCCGACCAAGCCGACAGGCCATTCGCGGTGATAGCAAGGACCTCCAGAACCGGCAGCAATTCTCATTGAGATGGACCGAGATGGAGAGGGGCTTGAAGATCGAGAGCTACAGAGAAGCCTTTGGGAGAGCTCTCCTAGAGCTCGGAGCCAAAAATGATAGGGTTGTGGTGCTAGATGCGGACGTAGCCGATTCCACGAGGACAGCGCTATTCGCCAAACATTTCCCGGAGAGGTTCGTGAGCGTGGGCGTGAGTGAACAGGACCTCGTGGGCATGGCGGCCGGCTTCGCCATTTCAAGCTGGCTGCCCGTCGCGTCGACTCTATCCATATTCCTGCTCAGAGCCTGGGAACAGGTAAGGAACACCGTGGCTAGGGACAGGCTGAACATCAAGTTCGTGGCGACGCACGCAGGCCTCTCAGACTTCGCAGATGGATCGTCACACCAGTCGGTTGAGGACATAGCCTTGATGAGGACGGTGCCCAACATGAGCGTCGTCGTGCCCGCGGACGCCGCATCCACCAGGTCTCTGCTCATCCAGGCCACTGAGACCAGCGGCCCCTTCCACATCAGGATCGGCAAAGACTACGCCCCAACGGTGTATGTCGATGATGAGCCGAGCATCGGCAAGGCGTTCTGTCTAAGGGAAGGGGAGGACGTCACATTGGTGGCGTGCGGCGTGATGGTTTCCTTTGCACTGGAAGCAGCCAAGCACCTACAGAAAAAAGGTGTGGACGCAGGTGTTCTCGACGTCCACACAATCAAACCCTTGGACACGGGGGCTATCATCAAGGCAGCGCAAACCACAGGCAGGATCGTCACCCTCGAGGAACACAGCAAGATCGGCGGCCTGGGTGGAGCAGTGAGCGAGATACTTTGCGAGAACCATCCTGCCCCGGTGAAGAGGATCGGCACGGAGGACTGCTTCGGAAGGTCCTCGAGGCGCTATCTGCCCCTACTGGAACACCTCGGCCTGGGCGTCAGCAACATAGTCGCTGCAGCGGAGGAACTTGCGAGTGGAACTTAGGCTAACCTCCAAGGACCACGCCCCCAAGACTGTCGTGGAGGTCGGAAACGTTTCGGTTGGGCAAGGCTTCCTCGTGATAGCGGGTCCCTGCTCAATCGAGAGCAGAGAACAATTTCTGGCGATAGCGAGGCACGTCAAGAGCCGGGGGGCAGATATGCTGAGGGGAGGCGCATTCAAGCCCAGGACGTCTCCCTACTCCTTCCAAGGACTCGGGATCGAGGGATTGGAGATCTTGGCAGAGGCCCGGAAGCTGACCGGCATGCCGGTGGTGACCGAGGTAATGGAGCCAGGACAGGTTGAACTCGTGGCAAGCTTCGCCGACGTGCTGCAGATCGGCGCCAGGAACATGCAGAACTTCGCCCTGCTGAGGAGTGTGGGCGAACAGGAAACGCCGGTCCTGCTGAAGAGAAGCTTCTCCTCAACCATAGAAGAATGGTTGATGGCCGCGGAACACATAATGAGCCGTGGCAACAGCAAGGTAATTCTCTGTGAACGGGGGATAAGGACCTTCGAGAAGATGACCAGATTCACTCTAGACATCTCGGCGGTCCCCATCCTCAGAACCCTGACCCACCTGCCGGTAACAGTAGATCCAAGTCACGCCGCGGGAAGACGGGACCTGATCATTCCATTGGCCAAAGCGGCGGCAGCAGCCGGTGCAGACGGTGTCATGGTGGAAATTCACCAAGATCCCAAGGCAGCTCTTTCGGACGGAGCGCAGTCCCTTACCTTTCAAGGATTCGATCACCTGATGAGCGAGCTGAAAGAAGCTGGGAGGCACGGTAAGTGACTGAGGATGGAGTCACCGAGTTGAGGATCGATCTGTCAAGCGGCGAATGCCGGATCATGGTGGGCCACGGGATGCTAGGCAAGATCGGCCAGATCTTCAGAGACCTAGACTTGGCCTGCAGCAGATGCGCCCTCGTCACCGATCCCATAGTAGAAGGCCTCTACGGCGCAACTGTTACAGAGAGCTTGGAACCACGCTTCAACGCGAAGACTATCGTGATTCCCGCTGGCGAGGAAGCAAAGTCCTGGAAAACAGTGTCCATGCTGCACGAGCAGTTCATAGACCACCAAATGGACAGAGAATCCCTTGTCCTGAGCCTTGGAGGAGGAGCCGTTAGCGACGTGGCTGGGTTCGCTGCCTCCACCTTTCTCAGAGGAGTGCGGCTGATCAACATACCCACCACGCTCCTGTCACAAGTGGACAGCAGCATAGGGGGAAAGACCGCAGTCAACCATCCAAAGGGCAAGAACCTCATAGGCACGTTCCATCAACCTCAGCTGGTGTTCATAGACACAGATACTCTCAGCTCTCTCCCGGAGAGGCAGCTACTGTCGGGGCTGGCCGAAGTGGTGAAATATGGTGTGATTGCAGGCAAACAGCTGTTCAGGTTTCTTAAGGAACACGCATCGGAGATACTGGCCAGGGACGCGGTCCATCTGCACGAGATCGTCACCAAATGCTGCGCGATAAAGGCAGGGGTGGTGAAGAAGGATGAATTCGACGTCAACGGGGAGCGCGCAATACTGAACCTGGGTCACACAATAGGACACGCCTTGGAGACGTTGTCCAATTTCAGCTGCACCCACGGCGAAGCCGTGGCTATGGGGCTCGTCGCCGCGGCAAGGATCAGCCGTGAACTGGATATCATAACCGCCGGGGACGCAGATGAAATAGAAGGCTTGGTCACTGAACTCGGCCTCCCAAAGTCATTCCAAGTACAGGGGGACGAGATCATGAGGACGATGCACAGAGACAAGAAGTCCAAACAGCAGACAATAGTGTTCGTGCTGCCCACCGGGATAGGAAGCAACCCGGTTTTGAGGGCACTACAAGACAGGCTGGTCGTCAGGCTCCTCAAGGAACAGGGCTACGTCTTCTAGGAGGATAATCGCCTGAAGCCCAGGATCTGCGTGGCGGTAGCCACGCCAAATGTGGACTGGAGGGCAATTGACCAGGCTGACCTCGTCGAGCTCCGAATGGATCTCATCGGACCCGCATGGAGGCGGCTGGCTAGCCGCTGTGCAAAGCCGTGGATAGCGTGCAACAGGAGCAGAGACCAGGGAGGCGCTTGGCGGGGCAGAGAAGAGAACAGGATTAGACGGCTGCTGGAGGCAGCCGGGATGGGAGCGGAGATGGTGGACATCGAGATGAGCGCCAAGAATCTCAGGGATCAGGTTCAGAAGATCCGGGAGAGGGGGGTGGAGTGCCTGATCTCATATCACGACTTCAAGGGGACGCCGCCGCTGGAAGAGCTGAGGACGATCGTGGAGAAGGAGGTGGAGGCTGGAGCCAACATCTGCAAGGTGGTAACGTTTGCAAACCAGTTCCAAGATAACCTTACAACGCTCAGGCTGGTGTCAGAGCTTTCACGCAACAATAGAGTGGTCTGCTTCGCCATGGGCAAGCTGGGATGGGTGAGCAGAATAGTCTCCCCCCTCGTGGGCGCTGACTTCACGTACGCCGCAACCGACAAGGCGGTCGCCTCGGGGCAGCTGGAGGCAGACAAGCTGGCGGCGATCTACAAGATCATCGAAGAGGCGTCTCAACGATGATAGCTGCGAATACCAAGGTGTGCTGCCTGATAGGAGATCCGGTCGAACACAGCCTTTCTCCACTCATACACAACACAGCGTACGAGGAACTGGGACTCGATTTCGTCTACCTGGCCTTCAGGGTGCCCCCGCAAATGCTTCGGAAGGCAATCGAAGGACTCCGGGCCATCGGGTTCAAGGGCGCAAACATCACGATGCCCCACAAAATGGATGTAGTCAAGCTGTTGGACGAAGTCGACGGTGAAGCCGGCGAGATAGGAGCCGTGAACACCATAGTGAACAGCGATGGCTCGCTGATAGGGTACGACACTGATGGTGCAGCAGCTGTAGATGCACTGGAGAGCGCAGGAGCCCAGCTGAGGGGAGGCAAGCTTGCCGTGCTCGGCGCCGGAGGCGCCGCCAGGGCGATATGCTTCGCAGCCGCACGGGAATGGCCGAGCGAGCTCCTTGTGGTGAACAGATCGGAGCGGATGGCCAGGGTCTTGGCGGAGAGGATCGGAACCAGATTCGGAATCACAGCGAAACATCTGCCGCTGAGAAGCAACCTACTCAGACGGGAGCTCGGCGAGGCCGACGTGGTGATAAACGCCACCTCGGTGGGGATGACCCCGAACATCGAGGAATCCGTCATCTCCCCAAGGCTTCTGAAGGGAGACGCGGTGCTCATGGACATAGTCTACAACCCGCTGGAGACGAGACTTCTGGCCGAAGCGAAGCAGCTGGGACTCAAGACGGTGGACGGGCTCGATATGCTGGTCAACCAGGCGGCGAAGGCGTTCGAGATGTGGACGGGTAGAAGAGCCCCCTCAGGGCTGATGAGGAGGAGAGCCCTCGAGGCACTTCAAGCCAGGTGAATACGGTGAAGGAGAACATAGCGTTGATTGGCTTCATGGGAACGGGGAAGACCGCTGTAGTCGAGAGGCTCGCAGCGAGGCTGGGAAAACGCTGCATCGACCTGGATGCGTTGATCATTGAAAAGTCGGGGAAGACGATCCCGAGGATCTTCGAGGAGAACGGAGAGAAGGGATTTCGAAGCCTGGAGACCGAGGTTGTCAAGGAAGCCTCCCAGGAGAGGGGCGTCGTCTTGGCGTGCGGAGGAGGCGTGGTGTTGAACAGAGTCAACATGGAGCACCTCAGGAGGAACGCGGTGATCATATGCCTCACCGCCAAACCGGGAACCATCTTGGAAAGGATCATAGACGATGGGACGAGGCCCCTGCTCGACGTTGAGGATAGGTCAGAAAGGATACGGGAACTCCTCTCAAGCAGAGACCCACTGTACAAGAGGTCAGCGGACCACATGGTAGACACCACGGATCTGACCTTAGATGAGGTCGTCGAAAAGATCGTATTGGCCCTCGGAAAGGAGATGGGTGGGAATCGATGAGGGCCACAATCAGAACAAGCATGGTCGAAGGCGGCGTCACCGCTCCACCGTCTAAGAGCTACACCCACAGGGCACTCGTCTGCTCGGCGCTCGCAGAAGGCAGAAGCATCGTCCACTCACCCCTGATCTGCGACGACACGGAAGCAACCCTCGAAGCCCTGGAGAAGCTTGGAACACAGATCCATCGAGGCGAGGACATCGACGTAAACGGGGGGCCTCTCGAAGAAGCCGACCTCTTTTGCAGGGAATCCGGAACTACCATGAGGTTCATGACGGCTGTATGCTCCCTCATCGAGGGAAGATCCGCGCTTACAGGTGGTCAATCCCTCCTCAGGAGACCTATAGGAGGCTTGGTTGACGCCCTCCGACAGCTGGAAACAAAATGTCGATGCCGCAACGGTTTCCCACCGGTCACCGTCGAAGGGCCCCTGAAGGGAGGAAAAACAGAGATCCGGGGAGACGTAACCTCACAGTACACCTCAGCGCTGCTTCTGGCAGCACCTCTCGCCGAACGACAAGTCGCCATCAGGGTCACCACTCCTCTGCAGTCGAGAAAGTACGTCTTGATGACGATCAAGACCCAGAGACAGTTTGGGATAGAAGTGGAGGCGTCAGCAGACCTCGACAACTTTCGCGTTGACACCCAGACGTACAGACCCACAGCCTTCGACGTTGAAGGCGACTGGTCAGCAGCGTCACTGCTGCTCGCCGCCGGCGCCATAGTCGGAAGTATCGAGGTGGCTGGCGTGAACCCCGACAGCTTACAGCCAGACACAGCGATCTTGAGCATACTCCAGGACATGGGATCGAACGTACGTGTCACAAGGAGAGCCGTTACCATTGAGAAGTCTGAGCTCAGCGCCGTTAATTTTGATGTCTCACAGAGCCCAGACCTTTTCCCCGTCGTTGCTGCACTCTGCGCCTCAGCCGGCGGAATCAGCCGGATAACCGGTACCAGTAGATTGAGGGGAAAGGAATCCGACAGGGTCTCAGCAATGAGGGAGGGATTGGCTGCAATGGGGATCAGAACATGGAAGAACGGAGAAGCACTGCTGATCGACGGCCGCAGAGCTTCAGGCGCCGACATCGATCCGAAGAACGATCATAGGATAGCCATGGCTTTCGGGGTGCTTGCTCTAGCCGCAGATGGAGAATCTGTCATAAGGGACGCCGAATGTGTCTCGAAGTCCTTCCCCACTTTCTGGAACTCGATCAAGTCTATCGGGGCGAACGTGGAGGTGACGCCCTGATGGGCGACACCCTCGGAAGGATGTTCAGAGTGACCAGCTTCGGGGAGAGCCACGGGAGATGCGTCGGCGTGGTGGTGGAAGGCTGTCCAGCTGGTCTCAGACTCCAAGAGCAGGACATCCAGAGGGAGCTGGACAGGAGGAAGCCCGGGAAGAACAACCTGAGCACAGGAAGGGTTGAGGAAGACAGGGTCGAGATCATGTCGGGGGTGTTCAACGGATACACTACGGGTGCACCCATCTGTATGCTTGTTTGGAACAAGGACGTGGGCTCAACCGAGTATGAGAGAATAAGGTCGACGCCCAGGCCGGGGCACGCCGACCTCACCGCTCCGATAAGGTACGGGGGCTTCAACGACTACAGAGGCAGCGGCAGATTCTCCGGCAGAATAACCGCTGGGTTCGTGATGGCCGGGGCTCTAGCAAAGCAGCTGCTCGGCCAACTTGAGATAGTCGTCGCCGCCCACACGGTGGAGGTAGCTGGAATAAGAGCCAGAAAAAGGAACCTCGCTGAAATCATGGAGAACGCCTCAAGGGATCCCTTGGGATGCGCGGATCCAGACGCATCCGTCAGGATGATGGTAGCCATAAGACGAGCAGCCCAGGAGGGGGACAGTGTAGGAGGGGTAATAGAGTGCATTGCTGTCAACGTTCCGCCAGGCGTCGGGGACCCGGTGTTCGACACCCTTGAGGGGGACATCGCGAAGGCTCTATTCGCGATACCCGGAACAAAGGCAGCGGAGTTTGGCTCAGGCTTCAGCGGAAGCAGAATGAAGGGATCGGAGAACAACGATCCGTTCACGGTGATGAACGGAAAGATAGTAGCCCAGACGAACAACGCCGGAGGTATCCTCGGAGGCCTGAGCACAGGCATGCCCATAGTCTGCAGAGCCGCCGTGAAGCCAACCGCGTCAATATCCAAGCCACAGAAGACCGTCGACCTATCAGAAATGAAGGATACCTACGTGGAGACGCGTGGAAGACATGATCCATGCATAGTACCGAGAGCGATCCCAGTGGTCGAGAGCGTTGTCGCCGTAATCCTGGCTGACCATCTCATCAGATCCGGACACATAGAAAGAGTGTTGAAGGTGAATAGGTGATGAGCGGAATAGAGGAGCTCCGCAGGCAGATCGATCAGATAAACGACATCATAGTCAGGACAATCGCCGAGAGAAGACAGATAGCTGAACAGATAGCGACAGCAAAGAAGAGAAAAGGACTGCCACTTCGGGACCTGGCTAGGGAGTCCACTGTCCTCCGGCACGTAAGGCGCCTAGCCCGGCGATACGATCTGAACGAAGATGAGATTGAAGCCATATTCGTCAAAATCATCGAACTATGTCTTAAAGCCGAGGGGAGAAGGCAGCAGAATAGGCGGTTACACGCTACGAAAGATCAACCCCTTACACGGGGTGGAGAAACAGGAATGGGTGGCAGCACCCAGCTTGGATGAACCGCAATGAAGATCTCGGTCATAGGTGGAGCAGGCAAGATGGGCCTCTGCATCTCAAAGATCCTGCACAAACAAGGACTAGATTCAATGGTCTGGGACAAAGACGGGCAAAGGCTCCTGAAGGCGCGGGAACAAGGAATCAAGATTGCAGAGAGCTGTGAGGACGCGGTCAAGAAAGCAGACGTAATTGTAGTGTCGGTTCCCATAAGAAATTTCGAAGAAGCTGTGAAGGAAGTATCCCGGTACCTGAGAAAGGACCAACTGCTGATCGACATATCGTCCGTCAAAGAGTACACTGTCAAGATCATGCATAAACACATCCACACGGCCACCACGATCGGCGCCCACCCAATGTTTGGACCCAGTACAGACAACCTACAAGATCAAAACATAGTGCTAACACCAACCACACGTGAGGAGGTTAGGATCGCCAAAAACATCAAGGACAACCTCGATACAATGGGAGCCAAGACAACAATCATGACATCCAGGGAGCACGACCAACTGATAATAGCCGCCCTAGCGCTTCCTCACCTCATAGCTCTAGCAACCGCAGAAACGTTGCTGCGAACAGACAGGGAAAGGCTGAGGCACGTAGCAGGACCCAGCCTCAAGACCCTCATGAGCCTAGTGAACAACGTCATTTCAGAGGACCCCGAACTCTACTGCTCCATACAGATGAACCTGCGGTCAGGAAACACGCTCCGACAGTTCCAGAGAAGCACCGAAGAATGGATCCAAATCATGGAATCAAAGGACGCAGGGAGATTCGCGGAGCGGATGAAGCTTCTCAATCAAAAATTGGGGCAGAAATTCAGCGAGAAGCGCGATGGACCGAGAGAGACCTAGTGCGACATGAGGCAGCAATGCAAATGCACTCGATGGAAGACGGGCCCGCCGGGACTTGAACCCGGGACCTTCAGCTCGCCGCTCTACCGATCCGCAGGCTGACGCCCTCTATGTCGCAACCGAATCCATGCTAGGCTACGGGCCCCGCTGGCGTGACTACTGTGGTCTGCAAAATATCCTTTCCGGTCTCGTTTCCTGCGGCTAGGCTGTCGAGCCGCCGTCTACTAGGATGCACGTGCCTGTGACGTATGAGGAGTCGTCGGAAGCCAGGTACAGAACTGTTCTCGCTATCTCCTCAGGTCTTCCCAGTCTCTTCATAGGGATCTCAGAAGCAATCTTCTGAAGCTCCTTTTTCTTCTTCCGTTTCTCCACGAAATCTGTCAAGAGTGCCGTGTCGGTTGCTCCTGGGCACACACAGTTGACCCGGATGTTGTGTTTGGCTAGGCCGACCGCCATCGCCTTGGTGAGCGCTATCACTCCGCCTTTTGAGGCGCTGTACGCCGGGTGCCCCGGGGATCCAACCAAGCCCAGCTCGGAAGCGGTACTTATTATGATCCCTCCGCCCTGCCTTGTCATTTGAGGCACTGCGTAATGGCTTCCTAGAAAGACGCCCTTCAAGTTCACGTCCAAGATTCTGTTCCATTCCTCTTCGGACAGCCTGTGGACCGGCGCGTCAGGTCCTGCTATGCCTGCGTTGTTGAATAGGATGTCCAGTCTGCCGTAGGTGTTAACGGTGAATCTGACCATTTCTTTCGCATCAGAAGCTTTCGACACATCAGCTCTTATGAAGGCAGCTGCACCCTTTCGTCTTCGGATCGTTTGCACAGTCTGCCGTCCTCCCTTCTGGTCTACGTCCGCCACAACCACCTTCGCTCCCTCAGCTGCGAACAGAAGTGAGGTTGATCTTCCTATGCCCGCAGCTCCCCCGGTTACGAGGGCGACCTTGCCGCTCAGCTTCATCTTTCTCATTCACATAATGGGGCTCAAGAATAAGGACGTTTTCTTCTTGGCCGTGTTTGCCGGAGCAATTCTCCGCCCGGCGTGGCACGCCGTGAATCGATTGACCAATTGATGTGGCGTAAGAACCAAGGCGGGCCCGGCGGGATTTGAACCCGCGACCTCAGGCTGGCCCCAAGTCTGTTCCCAGGGATTTGAACAATCCTTCCGGAGGCCTGCGCCCTAGTCCGTGCTAGGCTACGGGCCCTCATCCGACAAGCTTGTCCCGATCCCAGATATAATTGGTTTTGCCGCTCTCTCCGGATCTAGGCTCTTCCAGCCATCTCGTGGAGGCGCTGGACCCTCTTCTGAGTGGCTGGATGTGTCGAGAACAGCTCGAAGATGCTGGTCCCGCTGACAGGACTTATGATCCACAGTGAAGTCGTGGATGGGTTGACCCTGATTGGTCTCCTCTTGGCTATTGCCTCGATCCTCTGTAGGGCTGAGGCCAAGGCGAGCGGCTTGCCCGAGAGCTTGGCGCCGTTTAGATCTGCAATGTACTCTCTCGACCTGGAAATGGCCAGCCTGATCATGGTTGCGGCTATGGGCACAAGTATGATCCCCAGCAGCAGGAACAACGCACTCGCCCCTGAGTCTCTGTCTCGCCTTCCACCGCCTTGTCCAAGGTAGAGGTTCCACTGGGTGATGTAGGCGAGGTAGGATATCGCTCCGGCGATCGTGGCTGCCATGGCTGAAATCAGTATGTCCCGGTCTAGGACGTGGCTTATCTCGTGGCCGATCACTCCCTCCATTTCGTCTCGGCTGAGGTTCTGCTCAAGGCCCGAGGTCACTGCCACCACAGCATTCTTCGGCGACCTCCCTGTGGCGAATGCGTTCGGAACAGGGGTATCGACGACCGCGATCTTGGGAGTCGGTATCCCGGCCTTTTGGGAGAGGCCTTCAACAACCTCATAGACGACAGGGCTCTGGCTTCTGTCCCTCAAGACCTTCGCCCCAGTCATCGCTAGAACCAGCTTGTCGCTGAAGAAGTATGATCCGATGTTCGCTGCTGCAGCTAGGACCAAGGCCAGGGTAAGAAATGTTGTGACATCCCCGAAGTAGAGGCCTACAAGGTATCCCACGGCCAGGAAGAGAGCTGTCAAGATTGCCATGAGTGCAGTTTCTCTAATCATGTTCGTCGCTCGAGGGCCAACCTATTTGCGCCGGGATATAAATATCTCTCATTCTGTGACGATCGACCGATCCCAGGTGCCTTTATCTGATGAACCGCTTTCCAGAAAGAAATGCTTTTAATTCATTGGCTGATGTCTCTTCGGAGGTTTGGGTTTTGAAGGCACCGAGAGAGTATTACGACCAGGTTTTCCAGCTTCTCGAGAAGCATCATCAATGGTTTAGCGAAGCTGTTCCATTGATAGCCAGCGAGAACATCTCCAGCCCAGCCGTCCATGAGGCTGTGGCGACGGATTTTGCGCATAGGTATGCTGAAGGCTGGCCAGGGGAAAGGGTGTACGCAGGATGCACGTACATAGATCAGGTGGAGTTGATAGCGATAGACTTGGTCAAGAAA
>Ga0315306_10000705_pt1 | contig 16070 bp, 14 predicted proteins | sample TDP1_MG_FD_203803 | JGI IMG/M metagenome (GOLD analysis project Ga0315306, IMG submission 203803) | Freshwater sediment microbial communities from Lake Towuti, South Sulawesi, Indonesia - TDP1 | ecosystem: Environmental > Aquatic > Freshwater > Lake > Sediment | place: Indonesia: South Sulawesi... | reverse complement strand
TGGAAATTTAGGAATTAGAAATACGGGAGGTGGGAGTATGTTCTCAGGTTCCTATGTGGCGCTGGTGACGCCGTTTAAGAATAATCGGGTTGACGTGGGTAAGCTTAAGGAACTGGTGGAGTTTCACGTAAAGAAGGGAACATCGGGCATTGTTCCCTGTGGAACAACAGGAGAATCGGCAACTCTTTCTCATGAAGAGCACAGGTTAGTGATTGAGACCGTGGTCAGGGCGGCGAATGGACGATTAAAAGTCATTGCTGGTACTGGTTCCAATAACACGATTGAGGCAATTGAACTGACCCGGTTTGCTAAGGAAGTGGAAGCCGATGGCTGTTTGGTGATTACGCCATATTATAATAAGCCTACTCCAAATGGTCTCTATCTACATTTCAAAGAGGTTGCCGAAGCTGTCAATATTCCTATGGTGATGTATAATGTGCCGGGCAGAACTGGGGTCAACATGTTACCATCTACCGTGGCGAAATTGGCGAAGATTGAGAATATTGTGGGATTGAAAGAAGCCAGTGGAAATATTACGCAGGTGAGTGAGATTGTTATGCATTGCGGGGAAGATTTTGATGTACTTTCCGGAGACGATGCTATGACTTTCCCCATAATGGCTGTTGGCGGTAAGGGAGTAATCTCGGTTGCTGCCAATATCGTACCTGAGGAGATGGCAGCTCTCGTGGAAACGTTTGAGAAGGGGGACATTAAGAAAGCTAGGAAGATGCACCTGGAAATGCTTCCTCTCTTTAACGCTATGTTCTATGAAACAAACCCCATTCCCGTGAAGACAGCGATGCATCTTATGGGGATGATTTCTGACGAAATCAGACTGCCTCTGTGTAAAATGTCTGAGGAAAATCTGGCAAAGTTAAAGGCCACACTGAAAGAATATAAGCTTATCTGAAAAGGGGTCAGAGTCATTTTTTTCGGATAGGATGTAGCCGTAGACCGAATCCTTGCATTGTGGGCGCGATCGCGATACATTGGAATGGTCGGCCAAAGGAAGGGACGGCTGTCCTGATGGGGGAGTAGCAGAAATCCCCAGTATAGACCTCAGAGGGGGAATTATGGTTAAAGTAATTGTCTGTGGTGCATGTGGCAGGATGGGTACAAGGATTATTGAGATTCTGGCCCAGGAGCAAGAGATAAAACTCGTAGGAGCAATTGAGGTAAAAGGTCACAAGGGTTTGGGAAGTCAAGTGGCGTCCCGGGTCAAGGTGACCGATAATCTGGAAGAAATTATTGAAAGCGGAGAAGTAGTGATTGACTTTACAAATCCAGAGGCAAGTTTGAAGAATTTGGAAGTCGCCTCAAGGTTTAAGAAGGCTATGATTATAGGAACTACAGGACACAGTGAGGAAGAGAAGAAATCAATCAGAGGAAAAGCAAGAAATATTCCACTTCTTATGACTCCAAATATGAGTCTGGGAGTGAACCTTCTATTTAAACTCGTGGAGACCGTGGCCAGGGTTCTTAAGGGTTACGATGTAGAGATCGTCGAAGCTCACCACAACAAGAAGAAAGACGCTCCTTCGGGCACAGCGACGAAACTGGCAGAGACAATTGCTCAGGTGCTGAACTTGAATCTTAAAGAAGCAGGGGTTTATGGTCGGAAAGGGATGGTCGGAGAACGGAAGGCGCGAGAAATAGGAATGCATGCCGTGAGGGCGGGAGATATTGTGGGAGAGCATACTGTAATTTTTGCCGGAACAGGCGAGAGGCTGGAGCTAACACACCGGGCGCACAGTCGTGATTGCTTCGCCCGGGGAGCGGTGGAAGCGAGTAAATGGATTGTCAAGCAACCACCGGGTTTTTACAATATGCAGGATTTTTTGGGTGGGAAAGGGATTAATGAAGGATGAAATTTGATTACGCGCAAAGGTTATCACAGCTACCTCCCTATGTTTTCATTGAGATTGACCGAAAGAAAAAGGAGGCTATTCAGCGCGGGATAGATATTATAGATTTGGGTGTAGGCGACCCGGACCTGCCTACTCCACGACACATTAGAGACGCTATGAAGAAGGCTATAGACGAACCCAGGTACCACAGATATCCGTTTGGGCCGGGCCTGTTGGAGTTTCGCCAGGCAATTGGTGGCTGGTACAAAGCCCGGTTTGGCGTAGAATTAGATACCGAGAATGAAATCCACGCTCTAATTGGTTCCAAAGAAGGTATTGGACACATTCACCTGGCATTCGTTAATCCTGGCAATTTGGTTCTCTGTCCCGAGCCGGCCTATCCTGTCTATAACATAGGGACAATCTACGCTGGAGGTACCACCTACTTCATGCCCTTGTTGGAAAAAAATGGTTTTCTGCCGGATTTGGATTCAATCCCTGAAGAGATAGCAAAGAGAGCAAAGATGATATTTATCAATTATCCGAACAATCCCACTGCCGCCTGTGCCAGTAGAGATTTCTATAGAATGGTAATTGAATTTGCGAAAAAACGCAATATTATGGTGGTAAGCGATGCAGCCTATTCAGAGATATATTTTGCAGGAGAAAGACCCATAAGTTTTCTCGAGCTTCCGGGTGCAAAGGACGTGGGGATTGAATTCCACTCTCTATCCAAGACTTACAATATGACCGGATGGCGGATTGGCTGGGCTTGTGGGAACCGGTACATAATAAAAGGTCTATCTATGGTGAAAGAGAATATTGATTCGGGCGTTTTTGGAGCTATTCAAGCTGCAGGGATTGGAGCTTTGAGTGGTCCTCAGGACTGCGTTGACGAGATGCGTAGGATATACAGGAGGCGCCGCGACCTGCTAATGAAGGGATTGGAGAATACTGGCTGGAAGGTCAAAAGGCCAGAAGCGACATTCTATATTTGGGCAAGAGTTCATGCAGGTTATTCTTCGGTTGAGAGCGTAGAAAAACTTTTGGAAGAAGCGGGTATTCTCTCCACTCCGGGCAATGCACTCGGCCCTTCCGGGGAGGGATATGTCCGCTTTTCTCTGACAGTGGACGAGGAGAAGATAAAAGAGGCTGTAGATAGGCTGGAGAAGATTGAATGGTAAGACAAGAGATTTATATCGGTCTCGGTTCCAATCTTGGGGACAGGTTAGCAAATATAAGAAAAGCAATTGAACTGATGAAAGAAGAAGGGATAGAAATTATGAAGGAGTCGTCTATATACGAGACAGAGCCCGTGGGATATAAAGAACAGGGATGGTTTTTGAATTCTGTAGTCAAGGCGAGAACGCAGTTCTCCCCGCAAGGGTTGTGGAAGCGGTTAGAAAAGATAGAAAAGTTGATGGGAAGGAAAAGAGAGATAAAATGGGGACCGAGAATAATCGATTTGGATATTCTATTTTATGGAACCAAAGTCTTAAATGGTAAACAGTTGCAGATTCCCCATCCCGAATTGCATAAGAGGAGATTTGTTCTCCTTCCTCTGGAAGAGATTGCTCCGGAATTGGTTCACCCCGTTTTAAATAAGACTATCAAGGAAATATTAGGAGAGTTAAGAGACAATTCAGAAGTGAGGCTTCTTTGAGAAAAGAATGAGAATAATCAGGAAATGTTCAATAATGCAAAAAGTTGCTGATAGATTAAGGGAAGAAGGCAAGTCGATCGGGTTCGTTCCCACAATGGGAGCGCTACATGAGGGGCACTTTTCTTTAATGGAGCGGGCACGGAGAGAAAATGAGATCCTGGTCATAAGCATATTCGTTAATCCTACCCAATTCGGCCCCGGAGAAGACTACCGGAGATACCCTCGTCCCTTTGAGAAGGATAGGATGCTTGCCCGGAGAGCTGGTGTGGATATAATCTTCTATCCTTCTGTTTCCGAAATGTATGATGAAGGATATTCTACTTATGTGGAGGTGGAAGGGCTATCAAACAAGCTTTGCGGATTGTTCCGACCAGGACACTTCAGGGGTGTAGCCTCAGTGGTCTGTAAACTGTTCAATATTGTTAAGCCAGACGCTGCCTATTTTGGACAGAAGGATTACCAGCAGTTGAGAATCGTAAAGAAGATGGTCGAAGACTTAAATATGGAAATCGAAATCAGGGAATGTTCCACTGTCCGTGAGCCAGATGGGTTAGCTATGAGTTCTCGCAATTCTTACCTTTCTCCTCAAGAAAGGAAAGAAGCCCTTTCATTATATAGAGCGCTGAAGTATGGCAAGGATTTGATAGGTAGCGGAAAACCTATTCCTAAAGTAGTATCCGAAATGGAAAAGATTATCCGGAAACAACTCCACTCCAAAATAGATTATATAAAGATCGTCGACCCAGAAACCTTGGGAGAGGTAAAGACAGTAACACCGGGAAGGAAAGTACTGATTGCCTTAGCTGTCTGGATTGGCAAGACCAGATTGATTGACAACATCCTGGTGAAAAGAAAATAAATAGGGACAGCGACCATTTTCCCACTTCAAATAGGGACAGCGACCATTTACAGGCTAAAAATAGGGACAGCGACCATTTACAGGCTAAAAATTCTTAAATGTATAAATAGCATTCCGATGTATCGGGGGGATCTGGGGGGAACGCGGTAATATGGTGGCCGACCTTGGTCGGCCCAAAGAGAGAAAGTGGCTGGTAGAGAAGAGGTTTTAAGAGAAATTGGAGAGTTGAAACAGAAACGGAAGGCAATAATTCTCGCCCATAATTATCAGACGGGAGAGATTCAAGATATTGCTGATTTCGTTGGTGATTCTCTGGAACTGAGTCGGAAGGCGGCGGCTACTGACGCCGAGACTATTGTCTTTTGTGGCGTGCTATTCATGGCTGAGACAGCATCTATTCTTTCTCCAGAAAAGAATGTTCTTCTTCCCGATTTGCGGGCTGGATGTCCCCTCGCTGACATGATTTCTCCGGAAGCATTGAAGATGTTAAGAGAAGACCATCCTCAGGCAATAGTGGTTACTTATGTGAATTCCTCAGCAGAAGTGAAGGCAGAAAGCGATATCTGCTGCACTTCAGCCAATGCGGTAAGAGTGGTTAATTCACTTCCCCAGGAAGAGATTATCTTTGTTCCCGATAGAAACCTATGCCGCTGGGTGGCTCGCTCTACTGAAAAAGAGATAATCTGCTGGCAGGGTTTTTGTCCTACGCATGAAGTCTTGACGAAGAGAGATGTTCTTAAGGCAAAGAAAGCTCATCCAGAAGCGAAGTTTGTGGCTCATCCAGAATGTCTTGAGGAAGTATTAGATTTGGCTGACGCGGTGGCTTCTACAAGTGGAATACTGAGTTTTGCTCGAGAGACTCCTGCGCGAGAGTTAATCATCGGCACCGAAATCGGTATGCTCTACCGCTTGCGAAAGGAGAACCCGGAAAAGAAGTTCTATCCGGCCAGCGATAAGATGGTATGTCCCAACATGAAATACCACACTTTGGAGAAAGTTCGCGATTCGCTCCGGGAGATGGTCCATCTTATTAAGGTTCCCGAAGAAGTCAGAGGGAGGGCCTATCAGAGTATAAAGAGGATGTTAGAGCTAAAGGTTGGCAGCAAAGATTAATTTCGGGGACACAATACTTAATTCTCAATAGGGGAATGGGATACATAGTCATTGAGCCGGTAATATATTGAATTAAGTATTGGAATTAAGTATTGTGTCCCCCCGAATTGGGAGAGAATTGTGGAAGTAAAGACAGATTTCTTGGTTATAGGAAGTGGTGTGGCAGGCTTGAGCTTTGCCCTTAAAGTTGCCCCTTGGGGAAAAGTGGCAGTGGTAACCAAAAGGGAGCTTGAGGAGTCTAACACGAAGTATGCCCAGGGAGGAATAGCTTCAGTCTGGAGTCAAGAGGACTCATTTGAGGCGCACGTTCAGGACACCTTGCTTGCCGGTGATGGACTATGCCATCCCGACATCGTAGAAACGGTGGTCAGGAGTGGCCCGGATAGAATCAGAGATTTGACTGATTGGGGCGTCAAGTTCACTCTATGGGATAAGGATAAGACAAAGTATGACCTTGCCCGTGAAGGAGGCCATTCCAAAAGAAGGATAGTCCATGCTGCTGACCTGACAGGAGAACAGGTGGAAAAGACTCTGACCAAGCGAGTCAAGAGAAATGGCAACATAACCATATATGAAAACTCCATTGCCGTAAATCTTATTGCGCGGGAGGGAGAATGTTGGGGCGCCTATGTTCTGGACATTAAGAAAAAAGTAGTGCACACTTTCCTTGCCAAGGTCACTCTTCTTGCGACCGGCGGTGCGGGAAAGGTCTACCTGTATACTAGCAATTCGGATGTGGCTACCGGGGATGGAATAGCCATGGCTTATCGGGTAGGAGCTAAGATTGCGAACATGGAATTTATGCAGTTTCATCCAACTTGCCTTTACCATCCTGAAGCCAAGTCTTTCCTCATTTCAGAGGCTATGCGGGGAGAGGGCGCGATTTTGAGATTGAAAAACGGTTCAACTTTTATGCACAAATACCATCCACAAAAAGAACTGGCTCCCCGGGACACAGTTGCCCGAGCAATTGACCGGGAAATGAAAGATAGGGGAGACGATTGCGTCTTTCTGGATATTAGCCATAAGAGCCCTGAATTCATAAAGAAGAGGTTTCCCCATATTTATAAGAGATGCCGCTTCTTTGGTTTCGACATAACCAGGGAGCCTCTACCTGTAGTTCCAGCGGCGCATTACATTTGTGGCGGCGTTCTAACTGACACTGATGGCCGGGCCACGCTCAAAAGACTCTATGCTGTGGGAGAAGTGGCCTGCACTGGTCTACATGGTGCAAATCGGTTGGCTTCAAATTCGCTTCTGGAGGCGCTGGTCTTTGCCCACAGGGCGGCCGAGGCAGCAAAGTCCGCAGTCAAAGAGGAAATTACTTTTCCACCAATTTCTCCCTGGGACATAGGACATGCTGTGGATAGCCATGAGGCGGTGATGGTAAGCCATAACTGGGACGAAATTAGAAGGCTAATGTGGAACTATGTGGGGATAGTTCGGTCCAATAAGCGTCTGGACCGTGCCCAGAGACGGATTGAGCTTCTACAGAAAGAAATCCAGGACTACTACTGGGACTTTATTATTACCAGTGACCTGGTTGAACTGCGTAATATTGCCACGGTAGGGCAGCTAATTATTGACTGCGCGATGAAGCGGAAAGAGAGTCGTGGTCTCCACTATAATCTGGATTACTCAGAGAGGGACGACCTCCACTGGAAAAAAGACACAATCGTGCAAAAGAAGTTAACTGAGTAACGCACTTCCGGATTCCCCGCTAAATTTCCCCCCGCGAAATCTGGAAAAAGCCAATAAAACTTTTTCGCTTTTTGAATCTGCAAGCATCTTGACTTCGTCGAATAAAATTTGATATATTCTTTATCGACGGAGGAAGCGAAAGACAGAGAGATATGGCACAGGACAAAATTATAATCAAAGGTGCCAGAGAGCACAACCTGAAAAACATAAATCTGGAAATTCCACGCAATAAACTCGTGGTCATAACCGGCTTATCCGGTTCGGGAAAGTCTTCTCTTGCTTTTGATACTATTTATGCCGAAGGGCAGAGGAGATATGTGGAATCCCTTTCTGCCTATGCGCGACAGTTTCTGGGCCAGATGCAGAAGCCGGATGTTGACCAGATAATAGGTCTTTCTCCTGCAGTGGCTATCCAGCAGAAAGGTCTGAGTCGTAATCCCCGCTCTACTGTCGGTACACTGACTGAGATCTACGATTATCTCAGACTCTTATTTGCGCGAGTTGGCCGGCCGCATTGTCCTAAATGTGGAAGGGAGATCCTTCCCCAGACTTCTCAGCAGATAGTGGAGCAGGTTTTGGCCTTGCCCGAAGGTTCCAGAATTCAAATCCTGGCTCCACTTGTGCGGGGAAGGAAGGGAGTTTACAAAGAACTCTTCGACAGGGTTCGTCAGGAAGGGTATGTGAGGGTAAGAGTTGATGGAAAGGTTTACGGGCTGGAAGAAGAGATTAGATTAGAGAAGAATAAGAAGCACAATATTGAGGTAGTGGTTGACCGGCTGGTGATTCGTCCTGATACGAAGACGAGGCTCACCGATTCCATTGAAACTGCATTGAAACTCGCCCAGGGAGTGGTTCTGATAGATACGCAGGGAGAGCGTCCATACCTTTTTAGCATCCATAACGCTTGTCCCGATTGCGGCATAAGTCTGGGCGAGATATCACCGCGCATTTTCTCCTTCAATTCTCCCTACGGTGCCTGTCCCAGTTGCTCCGGGCTGGGGACGAAAACTGAGATAGACCCTGACCTTGTTGTGCCGGATGAGAGCCTTTCCGTGAATGAGGGAGCACTCATCCCCTGGAGCAATCCCATCACCACCAGGCGTCACCGCTGGAAGTGGGCTGCCCGGAGCTATTACCATGAGATGCTCCAGGATGTAAGTGACTATTATGGCTTCAGTCTGGATACACCTTTCCAGAAGCTTCCCGAAAAGTATCAGAGTATACTTCTTTACGGTTCTCCAGATGAAATCTATGAATCGGGAGAGCCTTTTGAAGGAGTGATTAGCCAGCTGGAAAGGCGCTACCACCAGACCGAATCCGATTTCGTGCGAGAAGAGATTTTTAACAAGTATATGACCACGAGGGTCTGTCCAGATTGTCAGGGCAAGCGGCTCAAGAAGGAGAGCCTGGCTATTACCATCCAGGGGAAGTCTATTGCAGATATAGCTACATTTTCTGTTAAAGAGACTCAAACATTTTTCAATGAGATTTCTCTCTCTCCAACCGAGGCGCTTATTGCCCGGGAGGTGCTGAAAGAGATTAAGAAAAGGCTCTCCTTTCTGGTCAATGTAGGTCTTGACTACATTACTATCGACCGGCCAGCAGCTACTTTGGCGGGGGGAGAGGCGGAAAGAATTCACCTGGCAACTCAGATTGGTTCGTCTCTGGTAGGTGTAATATATATTCTCGATGAACCCACTATAGGTCTCCATCCGCGGGATGTATCCAGATTAATCGCCACCCTGGAGGATTTGCGAGACCTGGCTAACACGGTCCTGGTTGTGGAGCATGACCCAGCAACAATCCTTGCTGCCGACCACATTATTGATTTGGGCCCGGGAGCAGGTGAAAAAGGTGGGAAAGTTGTGGTCAGTGGTCCTCTATCCAGAATAATAGAGACTCCCGAATCTTTGACTGGTGCTTATATGTCTGGCAGGCTAAAAGTGCCCGTTCCGGCAAAGAGGAGAAGAACAGACCTTAGCAAGGTTCTGGAGATAAGAGGCGCAGCACAATTCAATTTAAGAAATATCAATGTAGAGATTCCCCTGGGAATTTTTGTCTGCATTACTGGTGTCTCCGGTTCGGGTAAGAGCACGCTGGTTCAGGAAATCTTATACAAAGCACTGGCACAAAAAATATACCACTCTAAAGAAAAACCGGGAAAGCACAGGGAACTCTTGGGTGTAGGAAACATTGATAAGGTAATCAACATCGACCAATCGCCTATCGGCCGAACTCCCCGATCCAATCCAGCCACCTATACGGACCTATTTACTCCTATCCGCCAGCTTTTCGCTCAGCTTCCTGAAGCAAAGATTCGAGGTTACCGGCCAGGCAGGTTCAGTTTCAATGTCAAAGGAGGGAGGTGCGAAGCCTGCATGGGCGATGGACTAATTAAGATTGAGATGCAGTTCCTTCCCGATGTTTATGTCCCCTGCGAGGTTTGCAAGGAGAAAAGGTTCAATGAAGAGACTCTCGAGGTGAGATATAAGGGTAAAAATATTGCGGATGTCCTATCAATGAGTGTGGGAGAGGCCCTGGAATTTTTCAAAAATATACCCAGGATTAGAGAAAAACTCCAGACTCTATCCGATGTGGGGCTCGACTATATAAAGCTGGGACAATCGGCAACCACCCTTTCTGGCGGCGAGGCTCAAAGGGTGAAGTTAGCCAAGGAACTTTCCAAGAGAGGTACAGGGAAGACACTATATCTATTGGATGAGCCCACGACGGGGTTACACTTTGCGGATATCGAGAAGCTATTGAGCGTTCTGCATCGTCTGGTAGACAGGGGCAATACAGTTCTGGTTATTGAACATAATCTGGATGTGATTAAAACAGCCGACTATATCATTGACCTAGGGCCGGAAGGCGGTGAGCAAGGCGGTGAGGTCGTAGCGACGGGTTCTCCAGAAGAACTTTGCCGCTGTACAAAATCGTATACCGGAAGGTACCTAAAAAAATTTCTCCCATAACCTACTTCTATTTCTTACCTGTCTTTTCCAGAATCATCTTTGCGATTCTCAGGACCAACTCTTTTTCTTTCCTTTTCTTATCTCGGATTAATGACTTGAATCTCTTGATGAATAGGTCTTCACTGGGTAGCTGGTAAGTCGGCTGAGTAGCAAATAGGTCTGCCATCGGTATTTGCAGGACGTCAGCGATTTTCTTTAAAGTATCTAAGGTGGGTCTTTTCGTTCCCCTCTCAATATGTCCAAGAAAATTAGCGCTGATATTGGCTTTTTCTGCCAATTCCTCTTGAGTTAGCTTCAATCTCTTTCTCTCCATGCGGATTCTATTACCCATGCTCCTATAAATAGTCTCCATAAGCGACCTCTGCCACGATTATATGTTTTTCTGTAAGGACATTGAATATCCTGAAAGGCAATATTTTTTTGTTGACAGATAGGCAATATTCTGCTACTATCACGACAGAGAGGATTTATTTGAAAACATGAAAAGGCGTAAGATTCTTATCGTCGATGACGAAAAGGAAATCAGAGAAGTTTCCCAGAATCTACTGGAGCGAGCTGGATACCAAGTGGATGTGTGCGAGAACGGGGAGGAAGCGCTCCAGCTCCTGGATAAGGGAGCAGACTACCAGCTGGTGCTTACAGATTTTGATATGCCGGGAATCAATGGCCTGGAACTGATTAGGGAAATAGAGAAGAAATATCCTCGTTGCAAGACCCTTTTAATGAGCGGAACCCCTTTCGGAAATAACATTGATACAATCCATTACCTCCTCAAGCCTTTTAACTTCGCAGAGCTGATCTCAATGATTGAGGAGCAGCTTTCCTCGCCCTAAGAATTTCCCACCTCGTCCATTTCTGGTTAGACTCAAACATATGATAAACCAAAATTGCTTTCAGTTAAAGTACAAAATTCATGCAAGCAATTTTTTAAAGGAAGGCAAGTTCTGCCAATAAATGATGGGAGCTTAAGTTAGAGAAAAAAGAAATGAGGAATAGCGGAGGGCGGGGTTAAGAGGCCTAAAATTGAAGAGAGTTTTTAGAATAGAAAAAATGATATACCCATTAGCATAAATACAGTTCCAGCAATTTTTGTCATTAACTTCTTATCCACTTTGTTAGAGACGAACTTACCTAAATAGACTGCCATTCCAGATAGCAGAGCCAATGCTGCCACTGCCCCACTTAGGACCAAAAGAGGATTATACCTGGTGGCGAATATTGCTGAAGTAATTTGCGTCTTATCGCCCCACTCGGTTATGAAAATCAAAACGAATCCTGAAAGAAATGGGCTTCGAGAATACAGTTTACCTATCTTCTTTACTTCACGCTCTGTTAGTATCATTACTCCAAAGATTATGAACACAATTCCCGAAATGAGTCTTAATAAGCTGAGGGGAACAAGATTTGCAATCCACGAACCTACTGAAACTGCAATTCCATCTACCAGGAGAAAACCCACGACCACGCCGATTAGTAAATGGAGATGCTTCTCCATTTTCGTGGACAAAATTAAAATAGACAACTGCGTTTTGTCGCCAAATTCGGCTAAAGCGGTTACAATTAATGGAATTAAGAAGTCTCCCATATCTAATTAGCGATTTCGTAAGCTTCTTACGCTATTCACGTTATTTTCGCAATCTCATTAGGAAAAAAGGCCATCGCGAGACTTTCTCCACGACGACATTGGCAAATCCGGCTGCCCTGGCTGTCCATTCAGCTTCTCCTCGGCTATAGCTCTGTCCAAAGACAACTCGCCAGAGATACCATCTCATGAACTTATCCCAAACATACCATGCGGTAAACTTACTGGCGAACCGATATAGCTCTTCGTCTGTAGCCTCCCTATCTGCCTCTGCAATAAAGGCGGAACCGTTCGGCGTAAGAACGCGCCGTATCTCTTGTAATCCTCTCTTTCCCTCTGGCCAATGCTTGATTGACGCCACGCTAATGACAATATCAAAAGAGGCGTCCGGGAATGGAAGATTCATCGCATCGCCCTGTCTGAAACTGCAGTTGGAAATTTGATTGCGAATCCTGAGATGGTTTGCAGCGCGAACTCGCGTTGGCGAGTAGTCAATGCCGACAACCGACACAATAGGGTTTTCTTTTGCTAACAAAAGTGTCAAAAACCCAGGCCCAGAACCTATATCTAAGATCTTTGCCTTCTCTGGGAGGTTAATTTCGTTTATGAAACGTTGGTATAATTCAGACGCTGCTTTGAATATTAGCCGATTGTAAATAGGTCCTTGAATTAGGTCCCAAGCCCAGCGGGCATCAAGAAATTGTTTAAATATTCCTTTTGTAACATTAATATTACTCACGTGTGTTCTGGGCGGCGAGGTCGTACAGTCTTACTTTGGTATCATGATAAAGCATTCTTATTGACGGATACTCGGCAGCTATGTCCGTATCAGCGTCGGTGACCAAATACCTAATGTTGTAATCGCGATAAAGCAGAATATACTGTTTGTCGCGAATAACTTGCTGTAACTCTTCGTCTTTTTTATTTACGCTTGTTGGAATTCGAGAAACATAACCAAACGCCATGGGTTTTTCGTGGATAGTTTGATAGTATAATGCCAATCTGGGTTTAGCTATTGTATCCACGATGCCTTTGGAATCAGGTAAATCTTTCAGGAAATTAACGTAAGGTGGTATAGCAATTTTAGAAACAGGCATAGGCCTCGGTAAATATTCTATAAAAAGGATTATGAGTAATAATCCTGCCAGCAAACGTTTGCCTGCCGACTCGCGAAAAAGTACCTCAAATCCCATTGCCGAGATAACTGCTGCACTGAGCGTTACCATTACTATCATTCGCACAGGAACACCTGAAACCTTTAGAGGAGGAAATACCATTTCAAACAATACGTAAGGCAGCCTTATGAAAGGAATTTCCCATCCCCATATATGCAATACTGGTCCCAAGCTCATGACAGTAAAGAAAATGAGTACAAGATACCATAGGCTGAGGCCTTGAGCAGGGAACTTTCGTCTCTTAACCCACACAAGAATAAGAACATAGAGCACTGCCAGACCTATATGAACACTACTTTCATGGATATTTCCAGGCAGGTTTGACCAATAAGAATGTGTTAAATGAGCAAAACGCCAGTGTCCTCCGGGAATGAATAGGGCCAGGAGATCCAAGCAATATTCGTTTGGTGCGTGAGTGCCCAAAAGGGGATCTCTGGTATTCGAAATCAGGAGAGAAACCGCCAGTGGTGCTGCTGTTACGAGAAAACCTACAAAAAAAGCTGTAAGAGGAACTAAATATTTGTCTCTGAGGAAGAAAAAGATGTTTTTTTTCTGGATACCATACCAACCAACTATCAGGCACGCTATCAAGACACTATAGAGAAAATAGTAGTAATCACAGAGAATGACTGCGAAAAGAACTATGGCCGAAGCTGTGCCTGTAATAATTCTGGGGTTGGTAATCAGCATATACCATAAGAGGACAAAGAGCGGAATCCATTCCAGAGACACCAGTTGCAAATGACCTTGAGCGTGGGCAAAGTGATAATTTGAGAAAGTGAATATAAAGCCTGCGATTATACTGGACCAGTATGATTTAGTAAAATAGTAAGCCAATAGAAATGCTATAAGACCACCGATAACGAAAGAAAAAACGACTATAAAATTATGAGTCTCTATTAGGGACAAAAATTTCAACAACAATATTCCCATAAAGCCATTAAATGGATTTAAAGTATGCCCGAGGAGTGAAATTCCATATGGATAATGAAGATAATAGGTCTGCCAAAGTGGCTGATGGAGCTCGGTCAATGCCTTGTTTACCCACCAGATATTCCAAACATTTTGTAATCCATCGCCCTGGTCCGCAAAAAAGTGCGTGGAAAATTGTAAAATCAAGGGATAGGTAAGAATGCAGAAAAAGATGGAATAGAAAATTAAGGGCAACAATCCCATCTTAGTTGCAATGGAGACATAGTGCAGTTTGTCCTTAGAAAACCGACTAGTTCCTCCAACTTGCGTATATGACACAGGCATCAAAGCCTGTGTGTTCCTCGCCTTCTTATAGAAAAAGTTGGTGAAGTTCATTGAATTATTCCCCGTCTCGGGTCTCCTGCAGTTATAGCCTGTACACAACCATGATTTTTGCCCCACCAATCTTTATTGAATAATATTCTTCTTTATATGGGTATTCTTCTTTGTGCCCTCTATAATTACTTAAAAAATATTCTGCTTCATGTGGGTTTTCTACATACATCAATCTATTTCTATCCTCAGACGTTAAAATATCAGCATTAGCTTTTCCGGGCCAATTCTCAACGTAAACTTTTATAACCTCGCTTTTATCATTTTTTAGAATATATTCTAAAGCCTTTCTATACGATAACCCCCAATAGTCTAATTCAAAGTTATTTTTTACTTCGTTCATATTTCTGCCGGCGAGTATGTTGAAATAGACATTTTGATAAGGGTGATATCTTATCATAAATTGAGCAGTATTAACTAAGCCAAATGCTATGATAAAGATAAAAGTTACATTTATAATCTTGTAACTTAGTCCTTGAAATTTTGATTTAATAAATTCAAATAAAGATGTTAAACCTACCAGGGAAAGCATCAAAAAAGCGGGATAAACAAAAAACATTTGTCTCCAGCCATCGTATAAAACCGACATAAACGCAATGACAACTATCAATGGCAAAAAGAACCACAGTAAAAATATAAGGTCATCCTTTTTATTGACATAAAACCGTGCTAAGCTTTTTAGCAATAGTTTCACTAAAACATAACATCCTATAAAAAAACAAACAAGGTATGACACTGGTGTGGATATGATTATCCATACAGGAATATAATGCCAGGGAAGGTTTGTAGCCTTTATATAACTTCCCAAATACAGAACGCCTCCAGACCATGAGAAACGGCGCATTTGTATAAAGGCATTGGCCAAGTGATAAAGTGGTTTTGTCCATAAAATAGGCCAGAAAAGTACAGTAAAGAAAAAGAGCAAAAATGTATATGTCAGGAAACCTGAGATAATCCTTCTAAATTCCATTCTTTTTGTCTCAATTATTAATAAATCAGCAATAAAAAAAATGAAGGTAAGAAAAGGAATAACAATTCCCACAATACGTATATCAATTAGAAGAGCACAGGCTAATGCATGAATAGCCGCTCTGGACAAAGTCTTTTTATCTAGGTACTTGACTAGTGTATATGTACTTATTATGAACATTACTAAAAAAGGAATATCTTTTGGATTATAAAACGAATCGGCAAGTATTCTTGGGCTCAAAATAAAGAATACACTTCCTAACAAACCGATTTTCCAACTGCGAAATCTATATTTACATAATCGGTAGAAAAAAATCACTCCTATGTAAAATAATAGAAAAGTAACTGCATGCCTCATAAAAAATCTCGCCCTTGGACCTTTCCTTAAGTATAGAATCCTTTCAATAGCAGCCAATAGTATTTCAAAAGCAGTTCCATAATATTTGGTTCCATTTGTAAGCAATTTCTGATCCTGTTCTAAAACATATTTCAATGCCATTATTCCCCTGTTTCTTGAAATATGCTCATCCCATGAAATACCGTAATCTTTAAAAACAGCTATGCCAATGCAGAGAAAGACTGCAAAAAAAAGACATACTATAATCTTGTATCTTTCTTCAATTAAACTCTTAATTCTAGGCATTCCTATATCTTTCTATATGAAAGGGAACCAAATAAGGCCCTCATAAAAGTCAAAGAAAATAAAACATCTCTAAAAAGAAATTTAATATTTTTCCTAAGAAAATATGAACTGGGAACCCTGGTGGATGTAGCTGATGTTTGATTATGTTAGATTCTTTTACTCCCAGGGCAAATTGTACTGAATCTCGGTCATCCGGAGATATGCCTAAAGTATTTGTGTAAATTATTGGGGCAAAACG
>Ga0315306_10000704_pt1 | contig 16072 bp, 17 predicted proteins | sample TDP1_MG_FD_203803 | JGI IMG/M metagenome (GOLD analysis project Ga0315306, IMG submission 203803) | Freshwater sediment microbial communities from Lake Towuti, South Sulawesi, Indonesia - TDP1 | ecosystem: Environmental > Aquatic > Freshwater > Lake > Sediment | place: Indonesia: South Sulawesi... | reverse complement strand
AGTCTAAAATTTATAGACCAATGGTAAAATTTGCTTTGACCAGAGCTGATTTAATAACCTGTGATGGTGAAAATACCCGTCAAGCAATGGTTAATCTTGGCATTAATTCTCAAAAGATAAAAATTATTTGTTTTGGAGTAGATGTTGAAAAATTCAAGCCGGTGGAGAATAAAGAGTTTACGAAAAGAAAATTGTTTGGTTTTGATTCAAAGATGGTTATAAGCCTTCGAAATTTAAAACCTATTTATGATATAGAAACCTTGATTAAAGCAATTCCTATAGTTTTGAAGGAAATGCCGGGTACAAAATTTGTGATAGCTGGGGAAGGAAAACAGAAAACGTATTTAATAGATTTGGCTAAGACTTTAAATGTATTTGATGCAGTAAAATTTGTAGGATTGGTTCCCAATGATGAATTACCCAAATATCTGAATTCAGCAGATGTTTACATCTCCACTTCTCTCTCAGATAGCGGTCTTGCTGCCAGTACAGCCGAGGCAATGGCCTGTCAGCTTCCTGTAATAATTACCGATTCAGGTAGTAATAGAGAATGGGTAAAAGATGGAGAAAATGGATTTATTGTTCCAATAAGATCTCCCGAGGCGTTGGCGGAAAAAATTATTTTTTTACTCAAAAATGAGGATATAAGAAAAAAGTTCGGTGAAATTAACAGAAAGATAATCGAAGAAAAGAATAATTATTTTATAGAAATGGCAAAGATGGAAGATATTTACAAAAACTTAATAAAATCAAAAATATGATTGTTAAATTAAAATCGCTATTAAAACAATTACCTTTAATTCATAATTTTGCAAGAATTTTATATTATAAGATTCACTATCTGAAAAATTTATGGCGTGGCACAGAAGCACAAGAAAAATATTGGGCAACGCGGCACATTCATGAAGAAAATGACTGGATTAAAAATTGTTGGAATAATAAAAATCATCCTCATCGCTTATTTTTAATAGATAAGATAAGAACTTTTTATCCTTTCTCAAGTATTTTAGAGATAGGAAGTAATTCTGGGCCTAATTTATATCTGCTTGCAAAAAAGTTTCCAAATGCAAAGATAAGAGGAATTGATATTAACCCAATGGCTGTTCGAAAAGGCAATGAATGGTTCGTGCAAGAAGGTATTTCAAATGTTAAGTTATTTATTGGTAAGGCTGATGACCTCGATCGATTCCAAGATAAAAGCTTTGATATTGTTTTCACCGATGCTGTTTTAATATATATTGGCCCCGATAAAATTGATCGAGTAATTACTGAAATAACTCGGGTGGCTAAGAAAGCAATAATCTTATTAGAATGGCATTGCGAGAGAAAAGGGCCCGAAATTTCTGGATTAGGAATGCATCATTTGGGTCATTACAAAAGAAATTATGTAGATTTATTGAAACAATTCGCTTCCTATAAAGAAATTCGCCTTACAAAAATTCCGAAGGAATTATGGCCGGATAAAAATTGGCAAAATTTAGGATATATTATTGAGGGTATTTTATGAGGAAAGCATTAATTATTACGAATTTATTTCACGCTTCTCCTCGAATACCAGGTTTGGCTAAATATCTTCCAGAGTTTGGTTGGCAAAGCATTATCATTACCGGCACCTTGCCCGAAATATCAAGCAAGAAATTTGAAGTTATCCAAACTCCTTTTCCCAATATTTTTGCTTTGTGGAAAAAGAGATTACATTTAAACCCAAATAGAAGATTCCAAGAACAAATTGGAATTCCTTTTATAATTAGACAAGAGAGAAATACCCTCAGTAATAAATTAATAACTTTTATTAAGGGGGTTATTGCTTATCCAGATGAACACAATAATTGGAAACATTTTGCCCTAAGGGCCGCTAACGAGTTATTCCAAAAAGAGATGATAGATGCAATAATTAGCAGCTCCTCACCGGTTACCAGTCATATTATTGCTAAGGAATTGAAAGATAGATATAAAATTCCTTGGATTGCTGATCTTCGGGACCTTTGGACTCAAAACCATAATTATCCATATGGACCAATAAGAAAACTGTTTGAGAAAAAATTAGAATTGAAGGTATTGTCTTTCGCAAATGCCTTAGTAACTGTTTCACCGCTGTGGGCAGAAAAATTGAAAGTTCTCCATAAAAGAAAGGAGATATACACAATCACCAATGGATTCGATCCAGAAAAAATAAATATACCGCCAACTAATTTAACCTCTAAATTTACGATTACTTATACAGGTCAAATATACCCTAAAAAACAGGATCCTTCAAAACTGCTCGCTTCTCTAAAAAATTTAATCTCCGCTGGGAAGATTAATCCTAAAGATATTGAGGTTAGATTTTATGGTCCTGAGAACGAATTGTTAGAATGGCAAATCAAGACATATGGATTATCCTCTATTGCTAAACAATACGGATTAATACCTAGAGAAATTTCTATACAAAAGCAAAGAGAATCTCATTTGTTACTTTTGTTAAACTGGGAAGATAAACGAGAAAAAGGAGTTTATCCAGGAAAGATTTTCGAATATTTAGCTGCCCAAAGGCCAATTCTCGCTACTGGTGGCTCCGGCGATGATGTAATTGAGAAACTTCTCGAGGAAACAAAAGCCGGTGTTTACTGTAAAAATATTGAGGATATTGAAAATTCTTTAGAGCATTTTTATTTAGAATATAAACAAAGGGGAAAAGTTAGTTATAAAGGGGACGTAAAAGAAATCAGTAAATATAGTTATAAAGATATGGCTGAAAAATTTGTAAAGATTCTCAATAGTATAACAGAATAAGAGGTAAAAAATGAATAGCAAGTCATTTTATGAAGCAAAGACTCCGCAAGAGGCGCTTGAAATATATTTTAGAGCGGACTCTGACTTATATGGGATTATTAAAAACGAAAATATTAAGAAAATCCTTCACTCTATAATGAGTTGGAATAATTCTTTAAATGTTTTGGAAGTTGGTTGTGGAGGTGGCGTGTGGACTGATTTTTTTATAAAGAAAGGAGCTAATATTGTTTGCATAGATATTTGCGAACAAATTTTGAAAGGTAACGCGTATTTACATCCTGAAGCAAAATTTGTTCTTGCTGATGCTACTACAATAAAACTAAACGAAAAATTCGATCTCATTTTTGCAAAAGATGTCATAGAACATATCAAAAATGATATAGAATTTTTGCAAAATATGAATAAGCATTTAAAAGATGGCGGTTTAATACTAATTACTACACAGAATTCTTTTTCCTTAAATTATATTGTTGAAGGTTTTTGGAATTTTATAAGAGGTGATAGGAAATGGTGTGGTTGGGATTATACACATGTGAGATTCTATAATCCAAAAATACTGAGGGAAAATTTGGAAAAGGCAGGTTTTATAATTGAGCGATTGTTTGGGTGTTATTATTTTCCATACAAATTTATTATAGGATTAGTTTATAAGATAGCTAGAAAAAAGTATAAAGAGTCAAGATGTAAAATATTACATCTTATAGAGCTATTAAATTTGTATAATAAGTGGCCTTTTAATATTATGGGTTGGAATATTGGAGTAGTTGCAAAAAAGATGAGAAGGTTATAAATATGATGAAGTCAAAATTTGATTAAAAAAGTGATGTAGAATGTGCTATTCAAATGGGAAGACTTATCTATCGTATAGGTAAATTAAGCGAGGAGTAGCAGTTAAAACTGGATTTTGATGATGCTCTTTCACGCACTGTTTCCGAGCGTATTGAATTAGGATTTATACTAATGAAACTGAATAATTGACGATGCGCCCTATCGGATATTTAATACAATGGAAGAATATCGTAACTGGGCTGAAAAAAATTTATCTAAATGGTTAGGTTATTATACTTCAAATGATTGATAAAATCACAAATCTTAGAGGTTGGTAAAGATTTAAAAAATCTGACAGTTTATTGGACAAGTAAGGTAGAAAAATACTGAGGGTAAGAAAGATGAGAATAAAATATGATTCTGGTTCTGATATTTTGATCTTTATCCTTCGGGATGAGCCTCCTGTTGATGCAATTGAAGAACGGGGTGGAGTTATTGTAAGTTACAGTGAAGATGGTGAGCCGGTTAGTGTGGAGTTTATGAATGCATCTACCCGTCATCTCACCCGTGCGGATGAAGTTAGCGTTACTCTTCAAACAAAATTAAATTTTCATTTTAACTTAATTGTTTAAATATCTGGGTTCACCCCATTTGGGGTGAACCCAGATAAGTGGTAAACAATTTGAGTGGAGGAGATTAACCCAGCGAGTAGCACTAATACTAAATAAGCTCGTAAAATAATACTGTTTGACTATTGATAGCAAAAACCCAAAAATTGCGGAAATTTTGATGGAAAATATAACTGGGCGATGAAATTTAAATTAAGACCCATATTAAAAGACATTTCTTTAACATTTATTACCGAAGTTATAGTTTTAGTAGCATTCTTTTTTATCTACCGATTAATAGCAAAGAATTTTGGACCAGAAGGAGTAGGAGAATATTCTTTAGTTAAAAGAGTAATCGCTTTTTTGCAGCCAATTTTACTTTTAGGTTTAGGAATAGGTTTACCGAGATACATTGCGATGTCTCGGGATAAAGAGCAAAGGAGTAGTTATGTAAAAGCAGGAGGATTAGTAGTTGTTATTTTCCCTTTTATTTTTTTAATTTTTGTAAATTTATTCAAAGATTACTTTGCTAGAATATTTTTCGGCACTACCAATTATACTAATTTAGTTTTACCTCTTTCATTCCTTTTAGCAGGTTTAATCTTACATACCTTTGTATATTCTTATTTTCGAGGTCGGTTGTTAGTAAAATATTTTAATATGCTTCAGATAATGAATTTAGCATTAGTTCCTTTGTTGATTCTTATTTTTGTTAGAGGTATTACCATTGGAAAATTAATAACCCTAATTGGAATTACTACTTTTATAATCGCCTTAATTTTTTCTCTATCTTTTATCAAAGAACTCGTTGCTCGTGGGGGAAGGTTACAGTTTAAAAATTCATTGAAAAATCTTTTTCGTTATAGCTTACCTCGTCTCCTTGCAATTTTTGGGCATTCAGCGCTTTTATCCTTAGGCCCAATTTTCGCTGCTCATCTTACTTCAATTGAAAAAGTAGGTTATCTTTCTGTAAGTCAAGGTCTATTACATTCAATGGGTGCAGTAATAGCCCCTTTAGGGTTAGTTCTCCTTCCTAGGGTTAGCAATTTAGTAGCCAACGGAAGACAAGAAACAATAAGAGAAAATTTAAATTTTCTTATAGGAGCTGTTTTGCAATGTTCAATTTTTATCTGTTTTCAATTAATAATATTTGCCGACGTTATAATAAATTATTGGCTTGGTTCCGAATTCTTAAATGCTGTGTCTGTAATGCGCATCTTATTTTTATCAATTATTTTTTATGTTCTATATGAAACTTTAAGAAATATTTTAGACGCCGTTAAAATTAGGCCAATTAATGCAATAAATCTTTTTATATCGTTAGCAGTATTTTTAACTAGCATCGGAATTTTATTGAAAGTTTCCCCCTCGATCATCAATTTAAGTATATCTCTTGCTTTGGCAATAACCTTTTTGGGTATTTTAACTTATTTTTCAATCAGAAAAATTTATCCCGAAAAATTAAACCAAGATTTGAAATATTTATGGATAGCCATTAGTATTAATATTTTATTAGGATGCATAGCGACATTAACCAAACCATTTGTGATATCTCGATTATATTACTTGATTCTGTTTGAAGTTTTATTGGGCATAATTTACTTATTAATTTTGTGGCTGTTAAAAACGGAATGGATAAGAGAAATTCCAAAAAGAATGTTTAATTATTAATCATATGGATAACAATATGGAGGACAAAAATATAGTATCGAAAATCAAATCATCTTTAACAAATCTGATTAATTGGATAGAGAGAAATGGGTGGTCAGGTTATGATCCTTATGATATTCAGCCGCCATCTTTATTTTTTCAAAAAAAACTGTCACCTCTCAAAAGACCAATAATAAAAATATTTACTGGCATAAGCAAATTTTCCCCAATTTTTTTTAGGAATATTTTTGGTATTAAGAAAAAAATTAATAGCAACGCAATGGGGTTATTCGCCGAAGGATATTTAAATTTATTTTTAGCTCTTAAAAAAGAAAAATATTTAGATAAGGCAGAGGAGTGTTTCAATTGGGTGGAGCATAATTATTCAAAGGGCTATTCTGGTTATTGCTGGGGTTACCCATTTGATTGGGCATCAAAAATTTTTATTCCTAAAAATACCCCCTCAGCAGTAGTCTCAGCAATATGTGGTAAATCCTTCTGGGAATACTATCAATACACTAGGGACGAAAAATATTTAAAAATTTGTAAAAGTATTTGCAACTTCTTTCTTAAAAATCTCAATATTGACAAATTTTCTGAAGACAAAATTTGTTTCAGTTATACTCCATTAGACCATTTCCATGTCCATAACGCTAATTTATTTGTAGCAGAATTTTTAATAAAAATAGGCAAAGAAATTAAAAATCAAGAATTTATTGATTGTGGATTAAAAGCTCTAAATTATGCGTTAAGTGAACAAAACGAAAATGGTTCAATATGTTATTGGGGAAAAGACCAAGAAAAAAGATGTTATATTGACCATTATCATAGTGGTTTTGCGATAAGAAGTTTATATTCTATCTGGAAACTTACTGGTGATGAAAAAATTCACAAAGCTGTCTCACGATATTATAATTTTTATCTTAATAATTTTTTTAAAAGTAAAACAATTCCTAAAATTACTCCCACAAGCATCTATCCAATTGATATACACGCTTGTGCTGAAGCTATTTTGTGTAATGGTCTGCTTCAAGGAAATTTTCCTAAAGGAAAAGAATATTTAGAAAATTCAATTAAATGGGTTATTGAAAATATGCAAACAAAAGAAGGATGGTTTATTTACAGAATAGAAAATATAGAGGGTATAAAATGGGGGGTAAAAATTCCTTATATTCGATGGGGTCAAGCTTGGATGCTAAATGCTCTTTCTTATGTCTTGTTAAATAAACTTTTTACATCGTAGGATAATGGTAAGCTTTAATCTGAGCATCACGGACTGCACCCCTAAAACTGGACATTTAGGTTAGAATACCTGAGAGAGCACAACCGCCCTTTAGGGCAAGGAGGCTCTGTCATGAACCAGAGAAGGAGATTTTCTCTGGAATTTAAGCGTCAGGTTGTAGAAGAACTATTAAGTGGCATCAGTAGCCCTGCCCAGGTTAGCCGCAAATACGAAATTTCCGGTGGTCTGATGTACCATTGGAAAAAGCGGTATGAACAAGGCAAACTGGGCAATGAACCCAACCATCCAGAAGCACTCAAAGACCGCATTAAAGAACTGGAACGTATGGTGGATAGACTCACCATGGACAACGACTTTTTAAAAAAAGCCTTACAGCACACCATAGAAACAAACCAGAGAAAAGACAACTTATTACCACTCAAACCACCCGGTATCCTGGATGTATTAAAAGGTGGTGCCAGATGATAGAGATACCCAAAAGTACTTTCTATTACCGACCCAACAATAAAGATAAACTAAATGAAGATAGTGACCTGCGAGACCGGATTGAAGCCATCGCCCTGGATTTTCCCCGGCATGGTTATCGTCGTATTACCCGGCAACTAAAACGAGAAGGCTGGTCTGTGAACCATAAACGAGTCCTTCGCATCATGCGGGAAAGTTCTCTGTTGGTCAAGCCGAAAAAGCGTTGGGTAAAGACAACCGATTCCAACCATTCTTATCCGGTATACCCTAATCTGACAAAGGATAAAGTTATAACCACCGTAAACCAGATCTGGCTGGCGGATATTACCTATATCCGGATACTCCTGGGTTTTGTCTACCTGGCGGTTATATTGGATGGTTTCTCCCGGAAAGTCATAGGGTATTGCGTCTCTAAAAGTTTGGATGTCCAATTAACCCTCCGGGCACTGATGATGGCCATTTTGCAACGGCAACCTCTCAGAGGTATCATCCATCATTCGGACCAGGGACTACAATCCGCTTCCAAGGACTATATTAAAGAACTCAATTCCTATGGTTTTTCTCATCAGTATGTCCGGAAAGGCAATCCCTTTGATAATGCTACTGTTGAAAGCTTTATCAAAACCCTAAAAACCGAAGAAGTATACCTCTGGGAATATGAAACCCTAGAAGATGTCCAGAAAAGAATTCCCTATTTTCTGGAGGCGGTATATAATCAAAAGAGGCTGCATTCAGCTATAGGGTATCTACCACCGGATGAATTTGAAGCACAGGTTGTCAAAGAACAAAATTAACAGCTCGCTCAGGCTATTCTAACTTAATTGTCTAAATACAGGGGTTCACCCCATCAAAAAAACTATATGAGATTGAAAAGTTGTACTGTAAATTTCTTTATAAAGAAGACCGCAATTCAGGCCTTTTTCTTGATAATTTTGTATAAAATAGCTTTAGACCTTTCCTATTATTTTTTCTTTTCTTCAATCTGGGGTTACGCCAAATTTGAACTGAACTTAAATGTCCTAAAACTAGTTGAATCTTATTTTTTGCTTCTTATTGTTTTTATTCTAATGCCAAAATCATCAAGAAGGCTTTCTAACGTAATGGTGTGGCTGTTAATACTTATTTCTTATGTGCCGATGCTTACTTTATTCGCCTTCATGGACCGACCGAGAACGTATATGTACGCAGTAGCTGGATTTTGGGTATTCATTTTCTTGTTATTAAAACTACCTACAGTTTCTTTCCTTTCATTAAAAAAATCACAATCTAAAATAATTCGTCTCTTCGTATTTTTTTGTTTGAATATAATAGTTTTCTGGAGTATTTATAACTATTTAGGTTTTCAATTTAATTTTGATTTATTGCGAGTATATGAGGATATCCGTCCTCGATATGTTGCTGCCAGAATTCCTTTAGCAGGGTATCTTTTTAATTGGTTATGTTTAATTGTAAATCCAATATTTTTTGCAATGTGTATCAAGCAGAAAAAATGGATTTATGCAGTGTTTATTGCCTTTTTACAATTCCTTGTCTTTTCTGTTACTGGTATGAAATACTTCTTTTTTGCTCTTCCTTTTGTTTCGGCTTTAATGTGGATAATATCTCGTAAAAATCCGCTTGCTTGGATGATGGTTGGGTTGATTGGAGTAATTCTAACAGGTGTATTTTCTTTCTGGCTAATTGATGATAGACTAATTTCTTCTTTTTTTATAAGAAGACCCCTATTTGTTCCGGCTCAATTAAGCTTCTTCTATTACGATTTCTTTTCAACGCATAATCATGTTGTTCTTTCGCATAGTATATTTCGTTTCTTTTTAGATTATCCCTATCACCTTGGCTCGGGGTATCTTATTGGGGAGACATATTTTGGTAACTCTAAAACGAATGCAGTTACAGGCATTGTGGGAGATGCTTATATGAATTTTGGATTTGTGGGTTTAGTTTTGTGGAGTATTTTATTAGTAATAATACTAAGATTAATTGATAGTTTTTCTAAAAATAAAGACGCCAAAATAACAGTTGCCACTATTGCTATGCCAGCAATTACCATCACAAACAGTGCATTGCTAACTAATCTATTAACTCATGGACTATTGTTAGCGTTGGTACTTTTATATTTATTGCCAAAAAGGAAAATATCAAACATATAGTATGAATAAAAAAGTTTGTATTTTAACCTCAGTTCACCCAGTCTTTGACACCCGTATCTTTCACAAAGAAGCAAAAACTTTACATCAGGCAGGTTATGATGTTACCTTAATAGCGCAGTATCGGAGAAACGAGGTTGTAGAAGGGGTAAAGATTAAAGCCGTGCCTAAACCAAGGAATAGGGTTGAAAGGATGTTATTTACAATATGGCATGTATTTAAAAAGGCATTGAAAGAAAAAGCACATATTTACCACTTTCACGATCCTGAGTTACTGTTAGTAGCTATATTACTAAAGTTGTTAAATAGGGCTAAGCTCGTGTATGATGTCCACGAACATCATATAAACGCCATTAGGAGCAAAACATGGATAGTAGCTCCCCTGCGTCCTATTGCTGCCGCTATGCTTAACCTAATCGAATATCTGTTAGTCCCGCGGTTGGGCGCTGTGATTTATACTACTCCCATAGTTGGTGGAAGGTACTTGAAGAAAGCCAAGAAAGCTGTAAGAGTAGAAAATTACCCTTTAAGCCAAGTTTTCAATAAACCATCTCTTCCCAAAAAATCTGTGGCCATCTATAGTGGAGGTATCAGTCCGCAGAGGGGAATAGAGATTATAATAAAAGCATTTAGCGCCCTAAAGGCTAACTGTACCAATTCCCTGATTTTGATGGGTAGTTTTTCCTCAAATGAATACAGAGCTCGTATAGAGAGTCTCATTAAGAAGGAGGGGCTTCCCGAGAAAATTGCTATTCAAGAGCCAGTTTCTTATTTAGATCTCGAAACAAAGCTGTCGAACGTGCTCATTGGACTTATTATTTATCAGCCAACTCCTAATAACATGAGCTGTTTACCAAATAAGTTATTTGAATATATGGGAGCCGGGTTGGCTATAGTAGCTTCAGATTTCCCTTTATATAGGGAAATCGTCGAATCAGCGCGTTGCGGTTTGCTGGTAGACCCTACGAGTTGGGAGGAAGTGGCCAAAGCTTTGGACTATCTTTTCAAAAATCCACAGCAAGCCATAGAAATGGGGAATAGCGGGAAAAAGGCAATTTTAGAAAAGTATAACTGGGAGAATGAGGCGAAGAAATTGCTAGAAGTTTATGCAAAAATTACATAGAAAAAAAACTTTCTTAATAATCGGCGCCAGGCCAAATTTTGTGAAAGTTGCTCCTGTGCTTACGGAAATGAAAAAATATAGAAATGTTTTCAAACCTATCTTAGTACATACGGGCCAACATTACGACTTCGAAATGTCTAAAGTATTTTTCGAGGATCTTACGATTCCGGAACCTGACATATACCTAGGGATAGGTTCGGGGAAACATGGTGAACAAACTGGTAGAATAATGATTGAGTTGGAAAAAATCTTTCTGAGAGAAAAGCCTGATTTAGTCCTGGTATTTGGAGATGTGAATTCTACATTAGGGGGGGCAATTATAGCAGCTAAACTTTTGATCCCTTTAGCACATGTCGAAGCAGGTCTGAGGAGTTTTGATAGAACCATGCCTGAAGAAATCAACCGAATTATTACCGATGCGCTATCAGACTATCTTTTTACTACTGAATTCAGTGCAAATGAAAATCTTAAAAGAGAGGGGATAGCTGAAGATAAAATATTTTTTGTAGGAAATGTTATGATAGATACGCTTATGCGATATTTGGAAAAGGCCAAGCAATCCAACGTATTAGAAAGATTCCATTTATCAAATCGTAAATATGCCCTCGTTACACTACATAGGCCCTCAAATGTAGATATCAAGGAAGTCGTCGCAGAAATTCTGGAGGGACTTCAATACATCAGTCAAGAATTGTCTGTGATATTTCCTGTCCATCCTCGTACTGAGCAAAAAATCAAAGAGTATGGTTTCCTTACAAAATTTGAAATTCGCTCTCATGCATCTGCTAAAACAAAAGGGATTGTCCTTATCCCGCCACAAAAATATCGGGACTTCCTCGCATTGGAGTATAATGCGTCTCTTATTCTTACCGATTCGGGCGGTATTCAAGAAGAGTCTACCGCCCTTGGCGTTCCTTGTTTAACATTAAGGCAGAATACCGAAAGACCTATTACGGTTACTGTTGGAACGAATATTGTAGTAGGAACCAAGAAAGAACGCATAATTGAGGAAACAATGAAGATTTTGAAAGGCACGATAAAAAAGGGACAGGTTCCACCATTATGGGATGGTATGACGTCACAGAGGATAGTAGAAACACTCTTATCGTTTAAAAGCGGCAGATATAGGAATAATTTGTTTCTGGCCAGAGCCTAATCATATAGAATCAGTTCCTAATAAAATGTTTGAATATATGGCTACTGGATTACCTGTAATTGCTTCTAATTTTCCTTTGTGGAAAGAAATCATTGAAGGAAATAACTGTGGTTTGACAGTAAATCCCTTTGAGCCAAAAGAAATTGCTAAAGCAGTAGAATATTTAATAGAACATCCAGAAGAAGCCAAAAAGATGGGAGAAAATGGAAGAAAAGCAGTTTTAGAAAAATACAATTGGGAAAACGAAAGCAAAAAATTATTGAAAATTTATAAAGAACTCAGCGAGAAAGAAATTTACCTTTTATTTCAATCATAATACCTTATCGAAATTAAGAAAAGCATATTGGCAAATGCTTTGATTCTATTATTGCTCAGGACTACCCAAAGGACAGATCAGAAGTTTTAGTTAAGGAAAAATTGACTTTTTGTTTCCAATAATATACAATAATTGTATACTATGAGAAATGAAGAATTAGAACCATTAAGCAAGAAGATTATTTTTTTAGTTGAAGGCCTGCCCTATTTTGAAGTAGAAAATTTAAAGCTACTTGAAGATGACCAAAATCATTTAAAGATTACTTTATCTCGGTTAGCAAAGAGTAATAAGATTATCAGATTAAAAAAAGGATTTTATACTTCTGGAAATTTTATTGAGAGAATGAAAGAAAAAAATATCTTATCTTCTTTCTTAGAATTTTTAGCCGCGAGAATTTACTTTCCATCTTATTTAAGTTTGGATTATGTTTTGTATGAAAATAATATTTTGACCGAGATACCTAAAAATTTTACTTTAGTTACGAAGAATAAAACTACAATTTTTTCAAATCAACTTGGCATTTTTATCTACCACAAGATAAAGGATGAACTTTTTTTAGGTTTTGAAACAAAAAAAGTGGATGATTTTTTAGTTTTTAAAGCAACTAAAACCAAAGCTCTTTTTGACTTTTTATATTTGAGAAAAAAATTAATTTTGAATAAAAAGATGGTAGAAGAATTAAGGTTGAATTTAATTAATTTTACTTCTAAAGAAAAAAGAGACCTTGGAAACTATATTGATTTAGAGGGTTCAAAAAAAATGAAGGAAATTTATTTATTTCTTTTTGAATAAAATGTTAGATTTTATAAAAAAAATATTAGAAGAACAAAGGGAAGCGAACAATATTTTAAAAAGAAATATGATAAAAGAATATTTGCAATTGCTGGTTTTATCTTTTCTTTATTCTAACAGAGAATACCAGAGTTTAACTTTTTATGGTGGCTCTTGTTTAAGACATTGCTTCGGGTTGCCACGATTGTCTGAAGATTTAGATTTTGTAGATATAAAAGGAGAGACTGACCTTAAAAAATTAGCTGAAAATTTAAAGGATTATTTTAGAAAAAGGCATGGAATAAAAATTGATTCAAAAATCCAAAAATTTAGAATTTACATTAAATTCCCAATTCTTCATAATTTAGATTTAGCCAAAAAAGGGGAGTCAAATGTACTTTTTCTAAAAATAGAAATTTTTAGAGATTTTGACTTTCGTAAGAACTATCAGATTAAAATTATTCCCCTGTTTAAATTTGGAGAATCAATACTTGTAAGAACTTTTGACTTATCTACTTTGATGGCGACTAAAATTAGAGCAATTTTATCCAGAAAGTGGGAAAAGACCAATAAGGAAGGGAAAGTTTTAGCTAAGGTCAAGGGAAGAGATTATTATGATTTAATGTGGTATTTAAAAAAAGGTGTGGAACCAAATTTAAAATGTATTGAGGAAGTCAAAGATAAAGGAGAACTCAAAAAGAAACTTTTTGAAATTGTTAAAAAAATTGATTCAAGAAGTATAAAGTTTGACTTAGAAGGATTGATTGAAGATAGAAATTTTATTGAAGATTTAGGAAATAATATAAAAGTGATTCTGAACGAGCAGTTGGAGGAATTTTGAATTATGCAATCAGTAATTTCTATTATAATCCCCTGTCGGAATGAAGAAAAGTTTATCCGCAAATGTTTAGATTCAATAATTGCGCAGGATTATCCAAAGGATGGGTTAGAAGTTTTGGCTGTTGATGGAATGAGTGAGGATGAAAAATAATAGTCAAAGGATGTTAAATATTTGGCTTATTCAAAGAGGTGAGCCATTACCTTGTGAAGAGAATACTCGGAAAATGAGAACAGGTATGTTAGCAGACAAACTTGTAGAAAGAGGTCATAGTATAGTATGGTGGACAAGTGCATTTGACCATAATAAAAAAAAATGGAAATTCAGGAAAGATACTGAAGTAAAAGTTAATAATAACTTTAAGATTATTATTTTGAAAGGTATCGGCTACAAAAAAAATATTTCTTTATCCAGATATATTGACCATAGAATAATTGCATGGAAATTTAAAAAATTAGCCTCTAAAAAACCCAAACCAGATATTATTGTTGTTTCGATGCCAACTTATGATTTGGCTTATGAAGCGACTATGTTTGCTAAAAAAAATAATATACCTGTATTGGTCGATATTAGAGATGAATGGCCTGATTTGTTTCTTAGATATGTTCCTGTAAGAATTAGAAAACTTGTTAAGGTGTTACTTTTTAAAGATTTCCAAATGGTCCGAAAAACTACGCAGATGGCAGATGGATTAATTTCTATGATGAATAGTTTATTAAAATGGGGTTTAAATTATGCCCAGAGAGAAAAAAGCAAAAAAGATAAAGTTTTTTACATAGGGGCTAAAAAAATTTTAAGAAGAAATATTGATTCCCAAAATCAAAAGATATTTAATTTGTTAACTAATATAAAAGATAAATTTATTGTTACTTTCATTGGAGCATTTGGTCTTTATTATAATCCGTTAATATTGTTAGATTGTGCGAAGGAACTGCTAAATAACAAAGATATTGTATTTGTTATAGGAGGATATGGAGAATTTTTTGACAAGATAAAACAGAGGGCTTCATTACTTCCCAATGTAATATTAACCGGTTGGTTAAATCAATATGAAATCAATATATTATTGGAACATTCTGACATAGGAATAATTCCAGTTACAAAATATATAGAGGCTTTTCCTAATAAAGGATTTACTTATCTTTCAGGGGGACTGCCTATTGTGAGTAGTTTGCAAGGAGAATTTAAAGAAATTATTGAAAAATATCAGATAGGATTTTACTATCCGCCCAATGATACAGGTACTTTGGTGACTTGTATTAAAAGACTCTATGAAGATAGAGAACTTTATAAAAAGATGGCTAAAAATGCACAAAGAATTTTTGATGAGATGTTTGATGCAGATAAAATATATAATGAATATGCCAAACATATAGAAGACATAGTTTATATGTACAATAATAAAAAAGGGGACTTAAATTTGACAAGGTAAAAATTATAAAATTATAAATATTTTTATGAAAAAATATTATTATGAAATATTTATTTTACTGTCAAGAATCTTACAATAGAAGTTTAACAAAATTAACTTTAGGTAGGCAATACAAGTGTGAGTTTTGGAAACCTACAATTATAAATATTATCCCTTCGGGTCTATCAGCCTTTCCTTTTACCATTTGGTGGATTATGCATTATTTACACATATTCAAAAACAATAACTATGAACTTTTTCTTGTCTATGATGGAAACACATTGGTACATCGCTCTGTTATATTTCCGGGTTATTTTAGATTCCCATTTATGTCAAAAAATGATTTACAAATTGGAGATATCTGGACACATCCCGCACATCGCGGACGAGGTATGGCTTCATTTGCAATTCAACATATATTTATATCAAGAAGTAAACCTGGCCGGAAATTTTGGTATGTTGTTGCAAATAATAATTTACCTTCCATAAAAGTAATCGAAAAAATAGGTTTCAGAAAAGTCGGGGAGGGAATAAGAAAAAAAAGGCTTGGACTCCGTTTTTTAGGGTACTTTGAAATGACTACGGTATATGATAAATAAAATTTAAGAATGATAAAACGTTTATTTGATATTGTGCTTTCATTTACAGGATTAATAATTTTATCTCCGGTGTTTATTATCATTGGGATATTTCTTAAATTAGATTCAAAAGGGCCTATTTTCTACAAAGGGGTGAGAGTTGGACTGAATGGAAAACATTTTAAAATATTTAAGTTCAGGACAATGGTAGCAAATGCCGAGCAAA
>Ga0315306_10000702_pt1 | contig 16093 bp, 24 predicted proteins | sample TDP1_MG_FD_203803 | JGI IMG/M metagenome (GOLD analysis project Ga0315306, IMG submission 203803) | Freshwater sediment microbial communities from Lake Towuti, South Sulawesi, Indonesia - TDP1 | ecosystem: Environmental > Aquatic > Freshwater > Lake > Sediment | place: Indonesia: South Sulawesi... | reverse complement strand
TCGATTTCGACGTCAGAATAAGGGGTGAAGTCTCCTCTAGCCAAAGACCCCGTAAGCAGAAGGGCTCTAATTTCGCTTCGCCGCTTTAATTCCTTGACCACTTCCTCAACGATCTCACGGTGTTTCTTCTCCGTATTCCCAGTGTGCCTTGAAGAGTGCCTAATCACAGTCGATTCCCAACAGATTCTTACTATTTCTAACCTATAACATTCTCAGTAGGGTCGCTCACACTGATGAAACCGCAAACAAAAGGAAGTGACATACGATTCTAGAGAGTGATTTTGACGGGTTCCCGCAGATAGTTCATTGTCTCTTCGTCCAGAGCCTTCAGGATTTCTTCGTCGCTCTCGCCTTTTCTAACCTTAACCGTCTTCTCAGTGGGCTCGATGTGGTTCACGTTCACTCTTCTCCTTTTTACACCGTTCACCTTCTTGGGACCAGTGACCAGAACAAAGTTCTTGTCGATGACCTCGACTATCACGCACTTCTTTCCAGCCTCTCTTCCGGCAATCTTAACGCAGACTCTGCCAACGTCGATTGCGGGCAAGTTGTTGTTCCTCCCTTCAGAGGGGTAGTAGATTCTTCAAGGGCATTTATAACCTCATCGACCCTTCGCCAACACGAGTCGGTCGACAACAAGACAGAGAGTCTCAAACACCGCGTCAGCGTTCAAGTCGTTAGCGTCAAGAATCATGTCGAAGGGCGAAAAATCCACGCCGAGATCGAAGCCGTACAAGTCCTTGTAAATCGCTCTTGTCTTCGCATCCTTCTCCCGAATCGCCCTCAAAGCCTCACGCAAGCCTATCCCGTCTCTTCCAGCGAGTCTCCGCGCTCTAACGCTGGATGAAGCCTCCAGCCAAATTTTGAATCCACCTTTGTAGAGCCATGGCATAGTCCAGCTGTCAAGAACAACATCTCCAAGCCGAGCCAGCCGCAACAGTTTCTCGTCAACATTCTTGTCGAAGGCTGGGTCTTTGACTCTCCGTTTCAAGAAGCGCCTTCCTTCAGCGCTCTCCCACCATCCAGTCTCCTTGGGTTTGTAGCCGGCGCCGATGGCTAACTCCTTCAAAGCCGAACCGCCCGACACATACCTCAGCCCGTACTTTTCTGCCAGTTGCTTGGCAACAGTGCTCTTTCCACAACCCGTCATGCCAGCCAGGCAGATGACGACTTTCTTTCTTGCGATGCGGTGTGAACGCTCGGGCTTGCTCGCGGTCACGCTGGGGCGCTCCTCACCACGCGCTTCAGCAATTCGCGCAGGCAGATGTGGCAGAGGTGACCACCGTGCATCCGCTCAAGCCTCTTCTGACTGGCTGAGAGCCCGCTCAGTTCGGATGGAGTTAAGCGAGGGATTCCCTGCAGTGTTCGTCCACAGCGTGTGCAGTGTGGTGCATTCACCGTTTCGTGCCTATAGTGAACGGTGGTTCGGCCTCCTGGGAGGCGCACAGACAAGCGCTTTCTGCTCCTTGTCCTCTGGTAGCGTCGTGGCAACTACTCTGTCGCCCCCGGCGTCAAACCGAGCGCTTTATTGAGGAGGGTAGTGGACATGAAAGAGCATAGAAGGTACCACAGGAAAAAGGGTAGTGTCATGGGCGGTGAATTTGGCATCCACGGCAGATAGGCAACCGCCCACACATTTCCGTAAAGGGGTCCCAAAAACGTGTACCAGAGGAGCATGAAGGGAATGAACCATAAAAAGGACGTTTTCGTGCTCTGCCACATCATTTTCGACTGAATCTGCATTATGTGGCGCTCCTGCTTCTTCACCCTAGCCAGAAGCTTCTTGTCACCCGTGCGAGCTGCCTTCAGAGAGTCAGACCTCCAAGCCGCAATCTCCTTGTTCCAAGCCGTCACCTGCTCCCTGTTGGTGAGCAGTCTGCTAGTCAAAGAAGTTGCGAAAGACAAAGCAATGCACAAGAGCAAGAGAAAAACGGTTGAATAGGGAATCTGAGTCAAATCCATCGCCATAACGCCATCCTCACCCCAACAGTTTCAGAATCTCCTCGGCAGCCTCTACTTGTTTCCCGCTGGGATTTTTAACTATTTTCACAGGCGCGCCCGTCAGAACAGAGCAGGCGGCGGCCATGTTCCTCGAGAAGGCGAGCTCTTCCATCACCTCGTCTCTTAAGGCTCTGTCGCGTCTTCTCGAGGGGTTTCTAAACCTGCGTGCGAGCACCTCATTCGGCTCAGCCTCAACCAAGACGAACAAGTCAGGGTTTAGGCGCTCGAGCACCTCGATGGGTAGGCCTGTCCAATACCCATCCGTGGTCCTTACAATCATGTGCGTGTCTATGACGAAGCTGTCTCCGGTCTTGTCCGCCATAATCTTTGAGATTCTCTCCGCTGCTTCTAGCTGTAGGTTCCGTTGGAAGGATAGTTTTGACTTCCGCACGTCGTCTCTGTGTGTAGGCTTTCCTCGTTCCTTTGCCAACTCAACCATAATGGTTCCGTAGTTGAGCACGGTGACACGCTTTCCAGAGCGTTCAGCCAGCCTGCGGAGCTCATTGCAGATTGTTGTCTTACCCGTGCCTGGAATCCCTGTGACCACTATGACCCTGCTCATCTTCATCCTCCGAAGAAGCGTCTTAGGGCGGGGTACATCTCCGCCACTCGCTCTTGCATCAAAAGCTGGTAATACTGATAGAGGATTCCAACCGTAAGCAAGACGCCCATTCCGGTGCCGAAAGCTCCGAAGAAGTCAGCCACAGCCGCAATCAATCCCACGAGGACGCCGCCCAGTATCGTGACCGTTGGAATGTAACGCTTCAGAACCATCTCTATGGGTTTCTCAGACCTGCGGAAGCCCGGAATCTCCATGCCTGCGTCCACTAGCTGCTTGGCAACTGTTGAGGGACCAAGCCCACCCACCTCTAGCCAAGTTATAGAGAAGACAACGCAGAAGGAGACCATGATACCCGTGTAGACGACTGCTCGAGCGGGGTCGACCAGTACCTCTGAGAGGCTTCTAGGCCCTAATACATAGTAAACAATGCCACCGATGGGGGTTGGTTGCTGCTGCCCAGACGGGACTTCGAATCTTCCGATGAGGTTGAGCCAAAAGTTGTCGCCGGCCATGTTGAAGTTCCTCCACAGAAGCTGTGATATGAAGTACACGTTGGCGAAGAGAGCTGAGGCGAAGATAACGGGCAGGTTTGAAACATAGAGCAGTTTGATGGGATAGCGTCCTCTGTACCCCTTGTAGCCCGCGTAAGAAATGGGCAATTCAACCCTCACACCTTCAGCGTAGATAACAACTAGGAAGACCCCTATGGTGGTGAAGAATCCCAGAAGCGATGGGAGCCCTCCGGGCCTCAGATAGGAGTATTGCCATAGATCAGTTTGGCCTTGTAACGCTGTTTGAATGAAGGCTACTATGGCTCCGAAGCCTTTTGGCGCCTCTGTTCCTCCGGTCAATGCGGGGGCTGGGGATAGGGTTTCCCAGAGTATGGTCTGAGCCACGCCTGCCATGATGAACAGGCTGATTCCGCTTCCTATTCCCCATCCCTTCTGTATCATCTCGTCTAGGAGCATCAGTGCCAGTCCAGCCACCATCAACTCACCGAATATTATCACTGAGGTCATCGCGGGTAACTGTCCGTAGACGCCTCCTAGGATGTAGGCGGAGGCTTGAACGGCGATTAGTATGAGGGAGAAAACCTTGCTGGCTGTGGTGAACAGTTCTCTGTCTTCTGGGTCTGACATGTCACAGCCAATCATTCCTGAACCAGCCATCAACTGCAAGATGAGACCAGCAGTTACTATGGGGCCTATCCCGAGCTCCATCAGTGAGCCCCTGTGTGAGGCGAATATCACTCTGAGGTAGCGGAAGGGGTCTTCGCCTCGGGCTATGCCGTAGAGTGGCACTTCGGTCATGATTAGGTATAGGGCTAGAGCCAAGCCTGTCCAGAAGAGTTTCTCGTTGAAGCTCACTCTTCGCTCGGGTGCTTTCACCTCTAGAATGACCCTTGAGAGAGGCTTGAAGAGTGATAGGAACCTTCCAGCCATGCGGTTGCTTTCTCCTTCATTATTGAGGGCAAATCGTGTTTGTGTTAATTAATCTTTAGTCTCAGCGGTCTCTTCTCGCTCCTTCAGAATCTGTCCGCCTGCCTCCTCTATCTTCTTAGCTGCGCCTTCCGAGCAGGACTCAACCCTGACCAAGACGGGTTTGTCGATGGTGCCCGTTGCCAAGAGTTTCTGATAGCCTAGTTTCTCGAGGTCTAGGAAGGCTTTCCCCTCCCTCTTCTCCAGCTGTTTCTCCGCGTCCAGTTTCTCTAGGAGTTGGCTGAGTTTTCCAATGTTGATTGCGTTGACTTTTTGCTTTAGGCTTCGGGGGGAGGTGAATCCTCGTCTTCCGAAGTAGTCTGGCTCGTACTTTATTGTGTACGTCCACAGGTGTTTGTGACGTCCAACCCTTCTGTCACCTTTCATCCTCCTCCAGCGCTTGTGTGTATGTGAACCAACCTGACCAAAACCGTGGGTTCGGGAGCCCCGCATCTTTCGGGTTTTCCGTAGTTTGTGCGGAGACATGGCGAGTTACCTTTTGCCATTAAGATGACGCATGGGTTCCTTTTATTCTTAACCGTGGAAGATGTGTTTGTGTATGTGTGTGCGCGGGGCTAGCCTAGCCCCTCTATTAGGCTTCAAATATGCGTTGACAGAGAGAGACAGACAGAGACAGGTAGAGATGGGTCCTTTGATTCGATAGTGTCTTCTTTTTTATTTCAAACAGAAATACGAGATTCATTTGGTTGTGTCTTCAAGGGTTTTTTCCATGAAAATCCACTGCGCCCTTAGTTGTGGTGGGATTTCCGTTTCGGGATATTCGTTGCGTTCAATAAAGCCAAAAGAACGGTAGAGGTGTTGTGCAGTAGTCATGAATCGTGCAGAATCGAGATAGATTGAATGGTATCCGAATTCCTTCGCTTTTTGCAGTAGTTTTTGCAGTAAGGCTTTGCCATAACCTTTTCCTTGATATGCGGGTCGAATATACATCCGTTTTATTTCACCTGTTTTTTCCCTTATTTGATGCAGTGCACCCATACCGATTATGGCACCTTCAAGTTCGACCAAATAGTAGATTCCTCGTGATGAGATGTCGGAAAGCAATTTGTCAATGGTGCTTGTTATGTATTCGCGGGGAGAAGTCTTTACAACGGCGAAAATGTCGATTTTGAAGTGTTCCCTACCCTCCTTTGCGACCCACTCCATGTATTCCACGTTCAAGTCAATTACTTGAGCCCGATGGATACGCAAATCAACTGGGACAAACTGCAGGTTTTCAGTCATGACATCAAACTCGATAGGCATGTGGATTGCTGAATTGTCAAAGCAGTTTTTCGTATAACTCCCCTGTAACCTTAGGGACTGACATTTTTCGTATAACTCCTCCCCAACCTTCTACAACCTTGCCATCAACTATGCGAAAGATGGTAATGGATGTTAATTCCATCTTCTTACCAGTAGGGTCTGTTGCCGTAGTTTCAAAACGAACCCACACCTTATCTCCTTCAGTGATTATATCCTCAATAGTCCTATGGGAATCGGGGAACTCCTTGAAAACCATTGTATAGAATTGTCTGACATTTTCCCGACCTCGTACTTGATTGGTATGGTCCACATAATCCAGTGCCATTAACTCGTCCAGCACGGCAAGGTCTCTCTTATTGAAGGCTTCAACCATCTTGCGAACAATAGCCTTATTCTCTTCTAATGACATAGAACATCGTCACCATTTATTTCTCCAGAATGCTCTTCAAGTTCTTTAAATCTCTCTCGATTTCTTTTTCCGTTACTCTGCGAATGAACAATAGTTCGAGAATTTTGCCAAAAATCCCCCAAGGCATTTCATAGTCCGTCACAACTGTGAATTTAGTTCCCTTCTCTACGGCTTCCAAGATATATGTTCCAAGCGCGCGAATTTTACCATACAAACGAACCGTAAGCTTCTCGTTTTCGAGACTCTCCGTAATCTCAAAATTATATTCCCCCTTCTTTTTGGGTATCCCTTGAGCAGTTGCACCCACTCTATACTTGTCTTCGGGTTTGCGCACCTTGGAAGTGTACTCCACGCTCTTCAGCTCACCTTTGTATGCTTCCTGCCATTCCAGAACCCTGTCGAAAGCAAGCATCTCCCAAACTTTCTCAGGCGGAGCCCTAATTTCAATCGACATTTCCACTCTAGTCAAATTACCACTTCCCTCTAAACTATCAATCCCAGATATCTCTTTTGACATTTATTAGTTGTCACCTAAGTGTGTGCCTTAAATTCTTGATGCAACTTGAAATGAAAGAGCAATTAATCAAAGTTTCCACACAAGTCTTAAGAAACGGAAGCCGAAGACATGGTCGATGAGGTGAATGGCTTGTCATACACTGGTCAAGCACCACCCCTGACCGCCGAAGAAATTGAGTCTTTGCTGAAAGAGAACAACACAGCAAGGATTTGCACACACAATAAGGACGGAACCATACATGCCATTCCTGTCAGTTATCGATACATGAACGGTCAAATCGTATTGTTATCTTATGCCACGAGCCGAAAAACCAGAAACATCAAACGAAACAATGATGTTACAGTGTTGATTGACACCGGCAGCGCCCAGGGCATTCTTATCTATGGCAAGGCAGAACTGGAATATGACAACGTTTACCAAATGGCTCTCTCAGTGTGGGAAAAGGTTTTTCCCGCCCCAAGAAATAAATTTGAACGTTTTGTTCAAGCCGCTCTTGACGCAGTAAAAATGGTGGTAGTAAAGGTCACGCCGAAACGCATGATAACCTTCGACTACACCAAAGACGATGTTTACAATAATCTAGTCAAAACCTACCTTCAAGAATAAGGAAAGACCTCTTATTCACAAAACTTCTCTTACAAACCTCACTATCCAGAATTTCAAGCTATTTTTTGCTGGCACTCAGAAACTCCAATCCTCATTTTTTGGTGTATGTGCCTTAAATTTTTAATGCAACTTGAAAACAATAATGGTGAATCAAAATAGAGAATGGAGGTGAGAAAACGCTGTACATCATGTGCTTCAACCTGAAGAACGGTGTAAGCGAGGAGGAGTTTGTAACCAAGGTAAAAGAGTGGAGCGGTTATCTTGAAGGCAAGGTAGAAGGAATTGGGTCTCGGAAACTCTATCGGCATCACTTCTTCGGCGCGAATCCGAGAACGTATCAAATGCACATGGAGATGCGAGACTTCGGCACACTGGATAGGTTCTTAGCCTTCATTAAGAAGGATGCTAAGGCAGCAAGGCTCTTACAGGAAAACTGGCGGAAACTCATAGACATGGATACACACTATGACGAATTCGTTCATGAAATACCCTTGTAGACATCAACTCTCCCCTAAATGAAGTTGAAGAGGCAAGATGACGCTAGGCTACGTCTCATCAGCCACACTAATAGGCACACACGATAAGAGTGATTTAGAAGGCATAAAAACGCACTCTGTAAGGTAATCTTAAAAATCGTGTTGCGTTAAGAGAACTGAGAGAGGAGTTGAACCTACGCCTAAACTGCTCATTCTTTATGACAGTCAGACGGGCAACACTGAGAAGATGGCTGAGGCTGTGGCTGAGGGCGCCAAATCGGTGACTGGCGTTGAGGTCAGTGTAAAAATTTATGCTCGACCAGAAGAACTGTCAGAGGCTTCAGCCATAATCTTCGGCTCGCCCACCTACTACCACAGCATGACATTGACAATAAAGCAAATATTGGAAGAGGCTGCTAAGGCAGACGTCCAGCTATCGGGCAAGGTAGGCGCGGCCTTCGGCTCCTACGGATGGAGCGGTGAGGCTCCAAAGCAAATCTTGGAAATCCTGAAGAACAAGTTTGGAATGCAAACACTAGAGCCCGCATTGACTGTGCCCTACACTCCCAAAGACGCTCACCTCCAAGAGTGTCGGAAACTGGGCAAGACCGTAGCCGAGAAAATAGCGTCTGCGTGAGTCAACTGAACATGCAAAAGACCTCTGAGACCAACGTGCTTGAGGCAGTCTGCAGAGAGATTCAAACCGAAAAAGCAGTCTCTGAAGCGCATCTGAAGCGGCTTTCTGAGGTTTTTGGTCAGCGGTCGGCTAGGGCTTGGGAAGCCGTGACGGAGGGTAGAGTAAAGAGGTACGTTTTCAAGCCGAGCAACAGGGTTGTCTGGATAGTTGTTGGGAAGAGACGCGACTACCTCATCATGCCCGCGGCAGACTACTGCTCCTGCGACGACTTCTACTTCCAGTTCGACCAAGGGCACCTCTGCTACCACATCATCGCGCAGAAACTCGCCGAAGCCGCTGGACGATTCGACCTCTTCGAGGACGACGACCAGTTCTTCGACGTCCTGATAAAGGAGTGGAAGGCAACAGAGGTGAGGGTTCCCAAGCGAAGACGGAGAAAGGCTTTGGGGGAAGAGAAAGACACACCTTAAATAGCCTTCCGACTCAATAAAAGGGAAAAAGAAGGCTAGGGTCATGGACCCGGGAACATACTTCGAGACAGTTGTGATCACCATCCTCACGGTAGTGGCCTTCATCACCCTGGTTTTAGCCTTCATGTACATGATTTTCGCCAGGGAAGAGACTCCAGCAAAAAAGACCTAGCCTTTCCCCACCCTTTTTCGAAGTGTCAAGAAGAAGATTAGGCAGACAATCGTCAGCGCAGTAGCTAATAAGATGGCTAGTAAAGCGTGGGGTCCAACGCCCAACATTATGGGAATCGGACCAATGAAGATGACTGCACCGCCGCTGACTGTTGACGCGCCGTAAAGCCAAGCAGCAGCCATCATGAGGATTATTCCAGCGAATATTAACACGAACCCTAAGAAGAACAGTTTCACGGGCAACGACCACGATGGAGCTTCAACCCTCAAACGCCTGTGGCACTCGATGCACACTCCAGCAACGGGTTCAAAGCAGCCTACGCACACTCCTCTTCCGCACGCTCGGCAGACGTGCAACGCCTCAGAGAGTTTTCCGCAGACAGCGCACTTCTTGACCTCCACTCGCCTTCCCTCTTCACCCGAGAACATAATGGGAAAACGCCATAAAGACGAGGAGAAGCGCGATGAGGGCAATTGACAGCAGGAGAAGGATTTTCGCAGACTCTTTATCGGTGCCAAAAACTATGGGAAAAGGTCCAATTACCACCACGCCTCCGCCCCTCACCTTTCCGCCGACTTTTTTACCCCTAAGACTTGAGAAAAGGAGTAGGACAACAGCGATGAGAGACAGAACGAAGCCCGCGAAGACAAGAGCGGCTCCCACGTTCCACAGCAACTCTCCGCTCATATAGACTCCGCTCTCCACGTGAAATCACTAGAAGTAGACTTAAATAAACTTTGACAGCGAATTATCCTAGGCACCGAGAAAATGGACTTGGAACAAATTGTTCAGCAGATTCTTCTGGTTCGCCGCGACCTCTCAAGAGAAGAAATCCTGAAGAAGATTTACGAGAAGAAGCGGTCAGCCGAGGACTACTACCTGGACGAGGTGGCGGCTCGCGTCGTAGCCTCGGAGCTGGGAGTCGAAATCCCCCGCGAAACCGAAGCGTTCACGCCCCGACTCTCCATAAGCGACCTCATCTCGGGCCTAAACGACGTGACGGTCACGGGAAGAGTAATCACAATCTTTCCAGCTCAGACCTTCAGACGCCCAGACCTAACCGAGGGCAGGGTAGCCCGCCTCCTCATAGGCGACAAGACGGGAACGCTGAGACTGGTTCTCTGGAACGAAAAAACAACCCACATAGAAAGCGGGAAAACATCGTCGGGTCAGGTGCTTCGAATTTTGCACGGTTACGTGCGTGAGGGACTAGACGGAAAACTAGAGCTGCACGTAGGAGAACGCGGAGACGTTCAAGTCTCACCACCAGACATGGATGAGAACGAATATCCACCCATAACGTCGTTCGTAGACAAAATCGGCAGCCTAACATCAAAGCGCAGAAAAGCCAACGTCTCGGGCTTGGTGGAGGAAGTTTACCCAGCATCAGAGTTCAAGAGAAGGGATGACACCAGCGGCAAGGTGAGGCGGCTGAGATTAAAGGACGAGACAGGACAGGCAACGGTGGTGCTCTGGAACGAAAAAGTGGACGAGCTGGGCGAAGTTAGGAAGGGAGACTACCTACGCATTATGAACGCTCGGCTCAAGGAAAGCGTTGAGGGTCGACTTGAACTGCACGTGGAGAGCGCCACCCAAATCGAAAAATCGGTTGGTCAAGCGCTGCCACCACCTGTTCTTCCAAGCGAAGCAACGCGCAAGATAGCAGACTTGAAGGAGGAGGGCGGGCCCTTCACCATAGAAGGAGTAGTTGCGTCGGTTCCTACATCACGTGAGGTCGTAACGTCGAGAAACGAAAGAGTGAGGGTCACGTCATTCGACCTAACCGACCAAACTGGAAGGATAAGAGTATCCTTGTGGAGAGAGCTGGCTGAAGTCGGAAAAGACCTCGCAGTGGGAACGCAAATACGGATTAAGGACGCCTACGCCAAAAAGGGCTTCTCAAATCTCCTCGAGCTCGTTTCAAGAGCGTCAACAACCGTTGAAATCTTGCCAAAGCAAGAGGCTCAGACCGAAAATCGAGATTAGCTGCTATTTTTCTCTTATCTCTCGCAGCTACAACCCTCAGAACTCATAGGGCTCATCGCCTAACTAAAGCAGCCGCCCAGCGTCCACTGTTCACGCTTTCGCAAAGACTTATTTCGCTTACAAAACAACAACAAAAGAGAAAGGAGACCTTGATTGCAACCCCCGGACTGGATCTACTTCTGGCTACCACTAGGCTACGCCGGTGTCTTCCTCTTCAGCCTCATTGGCACGGCTTCAATCATCTTTCCCGTACCCTACACGTTGCTGATATTTTGGTTCGGTTTCTTCGGTTTCTTCGACCCGCTTCTTCTCTCGCTTGCTGGGGGCATCGGCTCCGCCCTCGGCGAATTCTCTGGATATCTTCTCGGGTATTATGGACGAAGACTGCTGAGTGCTGAGCGTCAGAGGAAAATGAATTATCTGGCGCAGCTTGTTGGCCACTACGGGCCAGCAGCCATATTCGTCTTTGCTCTGACTCCGCTTCCAGACGATCTTCTGTTCATACCCTTAGGAATCATGAGATACAACCTCATCAAGGCTCTGGTTCCCGCCCTTCTCGGCAAAATGCTCATGTGTTATCTCCTCGCCTTCTTTGGGCGAACAGGTGGAGATTTCATATTAGGCGTGTTTGGTGAGGGTGCCATGGAGATTGGAATGGTCATCACCGCCGTACTGCTGGTCATAGTCATAATAATTTTGTACAGAATCGATTGGGAGAAAGTCTTTGAAAGATACGCGGGCAAGCGAGGTGAGAGCAAGCGTTGAGGGTCGTAGCCGACCTTCACATCCACAGCCGATACAGCCGAGCCACAAGCGAAAGAATGAACATAGACGAGATCACCCGCTTCGCCAGAATCAAGGGGCTAAACCTCGTTGGCACGGGAGACTTCACCCATCCCAGGTGGCTTGAAGAACTCAAACGAGACTTGGTTGGGGCTTCAGATGCAAATCTCTACAAGCCCGCCAAAGACCCAGCATCGCCAGTTCACTACGTAATAACAAGCGAAGTCTCCACCATCTTCAGCTTCGGCGGCAGCGTTAAAAAGGTTCATCACGTCGTCTTGACACCCAGCATCCAGATGGCAGCGCAAATCAACGACCGCCTCTCCCGATACGGCAACCTCGCCGCCGACGGAAGACCAACCCTAGACATGACGGCGCCCCAACTCGTAGAAGAAATAATGCAGGTTTCCAAAGAGAACGTGGTCATTCCCTCCCACGCTTGGACGCCTTGGTTCAGCATCTTCGGAGCCTTCAGCGGCTTCGACCGAATTGAAGACTGCTACCAAGACATGACAAGGCATATTCCAGCCTTGGAGACAGGGTTATCGTCAGACCCGCCGATGAACTGGCGATTAAGCGGACTCGACAAATATGCGCTCGTGTCCAACAGCGACAGCCACAGCAGCTGGCCCTGGCGGATGGGGAGAGAAGCCAACGTTTTCGAACTCGAAAAACTAACCTACGGAGAGGTTGTGGACGCGGTCTGCAAAAAAGACTCCAGTCGCTTCAAGTTCACCATCGAAACCGACCCAGCCTACGGCAAATACCACTGGACGGGTCACAGAAACTGCAAGTTTTCCGTTTCGGCTCAGGAAGCCACAAAGCTAGGAGACCGTTGCCCAGTCTGTCGCAGGAGGCTGACTAAGGGCGTGGAGCAGCGAGTCGAAGAGCTGGCGGACAGACCTGTGGGTTTCCGACCAGACAACGCAGTAGGCTACATGCACCTGCTGCCTCTCTCCGAAATCATAGCCACGGTGTTAGGTGTCACATACCCGAGCGTGCCAAAAGTTTGGGAAATCTACAACCCCCTAATCGCGAGGTTCGGCGACGAATACACCGTGCTGATTGACGCACCCATAGAAGAAATGTCAAAGATTGTCGAGCCGAGAATCGCCGAAGCCATAGTTCGAGTGAGGGAAGAAAAGGTGAAGGTTCGGCCAGGCTACGACGGCGTATACGGGCAACTCATTCTCTTCGAGGAGCAGGAAGAAAAATTGCCCGAGAAGGAGAAGAAAACCCAGCGAAGCCTCTCAGACTTCATGTAGGAAATCAGCTCCACTTAAGCCGCAACAACTTTTAAAGGCTAATCTAGACCAAATAAACTGTCTCTCAAAGAGCGAGGCAACAAAAATGGATTATGGCAAACTCGTTGAGGCAGTTGCGGTCGAGAAATGGGGAGTACTCTCAGACAAGCTTGTTGACCTCATTCTCACCTCAAAGAACGATGACAAGATGTCGAGTCAACTGGCAAACAGCATATTGAATCATTGGCAGAAAGACTCCTTAGCAACCCAAGCGGGACTGACCGCCCTCCTCGAAGCAGCGGTTCAGCTTGAGCCAGAAAAAACTGTTGCTGCCTTAACCGAACTACAACTCACTAACATCGCTGAACAACTTAAAGGAGCTTTAGTAAAAGCGTGAAAAGGGGTGTCAATAAGAAATGGTTAAGTTTGGAATAGAGTTTGTCCCCCGCGAACCCCAATGGAGAATAACCTACTACGTCATTCAGGCGGAAAGAGGCGGCTTCACAAACCTCTGGGTGACCGACCACTTCAACAACCGCAACGTTTACGTCACTCTGACAACCGCAGCCATCTACACAAACAAAATCACGTTCGGTCCAGGCGTAACCAATCCCTATCTGGTTAATCCCGTCTTCACAGCGCAAGCAGTTGCAACCCTAAATGAGCTAGCACCCGGAAGAGTCGTCTTGGGCATAGGCGCGGGCGACAAAACCACACTCGACTGTGTCGGGGTCGAGTGGAAGAAACCTCTAACAGCCGTCCAAGAGTCTGTTGAAATCTTTAGAAAAATGACAAGCGGCGAAAGTGTAGTTTACGACGGGGAAGTTTTCAAAATAGCTGGTGCCAAATTCCTCTTCAAACCAAAGGGCAAAATCCCAGTTTACGTTGGAGCCCAAGGTCCAAAGATGCTCGCGTTGGCTGGAAAAATTGGAGATGGAGTCCTAATCAACGCCTGCCATCCGAAAGACGTTGAATACGCCGTGAACTGTGTCAAAGAGGGAGTCAGTGAGGCTGGCAAGAATTTTGGTGACGTGGACGTCGCTGCTTACACGTCGTTCTCTGTAGACGAAGACTTAAAAAAGGCGACGAAAGCAGCGGTTCCAGTCGTGTCCTTCATTGTGGCTGGTAGCCCAAGTCAAGTGCTAGAAAGACACGCAATAGACGTAAAGAAAGCTGAAGAAATTCGTGAAGCGTTGAAAGCCAACGAGTGGGGCCGAGCCTTTGGAGCAGTAACACGCGAAATGATTGAGGCTTTCTCGGTCTGTGGCACACCTGACACATGCGTTGAACGCATTGCCCAACTCGTCAAATCTGGCGTCTCACAATTTGTTACGGGCTCGCCAATTGGCGCTAACGTGAGGGAGGCGATAAGCCTAATCTGCAATAAGATAATCCCAAATTTCAAAGCATAAGATGTTCAGTGTCTCAAGAGGGCGAGATGCCTATTTTCGCTGCTTCATCAAGGACTCTACAGTGGCGCCTCCAAGCAATAAGGTGAGGATTAACGACCATATTGCTGCGGCTCTCAAAACCACGTTTTGAATGCTGAGGAAGACGCTAAAGATGAACCAAAAGCCCGCGATAGAAGCTGGAATACTCACAACCATCCAGTACTCCTTCCACGTACAGACTTCAAACAGCTCTCTGAGCCACCGGAAAAAAGCAACCGCCTCCCTACTATATATCATAAGCATGGGGCAAAACGTTTTAAGCTTTTCTCAAATTTAAAAATAGAAGTCTCTTTTAGAATTCAATACTATTAAAACTCTAAATAATCCACAAGAGCGTATTCATGGAAAAGCTTCTGGACCTACTTGGCTCTAGAGCGCGGCACGTTAAACTGCCAAGAGTCAATCACAACTACCTTCTTCAATCATCCCAGGATTGTGAAAGGAACACTTCGTTATTGCGATTGCCAATAGTAAGGTATATAAACCTATTTAGAATGTTAAAAAAATTGCAGACGGGAGGAGAAGTGGGAGATGACGGCTTGGAAGAGAATCACGGTGATGCCAAATCTCTACAGCCGCTTGGAAGGAGAACTTAGATGCACAAAATGTGGTCAGATTCTGGATGTCGGAGACCAGGCGTGGGCGCATCTCTGTCCACGAAAACAGTACTCTTACACTGAATACTATTGCTTAATGTGTTTCGCAAAGCTGTGGATATAGCAACTATTGAAAGCACTTTTATAGCAAAGGCTGCGCAGTAAGTGATAACCTCAGTCAGTGCAACTGAGTCTCTAGAAAGAAAGAGAATATAAGATACGTGGTAATTTACCTAAATATTAGAGATTGAAAACGGGGAATGCGATGGAGCCATTGTTAAGCGTTAGGAACTTAAGAGTGTACTTGAACACCAAAGAAAGTCAAGTAAAAATAATTCGTGGTGTAGACCTCGACATAAACAGGGGAGAAACCATTGGGTTAGTCGGAGAGACAGGGGCAGGGAAAACCGTAACTGCCCTTTCGATTTTAGGTATACTTCAACCCTTTTGGGAAGGCAAACCTCTGTGGAAGATTGAAGGCGAAGTCACGTTCAAGGGTAAAAACTTGCTGAATCTGTCAGAAGATGATAAGAGAAAGATCAGAGGAAAGGAAATCGCCTTGATAACCCAAAACCCGATACCTTCTCTCAATCCGATAGACGTAATTGGATACCAAACTGGCGAGGGTGTTGAAGCACGTAAAGTTGAAGATATCGAGAGCGAAATCGATCGGATTGAAAGACAAAAGATAATGGAGTTGGTGGTAGAGTATCTGGGAAAGGTTGAGATTTCCGACGCTAGGAAACGGTTTCACCATTTTAGGAACCAGTTCAGCGGAGGAGAAGGACAGCGCATCCTAACCGCCATGGCTTTGGTGCGAAATCCCTCATTGCTCGTCGCGGACGAACCAACAAGCGCACTAGATGTGACTGTGCAACGTCAGATTTTAGAGCTGCTAAAAGCGATGAAAGAAAGATTTAATCTTTCCATGCTACTGATCACACACAATCTCGGGGTTATAGCTGAGATGTGTGACTACGTCTATGTAATGTATGCCGGAGGAATCGTTGAACATGGAGAGGTTAATGCAATATTCAAAGAACCCCTCCACCCCTTCACGAGGGGATTGTTAGCAACAATCCCAAGACTTGACCTAAGTGGAGGTTCTTTTAAATTTGAAAGTATCCCAGGAGAACCCCCAAATCCAATGCATCCGATCCCTGGATGCACTTTTCACCCTAGATGCAGATATGCGAAGCCTATGTGCAGTGAAAAAGAACCACAATTAAAAGAAATCAAACCTAAACACTCGGTGGCTTGTTTACAAATTGATGAGATAACTAGCCGCCCGAACTAAAACCCAAAAAATGGATTTTTCGATGAAACTTGAATAAGACTAGTTGACCAACCACTTAAGAGTTCAAATCCTTATTGAGGCGTGGGCTGTTGAGGTGCAGTCTTCCTAACCATGCCACTATACTAATGCCGGCGCGGTTTGA
>Ga0315306_10000700_pt1 | contig 16103 bp, 15 predicted proteins | sample TDP1_MG_FD_203803 | JGI IMG/M metagenome (GOLD analysis project Ga0315306, IMG submission 203803) | Freshwater sediment microbial communities from Lake Towuti, South Sulawesi, Indonesia - TDP1 | ecosystem: Environmental > Aquatic > Freshwater > Lake > Sediment | place: Indonesia: South Sulawesi... | reverse complement strand
AGAAGTCTTCATGGAGGCCACAAGCCTTGAGTAGCGGTTTAGGAAACCTCATGATAAAGGAAATTAAGGAAATGCTTAGGGACCCCAAGATCCTTGTGGGGATAGTACTCATGCCCCTACTGATGTTCCCAATAATGGGGTCCGCCATCGGAATATCCCAGACCGCCGTTGAGGAATCCATTAAAGAATCTTTGAAGTCAGCCTCAATAGCTGTGTTAGACCTTGACGGTGGGCTGGCAGCCAAAAGCCTCATAGGTTTTCTGGCAGAGTCTAACATAACACTCTTAGAAATCAACGCTTCAAATGAAGAGGAAGCCCTCAAAAGGCTTCAGGAAACCAATGCCACGGTGTTGCTGGTCATACCTCCGAATTTCAGTTACAACATGACTAACGGCTTAAAGGGGAATCTAAAGATTTACACCGTCTTTAAGAGCATGAGTGTAACCGAGGCAGGTAAGGCGTCGGCAGCGGGAGCCCCAGTGACCTTATATGAAAGTGCCATGGTCTTTCATATGGTTCAGCAAGCCTTCCCTGGAAGAGACCCTAAAACAGTTCTGGACCCTGTAGGTTTATCCTATTACATAGTGTTTAAAGGTAAATTCATCAAAGCGCCTCCCGAAGCCCTTTTAAGTGGAATCATAATGTCCCAGTCTCTAGGCTTTCCAATGGTCATAATGCTGATGCTCATCACCGCCATGCAGATTGCGGCAACATCCATCGCTATAGAGAAGGAGGAGAAGACCCTCGAGACCCTTCTAACGCTCCCTATTGGGCGGCTCAGCGTATTGACAGGAAAACTTGCAGGATCGATTGTAGTCGCTGGCGCCGGAGCCATCGCAGCCTTAGTAGGGGTTAACTATTACACGAGCTCCATATTTAGTGGTGTAGCCTCCGCCGGGACTCCCCCCATAGATTTGGAAGCTCTGGGACTTGTCCCATCACCATTGGCTTACCTGCTTTTAGGCGTTACATTGTTTGTGACCATAGTTTCAGCTTTGGCCTTGGCCATCTGTATAGCGGTCTTCTCTGAGAATGTGAGGAGCGCCCAGACTTTAGTCTCGTACCTTATCCTGCCCATAGTGATTCCGTCAATCTTCTTAATGCTCGCAGACATTAACATCCTCCCAATAGCCGTGCAGATGGTGCTGTATGCGATACCCTACACCCACTCTATAATAGCAGCGCAGGCAGCCTTCACGGGAGACTACCTAACGATGCTCAAAAGCATAGCCTACATATCCCTATTCACGGTAGCCGTGCTTTACGTCGCAGCAAAAATCTTCACCACAGAGAGGGTGGTGACGGCTAGGATATCCCTGAAAAGGCTGAAACTGAAGAAATGGTGACGGCTTAGCACACGCTAAGGAATGGTGGCCCTCTTTCCTTCACGTTTTTTTGTGGCATATCGCCGCGTTACAACCCAATAGATTACGAGTAGAGAGCCAATCGCCATAGTCATCAAAAACAGAATGATGTTAAACATAAAGAGTTTCTCTCCGAGTGCCGGAGGCACCTCATGATACATGTCATAGTAGTTTATGAGTTCGCTTAACGTTCCCTCAAAGTAGGTCCCCAAAAAGACATAAAGGAGGGCCCTTGGGGGTGTACCAATCCCTGTGGGTATGATGAAACTCCTGAATTTCATCTTAGTTAGGCCCGCACCGTAGGATATGGGGTCAAACGGTATAACTGGTGCGAACCTTCCCAAGAGAACTGCCCACTTCCCCCAACGGTTGAACCAATTATCTGCGAACTCAATTCCGCCCTCACCGATGAACCGGAAGGCGATGGGTCTTCCCCCCTTATGAGAAATATAAAAGCATATGGAGGATGCAACCAAGGAGCCTATCGTTCCAACAAGCCAAGCGGGTAGTAGGCCAAATGCCGCGCCACCACATATAAGGATAAATTCAGAAGGAATGGGTATGGCCAAAGCTTGCACAATCATGACAAAAAATAGGAGGGGAAGACCTCCTGCTTGGAAAGAGCTGACGATCCAGAGGAGGATCTGATACATATATCTTGGAAAGATAAGAAGCACCAACGACGCGCCGATAACCAATATAAATATTAAAATGGGGAAGATTCTGGAAGATGCGCGCATCCTAAGCCCTCGTTTTCTCAGGCCAATGTAGGAGAGCAACGCGATGGTAATTAATAAGTTTTTACACAAAATGGACTTTAAGCCTCATCAAACCTGTAACTTCCGGTCTCCTAAACCTGTGTCGCTGCGCTTCTCATCCTAGCCTTACCTTTCCCTTCTTCTGGAGGCTTTCTAGGGCTTCTTTAACCCAGGTTTCGCCTATTTTTAGTTCGTTGGCGTAGTCTTTTAACGATAACTCTCCTTTATGCTCTTTTAGGTGATTAAAGAGACATATCTCAAGCATATCCTTAAGCCGTCCATTTAGTAAATCAACTTGTCTCCTCAGACTTTTTATTTCATACTCCCGATCAAGGAGGACCCGTTTCGCCTCCATCAACTCAACCTCTAAGCTACCGCATCTACCCTTTTCGGTCTCCAACTGCCTCTCTAAGGCCGAAGATTTTTCCATCTCCTCCGCGACGGCTTCTAGGAGTTCATCTACGGCCTTGGCATGCTGAAGCCACTCCTTAACCCTTTTGGTGGCGCGCCTCTTCATAAGATACCCAAATCCTAATCTATGTTAATCCCCAATAAAGTTTTGTATTGAGTCAAATAATTGATGCGCTCGCTGGCGTAAATGGAAACCATTTAAGAATGACAACCGCGTATCATCAGTGGAGGGAAACAGGTGGGCGTCCCCAAATTAACCTTCCAAGAAAGCCTGGAAGAAAAGGTTGTTTTAATAGATAAGTGCATGGCCTGTGGCGGCTGTGTAATCTCCTGCCCAATTAAGGTCTTGGAATACATGGGAGAAAGACCGAAAATTGTGGGAGAATGCACGGCATGCGGCATCTGCGCTCGAATTTGTCCTCGGTACGTCATGCCTTGGCCCAGCCTCGAAGGATTCGTCTTCGGAAGGGGGAGGCGACCGGAGGAGGAATTTGGCATTCACCGTCGCATTGTCGCCGCTCGAACCAGGGATGAAAACATCCTTCGCGTTTGTCAGGATGGGGGAGTAGTCACCACCCTTCTTATCTATGCCCTTAAAAATAGAGTCATTGATGCAGCCATCTTATCTGGAATAGGTGGAGAAAAGCCCTTTTATCCCCTTCCAAGACTCGCAGTGACTCCCCAGGAAGTTTTGGAGTGCGCCGGAACCAGGTACTCCTACTCGCCAAACCTGCTTGCCCTCCAGGAGGCTATTAAACTTAAAAAGGAGAGCCTAGCCTTTGTGGGAACCCCCTGCCAAATTCACACCATCCGAAAGATGCAGATGTTTCCCCTGAAAAAGTACGTTAAGGCGCTAAGCTTCACCATTGGGTTGATGTGTACCGAAGCCTTCACCTACGAGGGCCTCATGGAGAAACAAATTCGAGGAGCGCTAGGCCTAGATTTACATGAAATTGAAAAAATAAACATAAAAGCCAAGGTTTTAGTTACCACAAAATCTGGCGAGGTGAAGGAAATACCCCTAAAGGACGCGAAACAGTACACCCGAAAAACCTGCCTCCCATGCACCGACTTCTCCGCCGAACTCGCCGACATCTCCACAGGCGGCCTAGGGCTGAAGGACTGGACCCTCATCATCCTCCGAACCGAAAAGGGAGAAGAAATCTTTCGAGGGGCCGAAAAGGAAGGGTTAATTGAAACAAAACCCGTGGAAGAGGAGAGAGGGGCTCTAGACCTACTGATCAAGCTTTCAAAAAGAAAACACTTGAACGCCCAAGCCTAGTAATATTTACCATGCTTAAAACTGTAAGGAAACATGGGAAATATAACCGAGCCTGAAGGTAAAGGTTATAGTTACTGAACTTTTCAGGCATTTTCTCAAACTTACATATTTCTTAGTTAATGAAAGTTAAGGAAGAGGAGATGGAGACTTACAGCTTATGACATCAGTCACCATAGACATATTTAAGTGATTTTGAAAAACAGATATTAATGTGGCAATCAATTATTATATCCCCAAGGCCAACGGGGACTCGTGAGAAGATGCTTCAGGAAATAGTAGAACTCCTTCGCCTGTACTCACAACGGTTTTTTGAGGGCAAAAAAGGCCTATTGGAGGTCCTTGCCCAAGAATTTCAACTCAAGATTCCTTCAAGTTATTCGTACCCGCGCATCGTTGAAGCGATTATCAAGCAAGGTAAAGAAAGCGAATTCTGTCAGAAATTATTTGGTACAAAAAATTTTGAAGAGGCGATCTTAAGGCATGAGATAACAAATGGTCTCCTGCTTTTCTCTCGCGATGAATTGATCAAAATCGCGGATGACGTAAGCGATAAGCAGACTAAGTGGTCCTATGACAAATCAAGCAAGGAATCCCTAATAGGATCCATTGTTGAAAAAGTAACAAAAGATCAGATGGCTCAATGCCTTGAGAAGTTGATACGTGATAAAAGTCTTCCGGCTATTCGGCAGTACGGGGGTTGGAGTGCTGGGCCGCTTGGAATTATGCGCTCTATGTCCAGAAGAACAGCCCTTGCAAGCGATGATTGGACGAAATTTCTCATGAAATACATAGACTACGATATATATTTGGCACTTGTTGAACTCGCAAATCTACCAAAAGAGGTAATCTTTGAAAGGAACGATCCCCTACTTCATGAAAAGTCCATTCAGGTCATATTGGCATTCGCTGATGATGAAACTCTAACTAAGTCCGTGAACCAGTTAATCGACGATGGAAGAATTCATGTACGATCAGTCGAGGAATACTGGGATTTCTTCGCTACTCCTTGTGGAATCTTTGAGAAGGCATACAGAGGGGTGGAGGCATTGGCAGATCTATTGATGAAAGAGTTTTCAGAGGCTGAGCTTGACTCTGAGTTGAGTCGAGAAGGATGCGTTTCCGGTAGTTTTGAGATGCGCGTGTTAGAAAAATGTGTTAAAGAGAATCCGAGCAAGATTTTAAGCGATCTGTTTGGATTTCCAATGTTGAAAAGGATCGCTCGTAATCTAGGTCTTATCGCTGTCGATAAGATTAAAGATCGGAGCGAATTGATTAACATAATCCTTTTGAAACTGGGCTTTGAAACTCCTCCCCGTTTGGTTGGTATAAGCGCCTATCAAGAAACATTGGAGAATTATAAGAGACAGCTAGAGTCTGCTGAACTTCAACCGGAACAGAAAATAGGAATGATGACAAGTGTGTACGTAGAAACAGAAAGGATACTAAAAGACATTATCTACTTTTACATCGCGAATCTTTGGAGAGAGAAGATAGCAGAGACAAGGGAAATGAAAGAGGCAGCAGACAAAACTATTCGGGAAGAGTTTAAGGTAGAGAAGAGGGTTGACATATTAACCTTCGGCGATATGATCAGCCTATTACGAAAAATGAATGAACGTGCGGGAAGCGAGGAGCAGTTAAAGGAGAGGGTGCTTGAGGATTTTAAGCGTCCTCACATAGTTTTGAAACAACATATGCAAACCTTGGATCAAATCTCACCATATCGCTCAAGTTTTACCCATGATAAGAAAACAGTAGAAGTGGACCTTAAGACTTGCACAGAAATAGTTTCAAAGCTAATTGCCCTTTCAAGGGATTTAGAGGAGAAAAGAATTTACCCATACCTAATCAGAGTTGCCAAAGAAGTGACCAATGAATATGGCGTTACTTACCTTGAAGCAATTGATGAAAAAGGCGGAAAATGGATCTTAAAACCTAAAGGCTGGGTAAAACCTGGACCTGTGTATTTCATGTTCAGTGAAACAAACCCGATAGCAGTCCACCCGATCGTGACGGCAAAGTTTTGGTAATGGCTTACAAGCCTCATTTACACAACAAAACTGATTATTGATAAATATTTTATAGGCGTTAGAAGGTAAAGGTTATATATTTCTCTGGTGGAATTTCGTGGTGTCGGCGGGAGTTGCGAGATGAAAGGTGACCATCAAATTCGAGACCAATTCTAAACGTTGGCTTACCCTGGATTACCTCCCGCTGGAGCTTGAAAATAGAGTTTGCAAGTTGTGCGAAACCAGTAACATGGGCTTAGCCACGGTTTTTATGCTAATTGGAGAGGATGAGGAGAAGTATGTTCAAGGAAGCGCATGCCACGGTGGATTTTCCTAAGCTGGAGCGTCGCATCCTTAACTTTTGGGCAGAAACAAAGGCCTTTGAGAAACGGGTGGCCCTCAACCGAGGCAAGAATCCTTGGTCCTTTATAGACGGGCCCATCACCGCGAACAACCCCATGGGCGTTCATCACGCCTGGGGCCGTACGTATAAGGACCTGTTTCAGCGCTACTGGGCTATGAAGGGTTTTGACCTCCGTTATCAGAATGGCTTTGACTGCCAGGGGCTCTGGATCGAGGTTGAGGTGGAGAAGGAACTCGGCTTCAAATCTAAACGGGACATAGAAGCCTACAGTATCGCCGAGTTTGTCAAACGCTGTAAGCAGCGGGCCCTACGCTTCGCCGCCGTCCAAGTTGAGCAGTCTGTACGCCTGGGGTACTGGATGGACTGGGACAACCCGGACCTGCTACGGGAGTTGGCCAACCGCCTAGAACATCCGGAGGAGATCATGACCATCCAAGGGCCTAAGGGGCCCGTCTCCGACACGGTAGAGCACATCGTGGGCAGATTGGGCACACCAGAGCTAGGCGGCTCCTACTTCACCTTCTCCGACGAGAACAATTATACCATCTGGGCCGCCCTCAAGAAGTGCCACGAGAGGAGATGGATCTACAAGGGCAGGGACGTGATGCCCTGGTGTCCCCGTTGTTCCACCGCCCTCTCCCAGCACGAGATCGTCACTGAGGGCTACCGCCAACTCACCCACCCTGGACTAACTTTAAAGTTTCCTTTAAGGAAACGCTCCAAGGAGGCATTGCTGGTCTGGACCACGACGCCTTGGACCCTCTCATCCAACGTTGCAACTGCCGTCCATCCAACTATGATCTACGTGAAGGTTCGATACGGCAATGAAATCTTGTACCTGGCCAAGGTTGCCCTCAGCAGGGTCTTCACGGAAGGCTACGAAGTGATGGAAGAGCTTAGGGGAAGCGACCTGGAAGGCTGGACCTATGACGGACCCTTCGACGAGCTTTCCGCTGAGCAGGAATTGGGAGCTGTGGACGCCCATCGGGTTATCCTTTGGAAGGAGGTGAGCGAGGAGGAGGGCACGGGCATCGTCCACATCGCCCCTGGATGCGGCAAAGAAGACCTGGAATTAAGCAAACAGCTTGACCTGCCCGCCATAGCCCCCCTCAACGAGTTCGGCGTCTTCGTTGAAGGGTTCGGTTGGCTTACGGGCCTCCACGTATACGATTCGGCTCAGTCAATTATAAAGAACCTGCAGGAGAAGGGCCTCCTCTTTAGGGTGGAGGACTATACCCACCGTTACCCGGTCTGTTGGCGTTGCGGCAGCGAGCTGGTCTTTCGCCTCGTTGACGAGTGGTTCATCTCCATGGGGGCAAAGCTCGACAAACCCCTGGAAGAGGTCACCGACGATGAGAAGGAGCGCAACCTACGCTATCAGATCATGGAGGTTGCCAAACAGGTTCGGTGGATTCCAGACTTCGGCCTCCAACAGGAGCTAGACTGGTTACGCAACATGGAGGACTGGATGATCTCCAAGAAAAGGTACTGGGGCCTAGCCCTCCCCATCTGGGAATGCCCAAAATGTGGAAACTTCGACGTCATAGGCGGCGAGGACGAGTTAAAGTCCCGGGCCGTCCAAGGCTGGAGAGACTTTGAAGGCCATACTCCCCATCGACCCTGGATCGACGCGGTAAAGATCGCCTGCTCCAAGTGTGGAGCCGTGACCTCTCGAGTCCCTGACGTGGGAAACCCTTGGTTGGATGCCGGCATAGTAGCCTACTCAACCCTTAATTATCGTCACGACAGGGATTATTGGGCAAGGTGGTTTCCGGGCGACCTGATCTGTGAGTCCCTGCCCGGCCAGTTCCGAAATTGGTTCTACTCCATGCTGGCCATGAGCACCATCATGGAGCGTCGCACGCCCTTCCGCACCTGCCTCGGCCACGGCCAAGTCTTGGACGAGCACGGACGGGAGATGCACAAGTCCTCGGGCAACGTCATCTGGTTCGACGACGCAGCTGAAAACATGGGTGCGGATGTCATGCGGTGGATGTACTGCAGAAGCAAACCTGAGAATGAGTTACTCTTTGGCTACACCAGAGCGGAAATGGTGAAGCGCCAATTCCTGATCCCCCTATGGAACGTTTACAGCTTCTTCGTTACCTACGCCAACTTGGACAAATGGAAACCAACTGGTTCCAAAGCCCAGTTCTCACCCTTGGATCGGTGGATCCTCTCAAAGCTCCACGCCCTTACTCGAGATGTCACAAGCCATTTAGAGAACTATGATGCCTTCTCGGCCACGGTCTGCCTTGAGCAGTTTGTAGATGAGCTCTCCACATGGTATGTGCGCCGTTCCCGGCGAAGGTTCTGGAAAAGCGAAGCAGACGAGGACAAAAACGCCGGCTACACGACCCTTTACACGTGCCTGACAACCCTTGTTAAGCTTCTGACACCATTTATCCCCTTCATCGCCGAGGAGATGTACCAAAACCTCGTACGTAGCGTAAACCCTGATGCACCCCAGAGCGTCCACCACAACCATTGGCCAGTGGTCGACGAATCCCTTATTGATGAGGAGCTGATGGCGGACATGGACTTAGCCATAAAGGTCAGTGGCCTGGGCCGTTCCGCCCGCAGCGAAGCGGGCATAAAGTTGAGACAACCCCTAAGAGGAGCCAAGGTTTTGGCAGAAGAGACCGTGCTGGAACGGCTCGGAAGGCTTAAGGGCCTAATTGAAGACGAGCTCAACGTGAAGAGCCTGGACCTGACCACCAAAAGGGAGGAATTGATGGACTATGAGGTGCACCTGTTACCGCAGAAACTCGGCAAGAAGCACGGCCCACTTTTTCCCAAACTGCGCGATCTTGTAGTAGGCATGGATGCCAAAGTCCTTGCCTCGGCCTTCCAGAAGGGCCAAGGGGTAAACATAGGAGTGGAGAACCGCGTCATAACCCTGTTACCTGAAGAGGTCGAGGTGCGCACCAAGCCTAAAAGGGGTTACACACTGGCAGAGGATCAGGGCGTCCTCGTAGGCGTGGACACGGCTATCACGGAGGAGCTGAAAAAGGAGGGCTTGGCCCGAGACATTGTGCGACGCATCCAGAACCAACGCAAGGACGCGGGCTTCAACATAGCCGACCAAATAGAGACCTACTATGTGGCGGGGCCAAGGCTCAGTGAGGTCTTCGAAGCCTACGGGGAATACATCGCCGCAGAAACTTTGTCAACAAGATTGTACAAGGCTGAACCGCCAAAAGAGGCTTATGTGAAGAAATTCAAGCTTGAAGGCGAAACGTTAATGATTGGAGCAATTCCTGTGCGCTAAGAGAGGGCTGAAGCAGAAAGGAGGTTTCTCGAAGGTTTAGTGAAAAAGCCAAAAATAGGAGTTTTTCAAAGATTTTCTCGGTAAAGACTGTGAGCACTCTTCAGGACCTACTTTTTTGCTTAGAGCGATTAGTAACCCCACCCGTTTAGCCATTTTGCGATGTCTTAACGAAGTGAAAAGGTCATCTTATAATAGGTTAGCCTTGTCTGTAGAGTTCGATCCTGCGGAGCAGTCTGGCACTTTTACTTATCACATCCATTATCTCAGAAAGCTGGGTCTTCTTAAACTGGAGGGCTTAAACTATACGCTTACAAGCCTCGGAGAAAGGGTTTCTTCATTCCTAGACGCCCTCACCACCGAATTCGTCATCTCATTCTCAGAAGCAAAAGGGGGAGACGAAGCTGAGGGAGGGTTTAAGATAAAGAAGCTGGAAGAAACGGATTTGGAACAGTTAACTTTGACGAAGTATGGAATTTTAAAGGAGGAGACAGGTGGGGTTCTCCACGATTATGTGGAGTCTGAGAGGATTTAAGTCTATGGCAAGGATGCTCCCCTTGGCGGAGAGGGCGACAAAAACAGAACCTTGATTGCCTTGGACAACAAAAGAATTATGGGAGCAAATTTGTATGCCACTAAAAACTCATCTGCTCCTGCCACTAAGTGAGACCTATTTGCATCAGGATACAATTGCACTTTCGTGTAGAAACACATAAGCTTTCTGTGGCCACAAGCTCGACGGGACAGACAGGGTTGAGTTAATATTGCGCGGCTTTCCGTTGTATGTATGAGGAAGGCCGTGATTTTCCCATTGCACGAATTGGCGAGTGAATAACGTGGTGGCCACGGTACCGTGATACGTAATCGATATGTTTATATTTTTGTTTACAAAAAGAGTAATAATTGGTGAAAACGTTGGGAAAGAAGATTGTTATCGCTGTTCGAGTTCCAGAGGAGACTAAAAGGGACATAGAAGAGCTCGGTTTCGAGGTCTCCGCCTTTGTTAAGGAAGCCATCAATGAAGAATTGAGGAGGAGAAAGTCAGAAGAGGCAATAAAATGGATAAGGGAAAACAGGGTTCCCGGAAAAGAAATAGGCTTTGACAGCGTTAAGACCCTTCGTAAGATGAGGGAAAACATGTGAAAAGTTACATAATCGATGCTTCAGTGGTCGCGAAGTGTTTTATTGTGGAGGACTACTCCGATAAGGCCATGGAAGTCATAGATGAACATGTTAGGGGGCACCTATTATTGTTGGCGCCCTCACTGATAGTTTACGAACTGGGAAACGTCTTCTGGAGGCATCCCCAGATCACATCTGAAAAAACATACGCGTTCATTGAAAAGTTCCTCGATCTCCAAATCGGCCTCGTGGACATTTGGTCTGATGCTAAACTTCTAAAAAACGCATGTGTTACATCAAAAACTAGAAACGTAACTTTCTATGATGCGTCCTACCTAAGCCTAGCTGAAAGAGATGGAGCAAGGTTGGTAACGGCCGACGAAAACCTGTGGAATAAAGCGCCAAACCTCGTTGTGTTACTAAAAGAATTCAAGATCTAGGTCTTAACGCTGAACTCAATAAATCTGGAAGTTCATGCAAATTTATTTTTATAAAATCATTCGCACCTGACGCGTTGTTTTTACCTGGGAAGAAGGTTCCGGAGAATAGAACCTAAAGCTGCCGTCTGTCTCAAGGGTTGATTATTTTTTCACAAAATTTATAAATGACATTTGTAATATTGCGTTGCTCAAGAGGTGTCTTTTTGGCTGTGCAGAGGGCGGCTTGGTGTCCCATACCAGTGATGGCAAAATGCGAAGGATGCCTATACATGTCTAAATCTTTGGTATGCCCTGAATGTCAAAGCAAGACGGTTTGTGCAAGAACATACAAATGCTTCAAATGTAACAAATCCTTGATTTGATGGATGCATAGGTGCTGAAAGCTATTTTTCCGTTTTGGAAGACGGGGGCTTTACCGTTGTTAGGATGCTTGAGGTTAGCTCCAATTGGTTTGATAGACCCCTTTTTACGTAGGCGTTTTCGATTCTGATCTTATCCTCGGTCTTTAGGTTTTCCATATGGTCTGCTAGGTTCCTCCATAAGGAGGCCCTGATTTTCCCCGTTTCATCCTCAAGGTCAAGGGAGGCAACCTTCACCCTTTGTCCTCGGGCGGTTACGATCTCCCTAATTGTGGGCGTTGTTGCAATGGTTCCTTCCACCGTGACGGGCCCTCCCTCCGCCTTTAATTCCTTTATGGGCGTTATACGCCCTTCAAGTAGTCGGAGCCTCTCTGCCTCCGTTGTAGTGGGGTTTAAAGTTAAGCTTCCCCCCTGCCCGAGGTTTAGGTTTAACTCCCCGAACCTTTCCCGGGTGTAGGCTCCTTGGAGTAGGAGGATGTCCCCAGATCGGATTTTTTTAGCCGTTTCCACCTTGTCTTCCCAGAGGTTTAGGCGAACACTTCCCGTTTCGTCTCCTACAAGGAGGGTGACGACGCGGCCCATTTCCCCATATCTGCGCGGAAACTCCCTGATCTCTCCCACATGGGTGACCCTTGCTAAGAGGTCTATGTCGCGCATTTTTAGCTTTAGTCCCCCTATTTTTAGAAACCTGGAGGGAAGGGGTCCAAGGCGCGGGGATTCCGTTATCTTTTTTATTTGGGTGCCGTTTCTTGTGTGGATTTCAAGTTGGCCGTCTAGGTTCCCCTTTACCTCCGCGTCCATAACCTGTAAGTAGGCGCCCTTTTCCACGTCGACTAGTTCCTCCGCCTTCTGACCCCAGAAAACCACGGTTATTCGACCGCTTTCGTCTCTTAATTGGGCTCTTTGCACCTTGCCCTCGGTTCCGTCTCGACGCTTAAAGGCGGAAGGGGGGTTAACCCGCTCTACAATCCCCAAAACGTTCACTCTCCTATGCTCTTTTGTGATCTCCCCAATCTTCTGGAAAAAATTCGTCACAGGGGGGTATTCCTTCTCGATCGCTTCTGGCGGAGAAACTTGGATGGCACCGCGGAGTCCCATATGCAATTCAAGCTTTCCATCTAGGCCTTCGCGGGTGTATCCGTGGGAAAACCTAACTATTTGGCCTCCCCCAATTTTCCCCACCTCCACCAGATCAGCCTTCTCATCCCAAAGGGCCACCCTCAGCGTTCCACTCTCGTCGGCGATGAGTAAACGGGCCACCTTTCCGCGGGTCCCATCCGATCTTGGGAAAACCTTAGGCGGGTAAACGATTATGACACGCCCAGTCATGGTTACGTCGCTTAAACCTGAAATGAGGTCCCGGATTAAAACCTTGGATCGAAAGGGTTTCTGGGGGACATCCACGCCCAACTCTGAGGCTACCACACGGGCTGCTCCCTCATCGGTGAAGTATCCCTCCGCCTCCCTCTTCTTCTCTTCAACCAACCTTATGACTTCTTCCCGCGTGAGGTCTTTCCGAACGGACAGAATCAACTGAACAATCTCATCCAACCCCATGCCCCTTCACCGTCTTTACCGCAACCACTTCCCACAAGTTGAGACTCCAGCAATTAATAACAGCGCAGTCCCATTAAAGTTTATTTAAACGGCTGTTCCCTAATTATTAAGGTTGGTAAAGAGGAATGGGTCAGGTGTTGTTTAACCTGGGGCTTCTCCTGGTCCTTGCCGGGTTTGCAGTAACTTTCATTGCAATCCTACTTCTATTTTTCTCGGCTTTGAAGGGAGGGGGGAAAATCCGAGGTGGAGGAGCAGTGATCATTGGACCCTTTCCCATTGTTTTCGGCACAGATAAAGAGTCGGTTAAAATCCTTCTCATACTTTCCATAATTCTAATAACCCTTCTGCTGATCTTCATGTTATTTTCTGTCCAAGGCTTCGGCTAGGAGGAAACCTAAAATTCCGCCTAAAACCTGTCAAATCTGTGAAAAACGCCCAGCAAGATATGTCTGTCAAGAATGCGGACGGGAAGTTTGCCAGATTTGCCTAGAACCCCACACATGGGTTTGCCTCACCTGCTATGAAAAACTTAGGCAAAAAACGCCCCCATTGCCAAAGGAAATCTCAGGCGTTCCATTTTGGCCGCTTCCCTTCAAACTGTTCCTCTTGGGTTTCCTCTTAATTTTCATAGGGATGATCCTATTGATGATAGCGTCCGTCTTTTTTGGAGCTTCTGCAGGGGCTGTAATTTGGATAATACCCTTACCGCCAATTTTTTTAGGCACTGGACCACACCCATATACCGCGTGGGCAATAATTCTCGCCATCTTTCTAACAATTTTAGGCGTGGTACTATTTATCACCCTTCGGAAGCAAGCGAGAAGGCTTTGATGTAGGTGACCTCTTGGAAGTACTTCATGGACCTTCAACGTTAAGAAGATGTTAAAGAACTCTGTAAGCAGAAAATTAGCTGGAGGCTTTCTCCTTTTCCCTCTCCCTTTCGCCGCCGTAAACCATGTATAGAAAAGCCAAGAATAGGGCTATGATGATTAATACCATTAGGATGTTCATGATCACCGTGAAGTAGGTAAATATATCCATGGATGCCCTTCCTCCTCTAATATGGAATCTTTAAAGTGCAGTCCTCTTCCACTCCTTTATTAAAATTTCGTATAAATGGTCACTGTCCTCAATCAAGTCAAAATGCTCCGTAGCTTCAGCAAGTTTTTGCGCGATTATGTGGTAGCACAAGTGGCCCTTATCAAATTTGAAATAGAAGTCTTCGCATGAACAGAACTCGGCGGTGGGCATGATTAGATAATCGCGTCCTTTCCCAACGACGATCCAGACGATCCGGCCACTCGGCTTAAAGACGTATTTTTTAACCCTTCCCTGCTCCAGGGCTTCCCAAGCCTTTGTAAACCGTGGACCGAAGGCCGCGGAGAGTTGAACCTTATGGTTTTCGTTGACTTCACCTTCTGCGTTAACTTCTTTACAGATGCCGTTGAGGGCTTCTAATTCCGACATCTTTCACGACTGACCTCTCAAACTAACTATGATTTGGGATAATTGGCATTTAAAACTTCTGAGCCTTATGCTTGATGAAAAGGTTAAGATTTAATTGAGTCCACTGATGTCTATGAATAAGGATTAGTTAATGGTTACTTTGGAGGAGTTGTTAAGTTGAAAAGCGAATTGGAAGAACTCCGGGACTTGGCGGTTAAGTTGGGCGCGGAGGATGCGAGGCTCATGGAGTCAAAGAATGTTGTTGTCAAGAACTGGGTGCGGTGGAAGTGCCGTTTCGGCTGTGGCAACTATGGAAAGTCCCTGATGTGCCCACCCTTCAGCCCCACTCCCGACGAGACACGGAACCTGCTCAGGGAGTACGAGTCCGCCCTGCTTTTCCGCCAAAAGGCTCCTGCCACCGACTTGCACAAACTTGCCCTTGAGCTGGAGCGCCGTGCCTTCCTTCAGGGCTTCTACTCCGCCCTAGGATTCATAGCTGGCAGCTGTAAGCTCTGCGAAAAATGTGACGTAGAGAAGGGAATATGCGCCAAACCCCAGCTGGCTCGCCCCTCCATGGAGAGCTGCGGAATAGATGTCTTCTCCACCGCCAGAAACGCGGGTTACGAAATGGAGGTCCTCACATCCAAGGAGCAGGAATACCACCGCTACGGGCTGCTTCTAATCAAATAACCAACCTAATCCCTCTTTCTTAGAGAATTGAAACTTAGCCCGAGGAATGACTAGAAACCGATTTATGTAAGGAAGTTTCCCTTTTACGGAGGAGATGGATATGTGCTTGGCTATTCCCGCTGAGGTGAAGGAGATTAATGGGGACACGGCTAGGGTGGACTTCGGCGGGGGCGTCCTCAGGGACGTGAACATATCCCTGGTGGATGTCCAGGTGGGCGAGTATGTTCTGATCCATGTGGGATACGCCATCCAAGTCATCGACAGGAAGGCAGCCCAAGAAAACCTCCAATTATGGCGTGAAATCCTCCAATCCGAGTCTTCAAGCTAATTTGTTGGGCTTTTAAACCGCGTCCCATTTATTAGACAGGACCGTATCCTAAAGTTTCTAGAGAATAACTCCGGGTTGTAACATCCATGGAAGGGAAAACGCCGAATTTTAGGGACCCAATCCTGGCGAAGAGGATGGCGGAACAGATTCAAAGCATAGCCCCTCCTTATGGTGTTAAAATCTGCCATATTTGCGGCACCCACGAGGACACCATAACCCGCTTTGGGCTCAGGTCCCTCCTTCCAGAAAGGGTGGACGTCATCGCTGGTCCCGGTTGTCCAGTTTGCGTTGTACCTTCCGCGGAAATTGACGAAGCCACATTCCTAGCCCAAAGGGGAACAACCATCGTAACTTTCGGTGACATGCTTAGGGTTCCAGGCTCAGCCATGTCCCTTCAGGATGTCCGCGCCTCTGGGGGAGACGTCAGAATCGTTTACAGCCCGAGGGATGCCGTGAAAATGGCCAAGCAGGAGCCGGAGAGGGATTTTGTGTTTTTTGCCATCGGGTTTGAGACCACGGCGCCGGCCACAGCCCTGGAGATTCTTAACGGTCCGCCCGAAAACCTCAGCTTCCTTGTATCCCATAGGCTTATCCCTCCGGTTATGGAGTTGCTCCTCGGTCTGGGCGATTTACACATAGACAGCTTCATCGCTCCAGGCCATGTCTCAACAATTATTGGAATGAAGCCCTACGAGAAATTTGCCA
>Ga0315306_10000699_pt1 | contig 16113 bp, 23 predicted proteins | sample TDP1_MG_FD_203803 | JGI IMG/M metagenome (GOLD analysis project Ga0315306, IMG submission 203803) | Freshwater sediment microbial communities from Lake Towuti, South Sulawesi, Indonesia - TDP1 | ecosystem: Environmental > Aquatic > Freshwater > Lake > Sediment | place: Indonesia: South Sulawesi... | reverse complement strand
GCTCGCAAGCCTGGTTAGACATAGATAGAATCGGCTGGTTCTTTAATGGAATAGGCTTCCTTGTGCACGCAAGATTTGCGGACATTAAAAGAGTTGACGAACTCATCGGCTATGGAGTCATAAATGTATGGGAAAAAATGAAGCCTCTAGTATATGGCTGGAGAAAACAGTACAACTGGCCAAAGTCCTTTGGATGGCTTGAATACCTCGCCAACGAGTTGAAGAAAAGAGAGCAAGCAACTCAACTATCAACAACTAGACCGTGATAACTCTCCTTTTTTTATATCTTCGATGCTCTTGTTACCCTTTAATATCCACTTCAACTAATCTTCTCTTTCAGGTGATAAAATGCTTGATATACCATCTATCTCAGCAATAGCCGCAGCTATAGGCGTGTTGATAGGTGTCATCATTGCTGTTGGAGAACTTAGAAATCTAGTTAAAACAAGACAAACAGACCTCGTCATGAGACTATATTCAACTATGAGCAGCAAGGAATTTTGGGAAGCAATGACTAAATTCATGACGATGGAATTCAAGGACTACAACGACTACAAGAAAAAGTACGCGTCCTCCACAGGGTTCCCTGAAAAACCAGAAGCCATAGCAATGGCCACAGTTAGCGTATTCCTTCAAGGCGTTGGTATTCTTCTATACATGAAACTTATAGACATTAACCTTGCTGCAAGGCTCTTCCGCACTGTACCCATCTATACATGGGAGAAAATGAAGCCTATAGTAGAAGGCTTTAGAAAGGAAGGGTATCCACAAATGTTTACTGAATATGAATACTTCTACAATGAAATGAAGAAAAGAGAACAACAATTCCAACAGAGAGGTGTCAAGAATGGTTGACATCTCTACAGTTTCGATAGTTATTGCTTCCGCAGGTGTATTTGCTGCAGCTATCTATTACATTCTGCAGCTTAGGCATCAGAGCAGGATGAGGCAGACAGACTTGGTTGTTAGGTTGTATTCGGCTTTCAGCGGCAAGGAACTTCAAGAAGCGTATTTCGAAACTGTATATGGATTTGAATTCGCGGATTACGACGACTTTATGAAAAAGTATAGAATGCCTTCAAAGCCTATACTTCCCCTTTGGCAGGTCGGCAAGTTCTTCGACGGCGTAGGCGTTCTTCTACGTAGAAAGCTTGTTGACATTGGATTAGTTGATGAACTCTTTCATGCAGAAGCGACAATAGTATGGGAAAAAGTGAAGCCATTGATAGAGGGGCGAAGAAAAGAACTGAACCAACCGACAGTCTATCAAAGCTTTGAGTATCTCTACAATGAAATGAAGAAAAGAGAACAACAACTAACTTCCAAAACAGCTTGAACACACAACAACTCTCTTTTTCTTTATGTCTTCATTACATACGAATACGAAGCAAGAATTGTCCTGCCCGGACTAGCGGGCGGCATGCCCTAAACACCGTGATTTGTGTGTGTGCTTAAATTATTAATGCAAGTTGAAGTGATATCAGGTTTTGAGTGGATCTGGTGGAAAAATATGGGCTGAATCTAGTTGCATTAGCAATCCTCGTAGCTAGTACTTGGTTAATCTTGGCCCTGGGAATCAGGGATTCTATAGGCAATCTTTTGTTGGGAAGTGTGATAGCTCTTTTCATATGGGTCCTCCTAGGAAGTAAAGAACGGGCAAAGCTCAATGAATTTCTGGTCAAGAGCCTTGTTGTTTCTTATGTGATGACCAGCATCATATGGTTTGTCAGCCTGGGAAGTTTATCCCTCGTGTATTCTGCCTTCTCGGGTCTATGGTTGGTTTACATTATCTTTCCTCGCTCTCTTCTTCCCGTAGCTATTTATGTCATAATCTATGGAATCTTCAGGGCAAAATTGAGTCCTTGGAAAATTCTCCTTCCAAGCTGGTATGTATCTATCTTTGTAGTTTTCGCTGCGTACAGTGTGTGGTTGACTCTCTGTGTACAACCATACCTCCACAACTTTTATTCTTCAGGTGCTGGTGCAATAGCTTTAGATATGCTTCTTGTGTTTCTGGCTTTTTTCATTGCAGTTATATCCACCGTTGTCTACGTAATATTTAAGGGATCTAAAGAAGAACCTCCACCATAACATCGTTGTCTATATTGAATACAAATACCTAGCATGAACAAGTAATCGCAAAGACGGTTTGGGTTAAATTATTAATGTAAATTGACTGAAACAACCCACTGATCGAAAATTCTTTCGCAAGTTATAAAAACTGAAGCGGAAGATACTATAGACGATGCAATATGAAGAAACCCAAGCCGTTGGCTAACAAACTGTTGTTTGAACTGTTGAAAGATTCTAAAAAAAGTGATAGAGTGCTGGCTAAAGTTCTAGGTGTGTCCCAGCCTACTATTTCGAGAACTAGAGCGTTTCTTGAAAAGGAACTGATTGAAGGATACACTGCTATTCCTAAATGGGAAAAACTTGGGTATGAGATATTTGCAATCACGCTTTTCAAGGTAAAGTCTGCTATTGCGACGAAAGAAAGGTATTCAGTTGTTCGGAAGAGGGGACTAGACTGGTTAATGAGCCAACCAAATGTAATCATGGCTGGTGCATGTCGAGGAATGGGAATGGATTCCTTCAATCTTTCATTTCACAAAAGCTACTCGGACTATGATGATTGGTTCCGTAACATTAGACTTGAACTTGGAGATTTAATAGATGACATTCAATCCGTCCTTGTAAATCTTCGAGGGAAAGAGCTTTTGAAACCATTACATTTCAAATACATGGCAGAGACCAAATAAATTGCATATTTTGGCAGATGAAATCTGCAGATGCTAACATCCCTGTTTCAACAGCAGTTCATGCTTTGGGCATTTTCTACTTAAATTATTAATGCAAGCTGAAATAATACAGCATGGGGAAGAGTTTGTCTCAATTAGCTTCAATTCCATCTGATAAAGAACTGGCACGGAAAGCCCTCATGAAGAAAGTCAGAAAGGGAGTAGTAGTTGCAGCAGTTATCGTCATAGTAGCCGTGGCTGTTTTTGTCCTCCTAAGTCCAGGCGAACTGTCCATTAAATTCAGTTGGAATGACAATCATCCTCTGTATGGCTCACCTTATGTTCATTTAGTGGGCACGATCTTTAACTCTGGAACAAAGAATGCTACTGACGTCAAACTAATAGTAAGATTATATGATTCTGAAAATACGTTAATAAAAACCGAAACCGTAGACATTGGTGACATCCCCGCAAAAGGTTCCAAGGACATCAATGTTGACATTCAGCATTATGGCTTTGCTAAAAGATGTGAAACTGAACTACAATGGAAATTTCACGGGTAACAAGACGTTCTTAAACCAACCAATAATTGCTTAGATTCCAAGTTACTTGAACAGAAGGCGAGTTACGACCAACACACTAACCCATTCAGACTGAGCTACTGATGTAACTTCCAATGAAAAATGCCCTAATAAGCTGGCAGTGTTGATTCTGAGATAAATCTCTCAAGCTCACTTTGCGAGAAAGGCGCCTGAAGCCTCTTACCTCGGTTGGTTTCTACGACTGGGAAGTTATTGATCCCCCTGAGTTTCCTCCACAACCTGAGAATGGCAGTCTCCATGGTGACATCAATGACCTTCAATTCTAGACCAGCTCGTTCACTTAGCTGCTTTACAACCCCATAGAGCGCCTGCTGGTCATCTGGCAAAACATAGCGATAAATCTTTTTGAGTTTTACCCTGAACCAAATATCTCTAGAAATATCATAGGCTCTAGTGGGTCTTTTGATGGGATAGGGTTCCTCAACTAATGTCTGACCAGTCGGAATCTTCATGCTCTTCACATAAACTGTTATTTTTTGTTCCATATCAACCCATCAAGTTAAACAATAGCATGACTTGCAAATCAGCTTTCTGATTTAGACTTCGTATCCCCATGCTTGAACTACTTTTATTCTTTCGTCTATCTTAAGTCCCCTAGTTTCTATGCGGGTTCTTAAGCATTCTAGGCATTTATTAAACGATTTTTGACACTTGTGTCCACAACTAACAATCATGCACATCCTGAAATGTCTGCTCGGCAAACTTTCAAACTCCAAATCATATAGAATATGTTTGAAAATAAAGTTTAACGTTGCTCAAAATAGTCAAAGGAACTATGACATGAACTTTTTCTGTAGTTCAACAACCTCAGTGCTGTCTCTCGCCGTGGCGTAGGCGTCTAAAAACTTCTGATTTAACCTAATGAACTCAGGTCCCCACTTAAACTTGGAAAGAAGCCTCTCAGCTTCCTCACGGAACCCCGCGATGTAGAGCGCAGCGGCTAAGGCTTCAACCGTGCTCAGCTTGGTCGGCGTTCCATAATTCACTGGATTAGCCGCAATCAAATAGGGAAGCGCTCTAGAGGCTCCATGCATGTTGAGTTCAAAAACTTGGCTGACGTGTATCCAACTGCAGTCTATAGCAGCTAAACCTCTCCTCACAATTGTTGAACGGTCAGCTGGAGAAAAAGCCCTGCTGGAAAACGGATTCAAAACCACCGCGCCTTGGGGCAACCACCTAACTCTGTGAACCACACGTGCCATGCCGAAGCGCTTCAACTTCAGCGTAGTACACTTTCTAGGGTCATCTTGCTCAGCGTGGTAGACAACAATCCTGATGCCTCTCTTTTCAGCCAAGTTTTCGCACCCTCAAATGCGACATCGGATCATCAATAACTCTGGGAACCCATTCCAGCAAGTCCGTGGCAACCATGTGAAAACCCTTCACAGAGGCAACAAAATCTCCAGCCGCACCGTTAATGAAGGCTCCAGCCACAGCTGCCTCAAAAGGGTCGACGCCCTGCGCTAAAAATGCGGCTACAATGCCCGAGAGCACATCTCCGGTTCCACCAACCGTCATGCCTGGGTTGCCCGTAAAATTGAATTTGACTCGTTTTCCATCAGAAATAATGTCTGTGTGCCCCTTCAACAAGACTACGGCGCCCAACTCTTCTGCCGTTTTCTGCACGTCAGCAGCTCTTTCTTCCAACTCTTTTGGAGCTTCATGTCCAGTTAGAATCTTGTATTCGCCCGAGTGAGGCGTGAAAACTATAGGCGACTTCACCCGATGTTTAAATTCAGCGAAGGCTTTCAGTCCATCTGCGTCGAGTAGCAGAGGAACTCGTCTGGCTTCAACGTGTTTGACCATTTCTTTCACGAATTCTCTTGTATCTTTGTGCAGCCCCAAGCCTGGACCCATGGCAAGAGCCGTGGACTTTTCCAAATATGGATCAAGCGTGGCTGCGTTGCGAGGGTTGAGGTGGTCACCCTCCAATTTAATTGTGATTAGGTCGGATGACATTGAAGATATTGCGTAAGCGGTTTTAACGGGAGCCGCGATGTGAACCAAGTCCACACCTGCTCGGTAGGCAGCCGAAGCTACGAGCGCGGGTGCACCCGAAAAGACTTCGCTTCCACCTATCACGAGGAGTCTGCCAAAATCTCCCTTGTGCGCTTCAGGCAAACGAGACCTTACAATCTTTTGTACGTCTCCTGGACCTGTAAAACGTTCAAACTGTTCTGGCAGCCCGATGTCGGCGACTGCTACTTCGCCCGTGTATTTTTTGGCATTCTCTAATCCTGGTTTGGTTTTATGGAAGGTGACTGTGAGATTAGCTCTGACGGGTTCTTCTAGGACTTCTCCTGAATCGGAGTCGATGCCTGTTGGCACATCGACCGCGATGCAGAAAGACTTCATCTCGTTGATTTTGGTTATCAACTGTCGAATCGGCGGTCTCGGAGCACCCTTCAGTCCAATTCCTAGGAGAGCGTCGACCACAACATCTGCCTTCACGTCTGGAATTAGGGATGAATCAGAAACTTCGTGAACAGTTAAGTAGCCTTTCAATGACTGTAACGCGTTCCAGTTTGTCAGGGCTTCCTTGTCGGTAATGTCCGCTGATCTTCCTGCCAGCACCACTTCAACTTGGAAACCTTGGTTCAGGAGGTGTCGTGCGGCTACGAAGCCGTCGCCTCCGTTTCCTCCTAATCCACAGAAGACAGCCACTCTTGCTTTTGATGGTTTAAATCGACTTTTAATTTCGTCTGCTACGTTTTTTCCAGCGTTTTCCATGAGTTGCAGTCTGGACACGCCGTAGTATTCGGAGTTTGTTTCTAAGGCGCGCATTTCTCTGCTGGTGATTGACAGGTTTTGAGCCTCCTCATGTCTACAGACAGTAGGGTTGTATGGCAAAATATTTTAGGTTATAGGTTACAACTCAGTAAGCAAACAGTATGGAGGAATGTTAAGGGCTATGCCAATGGCTTTCGTGTTAATAAACGCTGAGATAGGTTCAGAGGAAGAAGTGCTCAAAGAATTGAAGAAAGTGGAGGGTGTGGTTGAATCCTTCGTTGTCTATGGAGTCTACGATGTGGTTGCCAAGATTAGGGCTGACACAATGGACCGACTGAAAGACATCGTTACATGGCACGTGCGCCGCTTGAATAAGGTTCGCTCCACACTAACAATGATTGTAGTAGAGACCGCCTAACCTCCAGCCACTTTTTTATTGTTCTCTTCTCAACACTGACAGATTAGGGACTAAAGTCTCTTATCACTGAGTCTCCATTCATGAGGTTTGATGGGTCGAGCATCTAATGGTCACTGTGCACATCGGGATGGATGACACGGATTCGCCGAGAATGGGCTGCACCACTTACGTAGCCTCTCTCCTCGTTGAGAAACTCCGAGCATTAGGAGTCTCATTCATTGATTATCCAAATTTGATTCGCCTGAACCCAAACGTGCCTTGGAAAACCCGTGGCAACGGCGCCCTCGCCCTGAGATTCAACTGCCGTGAAGAGCAAGTTGAAGAAATCAAGGAAACAACCCTGGACATTGTGGAGGAGAACAGCGACCTAGACTATTCAGGCACCGAACCCGGTGTGGTATTCTTCTTTGGCGACACTGTTCCGCAAGAGTTGAAAGCTTTCGCTAGACAAGCCATTCAAGGCATAGTCAAAATGAGAGACGCAATGAAACTTATCGAGGCGTTTAAGGCTGAGGCTGTCGGCTTCAAGACTGGGAGGGGAATTATTGGCGCGTTGGCGGCCATAGGAGAAAACTTGACAGACGACTACACTTACGAACTCATCGCCTACAGAACGCTTTCCAACCGAGGCACTTTACGCCAGCTTGATGCAGCTTCAGTGGTCAAGATGAACGAGAAGACAAAGCCCCTCACCTTCAACAATGTGGACCCTGAGACTGGACGAGTTCTAATCACACCTCACGGACCTGACCCAATACTCTACGGCATCAGAGGCGAGTCAGCAAGCATAGTTAAACGTGCTCACAGAATGGTTCATGTGCTGGAAGCCGTCGAAAGGTGGACTATTTTCCGCACAAATCATGGCACGGACGCCCATCTCCGCAGAGTTGCCTCAATTATTGATGTGCAGCCTTTCAACCCTATAATCGTGAAGGGCACGGTGTCCAATGCTCCATTGATAATTCCGAGAAGACACGTCGTCTTCTCCATTGTAGATGGAACTAGTCAAATCGACTGCGCCGCCTACGAACCCACAGGAGAACTGCGAAAAATAGCTCGATGGTTACTCAAAGAAGACGTCATTGAAGCGCATGGCGGCGTTCGTCCAGCTTCGAAGAAGCGACCCGTGACTGTGAATCTTGAGAAAATAAATATTCTTGAGTTGGCTCCAAAGATTGTTTTTCAGAATCCTCTATGCCCTGACTGTGGCAAACGCATGGAGTCTATGGGCGCTGGAAAAGGTTTCAGATGCCCCAAGTGTGGTTTTCGTTCGACGAGACTTGAGAAATTGATTACTAAAGAAAATCGGAACCTGCAGAAAAGACTTTATGTTACTTCGCCTCGTTCGCAGCGTCATTTGACCAAGCCGCTGAGCAGGTATGGCTTGGAGAGGTCAGGCAGACAAAAAACAATGATATCTGATTGGTTTTGGATTAATCAATCTGTATTTTAGATTCATACGAATTAAATAGTTTCACGCTGGACTTCCGTACTTGGAATAGTGAAGTCAAGATGGACGAAGGCGAAGCCTTCTGGGCAGGAATGGTTGTCTCAGTTATCATGTTGGGCAGTGGCTTTTCACTATTGCTTTTCCCAGCGTACACTGGATACGGGGCAGTTATCTTGTCGTTAGGAGTGATGACTATGATACTGGTTCTGATGACTAAGGCGTTGATAACTCAAATCCAAAAATGGATGGATTACAACGCAAGAATCGAAGAGACTGTGTCAAACATCCTTGCACTCAGAAAAGACGGAATCAAGACTCTGTCCCAAACAGTAGCCACAACTGAACCCGAAGAGGCAAAGGTTGAAGAAGAAGAGGTAGCCGCTTAGCCGAGTCTCGCTGGACGGACATTCTACAGGTTATTTTTGTTCTTCTACCTTGAACATTTGGGTAAGGAGTTTGTAGAGTTCATCTCCGCCCTCAGCTCCTTTGAACAAGTCTTTTTCCGCCTTTAATATTCTTCCAACCATTTCGTAGGTTCTTCTCCACTCCGCCTCCTTCCAGAGAACTTGGAAATGTTTCATCTCCAACCAGGCGCGGAAGACGAGCACCACAAACATTCCGATTGTCACGGCAAGGTTCAGCAGATAGATTTCAAACAAACCATCCATTCTGATCAACTCCACACAATTCGTCATTGTTATGCCTTAAAACTGCATCAAATGTGAATTTAAACTGTTTGTGGACCAAAATGAGAAGGCATCCAACATATACATACTCCACAAGACATAAAAGTTGTACGGCTTGAATCTATGAGGAGAGGTTGAATGTATGAGCGCTGTTCTTTCTCCACTCGGTTATCAATTGGGAATAGGCGGAGTCGGCGGCTTCATCGCAGGGTACGCTCTAAAGAAATTTATGAAAATTGTAGCGGTAATAATTGGACTCTTCATCTTGGCACTTGTCTACTTAGGCTATAAGGGCATAATCTCAATCAATTACAGCGCACTCGGAGACTCTGTTTCAGGCGCCTTGGGTCTTACGGGTCAAGCAGCAGAGTGGATAGCCCCGATTATCGCGCACCTGCCCTTCGCAGGCGCCTTCGGACTGGCATTCTTCCTAGGATTCAAAATGGGTTAGCCCCTCGAGTTAGATTCCATATAAGAAATCTTTTCCCATTCCTTCCTCAAGAATCTCTCTGATTTTTGCCACAAATTCTCTTGCATCAGTTAAGGCTCTCTCAGCAAGCCCTTTTTGGGTTATAAAGCTTGTATCATACGAAGCCTTTTCCCGTTCTTCCTTCTTTTCCACAAGCTTTCGTACATCTTGTCTTGCCAAGGCTACTGTCATGTCCAAGGAAATCAGGTGTTCTTCACCAAGTCTCTTCTTCTTGTGCACATAATAGTAAATCAAAGCACAAACCGTTGCTATATGGGTCTCGCCTTCTTTCCTGACAGCTGCTGAAGCTGCGAGCGAAGCCTGATACATCGCATAGTAGCAAATGGTAATGACCCAGTCAAAGTAATTCTCGCCTTCATATCTAAAGGTGGCTTTTCGTTCATGCATGTCAAAAACTTTGTTTGCTAGATCCAGATTATGGTATGCCTTCCTTATGTGCCCCAAACATTATCTTGAGCAACTCTTTTTGGCAATGTTTTGATGGCTACAATTCTTGGCTTTTCAAAAAACCTCATTGACCTTTCGCAAAGCTTAACACTTCGCAACCAGTCTTCCCATGCTGGCAACCTTGGCATCAAATCACCTTTGAAAGCAAATAATAGTATCTTTCGTGTCCCATGAGGACAATCCCGTCCTTGAGTACGTCGATGGCAAACCTTTTTTTGTTTTTGATGCTTTCCTCGAAATCCTTTGCCATCATGACAACTGGAGCAAGCTTTGTCGGATGTCTTCCGCCGACTTCACTAGCTAACTTATCGATGGAATTCGTCAACTTCTTGAAGTGCTCTTCTTCAGAGTTTGGTGCTAGAACCAAAATGTCTATGTCGCTTCTGGGAGTAGCTTGGCCTCTGGCCGCGCTTCCAAATAGTATTATGGATTGAGCCTCAGGAACAAAGTCAGAAGCCCTTTTTGTGAAATCTTCTAGAGCCCAAGCAAGTCTTCTTTTTTCTTTGTAGAATTCCTCCCTCCTTTCAGTTTCAAAAAGCTCACATAGCTTTCTCATTCTAGGGTTCGTTAAATTGAGCTTGAAAAATTTCTCTCTACCTTCTGACCTTTTTTGAACCATCCCCTCCTTCACCAGCTTGCTGAATTCTTTGGACACAACCCATGTGCTGACATGAGCAAGCTTGGCCAATTCCCTTGTATAACACCATTTCTCAACGTTTGAGTGCATAGTTCTTAAAATGGATATGACCTTAGGTGTAAGTGTTTCAGACATGATTCCTACTTTGTCGCAGCTATCTTATATTTGTTTGTTTTTCCAAACGTACGTTTGTTTTTCCAAACAATGATTTATCCGATTCGGCTATCAGTTGGGAATAGGCGGGGTCGGCGGCTTCATCGCAGGGGTACGCTCTGAAGAAATTTATGAAAATCGTGGCAGTAATAATTGGACTCTTCATCTTAGCAGAAATGGATAGCCCCGATCAACCCTTTTCCTGTTCCACGATTAGGCCGAGTCAACGCCGGTTGTAAGAAATACAACAAAATTGGCAGAACTTTGATAAACGGAAATGCAGATACACTACCTACATAGTACAGTGAGAAAGATGAGAGAAGAAGCAAAGTGGTGGATAGACGACGCCCAACGCAGCCTGATGAAAGCAGAGAAAAACTTCGAACTAACCTTCTACGAAGACTGTGTCTTTCAATGCCAACAATCTTTAGAAAAACTGTTCAAAGGACTAATAATGCACCTTCGCAGAGAAAGACCGGAGAAGACACATAAACTAAAAAAGCTCTACTCCAAGCTGGAGAGACACGTAAAACTCGACGAAGAACAGCAGGATTTCCTCGCGCAAATTTCAGGCTACTACTTCATTGCTCGATACCCAGACATTGCCATGGGCATGCCAATAGAAATCATAAGTAAGAAATTCGCCTCAGACTCCCTGAAAAAAACAAAGAGGATTTTCAATGCTTTCAAAAAACTACATTAAAAAAATTGTCACAAGATACCTGCACTCGCTACCCGTAAAAGTCAAGTTTGGAATACTGTTCGGGTCCTCAGCCTACGGTGAAAGACTAAGAGAAAGCGACATCGACGTAATCGTAATCTCCGACGATTTCAAAGGAATGCCATTCGAAGATAGAATGCTGATACTGCAAAAGAACTGGAATTACAACGCGGATTTAGAAGCATTTGCGTTCACAACCGATGAATTCAACAAACTAAGAAACAAAAGCATAGTTGTCACCGAAGCTGACCAAAAAGGAACGAAAATCTACATAACACAAACCAAGACCTAGAAGCAATCAGAAACCAAAACACAAGCATAACAGCCTGGAGCCAAAACCAAAAGTTTCTCCACACTCATAATAACGGCACCTAGCCGACTGCTTGTTGATGATACCAAGGCGTATTCATCATCACCAACACGCACACAGCCTCTCCACAACAAGCATGAAGAAGACACCAAGCCACTGTTCCCTTCTTCAGAAATTTAGTTCGCCGCCCACTGACAAATCAGAGCAACACCAAAGCTAGCCTTGTCCACATCGTTCTTGGAGAGATACTCCAAGCCTGTTGCTTTTTGCGAAGAGTAATTCTTACATCGAACAATTGTTCTATGCATCGAACGACTGTTCTGCGACTGAGCATGAAATGTAATACTTTTAACGTTCTAGAAAATTGTTTCAGAAGTTATTAATATGAAAAAAAGACATACTTGTGAACACTGAGGGAGCCTCCTACATTGTGCATGGTTAATCCACAGCCGAGGTGGGGCTGTATAAAACATACCAATAATTAAAGGAGAGTGATATGAGTGAAAAGCAAGTTGATGGCAATCTCTGTCTCGCTGTTGTTGGCGTTGATGGTAACACCAGTAATGGCAAAATCTATTGGACCCCAAAAAGCAGTGAAGAACCCACACATCACCATTATGCCTGAGGGTGTGGAACTTCTCCTTCCCAGCGGAGTTGTAAACGAATGGGTGGCGGACACGGAGATCAGTGCGATGGACTTCGAGCATATCCTTGATGCGTCGAAGTTTAAAATCCGCAATGCTATGCCTATTACAATCGAGGACTTGATGGAAATAATGACCGATCCTGAAGCTGCACTAGAAGCTGAAAACAAGTGGGGTTATATGTCATACGAGGTTATTGAGGAATTTCTTGAGTGGCTCATCTCCATAGGGTACCCAATTACTCCAGAAGAAGTCGAACTAATCCTATCAATGTACCCAGAAGGAATGTACATAATGTTCGTGAACGTAGGTAAGTAGAAAAGACACAATTCTTTCCTTCTCTACCCATTTCTTGTAAAATCCATAACATCATGAGATGAACAAGAAAGCCTTGCTCTTAGACAAATAATATAGAGGAGTGGGTGTCTTGGTTAGTGCTGGCAATATGATGACCAGTTGAACTTTCCTTGGAGCAGTGAAACATAAAAAAACTACTTGTGTGGTTCACGTCCTCTAAGTAATCGTCCTATTTCTTTCCTAAAGTCCTTAAAATCGTTGGTTTTCTTTAAGTTTTCGAACACAAGCCTATCATCAATTCTACTGTATCTATGAACGAGAATGTTTCTGAAGCCCCTCATAGCCTTCAACTTCCTTTCGATTCGTTTCGAAATGATTTCTTTCTGCCCTAGCTTTTCAAACACATCCTCTTCTTCGGCTGGCAGACCCAGCCTCAAACCTTTTACTACCAAGGTGCATACGTCGATAGTGCATTCTATTAAGATGTGCAAAAGCCTTTCACAAGCCCTCTTTTTCTCTATAGAGCTCGCATATTCCTCATAGCTCGTCGGCATGATACTTTCGAGCTCGTCCAGATACATGTCTAACTCGTCAAATTTGGACAAAATTCTGTTCTTATCGAGCATGTAACACACTCTCTAAATAGGAAAGGTATATTGGCTTAAAAAGCTCAAACTCTCTGATTGTGGAAAAAGCTAAATCGTACAGTAAATCTTCGTCTTTGCAAAACATCACCTTGCCTTCCTTCAAAATCCGCATCTTCAAGGGCAAAGGAAGCTGCTGAAATATCTGTACGTCCAAGTTTGGGAAAGCAATCGAGTATCTCAGCCTTTTCTTTGATAAATATAAACGAGTAAACTTTCTTGGTTTCAGCGCAATGCAAACGTCCACGTCAGAGAACCTTTCATTTCTAACATAACTACCAAATAGCACCACTGCTAAGGCATCCGAGTCCTTTTCGATTTTTTCTTTTAATTTTTCAAGTTCTTTGAGCACAAAGATAACTGACCGAGGCGGATATTAATACTTTCAGCCAAATCGGAAGCTTGTCCAACAACATTCCCGAGACAACAGCCTTCGAGAATCACCTTCAGAAAATCCACGACAAAGACAACAGACAACGCTTTAAGTTATAATTTCTATGTAAGAGCCATTAGAAGTTTCTAAATGTGAGGAATTCGGAAAGTTAGCAGAACCCAAAGAATTAATCAGAATAGGGAGTTAGCAAGTTGAACGAACAGATCGGAGCTTGTGGAATCTATTGTGGTTTTTGTCCAGTGTTTAGGCTTGAACAAAATCGATGCTTTGGATGTGAATGGTTAGATAGACAACTTAAAAAAAGAAAAAAACAAAAAAGCTGTGTTTTCTGGGAATGCACGCAGAACAAGAACGTGAAATGCTGCTTTCAATGCAAAGAATTCCCATGCAAAACACACTACAATCCAAAGAGATCAGTCTACACTAGGGGAGCCTTAAACACTTGGAAAAGACTAACAAGAACTGGAGTCTCGGTTTCTACTTAAACTACTTCCGCGCGGTAGGAATTAACGAAAAAAGTCAGAAGAAAGTCAAATTCGTTAGTAGGGCTCATGCTTTCTGTTTAGACTTCCATGCGTACCAGACAATCAGCGCTGTAACCACAACCCATGCAATCTCAATCAGTATCGAATAAGCAGAATAAGCCGATTGTTCTGCCAGATACTCAAACACAGTAAGGAGTCCGAAACCAGTGACGACTATACCCACGATGATGTTCGCCCAACGATTTACCGAATCCTTCAAAGTAAGCGAAAGAAAAGCCATGGCCGGCGCAATCAAAAACAAAAATGCCATTACCACCATCAGTTCGGGTGTTATTTGCATCCCTGCATATTCTCCCACAAGGAGATCCTCTATGACACCTGGCTCATACAGCTCCAACATGTTTCCCACAATCGCAACAAGTTCGCCAATTAACCATAGTACTGAAATCTTTATCTTCCAATCTTCCAATGTTTCACCTCCGCACAATAATGTTCTAAGCACTTGAGATTTCAAAGCATATAAAACTTGGCACCTGCCTCAATGCCCTGAAACAGGCGATCAGAGAAGTGGTTTCAACAAGTGAAGAAGCCACAGTTTATTGGAATCAAATGTCACAGTCTTCATTGAATACGAATACTAAGCATAAACAAGTGAGGAAACGGTAAAATGCATCTAGACACAGTCTTACCATAACTTGTTTTCTGGAACCCGAGAGAAATGAAAAAAAGATGGAGTTTGAGGGTTTTGTTCAGGCAGAAGGTTATTTGGCTGGTTGTAGCTCTTTCATTATTTCTTCCAAGCTCTTTACTATTATAGTTTCTTGTGAATCGTATGCACTTGCCGCTAGAACGTCTGGTTCCATCGAGAGTTTTTGCAAAGCTTCCACACTTGGGGCTTCATACACCATGTAATTTGTGTGTGCTGAAGGCACAAACCCAAACCAAGCTCCAACCATCTTGACTCCGTGTTTCTTCAACAGTCCATCCATCTTGCCCATGAGCTCTAAGACTGCTTTCCTTACTTTTTCATTAAATTCAGGACAGTATTCGGGAGAATGCCTAGAAATCACCATAAAGGTAGGCATACAAAGACACTCCGAACTATTAAACTGGTTCAATTTTGCATTTAAATATTAATCCAAACCCAAACGAGAAAAAAATGAGCAAAAAGAGATTTAGGGTTTATTCGTCTTCCGTGTCTTCATCCTCGAAGACTTCCCAGCTACATGTACTCGCATGTTCAGTGTTCCCTTGTCATACTCCTCTGGTGCAAATGTTCTTCACAGTCTGGACACTGCTAAGCCAAAGCAAACAGAAAACAAAACACATCCACACTGACAGCACCCAGCCAGACTGGGTGGTGGTGTTACTATAGGAAGACTCATCACTACCAGCACACCAATTCTCAAACAGTCTGCGCTTCCGTGTTCAACCACAACTGTCCAAGCACAAGCTAGCAACCACATATTTGGACCATATTGGCAATTGGATGCAGAAAACTAGAGGGGGGGCTAGAGCCAAGGCAGAAGAAGGCTAAAGGGAATTGCCCCCTTCTTCTTCTGAAATTTCTCTTCCCGCAGAGCCGCCAACAGCCTAGTCGCATCATCCCAAAAGCCACGCTAAACAATGCCGAAACGCACCCCAAACCATGTTAAAACACAAGCAGAACCGAACTCCAAACCGCACAAAAAATTCTTCACCCACCCATACTACCCAAGGTAAAACCAAAACAAAACATGACCCATCCGCGCATCACTCTCGAATACTTACTCCGAATTCATAAATCACTTATTAAACAATCCACGCAGTTCACATAGGGTGTAAATGATTGGCAACACAAACCGTAATGGTTCCACCCATCCATGAAACCATACCCGAAAAAATAACAGACCGAAAAATCATCGTTTACAAGACTCTCATCGACCCGACGGTTATCAAACTCGCCACAGAAAAAGTCAAAGACCGCCTATTCGTAAAATTCGGCTTTTTAAAACCCAACCCCGACCAGATACAGCAAATAGCGTTCGAGAAAGATTACGAAGCCTTCGTCATAGTCGATGGGAGATACCACATAGACTACTACCGAAGGCGCATCTACACCATAAAAGTCGACGACAAAGCCCAAGAAGTGATCCTTTTTAATCAAACGTTCAAGCCCGAAACCCTAAGCGAACCCGTTCAGGGCAAGGTAGTGCGAATCGAGGGAGAAGAACGCCTCATCCACGAGGCAAAGGCCTATATTGTTCTCTCATCCGACGGAAGAGAGG
>Ga0315306_10000698_pt1 | contig 16114 bp, 26 predicted proteins | sample TDP1_MG_FD_203803 | JGI IMG/M metagenome (GOLD analysis project Ga0315306, IMG submission 203803) | Freshwater sediment microbial communities from Lake Towuti, South Sulawesi, Indonesia - TDP1 | ecosystem: Environmental > Aquatic > Freshwater > Lake > Sediment | place: Indonesia: South Sulawesi... | reverse complement strand
TTGTGTAAAAACCTTAGTTACTCAGCCTTGTTGCAGATGAGTTTTGTCGAAAGCAAATCTGCGTTTTTCTTATGTAAGAAGCATTTTTAGGGTTAGCAGAAGACGTCGAATGTTTTTGAGGGAAAGGGAATAGACTTAAATATGTTGTTAATTATTAACAAATTGATGCTTATGGGCAACACTAAAGAACATGCCAAGATAGCCATAGAAAACCTTGAAGGCGTTAAGGACGAATACAACGCAGCGAGATATTCCAACGTAGGGTTACTGGCTGTACGGGCATTGGAACAGATGGTGGAAGCTTGCGCCGCTAAAGAAAATCTGCACTTTCATGAGCACCCAAGAGTTGCTCACCGTGATAGGAGAGAGTGGTTGAAGTCTCATCATCACGACATAGTAAAAGAATGGGACGCGCTCTGGCTGATATATGGAACACTCGGCTACGGTGGAGTGAACGGCGGCAAGGCGCGTGAAGCCCTAAAAATTGCAGAAAAGACAGTGAAAGAATTGGCGAGGAGAGAGGAAATTGAGCTATAAAATTGAGGACATCACAGAGTTGGGAAGGGAAATCGGCAAGATAAGCGGCGTAGAGGCAGTTGTTTTGTTTGGAAGTTATGCGCGGGGAGATTTTGACGAGGGAAGCGATGTAGACTTGCTTTTGGTTTTTCAAGATAAGTTTTCTCTGGAAGGTGGCTGGCGCAAGATAACGGAGACAACTGCAAAAAGGGATATGTTTGTTCAGGTTGTGGCTATGACGGTTGATGAGCTGAGGTCATCTCCATTGTTGTCCGTGGTTTTGAGAGAAGGAAAAAGATTGTTTTCTACTGAAGGGTTCAGCTTGCAGGAGCTAGGGAATTTTAAGCCGTATGCGTTGGTCTCTTACGATTTGAGGTCCATGGCGCCAGACAGCAAAGTCAAGTTTGTTCAAACTCTGCAAGGTAGAAAAAGTGGAAAATACGCTTACAAAGGAATATTGCTTGAACTTGGCGGCTTCAAGGTTGGAAGAAACTGCCTACTGCTTCCACAAGAAAGCGTGGCTAAACTTACCGACTTCTTTGACAAGGAAGGCGTAGCCTACTTTATTCGGCATGTTTGGTGTCTCTGAACCCAAGCGTAATGACAAGTATGCCTCGGTCTTTCTGCACTTCCACGCTTAAGTCTTTGTTTAAGAAGGGCTGCAGAAGCTCGTGGAATTCTTTTGGAATGTTTAAGGAATAGACTGGATAGGAGTACTCTGACTTGCCGTAGTACTTCTTTTTCACTGTTCGCTTCTGCAAACGAGTCGTAGTTGACGCCTCTGTACTTCACTCCCTTACATTGACTGCTTAAAAACGATGCGAAGAATGGAACAGAGTATTCCTAAGTGAGAGTGGTGACTGAAACTATCGTTTTCAAAACCATGCTTGGTTTGTGCACTAATTCCCGTTTTTAAACTGAGAAGTAGCTTCTTTTTTGTGGAGGCATCATTAATTGCCGTGGGAAGAAGACAATGACTACATACGCAGTGGACACCGCAATCCAGACGATTTCCAGCCAAACACTTTTCGAACCATCACACTGGGCAGTGAAGAAGGAATCAAGGCGGTTATAGCCAAGCCAAAGGGCAAACACACAATGGAGGTGGCGAGTTACCTCTTTGAAAAAGGCAAGGGCTGGACGCTTGAAAAGGCAAAAGAATGGTTTGAGCAGCATCAGCGCAAGGAAAAGGAGTCTTTAAAATGGTTCGGCGAAATAAAACAAGTGCCAGAAGCGCACAATCTCATCCACGGCAAGGCATTGCATCCCATCCGCACGGTTCATCCTGAAGAATGGCCAGAAGTGCGCGAATATTTAGAAGAGGAACTTCGCAAGTCGGCGCCTACATTGGTTGGCAAACCACTTGTCCTAGACCATCATCGTCCGTTGCAGGGCGAGGTGTTAAATGCTGAATACAAGGATGGTGCCATAGAATACGTAGCCAAACTCGCTGATCAAGAAGTCCTCGACAAGATTGGGCAAGACAAAATCAAACACTGTTCAGTTGAATTTGAATGGGGCTCATTGGAACGAGTCAACGGTTTTTCACCTAGAAATATCATGTTTACAGGGCTTAGCCTGCTTGAAAATTTTGAACCAGGCGACCCTCTCACCACGGTTGAAGTTTGGGAAGCCATAATTGCCAAGTTGAGAGAGGCGAAACAAGCTAGCGCTGAGCCCAACGAGTTCATTTTCTATTTAGTACAAAATCCAGCTGCGTTTTTGGAAGAGAGGTTCAGTAGCATCTGGGTTGACCGAACAAACGGTGTACAAGGCTTATACGGTTACTTACGTGAAAAGCCAGATTCGCCTCAACCCATGGCTTTGTTGTTCATGAAGGCTAACGGTTGGACCCTTGAAAAAGTGCAGAACTGGCTACAGGATCATCCACAATACGTGAGGCAAAGTCAGCCTCAACCTTTGTCAGCTTCTGTTGGAATCCAGCCTACCAACATTGCAATAGAGCAGAGGAAACCCGCTGTTGTTGAGGCAATTCTGCCGTCTGAAACCGAACAGTTAATGTCAACCTCAGGTTTAGTGAGTAAAAGGGAAATTCTTGAACTCTTGCCTGAAAGGGTGCCAATCCACTGGGGTTACGGTCCAGCCGAACTTGTGCGCAGGTTGAAGAGCAAACTGAGGTGAATGGAAATTGAAGTTATGGTCACATTTGGTGACAAGTTTCGCCGCGATGGAACGGTGAAACCGAACAAAATGGCATGAGGAGAGAAAAAAACAAAATGACTGACTTGTGGCCGGATGCCGAAGTTGGCGAGATGATAAGCGACGGCACAGTGCTTAGCTTTGAGGCTGCAGGCGCCATAACCAAGGGTAAAACGGTTTATCTTAGCGCTGACATGAAGGTCAGCCAGTGTTCCGCTGCAACCCAGTATGCTGTGGGTATAGCTTTGAAGACTGTTGCTCTAGGCGAGTTCTGTCCCGTCTGCGTCAAAGGTGTGGTCAAGATGACAGCTGGAGGCGCGATTACACGAGGCGCTCAGGTTCAAACCGACGCAAACGCAAACGTCATCGTTTTGGCTGATGGGTCAGCGACGTACACACCTGCGGAATTGCCTGACAGAGTGGCGAGAGCATTAGGCGTTGCCTTACAGACTTTTGCCAACGGTGACACTGGGCTCATCTTTGTTGGTAAAGCCTGAGAAAAAAGGAGCGAATGAGAGCATGGTAGACAATAAAAATGTGTTGAAAGAAGCCATATTGCGCGACCCTGAACTTGGCGACTACCACTGGAACACGCTTGTGGAGAAGGCTAAATCAAATCTCTTCACAACGCGTTATTGTTCCAGCTTGGTTAAGGAAGGTATTCTCAGCGACATGGCTGGTGCCTTGGGTCGAATGCACGACGTTGTCATTGAAGCGGCTCAGCCTACTCTAATAGGCAGAGAAATGATTTGGATGTTGCCAACCGACCAGCCTTTGGTGCGTTTTCCTAAGGCTAAGCTGGCTAAGGCGAAACAGACAGCTGAATTTTCTGAGACATGGTTCTATCCTGAAAAGAGCGACACAACCGATGTGCAGGCTACCATTGAAATCCGAGCTGGCGGCGAGTGGAGCAAAAAATATGTTGAAGACGCCAACTGGAACGTCATGGAACGCCAAGCGCAGGAAGTAGGCAGATCCATAGGTGAACTAGAAACAGAGAAAGTGTACGCCTTGTACACGAGCATCGCAGCCGCCGACCTAGCTGGAGGCGCAGAAATAGGCGGGGCGGGAACCTTAAACTGGGCGGGAGTGGTCAGTTTCTGGAACACCGTGCGCAAGGAGAACTTTAGCGCTAAAGTGTTGGTGATTCATCCTGAGCAGGCAGCCGATTTGTGGCAAGACGACAAGTTCATACACAGCTTTTACTTCGGCAAAGAAGTGGATGTGCGCCGAGGCGTGTTAGGCGAAACCTACTTGGGCATGAAAATTCTGGTGAGCACTAAAGCAACAAACGGAACGGTTATAGCCATCGACACTGATGTTGCCTCTGTTATGCTGCTGAGACGCGACATCCTAACCGAGCCCTTCGAAAACCCAAGAGAAGACCGTTATGGCATTGTTGCCAGCGAACGCATCGGCTTAGGCGTATTAAGAAGCAAAGCCGTGGCTCGTGGGACCGGCTGGTAAGACTCAATACTACGTATATACGTAGTAATTCATCTTCCATGTTTTTTAACTCCAGCAAAATTCCGAATCAGGTGGTGTGATATGGCGGTTGAGTGGGGTAAGTATCAAGACGCTTACAAGGCGATTTGGGAGAAGCTTGCGGGAGCATTAACGTATTCCGATGAAACCATCACCAAAATTGTTGAGAATCGTGATGCAGACGGTTACATAACAAATATCGAATACTATGCTGGAACCACACTGAAGTTCACGCTTGCCATCACGAGGGATGCAAACAAGCGTATTACAAGTATTGAGAGGAGCTGATTTGGCGCTCTATGATAATTGGACTTGGGATTCTGCAAACCGTCTAATGACAATTATTGCCGATGACGTTAAAGGCTATGATGAGGCTCATGCTTTTTCTTTTTCAGATATTCCAGATTGCATTGTTTTGAAAGGTTGGGATGCAAGTTATAATGAATCAACAAGTGGCAAACAACTTGAATTTCAATTTAGAATTGTGATTGGCAACGGAACTACAACCACATGGTTTGCAGATGATAACAAACAGATTTGTTTTAGGAATGGAAGCGTTATTATTTCCGGAGGGTATGCAATTGAAGTGAAGGCTTATGGCAACTTCAGAGCTGGCACACTGATAGACGCAACTCTAAAACTGTCAAAAGACGGAATTTCGTTTTTAGATGATGACCCAATTGCGTCTTATCTGATAAGAGCCACTGTTGCTAATTCAAAAGTTTGGCTTTATAGTTCATCCTTCATTAAGCTAAGACCTTATGTAAAATATCTTTCATTAGGCAATTCTGCTTTTTCTGCACCTATATGGAATTGTTATATTGAAAAAATAGAACTAACTGCTTGTTACCTTGACGCTTACAACTTAGACTTTTCAAAATCTCCAATTGAAAATAGGTCAACAACACCGTCAGAATTCATAAGAGTCTGGGCTAATACCGATTATGCATTTAATCTCTATTTAACCAATATACTACGTATAAAAAATGTTATAGCACGAAACAATGTTTATCTTGTTCGTGCTTATTCAAGCGTATCTACTAATGGCTACCTTGTCAATGTTGATTCAGACGCATGGGCATTCTGGTATTATTCAACATATGGAGGAAAAATCTTCAGGCAATACGAGTTTGACGTTCACTGTCAAGACAAAGATGGAAATCCATTAAGCGGAGTAGATGCTATAGCTGAATACATTAGCCCATATGGGACAGCCTTCACTGACACTACAAATGCCAGCGGTGACTTAACTGGCGGAACAAAAACTGTTGATAGAGGTTGGTTTGAACGAGTAACAGGCGATACAGAAAACATGAAAACACCATTAAAAGTTACGTATAGGAAAGCTGGCTACCAGGCTGTTGTCAAATATTATCCTATGACTGAAAAAACTAAAGACAGAGTAGTTCTGCAAAAGGCAGTTGACACCATTTTTGTAGATGGGAAACCAGCGTTAAACCTCAGCGAATCAGACCCAGAAAACCAATTATATGCGGTGATATAACATGAAAGTTGGCTACGCTCAAAGCACATGCCCCATCTGTGGCAAGCTTCTCCTCCGTAAACGCCCAGCCGACTACGCCGTCTGCGACTGCTACCGCTATTGTCCACTCTGTGACCCGCCATACACTGTGCTTATGACACCCTTCGCACCTGACTTGACGCCCTCAACCTACCGAAACGAAAAAGCCCACGAAGTTAAAGGTCAAGGTGTAGAACCGCCAGAATGGACAAGTGACACGCTTTTCGCATGTTACAACCATTCGCCGCTACATTATAGTAAGCAAAGACCCGTGGAAGTGCGTCTGCGATGAGCCTGGCTGAAGAGGAGAAGGCTCAGCTTCAAACTAAGATCAAAATTGAAGGAACAATAGATAGGCATGTCTTTGAAAGCATCAAAGAAGTCTATGAAGCAGAGAAGAAAGAAGCTGAAGCTGAAGACAAACCTGAGCCCTCTTTCAGTCAAGTGCTCGAAATGATTTTGAGAAAGGGAATCAAGGCATACAAGAGCAAAAAATAACGTAGTTTTAATCCCATTTTATCATATATTGTCATATTTTATCCCATTTTATCCGAATCGCCTTAAATCTAACCTCATCATCAAGAATGGATGCTAGAGCGTGTCTGATTTGGCAAGTGTCACAGCTGATGATGTTCGAGACACAATCAACCTCACAGCGGCAGACATAGCGGATTCCAAAGTTGTCAAGATGATTAAAAAGGCTGAAACAACACTGAAGCTGGAAACTGGACGAAGCATAGATTACAACAACTGCACCGACGAGGAAGCATTATTCATCACGAATCTATCCGCCATATATGTGCTCTGTCACTTAACAGGCGGCACAGCAGCCGGACTCAGCTTCTCAGTTGGAAGCCAACGTGTCGACGTGCTTGAAGCGGCGCCGCCTCTGAGTGTTCTCCAACAAGAGGTTGAACGAGTTCTAAGCAGAATGAAGACTACGCTGAAGCGTGTTTAAGCAAGAGGAGGCAACCATTTCAAGGTGACAAGATTTGAACAACTTTTGAACCGAGAGGGCGAGAACGTCACGTGGCACAAGCGACAAGAAGGCTCAGTTGACCCTGAAACAGGCGACCGCACAGTCACTTGGGCTATAGAAATCATCAGGGCTGTTGTTCACTCAGTTTCCGCCAGCGAAATTGTGGCTGAAGCGGGATACACAAGCGAAGACTACATTCGAATTTTTGTTAAGGCAGACATCAAACATAAGGACAAAATCACCTACAACAACAGAGAATACGAGGTTCTGCCACCTGAATCCATCTATTTTCGTGGTGTTCTCGAACACCGAACGGCGTTGTGCAGGAGGCTGATCTCCTAATGCCTTTGGCTTGGGACAAGAAAACTCAGGTGGCGCCGGGAACAGAAACCACCATTGTATCGTATGAGGTGGGTAACAACCAAATCGTCAGATTAGACGGGTTCATTGCGTTTGGCACCTGCGCCGCCATATATCGATTGTATGCTAATGGTGAAATCAAAGCCAGTTACATGACTAGTGAAGCCGACCGCAACGCCTACGTCATCTTTAGAACTGAAAATGTCACAGGACCCCAAACCATAGCGGTAAAAGTTCTTCACTTCATTCCAGCCGCTCCAGGCGAAGGACAAGACTTCGAGGGCACAATCCTAGGAGGATGAAAAGACAGATGGGAGTAGCAAAACCTTTTGACGAACCGTTTCCCGCTCGTGAACCCGGAGACATCTACCTAGCACGCTACACCAATGAAAAAGCATCGGTCGCTGCCATTCCACTTGACCATCTCAAGCGTTTGATATTGCCAACAAACTTGCCTGTTGCCAACTCAGGCGGCATGATTGTTCCATACGAAGGCGGCTACGCCATCTTAGCCTTGCTGTCCAAAAATGACACGTTGGCAAAAGACGTGCTCGACAAGATGGTGACGCTTCAAAACGCAGACGGCTCATGGTATCAGCAGTATTATCCTTACAAACCCTTCACCCTATACGAAGATCGTAAAGTGGACAGCGGCACCGCCCTCATGGCTTGGGCTATGGCTGACTACGATGCCCGCAACACCACAGTCACGTACAAGACGGCTTGGCAACTGGCAGCCGAGTTTCTCCACACCTTAGAATGGGCGCTAACTTCATCGGCGAGTCTTCTCAAAAACCAAGTGATAAATGGTGCAGTAGAGGATGTTGTCTTTGCAGCCGACGTTGCAGAAGCCATACTTGGTTTGACTCGAGGACTAGATGCCTACGGCGCAACAGTTTTAGACTCTGGTGGACACAGCGTAAAAGACCTCATAACTAGACTTATAGCAGGCATCGACGGCTACATGTGGCGCCCCGCTGACTACTTCTACCAAACCGAGTACCCGCTTGGAGCCCAGAGCCAAACCAAACCAGGCGTCTACATAACCTTCAAGCAACTGGTCACATACACGCAAGCATTAGTCGCTTGGGCTTTGAAAAACTGGGACGACAAATACGGCACAGCGGGTCAGCACACTCAAAACGTTTCAGATGCGCTTGACCGTGTTGTTGCCGTCAACCGAGGAAGATGGGGCGGCTACCTAGTTCATCCCATGTATGAGTCAACTGATCCGCCTGAAGAATATGCGCACTATGCAGCTTTGATGAAAACTGCAATGGAAATGGTTAACGCTACAAGATATGCCCGACATATCGATGAGGCGCTCAAATTCATGCGTTGGTGTTCTCTCTCTAACGGAACAGTATTCGACTGTGTCTGGCCTGACGGACGCTGCTACATCAGTCCTAACGCTCGTGGACCCTTGCTCGTCTCTGTTGCAACATGCATCTTAGCTGGAGCGTGACCCCTAACATGAGTGTGGAAGACCCCAAAACAACTCTTCTTAACTTAATCAAAAACAACATTGCCTTGACAAAGGACGACAACATCACGCCTGCAACGGTTCACGTGAGCCAAGAATGGTTCAACAGTCAACTCTTCAAAGACTTCGACGCTCAAGTCACAATAGGTTTAGCAGACGGCTCAATGGAAAAACTAAACGTGGGAGGCTCATGGGTTCGTTACAGTGACCGTTACCGCTTAATCGGCTGGAGCACAGACAAAACAGGCGTAACAGGCAAAGAAACGCGCTGGAAAATAAGACGCGAAATTGAGCGTATCATTCGAGCCAATCGGAAGAATCCAGGCGGCAGCCTCAATTTTGTCGATATCAGAGGAGTTTCTGAAAGCGAAGACACCAATTCCAAGCCGCCTTATTGGAAAGTAGAAGTCACGGTTGCAACGCATCGTTATGTCAAGATGAGTTAGAAAAAAGGAGGAATGAATAAAAAATGTCTTCAACAGTCTATACAGGCGAGGAATCCAGAGCATACTACGTAGAAGAGGCAACATTTGGCACGACACCGACAAACCCAGCCATGCTCTGCATCGGCGTCATACAAGAGATAGAGCCAGCAGTTGACCCAAAAAACATCGTGCTGCGTGGAATAGGCTCCAGAAACGTCAAAGCCATACGAAAGGGACTGCGCCACATCGACCTCAAAATTGTTTACACACCGCAGAATTGGAACTTCTTCAACTACGCTAGGTCACTGAAATCAACAAGCATCGAGGTCTATTTTGAAAAAACCAGCGGAATCATCAGCCTAAACCACAAGGGATGCAAGGTTGACAGAGCCAAAGTTGACGTTTCAATCGAAGACCCAATCAAAGTAACAATGGACCTAATTGGACAAGATGTGGCGGTTGGCACAGCCAAGATTGGAGCCAACTATGAAACCGAGCCATCAACAAATCCTTTGACAGGCAGCGACTGTTCCATAAGCAAGGCTGGAGTGGAAATCACGCGTTTCAGCGACTTCGGCTTCGAAATAGGTAACAATCTGAAGCGGCAGCCAGTGATAAGGGCGACTACGCCTTATTTGATTAAGAGCTTGCCTGAGCGCCATGAGGTTTTGCAAGGTTCTATTCGAGCTGATTTTGAGTCTAAGGCGGAACTTGACGACATACTTGGTGACACAGAGTTTACTTTGCTCTTCAACATTGGCGGAACCAACTTCTCGTTCACGGGTTGCAAGTGGAAGTCAAGCCGATTGCCCACTAAAATTGAGGACACAGTGGCTCAGACGCTAGAGTGGGAAGCCAAGGGTCTAACAATATCCTAGAAGGGAGCAGAATCATCACCAAATACACAAAGTTAAGGTGATTAAATTGAGTTCCGTTGAAGTGCAAATTTTGAAAGGCTTCGGGCGTGAGGCTCGGCTGAGACAAAAATGGAATCGGTTGTGGGCTGAAATAGGCGAGAGGATTCAGCTGTTGCCAAAGAGAGAACAAGACATTTTACTGGAAGATTTCCACACCGCGATTAAAAGCCGCTTGATAGTTATGGAGAGGATCAATTATGCGAAAAGAAACAGTTGAACTTGACAATCGCTATGGCGAGGAATATGCTGGTTGCTATGTTTTCAGGGAAATCACTTGGATGAAACGGAGCAGAATCATCACCAAATACACAAAGTATCATCCTGTGACTGGTCAAATTGTGAGCAGTGACCTGCCAGCCATCCAAGCTGAGACCATATGGGCAAGCTTGAAGGAACAGCCAGCAACTAAGCCAATCACGTTGGAGCGGTTACTCGACGAAGAAAACGGCGTTCCAATTGAACTCGGCGAACTTTTTAGCATAGTTGTCAATAGGCTCTGCGGCTTGTCGATGGAGGAGGCAAAAAACTCGTGAGGGCGATGAGACGTGGCAGAGCGCATCCGAGCCTTACACGGTTTCGCCTTTGCAAAGAGTTCGGTTGGACACCTGAGCAACTGGATAGGCAGTCAGCCAAAACCATCGAAGAGTTTGTTGTCATCTTAAACGAGATGGACCGTCAGACTGAGGAGGAAGTTGAAAAGGCTAAGCGAGGCGCACGATATGTCGGTTGAAATGGAAATTCAATATGAAGGTCAAAACGAGTTTCAGTTGAAAATGGAACGCATAGACGCCTCCATGAAGGCGCGTGTTCAGCAGCGACTCGAAGAATTGGCTGAGTCCATAAAAGAGACGGCTCAACGCATAGCGCCAGTTCGCACAGGCTATCTGCGCTCAACGATTTTTACAGAGGCAGCCGAATGGACAGTGACGGCTGGAGCCTCAGCGCCTTATGCCGCCTATGTGGAGTTTGGAACCCGATTCATGCACGGGCGCCGTTTTCTTTCACAAGCTGTGGAAATGCATCATCCTCAATTAGTCAACATTGTCGGTCAGGCAGTTAACGAGAGCATTGTGGAGGCTAGCCGATGAGCTTTCACGAAATAAGCGTTGTCATTCACGCCGTGAACCGAGCCAGCAACGAGTTTGGACGTGTGAGCGCCGACGCTGAAACCATGGCTGAAAGAGTTAGAACCGCTGGAACAGTCATTGCTGGTTTGGGTGCAGCCAGCCGAGCAGTTGCAGTCTTAGGACATCAGTTCGGCTTTTTGACAGCTGAGCAAGAGCGTTGGTTGGCTAGCATGAGTTATGTGGTTACTGCCCTAGGCATTTTCTTGCGGTCCAGTTGGGGCGTTGCAGTGGCGCAGAAGGTATATGCGGTTGCCACGACCATAGCGGCTAAGGTCACGTGGGCTTTCAACGCCGCCCTAGCCATGAAAATTGCGTTGTTAACCCTAGGTGTGGGCTTAGTTGTGGCAGCCGCTGCTTACATGGCTTGGTTGGCTTCGGCGACAAGAGATGCTGCTTCAGCGCAGGAAGAATACAATACTGCTTTGTCTAGGCAGGAGCGAGTTGGAAGCCGCCATGGAGAAGAGGTTGAGTATGAGCGCATTACGCGGCGGGGTGCCTACTATTAGATGTGGTTGTGTGAACGGCGATGACTCATGATTTTCCACAAAGCCGCTTTGTTCATGCTTCTTCCGCTTAGGAGGTTCTTTGTCGTGAGCCTTGGTTATCCTCAATGTCGAATTGACGTATTTCGCGGTGTCAAACATTTTGACGACGTGTTCTCAAGCGGCTGGACTGTGAGCCAAGGAACATTAGCAACAGATGGGAAAATTGGAACCCTAACCATCAGCGCATCCTATCCTTCAGCTTATATGAAGAAAAGTTGGAGTTTCGCCACGGCTACGCATCGTTACGCCATAATAAAATGCGCCGAATTGACTGGCACTTCTTGGAAGTTTGAGGCTAAGTTGGCTGGTGTCACCAAGTCTTCAAAGACATTTTTGGATACTGGAATCAAAACGGTTGACTTACAGAACGACGGGGTGGAAACTCCACCATACTTGGGCGACATTGATGAGATTGTCTTGACCGTGAATGGAGCAGCTGGCAACACGGTGAAGTTTGACTACGTGAAGATTTGTGAGAAAACCATGTTGACGCCATCCGACGATTTAGATGTGGTGGAGTTAAACGTTCACTTGGCGGTCACAGAGGAAGTGGGCTCGGTCAACTGCCTCCTTCAAAACTACGACGCCAAATACACGGACCAAATCACGGGTGGAGACCTAATTGAAGTAGCCATGTCAAGAACCGGCGAATCTTGGACTAAGGTCTTCAAGGGCAGATTAGACGCCGTAGCCAAACGGGCAGAAGCATCACTTCGCGGTCCACAGCATTATCTGCGCCTTCGGGGACGTGACTTAGGCGCCGAACTCTTCAATCGACTCGTGACTAAGAAGTACGTGAACAAAGAGGGTTCGGAAATCGTCAAGGACGTGCTCGCCAACTACACGCCCTTAGCTAGCGTAGGTGTGGAAACCACCAACAGTACGTATGCAGAGGAAGAATACGAGAACAAGCCAGCATGGGAAATAGTCAAGTATGTGGCTGAGACTGCCAAAAACGCCAGCAACGTAATCGGCTACGATTTCAACTGTGAGGAAGGCAACCTCAAATTTTTCCCAAAGGGCAAATACGCTAGTGCCGTGTCCTTAGATGAAATAATTACTCTTTGCGAGCATGAGTCAGCCATTGAACGAGTGCGCAACAAAATATACGTGTACGGTGAAGCGTCTAAGTCCTATCCGTTAGACAAGGACTCTTGGACAGAAAGTCTGACGCCAACCGACGGCGCATGGAGCAGCGGAACAGGATGCGGAAACGTTTCACTTGACAGCACGGAAGAAATAGTGGGCAACTACTGCATCAAACATACCACGACCACGCCTGACTATTACGGACGCGCCGTTTTCACATTCAACGATGGAAAGGAAATCAACGCCAACGTTTATCCAAGCGTCAACTTTCAGATTAAGGAGGAGTCAGCCTTCAGTGGTGAAGTAACACTTATTCTTGAAGACATCAACGGCAACTGGGCGGCGAAAGAATACCGCATAGGCAACAATAAGAAATGGCATTTTGAAAGCTTCATGTGTGGAACAAAACACGCAGACGAATGGGCAGGCAGCAACATACCCAACTTCAACTGGGAAAAAATCAAAAAACTCCTTTTCGACGCTCATTTTACTGGCGCGGGAACAGGTGCCTTCTGGATTGATAACTTATATTTCAGCAATTGCCGATGGAGCGCTACTGCTGAAGACTCAACAAGCCAATCAAAATATGGAGTGCGTGAATTAGCCGTTGTCGATGAGACGCTGGTTTCAGATGACGCCTGCGCCAAATTAGCCAACGCAGAACTGAAATATCGGAAAGACCCAGCTGAATCGTTGCGAGTCACCGTGCTAGGCGACCCACGCATAGTTGCAGGCGAAGCCATACATGTGACAAGCCCAAACGAAAACATTGACGCTGAGTATCGCATTCAAGCAGTTGACCATTTCTTAGACGATGAAGGCGAGTTTGAAACATCACTCACACTTATCGCCGAACCGCCACGCATAGCTGAGATTCTTTCTGAAACCCGCCGAGAAGTCAGTGTCTTGATGAGGGGCACAGCCTACGGTAAACTTGGAAGATGAAGGCGCAGATAAATGCCGACTAAGAGGCATAAGACCCATGTGAGTTTTCTTTTTCCATCTGACTGGAAGTGGGAATTTGAACGTGAACTCCATCGATTAGACCAGCAGAGAGTTAAGGTTCAGAAAGGGTTTCGAGTTTCGCTTTCACTGCTCTACACCATAGCGTTGATGGAAGGAGTCAAACAAATACGACAAATGACTCTAAACGACGTGGAACAGTGGTGTCAGAAAAACAATATTTAGAGTTTGTCAATTTTTCATAAGCCAAAAGAACTCAATTTCAACCAACTGGATCCGCCTCCAATAGAATCTAACGAAAAAGCAAAAAATAACAAACGCCAAGTGTTTGAGCATATGTTCTTTAGAGTTTTAGCTTTGTTTTTGCGGCATTCTTTTGCTGGCGTTTAGTATCGTTAGTCCAACTATTTTTCCTTCTTTGAGGCGGATTATTACACCTTCTTCTGTTACGTCTGAGTCGTCGGCTTCTTGGGGCTTTCCAAAGCTAATATAGAGTACGTCTCCTTTAGGGTCGTAGTCGACTTCTATATTGCGTATCAGCTCTGTTTTTTCCATAGTACGCCCCTTCTAAGTAACTTATGGAGCTTGGATATAAAGAATGTTGTGATAATGTAGCCCTCCTTGTTAAGTTCCCGATAAACTACGCACAGGTATTTTGGGCTTTTGGGAGCAATTTCACAGAATCTTAAGGCGAGGTATTCGCCAAACCACCCTGAGACGATGTAATCTGGGTCTTCTATCGTTCTTTTGACCTCATTAATGTATTCTTCTCTTGCGCTAAGCTCTTGATGATCCTTCAATATCTTATCGAGCCATACGGCTTTGATTAAGTGTATCTTCTTTTTGGATCTTGACCTTGCGGTGAAAACTACATCGAGTGCCATTGTTTCATGTACATCCTAGTGTTACAATTGTCATAAGTATTATTTTTTATATCTTATGCCTTTCAGCCTGTCCTTAACTTTGATGAAAGGAATCAGACAGGTGCGCCACATGACTCTGGCAGAAGTGGAGCAATGGTGCCAAAAAAACAACCTATAGCAAACAAAACTACGGAAATGCGCCCTTCTTAACGGCTTTCTCTTCCTCTTCCCAAGTCAACGCTTCCAATATGAGGAAAAAGTCTTTTCCCTCTTGAAGCAAACGCCAAGTGCGCCCACCCATACGGTTAAGCTTCACAAGCTTGCGCAGGGGCACGCTCTCGATTCGGCTCCTACGCTTCAAATAATCTTTCTCACCTATGCGCTGAATATAACTTGCCATACCAATTTTCATCTTGATTCTCTCAGGCATGAAAAACACATCCATTATTAAATTACAACTACAAATATATAATTGTTCCAACCAAGCCTTTCAAATGATAGATTTCATATTTGGAGCCTATTAGGATCCAAATAGAGGGGCTAGGTCTAGCGTGCACACACATAAACAAAAAATGTTCTCAATCATAATCTAATCTTTAATGGCTTCCAACAAACTCATTACATTCCACAATTTAACACGAGTATAAGGCGGCATATTCGGATCCTGCAAAATCTCATCCAACATCGATATGGCATTAGAAGCCCTAACAGCAGGAGAATCAACCTTCACCTGCAAAGCGTCAATAGACTCTTTGGCGGCTCTCCTAATATTACGAGGCGTAGTCGTGTCCTCAGAAACCTGTCCCAAAACAGCCACAGCTTGCGCAATTCTGTCCTCGTACTCCTTCAACTTCTTCTTTCCAACCATAGGACAGAGCCTCCAAAACTTCAACCTCAAAGCGATATTCAAATACACAACTACTGATATAGCTTTTTTTATCGAGGCATCCCAATTGCCAAAAAAAGATGCAAAAACCCTACAAACTATGGCTAACCTCCTTAAACAAGGCGTCACATTGACAGAACTTTCATGCCCAGCGTGCGCCTCACCGCTATTCAAACTCAAAACAGGCGAACTATGGTGCGCCAAATGCCAAAAACGCGTGGTCATGGTGAAAGAAGGCCAAACCACAGAAGAAGCAACAAGACCAGTCCTGCTTAGCTCATTAGAAACAACGGTACTCACAAAAATCCAAGACTTAGAGAAAAAACTCAAAGAAGAAACAGACCCAGCCAAACTGGAAAAATTAACCGCTACATTGTCCTCGTTGCTCGAGAACCTTGAAAAAATAAGAAAAATGAAACGATAAGGAGAACTGGCATCAAACTGCTGGGCTACTACAACAACTTTCCAACCAACATACATGGCGTAGCTACACTCACGTTTCAATCTTCAACCCAACAACTGCAAAAAACAATTCTGCAAGCTTTCTATCAACTCAACCAAGAAACACACGACCTAAAAACATTAACAAAGGCTTCACCGCCTAACTGTCAAGTCAACTTTGAACTTGGAATAGCCGAAGAAGACACATTCAACTTTATAGACAAAGAAGAACTAGACAGACTAGAAAAAAGCCTAGAAGAGGGAGAAACACTACGTATACTGGACTTCTTCTGCGCCACACGCTACCACACAACAACTCAAAACGGAAAAACCAAACCACTTAAATTTGACTA
>Ga0315306_10000695_pt1 | contig 16147 bp, 18 predicted proteins | sample TDP1_MG_FD_203803 | JGI IMG/M metagenome (GOLD analysis project Ga0315306, IMG submission 203803) | Freshwater sediment microbial communities from Lake Towuti, South Sulawesi, Indonesia - TDP1 | ecosystem: Environmental > Aquatic > Freshwater > Lake > Sediment | place: Indonesia: South Sulawesi... | reverse complement strand
CGTGCCACTCGGTTGGAGGGGTGATCGTCTCAGCGGTAGCATACGCGTTCTGGACAAACGGTGCTGCAACAAGGATAGCACAAACTGCAATTACTATTGGCTTTTGAATTCGATCCAACCATCCTGCCGCGGATGGTATCTTCAGAGATGCCTGCCGGAGCATGGATACCATTGCCACGAAACCTACGCCGGCTAGTACAGGGATAAGTGACCACCACAGTCGCTCGAATCGAACTTGACCGCGCTCGGGCCAAACCATTCCAGCAACTACGATGAGCCATGGCAGCACTAACAGTTCCCAGCGCTTTCGAGACATACAGATTTTGATCAGTGCGAGAGCTACGAGCACAAGGACGATTGCATTCAGAACCCCCACATCATAGAATCTGCCAAGCACTTCCCCCCAACTCCCTGGCGCCTGCGCCTCACTCGCGTACCTCGAAAACGATATCCCCCCTACACCTCCAATCCCAACATAACCCAGAATCGTTTGAGCGAAGCCTTTCCAAATCATTGGGTCGCCCCCTCCCACGTAAAACATAAGTGTCATCACCACCAACATCCCGACCACTCCAATTATCAGGTACAAATTTTCGCGAATCGTCAGAAATGCCGATCTGATCAAGCCCGCGGTCTTTCGGGCTAATTTCCCGATGAATCCAGCTAAGAGGACGAGAATCAGCCCACCAATTATCACCGGTGCAAGATAGAGCGCGCCTACCCCCCAAGTTAATCCGAAAATTCCGTAAACCGAACCTGCCAGGATCATGAACGTTGGGATGTGGCCGCGGGGTGCCTTGAATAGCCGTATGGTGAGGTAAATGATCCAGGCCCCCAGTACCAGCTGAGATGCCTCCCGGTCGAATGACCCAAACTTCATCCAATAAATGGTTGATGTTAAAAATGCCGCAAAGAACGCCGCCAGACAGCCTGCTAAATCGCCCCCGAGCTCCTTCCCTATCAGGAAAATCGGAATGAGGGCGAGGGCGAACAAAAGGAGCGACCAATATTGAATGACGTCCATCAAAGTAATATTTGGATTGATTGCGTGGACCGCCCTGTATAACATTACCGCCATCAGCGGCTGCCCTTGGTCGGTGATGCTGACGGGCATCCCCTGGGGCGCGTGGGAGAGGCGGTTTACTTTCACCATGCCATTTGTTTCGTTGATGTCCACGGCGAGATCGTAAAACCATCCGCTGTCCGAGGTGGTGAGCAGGCGATATCTTTCGCCTGGAATCAAAAGTATGGAGGTCGTGAACGCCATCAGCACGAGCAAGTAGCCCACGATCACCCATCGCCTGAGGTTCAAGTCAATACCCGCTAAGTTCTATATTGCTATGGATAAAAAACTGACATCTGGGGCAAATGATTTGGAAACGGGATTTTCTATTTCTCTTCTTTTTCCGAGGACTCCGCTTCCCGCGGCGTTGTCGTGACTGCGGGTGAGACTTCTTTAGTGGTTGCCATTATCCAGCCGAGCCAGAAGCCCAAGCCGACGACGACCAGCAGCCCCACCGTGACCGGTAGCGCGAATGCTAGATGTGGTATTGGACCTTTATAATACCCGAAATAGAGGTGGGCAACTGCTATTACGACACACGCAATGCAGAGCAATGCTCCCAGAGCTCTTGAAGCACTCAATTGATCACCTACCTGAACTGCAGAAATCATTGCGGTGTGCGCTTTAAATAACTTTCGCAGATTCGTGGATGCCATTTGCGTTGGAGGGGGCAACGGTCATAAGCCTTGTCGACCAAATTTCACATGGGCCCGTGGCCAAGCTGGACAAGGCAGCAGCCTCCTATTTTTGTGGGGGGGAAAGCTGCAAATCCCGGGTTCGAATCCCGGCGGGCCCGCTTTTCAAGAAACCTTTTACAATGTCGTGCCCTACAGTCTAACGGTGCCCCCGTGGTGTAGACCGGTCAATCATAGCGGCCTCATAGGGACGGCGAAAACCACCTAGGCCAATCGAGCCGTTGACGCGGGTTCAAATCCCGCCGGGGGCACCAGGCGATGTTCATGTCGTGGGAATCAGAGGAGGAGCTGGAGCAAAAGCTACAGAAAAAGCGCAAGAAGTACCGTGCGGTCTATCGCAGGACTCACAAGAAGGGACGTTAGTTTTATTGCCTCGCCTGGAAAAGTTTTTCTCGCGGGGGTGCCTGAGCCTGGTCTAAAGGGCCGGACTTAAGATCCGGTGACCGCAGGGTCTTCACCGGTTCGAATCCGGTCCCCCGCATTTTTACAGGTAAACTAATTATTGAACCTTATCACCATACGTGCGCTAATCTGTCCATTTTTAGCCCTCAGAAAATGCGCGCTTAAAAGTACACGAACATGATTCTTGAAAATTAAATCTTAACGTCTTCTTATGTAGAGCATAATTACGATGCTAATTACCGCCACCACCAAGACTCCACCAACTATATATGGTGTATAATTTGTTGAAGACGGCGGAGGGGACGTAGGTGGAGGGGATATTCCTGATCGAACAATCGCGGTGTACCATATATTTGCTAACAGCTGAGCCCCTGTGCGCAGCCTGTTCTCCGTTATATTTTTTATTTCATCGTTCCATAAAATGCCGGACCTCAGATAGGGGTTCAGAACACTTGTGTAGGAGTAGCTTTCATTCAACAATTGCATTGTCGAATCGAAAATGTTATCAAGCTCATGAGGCACGAATCCGGGAACGTCAACGTTCACATTGTCTTTCCTTACCTGAAAGTCCACTGTCGACTCGAAGGCCGTATGTTTTCCACCGGGGTCATGGTCCGAGGTCGTGTGGAGGGGCTGGGACGCATCGGCTATGTAGTGGCTTATCGCTCCTGCGAGCTGCGCTGCATGGTCCAAGTCATTCTCCCTTAGATACTGCACTAACGTGTTGAAGTTGTCCTCGACAGCCCAGGGCAACACTCCATCCACGTAATCGTCTTCTCCGTGGGGGATGTCCACGTCGTACCAATGCCTGTATTGCTCGTAATTATCGCTGTATTTCCACGAGTCGGGCTTGTTGGAATAATTCTCGATGGTAATTGAGTATGTTTGGAAAAACCAATCCAAATCAAAGGGCATGAGGTAGATAGCATTCGAGGCGACGAATTGATGGGTTTCATAGTCCCATGAATGCACGGGGGAAACCAGCGAGTGGATACAGATAGAAACGATCAGCAACAAACACATTGAAATTGAAACTTTAGACTTTAAACTCATTTTTTAACCCTCTTTATCCTCAGTTCACTCACACGTCCCTCTATGAGTGCCTCCATACCATCTCGCAGCTCATTTTGGCAGCCCATCTCCAGAATATAACACTCGCATAACGTGCTTAAACATTTAATCTTTTTAGGGCGGGGGTTTTGCCGAATGACATCAGGAAAAACCGAGAATTGTCCTCTAGCTAGGCTCCCATCCTCCGTTGGCTCTGTTCGTACTGAGTTAAACATCGATCGAAATCCTCTCGGGTGAAATCCGGCCAGTACTTGTCCACGAAGGCGATCTCCGCATAAGCTGATTGGTACAGCAAGAAGTTCGAAAGCCTGTGGTCGCCGCCTGTCCTTATCACGAGGTCCACGGGGCGGGAGACCCACAGGTGCCTCTCGAGTAGTCTTTGCGTGACCTTGGCAAGCCTGCTTTGGCTCGCGGCCCGAACGCACCTCAGGAGTTCATCTTGCCCGCCATAGGCGACGAGCACGTTCAAAAAATGTTTGGCATGCTTCTGCGTGGCCTTTGCAACGTCGTGGGCGGCTCTCAGGACGAATTTCGGCAATCTATATGCGTGTCCTAATACCCTCACCCGCACCTCATACTTATGCACGAAATCATCCTGCGAGAGCTTCTTGAAGTACTCGGCGAAAATATTGAAGATGCTACCCAATTCATCCTTCGGGCGCCTTGCCAAGTTCTCGCTCGATAAGGCGTAAACGCTGACCTCCTCTATGCCCTCCTCGACGCACCACTTCAAGCATTCCTCCATGACCTGCGCGCCCCGCCTGTGCCCCTCCCAAGGCTCCACCCCATGCTCGCGCGCCCACCTCCGGTTGCCGTCAGGGATCAAACCCAAGTGAATCGGCCTCATTTTAGCACCGACCGCTGAGACTTATCCTCGACCTGTTATAAACCTGTTTTCAGGGGGCTGAATTCTCGAAATAATGTGAATAAAAAGTCCGCCAGGTGATATTGCCTAAAGTAAAATAAAGCAAAAGCAAAGAAAGCGGGCCGGCCTCAAAGCAAGTGTAATGACCGATCCAATGTGAGAATATAGGAGGCTAACGGACCGGCAGCCGACCCGCATTAAAACTTAAGTGATTTAGGATATAAGTGTATATGTGTTGAACAGTTCTTTGGTTAGCATTCGCGCGCCGCCAAGAGGCTGAAAGTGAGGTTAAAACCCCACCTTGGAGGGGCGGCGCGCGGCCCGCCGCGCACCCTAGGGGGAGAGAGGCGGATTGCCACATCTAACTTATAACACTGTTATATTTAAAGATAGCGGTGTAAGAAAGAATGATTCAGAGATATTCAAATGGACCGAGACGAGGACCCCCGCCCATGCCTAAAATAATCACACAGGCGGAGAAACAGTAAAGAAAAACTTGACTATCGAGTTACCCTTTAACTTGTTGTTGTCTTGTTATTGTGCTGTTGTTTTATAAATGATTATTCGCCTAGGGCTTTCGGGTGCGGTGATGGTTAAGGAGATAAACATCAGGGCTATTTTGATTCAGGGCCTGTCCGTTTTGCTGTTATGTACCATCATTGAGCTGGGCGCCGGTTTCGCGCTGGAGAGGATGGAAGAACACATCATCGAGCTCATTCCAGGGCTCATAGTGATGGTCCCCCCCTTGCTCGACCTCCGTGGCAATATAAATGGCGCTTTAGCTTCCAGACTTGGGACGGCACTACATACAGGTGTCATCGAGCCTCGACTAGCCATGACTGCTGAGTTAAAGGCAAACATCGTGTCTTCGCTCATCCTCAGTTTCATCGCGTCCGCAACGATAGGCCTGCTATCATATGCGATATGCATCCTGACAGGGGCGGAGACGATAGGCGTTTTGAGCCTCGTGATGATAGCGTTGATAGCTGGATTTACCTCCGGCCTCATCCTCGCAACTTTTACCGTCTTTGTGGCGGTGATCTCCTACATCAAGGGTTTGGACCCGGACAATATCACTAGTCCGTTGATGGCGACAATTGGCGATTTCGTCACCGTGGTTTGCATATTCCTAGCCGTGCTCTTCGTGAGGTGATAGCTTGACGGTCTACAGCGTCCGAAGAATAGTCCTAGAGAGCTACCCCATACTTCCAGCATGCGCACTCATATCGCTCTTCGCCGGCTACCTGCTCAACATCAATGTCGAAAAAATTGAAAAGGTGCCGTTGATTCTGATGATGGTCCCGCCGATAAATGGGATAGGCGGTAACATCGGCAGCATCTTAGGTGCTAGGCTAGCGTCCGCGTTACATATGGGTACAGTTGAACCAAGGCTTAGGGGACAAAGGGTGCTAAGGGGAAACATCAGGGCATCGGTGCTCATGAGCATCGGCATATTCTCGATCATAAGCGCTTCCTTTTTCTTCATCGCGTGCGTGCGAGGTACAGCGCCCGTGGATTCCATCAGGCTGATGTTCGCTTTTTTCATTGCCGGCATGATGTCGGTGCCTGTGATCGTGCTATCGACAGTTGCGTTGGCATTCGTATCCTTCGCGCGAGGCTTGGACCCAGACAATGTGGTAATTCCGGTTGTTACTTCGATCATCGATGTTTCAGGCGTAACATGTTTACTTATAGCGATCAAAATAGTAGGAGTGTGAGAAAGTGGAGAAGGTTGAGTATAGACCAAAGAGCGTCAGGGAACTTCTAACTGAGATGAAGGATGTCTCTGACCTCATGGTGGACCTCGCGTATGCATCGCTGCTTTTCGAAAGTGAGGAGATAGCTAAGCGGGTGCACGAGCTCGAGGCTCGCATGGATGAGCTCATGTACCGCATCAGGATAATTGCCGCTGTAGCTGCGCGCAACGTGAAGGAGGCCCAAAAGATAACTGGCATCCTCCAGGTCGCAAGTGCGGCGGAGGCGATGTCCAATGCGACAGGGGACATCGCGGACCTCGTCATCAGGGGCATCGACATCCATCCCGTCGTGCGTGAGGCGATAGCCATGGCGGATGAGAAATTATCTAGGATGGAGGTCGCGGATGGCTCGATGTTGGCTGGTCAGAAGCTCTTGGAACTGAAGTTGCCCTCAAACATAGGGGTATGGATCATGGCGATGAAGCGGGGCAAGTCCTGGTCCGTTCCCCCAACAAGCGATATGGAAGCATTGCCCGGTGATATCCTCATCGCTCGGGGGCCTCGGGATGGGATAGAATGCCTGCGCAAGATGGCAGGTGTCCAAAAAACGGCCCTGGTTACAGGGGAGGAGCTGGCGGCGATCCGTAGTGAGCTCGCGGAGATGCGAGATTTGAGCAGCGTGATGGTGGACATGGCATATTCATCTATCTTGCTCGGCTCGCGCGAGGTCGCCGAATGGGTCAGGGAACTTGAGGAGGAGTTCGACAAGCTCAACTACAAGCTCTGGCTCACGACACTCCGGGCGGCGAAGCAGGAGCGTGATGTCGCAAGGTTGAACAGCGTGCTGCAGGTCGTGAAATGCATGGAAAAGATATCCGACGCGGCCGATTCAATCGTCGATGTCGTGCTGCGCGGGGTCGAGCTCCACCCCGTCTTCGCGAGGGCGATTGCGGAGGCGGATGAACGGATAGCAAAAGTCGATGTTTCCTCTCACTCCCCATTGGTAAATAAAACACTTGGGAAGCTGAACCTATGGGCGACAATGGGCGCGTACGTGTTGATGATCAAGCGAGGTAAACACTACATCTTCGATCCCGGCATGAAGGTCAGGGTTATGGCCGGGGACTCTCTCGTCGTAAGGGGCTCTTACTTCGGCGTCGAAAAGCTGAGGAAATCGGCTGAGGTTAAACCCCACAAACTTTAGAAAATATCCGTTTCGATGTTTTGCCCTTGAGGTGTCCCAAAGTTTTTAAGAACCTTTGGGCGAAGCTACGAAGGGGGTCGTGTGAAGGTAACCTGGTGTAAGGACCTCGCGGACGTGGTCAACATCGCTAGGGGGCAGGGCTGGATCTTCTATTACAATTACAGGGGGAAGCACTACTACTATGTGTACGCGGGCACGGAGGCCGAACTCACGTGCATCGCGGCCGAGGTCAAGGAGCCGTTGAAGGCAAAATACGTCTCGATCGATGAGGATGGCAACCTTTCCCACTCGGACAAGCCGATAATGCCCGCATGTGCTCGCGTCACGGAGGTGCTCAGGGACCCCTCATTTGAGGATTTACTCAAGTAGCGCCTTCCCGCCAAGCCTTTCTGATGATGCCGATTGCAGAATTCGGCCCTAGGACCTCTGCAACCACGGTTACGTCCGGATCTTCGAGGTCGACGTTTGGCTTCTTCCCGTATTTCTTCTGAAGGGCTACCCATATCGCTCCACCTATCTCGTGCTCGAGCTTCGGCGTATCCTGCTCCAGCCAATGTGAGCCCCGCTTGTGGAGCCTGAAGCAGAACTTCTCGTCCCCACCGATGTGTTCGGCTCCGACCTTTACCGCAGCCTCCTTTATTGCATCGAGCGTGCTCTGGACTTCGGCTAGCACTGCGGTTGCCCGGCCGATGTTTAAGAAACACTCCTGGTTCACCTTCTTGGCGAGCTCCAGCGCGTCACCTTCAGCTTCGAGGATGAAGATGCCCCTGAAGCCCGCACCTCGAATGCGTGCACCGGACACGGCTGCCCTGAGCGAGGCAATGGTTTGTCGCGTAGCATACAACTCTCGGCTTGTGACGATGAGCTTTGCAGTTCTGTAGCTGGGCCCCCCTGAAGTCTCGGATTCCAAGATATCACCGCTGCAGGCTGAGCAGGGCGATGCGTTCGAGTACGAGTTTTCGGATGTCGGCCATCTCCAACTCACGCTTTGGTATGGAGAAAACCTTGAGCAGTGCCGCGATCTTTTTAGGTACGAATTCCACCACGTTATCATCACGTTCAATACGTAGCTCGCGTAGGACATCCGCCTGTGCGCGTTTTACCGCCGAGCGCGTTTTACCGATAGTCAGGACCGCGACCGTCATACCCCCCTTGCGCACCCCGACCTTCCCGAATGCTCGGTCTATCTGCCGTTCGCCTGCGACCCAGCAGGCGAGCTCTATATTTAAGGAGCTGGCGAAGTTCCAGCCCATGGCCTGGGCGATCAGCGCGAGCCGAGCCGCATGTAAGAGATGCCCTCTGCCAGCGATGCGCGATGCATCGAATATCTGGCTCACCGTGCCGTGCTTGCGGTCGATGCGCGCGAGCCCCTTGAGTAGCTCATCGACCCCATCCACGGTCGCCTTGCCACCAGCTATACCTATCGTGCGCTTTCCGAATGTACCCTTTAATTTGAACATGATGCCGCCACTCCTACGTAGATGTTTGTGCAATAAAACTCGAGCAGAGGCGGTTGTGATTTTGTATTATCGTATCTCGTATCTATTTAGCGGTTGTTGCGGTGGGTATGGAGCGTTTGGCCCTTTTTGCTTACAAACCCTCTTCCATGCGATGCCGGTGCGTTTGTCATATATGTGGCAGGAGAGTTTCGCATGAAGTTGCTCGATCAAGATTTCCTTGAGCATGGTATTAACGAGATACCTCGGGGCTTCTTCCGCAAATTGAATCCTAGGAAGTTACAGGGTATTTCAGGTGGTCAAAGAACACTGAACATGTCACATATGTGACATCCCAACTTTACTTCCGTCATATATGTGACAGGTCAAGTTCCGCGATTTTGTCATATATGTGACAAATCTATGGAGGCTAAATGGATACGCCCATAAACTTGAAAAGGAATTTAAGGCAGCCGCCGAAGTATTCCTATGGATTGAATGCGATCGATCGCCCAAAAGGTCAAGATAGAGGACCTGGCGAATGGCAAATACGTGCGCCCGAGCGAGGCCGAGCCCAGCTACCTGCTCACCCCTTGGGGCCAGCATATCCTGCGCGCGCGCACGATCGCCACCGTCATCGACAAGTTCATCAGCCAGGATCAGAACTACGGTACCCTGCGCATAGACGATGGGAGCGAGACCATCCGTTTGAAGGCATGGAGGCAGGACGTCCAAACCTTGGCGGATTTCAAGGTGGGAGACCTCGTCGATGTCATCGGCAGGGTCCGGGAGTACGAGGGTGAGATATACCTGGTGCCCGAGGTCATCGCGAGGGTGGAGGACCCTAACTGGGAGCTCGTGCGGGAGCTGGAGATCCTGCGAGCGAGGAGGCAGGCGCTGACACAGGGAAGGCGCCCGCGGCCCGAGCCCGAGGTCAGGAGGTTGGAAGTCGAGTTGCCCGCACCCGGAGCTGCCCCAGCCGTCGAGACAATCGAGGAGGTAGAGGAGCCCCTCCCCGAGGTACCTGAAGATGTCAAGAAGAAGGTCCTGCTAGCATTCGACAAGCTCGACAAGGGAGGAGGCGTCGCACCCCTGGACATTGCGGCCGAGCTGGACATGCCTCAGGCAGAGGTGGACGACTCGCTCCGAGTGCTTATCGCGGATGGGGAGATATTCGAGCCGAAAGTTGGGAGGTTCAGGCGCCTGAGGTGAAAAAGTGGCAGAATACGAGAAATTGCTGGACCGCGCGCTCGAGCAGGTCCCCAAGGCAGTTTTAGAGGAGACCCGTTTTCAGATCCCCGAGGCCGACGTTGTAATAGTTGGAAATCGCACGACATTGAGAAATTTCAGGGGCATCGCTGGCGCCCTGAATCGTGAGCCCGAACACCTCATGAAATACCTGCACAGGGAGCTCGGCGCGGCGGGCAACTTGGAGGGCAATCAGGCCGTTTTCCAGGGAAAGTTCGTGAAGTCTGTCGTAGACGATCGGATAAAGCGGTACGCCGAGGAGTTCGTGTTCTGTCGCGAGTGTGGGAAACCCGATACCAAGCTCATCAAGCACGAACGGGTTCAAATGCTGAAGTGCGAGGCATGCGGCGCCCGTGCTTCGGTGCGGAGCGTTTAGCTTGCCCCAACTCAGGATAGTGCGCACGAGTGGCGAGGTGCTCGTGATCATCTGCGATTCAAAGCTAATGGGGAAGGAGTACAAGCAGGGGGAATTCAAGCTCAAGGTCGATCGATCGTTTTACAGCGGGCAGGAGGCGAGCGTCGCTGAGTGTTTGGCTGCCCTTCAGGAGGCAACGATAGCGAACATGGTGGGATCGATCGTGGAACATGCCATCAAGGAGGGCATCGTCGACCGTGCAAATGTCATAAGAATTCGGGGAGTGCCTCACGCGCAGATGGTTCGAATGTAATAGATAACGGTCCGGCTTGCGTTTTCATCGTTTAAATGATCAAGTGAACAATTAATGGGATAAACATGCGGCGTTTTTGTTATAAATGTGGCGCTCCTGAAGCTGAGAAAGGTCCACTCATCCAAGGATTATGTCATGCCTGTTTCATGAAGGAAAACCCATTAGTTAGGGCTCCAGCCGAGATCCAGGTGAGCATCTGCAGCAAGTGCAAGGCGTACTTCGTTGATAACAGGTGGCATGAACCGAGCAGTGTGGAGTCAGCTCTTGAGGATGCCTCCCGAGCGGCTGTGCTTTCCGAGCTCCGTTTCGCCCAGCTCACCCCCGCCGGCACGAGGCTCCTAAGCCCGCACGAAATCAAGGAGCTTAAGCTGCGCGTGGAGCCAAAATTGACCGCGGGTGAGGCAGTGGTCGATGTTCATGTGCGAGGGAAAGTCCATGAGCTACAGGTCAGCCCACACGTTGAGCATGTTAGGATCACAGTAGAGCCGATGTGGCGCACGTGCGACGTGTGCGGCTTGGTGAGCGCTGGCCATCACGAGGCGATCGTCCAAGTAAGGGGTAAGGACATGTCGGCCGAGGCGCGCAGGGAAATTAAACTCATGCTCGAGCGGTGCGCCGCAGAGGCACGCAAACAGGATCGCGCCGCTTTCATAGCGAAAATAGATGAAAAAAGGGGAGGGCTCGACCTCTACGTCAACCCCGCTGGGCTAGCTAGGCGGATGGCGTCGCTGCTCAAGAGCAAGTTCGGCGCTGAGGTCAGCGAGAGCGCGAAGCTCATAGGCATGGATAGAGGTGGCCGCCGTAAGTTCAGGATTTCGATGCTCGCCCGCCTGCCGGATCGGGGATAGCGGACCTCTGGAGATTTAAATAACGTGGTGAGATAAACCTTAGAGCTGCGGTGATTGGATGGTCGAGATGACTGGCGCCAAGGCGCTCTTCGAGGCCTTGAAGGCAGAGGGTACTAAACACATCTTCGGCATCCCTGGGGGAGCGATAATCCCAGTTTACGATGCCCTCTACGATGAGCGGGAGATCCGCCACATCCTAGTTAGGCATGAGCAAGGGGCGGCGCATGCGGCGGACGGTTATGCTAGGGCCTCGGGCAAACCAGGAGTTTGTATGACGACCTCGGGACCTGGCGCGACGAACCTCACGACCGGCATCCTCAACGCTTACATGGACAGCTCGCCCGTCATAGCGATCAGCGGGCAGGTGTCGAGCCCGATGTTGGGAACAGATGCCTTCCAGGAGGCCGACATGCTCAGTGTGATGCTACCCATAACCAAGCACAACTTCATCGTCCATCGGGCTGAGGATATCCCTCGAGTGGTGAGGCTGGCTTTTAAGATCGCGACCACGGGCAGAAAGGGCCCTGTGCACATAGACCTGCCCAAGGATGCGCAGGTTGGCAAGGTGGACGTCAAAATACCCGCAGACGTGGAGTATCCCAAGCCCGTCAAGCTGGAGCCTGATATCGGGCAAATCCACATGGCCGTCAACCTCCTGACCCAAGCCGAGCGACCTCTGATCTTCGCTGGCGGTGGAGTAATATGGTCGGGTGCTTCGCCTGAAGTCGTCGCGCTCGCGGAGATGTTGGATGCACCCGTCGTTACATCCTTGCTCGGCAAGGGGGCAATTCCCGAGGACCACCCGCTGGCGATGGGCATGCTTGGAATGCACGGGCGGATGGCGGCAAACTTGGCGATCAGCGAGTGCGATGTGTTGCTGGGGGTAGGGGTGCGATTCGACGACCGAGCGACGGGCGATGTGCGTCACTTCGCCCCGAAGGCCAAGATCATCCACATCGATATCGACCAAGCCGAGATAGGTAAAATCGTGCGCGTCGACGTGCCCGTAATCGGAGATGCAAAACACGCGCTCGCAGCGATCATCAAGGGGCTCAAGGCGAGGGCTAAGCGGCAAAAGCCCAGCGAGTGGCTTAAGCGCACCGAGAAGCTGCGGAAGGAATTCGCGCCCCGCATGGATTACGACGACGTGCCGATCAAGCCACAGCGAGCCATCAAGGAGATAATGGGAGTGCTCGGCGATGATGCAATTGTGGTGACAGAGGTCGGGCAGTGCGAGATGTGGGCTGCGCACTTCTTCGCCGTCCGCAAGCCCAGGCACTTCATCTCCTCTGGCGGGCTCGGGACGATGGGCTTCGGGTTCCCGGCATCCATGGGCGTCAAGGTCGCCCGCCCGGAGTGCGACGTGGTGGACATCGCCGGCGATGGAAGCTTCCTCATGAACTCCCAGGAGCTCGCGACGGTTGTCGACAACAATATCAATGTCGTGGTCTGCATCCTGAACAATCGGCATCTCGGCATGGTCAAGCAGTGGCAGGACCTGTTCTTCCAAAAGCGCCGATCAGCCGTCTATTTAGGGGAGACACCTGATTTCGTCAAGTTGGCCGAAGCCTATGGAGCATGGGGTGACCGTGCGACGAGGCCAGGTGAGATCGCTCCCAAGCTGCGGGAGGCGCTGAAGTGCGGTAAACCGGCCGTGTTGGATATCATCATTGATCCGGACGAACAGTGCCTGCCGATGGTGCCCGCTGGGGGGCGGCTGGATCAGATGCTTACGTGAGGTGGTTGGGTGAAGACTCGGATATTCTCCATACTCTGCGAAAACGTCCCGGGCGTGATGATGCGCATCTCGAGGGATTTCATGCGCAGGCAGATCAACCTCGATTCGATAACCGTGGGCATCGAGCCGAGCGGCCTGGCGAGGATAATCGTAATGTTCAAGGCGGATGACCACCTCGCTGAATTCATGCGCAGGCTCTTGATGAGGATGACCCCGGTGGTTGAAGTCGAGGTATTGGACCCGGAGCGAAGCATTGTGCGAGAGGTGGCGTTGCTCAAGACCCGCAAGCTCAACGAGGAGGAGAGCCTTCGCGTGCTCAACGAAATAGACCGAATTGGGGGGCGAGTCCTAGAGTTCAAGAACGGCGCGCTCGTGGCTGAGGTCTACGGTGACCACGAGAGGATAGAGCAGGTCGTGAAGGCGCTCGGGCCTGACATCTTGAAGGAGGTCGCGCGCTCTGGACAGGTGCTGATATCTAGGGAGATGGGGTAGGAGGTGTTGGAATGGTTAAAATTTACTATGAGAAGGATGCCGACCTGAGGGAGCTCAAGGGGAAGACGATAGCGATAATCGGCTATGGCAACCAGGGGAACGCGCAGTCGAACAACCTCAGGGACTCTGGGTGCAAGGTCATAGTCGGCAATGTCAAGGGTGATCGATTTTGGCAGCAGGCGGTGAAGGATGGCTTCGAGGTAATGGAAATCCCCGAGGCAGCGAAGCGTGGGGACATCGTCCACATGCTCATACCCGACGAGTTCCAGGCCCAGGTCTACAAGCAGCACATAGCGCCCCACATGAAGGCCGGGAAGGTCCTCTGCTTCAGCCATGGGTTTAACATCCACTTCAAGCAGATCGTGCCCCCTCGAGATGTTGATGTCATAATGATCGCCCCTAAGGCCCCGGGGGCAATCCTCCGAAGGATGTACCAGCAGGGCTCTGGGACGCCTGGGCTGCTAGCCGTCGCTCAGGACCACAGCGGGAAGGCCAAGCAGGTCGCGCTGGCACTAGCTAAGGGCGTCGGGCTCACCAGGATAGGAGTTGTCGAGACTACATTCAAGGAGGAGGTTGAGACAGATCTCTTCGGCGAGCAGACGGTGCTCGTCGGCGGTATTTCGGAGTTGATAAAGGCCGCATTTGAAACGTTGGTCGAAGCTGGATATCAGCCCGAGATAGCTTACTTCGAGTGCCTGAACGAGCTCAAGCTCATCATCGACCTGGTCTACGAGCAAGGCATCGAAGGCATGATGGCTGCGGTGAGCAATACAGCTGAGTACGGCGGGCGGACGAGGGGCAAGCAGGTGATAGACGGGCGGGCGAGGGGGACGATGAAGCGGATCCTCGCAGATGTTCAGAGCGGGGCATTCGCCAAGGAATGGGTCGCGGAAAATCAGCGGGGAGTCCCCAACCTGAAGAAGATGCGTGAGGAAGCCGAGGCACACCTCATTGAACGAGTTGGGCGTGAACTTCGCAAGTGGGCCGGAATCGAGAAATCTTAGCCTGTGGTTGCGCTGTCTTACCTTAGACATCGGAATTTTCGCCCCGTCCGCGATGCCTTACCTAAGACACTTCTCCCGCCATTTGCAGCGGTCATTAAATTAGTGGCGGAGATAAGTGGTACGGAGGCGGACCTTGCCAGCTTTGAAGTTGCTTGCGAGCGTGATATTAGCCTCGATATTTTGTGCCACGTTCGTCGTCCTCTACACCACCTACCGATCTGAGAGCGCCGAGGCCAAATTCAAGCGGGAGGCCGATCAACTAGCTGAGCTGATAATGGCGCTCGCGGACCAAGACCCGGGCTCGACGATGCTGTTCACTATCGACGTGCCCTCGAACTGCCAGCTGAGGTTCGAGGATAACTTCGTCGTCACCTTGATCGAGGATGAAATCGAGCGCCGCGATACCTCGACCGCTTTGACTGGCCCATCCTTCAGCGGTCGGCGGGTCGAGCTCACCCTAAGGCGAACCTTTGAGGGGGTTGAAGTGAGTGGATGAAGTCGAAAATCTGCCGTTCTACGTGCTCGCGAGCGTCATCATGGCAGTCCTTCTAGCCGCGGTGCTCGCCCTGCACTTCGGGGCTCAACGGGAGGCAGGCGTTGACGAGCAGGCCCAGGCCCTCGCGGACGACATCTCCATGACATGCTTCGCCGCGCTCTCCCGCCAGCAGCCTACCTACGAACTGCCTAACGATGTCGGGGGAAGCAGCTACGAACTAAGCGTCGAGGACAACACCATCATCGTGAGGATAACGGAGGGGGCTAGGGCCGGCAGGAGCTACTACTCGAGCGTCAACGCCGAGCTGGTGGTGGAGGACAACGGCTTCAGGCCAGGGGGCAGAGTATACGTGCAGGGGAGGGAGAACCGAGTGGTGATCTCAGCCTCGCCGATATCCCCGCCTCCGTGGGAGATCGAGCAGCCCGAGACCCCGACCCCGCCTCCGTTTTACACTTGGGCGAACGAGGATGTTGAGGGCAGGCAGAGGGAAGCTGTCGCGGTGGTTGCGGCATACTTCTATTCCGCCGAGCGCCATCCGCCCACAAGAGACAATGGGGTGCTCGACGTGCTGGCGTACAGGAGGGAAGGAGATGTGGTCGAGGCGAGGATTGGCTATCGAGGTGCTGGGGAAAATGAATTTCTCCTCCGCGTCCGAGCGATGGGCAGGCGGGACGATTCGCGGGTCGGGGAGGTGACAGACGCATGGATCGTTGAGAACGTCGAAAACGTGCCTGGAGATATCGCTGACGCAGTGAGTTGTCCATCAGTTGAAAATGCCGCTCGGACCGGTTGGCTCTACTCACCCTCAAAGGTGCTGGCCCACCTCCGCGGGCGCACATGGAAGCTTGAGGATAATATCATCGTGGTGGTGCCTGAGGGAGCGAGCTGGAGAGCTGCAGCAGTTAGCGTAGGCGGGCGAACGTTCTGCGCTTATCGATTTTCGTTTGAGTACGATAACATTCCCATCGTGCTCTTCTTCCGAATGCTCGCGACGGCGCCGGAGGAACCTCTGCCAGGGTTCACCTTCACGTCCGAGCCGCGGCTGGAGCCTGTGACCTAACCACCGACTTTAACTCGTAGGATGGTAACTGTAATACGGTGAGAAAGTGGGAATTAGCGCGGAGATGGATTCAAAAGGGCGAGTATTGATTCCGCTCGACTTGAGGAAGGAACTTGGAGCGGATGAATTCATCTTAGAAAGGATAAGAGAGGGACTCCTG
>Ga0315306_10000693_pt1 | contig 16182 bp, 17 predicted proteins | sample TDP1_MG_FD_203803 | JGI IMG/M metagenome (GOLD analysis project Ga0315306, IMG submission 203803) | Freshwater sediment microbial communities from Lake Towuti, South Sulawesi, Indonesia - TDP1 | ecosystem: Environmental > Aquatic > Freshwater > Lake > Sediment | place: Indonesia: South Sulawesi... | reverse complement strand
AGCTTGTGAGATTCAGTGTCCGACACAGGCGATTAAGATAACTGAAAGCCCTGTTTGAATGCTAAGAGGAATGAGAGACAGTCTCGACTCTACTGAGGCCGTCCCTTTTTCATAGTCTAGAAAAGTCGCCTTACAACTCCTCGTGTAGGAGGCCAGAAGGTAGCTAGTGGTTGTCCTACTCGAACTCTAGCGCCTCTATGGGTGAGTATTTTGTGTAGTGTTCCAGACTCAGGGGCTTTGACCTCGACGACGCCTATTGAAGCTTTAACGTAGACTACCGGTTCCAGTTTGGAGAAGTAGTCTCCTTCATTCTTGACCCATTCTACAACCTTTATGTTCCTCTTATCGGTCGGTGAAGTGACTCCCGGGATCTCCGGTAGGAATATGTACTTGACCAACTGCATTGGCGATCAAAGACTGTTCGTTTGCTCTACTCTTTTTTAAGCCTTTCCAAACGACGCTATTCTTGTTACATTTCGTGATCTCTATAACTTTAGCCTCCATGCTTGAATTCGAGTATTAGATAGACTATGGCGAGTAGGATCACGATAGGTAGCTATGAGGTGGAGTGGCCGAAGCCTGGAGGAGACTGTACTGAATGCATCTTAGCTTTCGATGAGAAACATCAGCCCTACTGGCGTTGCAAAGTGCTCAAAGCCGCATGTAGGAGAGCTTTATGCCCGAGGAGGCTGGATCTCTGGCTTAAAGAGAAGCCTCGAGATACCGGCCATAAAGTTTCAAAGAACGCTTATCGTATCCGTCCACTCTGAAACGTGTGATTCAAGATTTTTCAATTCACGCGTTTCTTCTTGCCGACAAGAATTGGTCGAGAAGACGTTCTGGACCACCTTGAGAAAACTTTCAATGACCTTGATCTGACAAACGAACTATTTGGAATGTATGAGAGCGAATGAAACGGTTCTCAAATTTCATGCCCGTTTCAAGAAACCACTTTGGCATGTTTTTGATATTCGGTCTTGATCAGCCTCAGATTTGATGTCTTCTAAAAAAGTTCTAAATGATGTCTTTTGCGAGGCTTCTTATCTCACATTTAGGTTCGAGAAACTTGAAGAGCAGAGGATAGTACTGGTGCCTTGCTTATGTCAACATACCCTTCTCGCTTCGCCGTCTTGACATAGACTTTCAGAAACACGAAACTATGAACAAAATTTCACGGCTTTTATGAACACACATTCACAGCGAACCATGTCGGCTCGCAACGAGCAAAGTCATGCGGTTCATTGAGGACGATAAAATCACAGCTGTTGTCCTGACACGTAGATGTCTGTCTTTCCTGCCGTAAGATTAACGTTTTCGAACCCAAGGTCATTCAGTCTGTTGTATATTTGGTTCCCAAGTTGAAGTGGTGTGCTCTTGTCAACTACCTTCCTAGTTCCAGGGACCAAGAGGCCACGTATTATCTTCTTCTCACTATCTTCGACAATAACAAACCCGTTAGCGATTGACACGATAATTATCCCCTTTGACTTCAGGATCCTTTGAGCCTCCCGAAGGGCTGAAGGCATGTCAAATAGACTTGATTGATAAGTACGAAGTGAAATATACACGTCAACCGAGCCAGTCTTAATGTCGCGCAGGTCCTCCGCCGGGTTCTGAACAGTCTTCATTGACGGAAATAGTTTCTTAGCCTTTTCTAACATTCTTTTCGAAATATCTACGCCGATCAGCTCGCCGACATCAGCGAATAAGTATGGGGCTTCAACGCCATTACCTATGCCAACATCGAGAACAGTGCTGGCCGCTAGGTCAACAGAAAAACCTGCCAGGATTTCCTTTATTTCGTTAGCCCAACGTGGAATCAAACCTCTCAAATCGTTCTCGTAAGTGTAATCGATGTATTTCGTTGTGAAATAATCCTCACGAATTTGGGACAGAGTATCGTGAGCCTTCGTCCTCTCTGCTCCTTTGGCTACACAAAGAGATTCCAAATCAGCCAAGTTCAGCGACCCACCAAGATCATATCGCCAAAGGTCGATGCCGAGGCAATCCTTTATGCGTTGTTTGAAAGTAGTTATGACATCGAACTTAACGTAGATGCTATCTTCGGGTAATTCAGTCTTTTCAGACTCAGGCGGTCTCAGCCAGTTCGGCTGACATTCCCTAAGTCCTTCTTCCATGAATGTCTGAAGAAAGACTGCCGCGGACGCTGCCGCAGCCACACGGTACAAATCCTTTTTTGATGCGGGGGTGCCATAGTCCGAGATACCCCTTACAACCAGCCACTGCCTTTGAACGGATTTTTTGCAGGCAAGACCAAAGCCTCCGCTCTCCATATCAATACAACGGATTCTGTCGTCGTTTTTCCAAAGCGTTTCAAGAAGTTGCGGGTTCACGATGAGGTAGTTGCTGCTCGCAATAATTCCGAAGTGAGCTTCCGGTGGCTTTGTGAGTAGCTCTTTGGGCGGCTCAGTCTGCCTGTAAAGTGCCTCCAGCACACCAAATAGTTTGTCACGCCAGTCACTCTCGGGCATTTGTCCAATGAATCTAGTAACATCGGCGCGGATTTTCTCGGGCGGTTCGTGATGTCTGATCCGGGGATTTGCGGCTTCCTCTAGCCGCCACTCCTGAGCATCCATGATTAAAGAGGATGCTACAACGCTTCCGATATTGACTTTGCCCGGACGACCAGCAGCGGTTCCGGTCAAGAAAATCAGGGGAGGATCAAGTTCCGAGAGGACGTCATTTGCCACGTCATTTGCAATGCTGTTGCCTTGGTCATTCATGAAAACAACCGCTACAGAAACGTCCGATGATCCAGTTTCAGTTTTCAACCGCTGCCTGAAGGTATAGTACAATTTTCCTCCGCGTAGTGCTCCTTTGCTTTCCACAAACTTAGTTCCGAAAGCCTGTTCCACTGCCCTAAGTTCATCCTCTTTCGGCACTATAATTGCGACGTCAACCATCCTTCAGATCACTAGGCCAAACAGTCTTACTTTTCCATACGTAATGGAACTGACCGTCCTCGGTATCGTATACCACGGGCAGGTATAAGAATGGAGAGGGGGATGGATTCTCTCCTGCTGTATAGGTGGTGAGAGGAAAAGATGTTCTTGTAGAATTTGTTTGGCACAGGGAATGTGGTTACAAAGAACTAGAAAGATATCTGAAAGCTCTGGGGCTTCAGGCAACAGCGCAGTTCACTACTTTAAAAGATGTGAAAAAATGGTTACGAAGACCGAGGTGCTATACAACGCTCTTCTGCCAATGAAAGTAGTGGACATACGCAAACTCGCTCCTTCAGTTATTGTATTGATTTTGCTATCTCGCCTGCAATCTCCTTGAACGTCTCCTCCATGCCTTCTTCAAGCGGTCCCTCCGCTCCCTTGACTATGGCTGAGGCATGAGGCCTGACGATGCTCATTTGAAGCTCCTTCAACCTCTTCTCTATTCCTTTTCCTGCGCTCCCTGCAAATCGACTCTTCAACTTGGTGTCGAAGGCGAAAGCCTTCTTACCGCTGATCTCCGCGCTTTCCAGCTTATCAAGAAAATCTTTCATAGGTTTCGATATACCGAACCCCTGTGTCGGCCCGCCGATCACAAACAAATCATACTCTTTCAGCTTGTTAATCTCAACTTCTCCGACCTTAACGCAGTCAACCTCAACTCCTTGCGCTTTCATTCCCTCCGCTAACACCTTCGCTATTTTCTCGGTATTGCCGAACTTCGTATCGTAAACCACAATCGCCTTCTTCATCTCTAATCCATCCATTGTATTATATCGGTCGTCCCCTATTAGGAAGCTTCAGGTCTTGGCCCTTCAAAAAGGCTAAGAGATGCGTCGTCGGATACGGTTGCCAGGGATTCATTATGGCTGACCCCTACCCCCCCATCCCCTATTCGTCTAAGAGAAAAGAGGGGTGGGGGTGTGTGTCCCTGCGACACTTTGTCACAGGGTAATCTCAGCTACTTTCGTAGCCTCTTTCCCGAATCTCAGCTCTGTAGTACTTCGGGGTTTACGAGGTTAGGCGGCTTCTTTCCACTGAGGGCTGTGACGCAATTCTCAACGGCCATTGTCGCCATCTTGGTTCTCGTTTCAACTGATGCGCTTCCGATGTGCGGCATTAAGACCACGTTGTCTAGCTTCAGTAGTGCTGGGTTGATCTTCGGTTCTTCCTCGTAGACGTCTAGAGCGGCTCCAGCGATCGTTCTCTTCTTGAGAGCTGTCGCTAAGCTCTTCTCATCCAAAACGGGTCCTCTTGAAGTGTTGATTAGATGAGCTGTCTTCTTCATGAGGTTCAGTTCTCTAGTTGAGATGTAGTGTCTTGTTTCTGGAAGGAGAGGTGTATGCAAGGTTACGAAGTCAGATTCCTTCAGTAGGGTGTCCTTGTCGACGTACGTGGCCTTCAGTTCTCTCTCAATAGACTCCTCCGCTTTCACCGCATCGGTGTAGAGGATTCTCATCCCGAAGCCTAACGCTCTTCTAGCTACAGCGCGGCCGATCCTTCCGAAGCCGCAGATCCCCAATGTCTTACCGTAGACATCGTTGCCCAACATCATCATTATCCCCCAACCTTTGAATCTACCAGCTCTAGTGAACCTCTCCGCTTCACATATACGTCTCGCAGAAGCCATTAGCAAAGCCCAAGCCAAGTCAGCCGTCGTCTCAGTAAGTACCCCCGGCGTATTGGTGACCATTATCTTCCGAGCAGTAGCCGCGTTAACATCTATATTGTCGAATCCAACAGCGACGTTCGAGACGACCTTCAGATTAGGGTTTGACTCCAAGACTTCTCGGTCGATCCGATCAGTGAGAAGACAGATCAGACCCTCCTTGTCCGCTATTCTTCGAATCAACTGCTTCTTCGAGAGTTGAAAATCTCTCTCATTCAATTCAAATTGGAAGCTCTTTCCAAGAAGCTCTAACGCGGCTTCCGGTATCCTTCTTGAAACAAACACCTTGGCTGTCATAGTAGTTGCATTCACCTTCAGCAGATATTTTAAATCAACTATCGATCAGAAAGCCTTTTCGAGAGCGAAGGAATAGCGAGGAATGTCAACCCTTCTTTTCTTCCTACCCTACTAGCGGCCCGAGTAGAATTACTGCAGCCATGGCGACAAGCCCCTGTATCACTGTGATAGCAGTCAATCTTCTATATCCCGTTGCCACATCGATCTTGGAGAAGCCTGTGACGACCCAGAAGTAGCTGTCGTTTGCGTGAACTGAGATCATAGCTCCAGCACATACAGCTAGAGATGCCAAGACTGGGGAGACTCCTAAACTTGGCAAGATTGGGAGTATGATGCTTGGGGCGGTCACCATCGTGACCATGGACGACCCTTGACCTGTCTTGATAGCTGCAGCGACGAGAAATATGACCAAGACTCCTGGCACGCCGACGCTTACAATCGCATTCCCCAAGTATGTTCCAATTCCAACTCCCTGAAGAACTGAGCCCAAAGCTCCCCCAGCTCCAACGATAGCTAGGATTGATGCTGCTCTTCCAATCCCGTCGGAAACCCAGCCGTTGATCTCCTTCATCGAGGAGCCTCGGGCAAGGCGGAGAGAAAGCGCAACGCCAATCGGCAACGCGATTATAGGGTGACCGAGAAAATCGAAGATGACTCTAGCCATATCATTCTCCGGTCTTACCCCGTCAAGAAGCGACTTGATGCAGATGAGAGCTATCGGGGTTAGAATGACTGCGTATGACGCTAAGGCGCTTGGGAGTCTAGCGTACTTCTTTCGAAGTTCCTCATACGACTGTTCACCTATCTGTCCACTGTTCAGTTCGTTTCTTCCCCTATAGGCCCAAAGCATTCCAACAATGAACGTTGGGATCGACGTTAGAAGACCGAGAACCAAAACCTTCCCGAAGTCAGCTCCGAATATGGTAGCTGGAAAGAGTGGGCATGCTGGAAAGACCAGTTTGAAGGATGTGTAGGCGCCGACTGCCAAGGCCATAGCGATAAGGCCTAGGGAGAAGCCGCTTCCTCCTGCCAATGAACGGGCGACAGGAGAGAGCATTATGAAGGCTGTGTCACAGCAGATGAGAGGTACAGCCAGTAGATACCCTGCTAGACCGACAGCCAACGGCGTTCGTGATCGCCCCACGATTCTCAAGATCGAGTTTGAAAATGTCAATGTAGCCCCGGTTCTGTCAAGAACCTCTCCGATTATGCAAGCGCTTAGAGTGATGATGGCGATGTATCCGAGTACGTTACCAAAGCCCTGCAACGTAAGCTTGACGAGTTCAGTTGGAGGCAGCCCGAAGGCAAGGCCCATAGCGATCGTTGCGAGAAATATGGAGAGGAAGGCGTGCAACTTCAACTTCGCAGTGAGCAGAACGATCGCTACTATGCCTAACAAGAAGACCAAGATCAAAGCTGCCCCATCCATGTCTCTCGAAGCACCTCCCATGCAGGCTGGCGAGTCTGTTTTCCTTTACGCCGTAGAATATTTAACTCGTTCCGCTCATTTTCTTCGGATAAATACAAGAAGGTGCCTAAGTATTGTAGGAAAGCGGTGCGATAGGCAGACGCGTTCCTAAACATCTAAACTTGGAGGCTAGGTCTAGTTGGAGAAATTAGACGATATAGACTTGAAGATACTCAGCATCATTCAAGGAGACGCGAGGGTACCGATCTCAAAGTTGGCTAAGCAGGTCGGTCTCTCTCCGCCTAGCGTTCATGAACGTATCTCTAAGTTGGAGGAGAGAGGGGTCATAGTCAGCTACGTAGCGGCACTCGATGCGAAGAAGCTCGGGAAGAGCTTAACCGCCTTCATCGGGGTAACTCTGGACAGGACATGCTGCAAGGATGAGGATGTCATCAATACCCTCAAGATAATCCCTGAGGTTCAAGAGGTCCACAGGATAGCAGGCGAAGAGGACCTACTCCTCAAAGTCAAAACAGAGGACACCTCAGCCCTAGAGAAAATGCTCATCAACGAAGTGACGCGCATCAAAGGCGTAGCGAAGACACGTACGATGATAGCTCTCTCCTCACCCATGGAGAGGATGAGCATCAACCTCAACAAGTTCTAGGAAGGCTACCTAACACACTCGCTTTTATATACTGTCCGTGAGATTTGAGTTCAGAAGAACTTTGTCTCGGTCATGGATCTCTAAATTGTTTGAGAAGAAGGTACTGGATGAGATGAGCAAGCAACTTAACCTTGAGATTTCCAAGGATGGAAAGATCAGTTTCAAACAGGTAAAGCAATGCAGATTCTGCAGGGCTGTTATATCCAAAGAAGAAATCTTCTGCCCCAAATGCCGTAGATCATTGACGTAAGCGAAACTAGCTTGCATCTGATGCTGCGGATACAATTCTGCTGATGAACATTCAGCCTTCCATAATGAAAACTCTTGAGAGATTTTGAAAACGACATCGAAGTCTCGCTGAGTCGAGTCTATATGAAGTATTGGGAGAGATCTGTTCGAGTTAAAACATGAAGGACTTGGCAGAGATGACTCTAACTATAAGAAACATTGGGGGTTTGAAGTTTTCAGCGCAAACTAGGAAGCATGAAGTGATATTTGATCAGCCTCAGGAGGAGGGTGGAGAAGATAGAGGAATGACGTCGGTTGAGCTTTTCATAGCTTCGTTGGGCGCTTGTATCGGCACATACATAGTCTGGTTTTGCGAGAGGTATAAGATCGCTCACACACACATGCGAATGATTTTCCATAAAATACCTCATGAGAGAGGGGATTTTACGGTCGACCGTGGTCCGACGCCCACGCGAGTTCTGTGAGCATCACCTTGGTGGTCTACTACTTCTGTTGGTATGCTCGGAACGAGAAATATGTGAAGAGCAGCGCCAGAACGAGTCCTACCCCCGGTCCGACCACTAGACTTGGCGGTATCGTAGCTAATCCCAGAATGGCTGCTATGATGGCAATTACTCCTGCGACCACTGCGCCGAGCGCCGTCCAGCGAGCCTTTGACATCACTACTGGGGTGAAGATTAACACGAGTAGGTTAGCAATTAAGGCGATCCATCTGGTAGAAACCGGCAAGCCAACGTCAAGTCCAGCAGTATAAGCGAGTAGAACGAATGCCACTGTAAGAACTCCGATTGCAGCAGCCAACTCCCTATTGGTTGGCATCAAATCACCTCCCTCTCACAGAAACATATTGAGCTCGTTCAGAATTTCAGGCTTTGCATATCATTACCTGGTGCGCACGCACAAATTAAAGAAGAATTGTTCAAATTCAGTCGGCCGCACCAAGAGATACACACACGCGTGCTACGTACATACAGACTGCATAAATCCGCGTTACAATTGATCTTCAGGAGGAGTCGGATTTGGGGGTGCCCCGTTCAGATGAGGTAGGAGCGCCCTGTAAATAGTGGAGTTGATGGGGGTTTCGACCCCCTTCTCTCGACCCAGTCGAACGATGATGCCGATCAAAGCCTCAAGTTCCAGTCGATGACCCACCATGAGGTCGACCATCATAGACGGCCTAGCCCAACTCGCATACCCCTCTAACATCTTCATAGTGTCATCGACAAATCTTTCAGATATCGCGACCCCACCCGCATTTGCCACAACGACGCTCTCCTCCATCGTGTCGCGTAGCAGCTGCATAGAATCAGGGCAATCTCTGATAGGCCCTGCTGGGAGCCTAATCAATGAAAAGATCCCGTTAGTTGCTGAGTTGACGACCAGCTTCTTCCACAATGCGTGGCGGATATTTGGGTGAAGCTCGGCGGCGAAACACTGCACAATTCACAGCACCCTAATCCATCCACCTCAAGTTGAAATCTCTTTTGTCTAACGTCACTACTATGCTAGGCGTTGAACAATCGGACGCCCGCCTCTTCTCAAGCGAACATGGTTCTGCCGTCCAACAGAATAGCTCAGTCGAAGGTTCGCTACGCTACGATTATCTGTCTCTTTACACACTATAGTTGTAGGTTGGGCGGTCGCCCGGTTGAAGATAGGTATGGTTCTTCGAGATCTCTACGGGTTCAAGTGGTTCAAGATCTCCGCAGCCATATTTCTGGGCGGCTTCTTCATAGGCTATAATCTAGGCTTCCTCGACTTTGTGCCGACGCCGATCCCATTCCAGTATCTAGTGCCCTACCTCGCCAAGGCGATGTCTTCAGCATACTATCCGGGAAGCGTTCCTCAGATCGATAAGCTGGACTACGTGAAGTACACCTTCGCTGAAGCGGTTGTCGTCTTAGGCGGAGGGGTTCTGATAGGGCTGGTGACCGTTGGAGCCTTGTTCATATTGGGCCTTTCAGTAGGTGCAACCCTACCCTCAATCTTGGAGTACGCTGGAGCTGCAGCTACTTCTCAATCCATAATCTTCGCTGTTCTCTTTGCGTGCGCGATGATATTCCTCGGCACATCAGGGCTTTCGCTAGGTTCATCTATACTCCACCTAGCGAAGAATACGGCTTTCAAGATCGATAGGAGGACGTACGACGCATTCCTACTGGGCTTGGCCTTCTTGATCCTTTCTATACTCATGGAGTTGTTCTAGAATTGAAGAGCTTGGAGACAGCCGTTCTTCTAATGCTTTGCACTTCACCAGCCTTTGCAGTTTGGCTAGGGGAAAGCGCGGCTCAACCGCCGATATTAGTTGCCCTACCTCAAGTATCCGGGTCACCTCTAGCTTTCAAGCAGATTTCGCTCGATGTGAAAGTGGTCAACGGCACGTATGCTGAATTTGAATTCTTAGCCTCTGTCTTGAACACTTCAAATCAGACACTCCCATACGTAATCGAGGTCTCCATCTCAACAGAATATGGACCCTACTACATCTTTGCTCCGCCTCAACCCACTGTCAAGCAAATAGAGTTCGGCGTGGAGATTACCTCCGGGAGACTCGGCAGTCTTAACGTGAAGGCCGATAGGTCTACTGCGAGAGCTCTTTCAAGCCTTGAGGCTGAAGGCGGTGATAGAATTCGCTTGGACGGCTGGGTGGCTCTGACACAGATTCGATATCTAATATGGCGTGAGTATGTTGAGAAGTACGTGAGCTTCTCGTTTCGACCGGAAGTAGTATATGAAGGTCCAGCGTTGCCGAGCGAGACAGATCTTGAGGTGACATTCTCCTACCCATTCGAGTATACGAGGACTGACGAAGCCAACCTTCAAGTTGAGATCCTAGACGGCTATAAGCTGGTGAGATACTCCGAGCGGTTCTACGGAGGTTACGGGCTATCATTCAACCTCTACAAGCCTAGAATCCCAGCAACCTCCTTGATCGTATTCTTAGCCTTATGGATCCTACTGATCGCAGTCGTAGTTGCAGTCAGAGGAAGACATGTGTAAGATTGAATCCTTAGCCTCGAAATACGCAATTTTAGACTTAGCAAGACAATGGATGAGTGCAAGTCGCCGAGCGGCGCGTCATGTTTGATAGGCGGCATCATGCGATAGGAGAGTAATATGACTTCTACAATACTCACGATAATCCTTTGGACAGTTGCTATTCTGGTAGTTTGCTTCGTCTTAGTCGAAGTTGTAGTTAGGATTATACGCAGATTTGTCCACTTTCCGATCCCTGCATCTATTGTTCGCTTTATCGATAATCCCTTCAGGAGGAGAATACAGTCTCCAGCGAAAGTAGTTGATTGGATTGGCGTAAAAGAAGGAATGTGCATTTTGGAAGTAGGCCCTGGTCCCGGAACCTTTACGTTTGAAGCATCGAAGCGTGTTGGTGAAAATGGAAAGGTGTTTGCTATAGATATTCAGCCTTCTGTGATTTCAAAGCTTAACAGTAGAATTCAGAGGGCTGGAATAGCTAACGTGATGACTGAAGTGGCGTCTGTATATGAGCTTCCTTTTTCAAACAGAACCTTTGATCGAGTCTTCATGATAGCAGTATTAGCGGAAATGCCCGATAGGAAGAAAGCGTTACTTGAGATCAAACGTGTTCTCAAGGATGGCGGCTTACTCGCAATAGGTGAAATCTTGCTCGATCCAGATTACCCTCGTCGAAGAACGGTGACCTGTTGGTGCAAAGATGCTGGTTTCAAAATAGTCGATGGATATGGAGGTCTTTTGCACTATCTGCTTACATTCGAGAAATCGACGGTGATGCCGAGCAAAACCGAAGCTGTAAATAGAGAAGATTAAACCACATGCATTCGACGCACACTTAGATTTCCGCCTAGCGGATCGGCGAGCCAATCCTAAGCGGATACTACTATGAAACTATTGAAGTCTGCATTCAGTACTCGATCCTAGTCAGAATGCCGAGCCCAAGGATCGTCATCAATGCGGCAAGGATAAAGTTGATAGTGTAGCTCAAAGAGTATGAAGCGACTCCGCCTATCAATGATCCTACAACGACAGCTACGCCGATCACCGCGTTCAGCATCCCTTGAGCTTGACCGAGCTTCGTTGGGTCTGAGAGCTTTGGAAGGATGGATGAGCTCGAAACCCAGAATAATGCCCAGGTGAGTCCGAAGACCGCCATGCATACAGCGAAGACACTTGTCTTCGCTGCGATTGCGCCGGCGGCCAGTCCGAAGACTCCGATGAGGCTGAATAGCGCTATTCGAACCGTTCCAGCCATATTGATCAATCTCCTCTCACCGATCCTTTCAGACCATCTTCCAACTCGTCTATAGAAGGTTGTTGAGGTCAGCGATAGCGCGAGGAAAAGTAGGAAGATCTGGTTGCTAGGAATTCCAAGGCTGCTGTAGAATATCGGAAGCGGAACGAAGAACATGTTGAAGGCGGTGAAGAAGCAGAACATACTAGCATAGTATAGAGGCAGGCTCCGTGTAAGACTCGAAAGCATCAGCCGCCTCAACCTCTGAAGTTCAAAGAGCCGTGGGATCTGAAAAAGAATGGTGGGCAAGTATCGAACTGTTTCTACTACGCGAGGCGCTGAATAATCGAATGCATGCCTCCTCTCTAGAACTATTTCTGGGTCTTTGATAAGCCAAACCCCGAGAAGTGCGCCTAAGAAGCACAGGCTTGAGCATATGGTGAAGAACATTCTGATATTGTAGAAGCTCAGCCAAATGGTTCCGGTGACTATCCCGAGGCTCCATCCGAAGCCTGCATATTGATGGTACAAGCCGATGTATCTGTTCAACTTTCTTTTCGGGAAGACCTCAATGATCATCATGCTTGCCACAGGGATGTATGCGGTCAAGAACAATCCTAGGAATGCATTGAAGAATAGGAGGTGGACGACGTTGGACGCCAGTGTGAACATTAGGAAAATGAGGGCTGCGGAGATGAACCCGAATAGGATGAAGATCTTTCGTCTCGACAACTGATCTGAGAGCCTTCCCCAGAAGATGGAGGATGGGACTGAGGTTAAGTTGTAGGCAGAAGTGACCAAACCCACGTGAGCTACATTTCCTCCTAGCGATGCGACGTAAAGTGGAACAAGGGGCTGCGTAGCTCCGAGTGCCGCGTTAACAGGGATGAAGGCTGAAAGCCAGCTAGATCTTTGAGAATCTGATCTAGGTTCAGCGCTAGAGTTCGTCGCGGAATCCTTCATCGGTCTACCAGTAAGCCCTGTTGAGTCGACTTCTGAAATAAGGTTTGCTTGTCGATTCGTGGAATAGGTAGTTGCAGAATACAGTTTCAATTGCTCAGTTCGTAGCGTCTAAAAATCATTGGAAGCTTTTTTGGGTCTACTAGGCTTCTTCAAGACAGGGATAGCGCCATCACGCTTGTAGGCCTGCCATAACTGTTCAATTCTTCTACGTGAGATACGCTGGATCGAAGCCAATTCGCCTGTACCCCTCCCGCCTAAACTTCTCATGGACTATCCAGCGTATCTTCCGGTCATTCAGTTTGACCATGTAACCTCTATTATCACATGCGAAATTGTTTCGGGAAACGAGATTTATGGGTCAGGTTCTAGAAACGCTTTTATAATCAATGGCCCCTGATATATGAGGTTCAACCGGGAATTCGAATGTCTCTGAAGACTGCATTGAGCAACGCGTTCTTTGGCTACTATTACTATTTCTACTATAACTGAGCTCAGCTAGCTCTTCTTAACGCGTCTCGGGCTCTCTGAGCTTTTTGGTGGTTTGAAAGAATTATGGTAGAATCTAAAAAATGTTCCAGGCGTCTGGTCGTCAAATTCGGAGGATCTACGCTAGCTGATGGAGAGAGAATCTCAAAAGCTGTCGGCGCGATAGCGGACGGGATCGCTAAGGGGTCCAAGCTTGTAGTCGTAGTCTCAGCTATGGGAAAAACGACTGATCGTCTCTTGGAAACAGCTAATATGGCTTCAAGAGGCGAAGTCGCAGGGCAGGAGTTGGATGACATACTCTCGATGGGAGAGAGGACAAGCTCACGCATCTTTATGACAGCTCTTTCGGCCAAGGGAGTGAAGTCACGTTACTTCGATCCGACTGACTCAGACTGGCCGATCATAACCGACCGATCCTTCGGAGATGCAGCTCCTTTGCTTGAAGCCTGTCGAAAGCGGATCAAACGATACATTCAACCTTTGATTGAACAAAACTTTGTTCCAGTAATCCCAGGCTTCGTCGGTAAGACGCTTAACGGAGAGATTACAACGCTAGGGAGAGGGGGAAGCGATACCACTGCGTTTGTTCTAGCTAGGTACCTGCTGGCTGATGAGGTGGTGCTGGTGACAGACGTCGACGGAATCCTGACCGCCGACCCGAAGTTGGTAGACCAGCCAAAGAGACTATCTGAAGTTGATGCGGACATGTTAGCTAGAATCGCTGACTCGGGAACGAAATTCATTCACAAAAAGGCGCTGAAGTACAAGGATGAGGCTATTCCGGTTAGGGTGATTAACTATTCTGAAGGTCGATTGGACGCGAAGGGAACTCTTGTTACAGGCGCTTTTCCCAGAGAGCTCTGCTGCGAATTGGCAAGCCGAAGCGAAGTTGCGTCTTTGACTATAGTGGGACGAGGAATATCCGAGGAGCCAGCTGTCATACAAGAGATTGTTGCAGCGATCAAGGATCGCAAGGTTCCACTGTTGGGAGCTTCAATCAACTACGACTCATTGATCGCATATATTCCACAAGATCATCTTGATAACGTGCTAAAACCGATACACTCGATAATTCTCCGCCACAAGGGAACTGTGGCAATGGCGGTTAGGCAAGGTCTGGCTTTCCTAAAAGTGATGGGGGTTGGACTTGAAGAAACTCCTGGAGTGGTCGGAAGAATCTCAGATCCTCTCCGCCAGAACCGCGTCAACATCTTCGGAATCTTCACTATAACCTCAAGCATAATCGTGTTCGTCAGTTGGGATGATCGAGAGAAGGCTATGGCACTAATAAGAGATTCCTTGAAGGTAGATAGAAATGATTAGAGTTGCAATCGTTGGCGCAACAGGTGTTGTTGGACAACAATTCGTATCAGCGCTAGATCATCACCCTTGGTTCGACGTCTGTGTACTAGCAGCCTCCGAGAGGTCCGCCCAAAAAACCTACGAGGAAGCTTTGAGAGATGAAAAGACGGGAAGTTTCGGGTGGCACTGCGATGAACCTCCTCCAAATCAATTCTTAGAAATGAAAGTTGAGAACGCCGCTCATCTGGACTCAAAGAACGTGGATTTAATCTTTACCGGTGTAGAATCTGAGCAAGCAAAGATATTGGAACCGAGATTTGCAAAAGAAAGACCGGTGATAAGCACAGCTTCAGCCTTTAGATATGAAAGCGACGTTCCCATACTTGTGCCAGGGGTAAACCTCGATCATGCCAAGCTTATCGACCTCCAGAAGAAGAATAGAGGATGGCGCGGCTTCATCACGCCGATTCCGAATTGCACTACAACCGGGCTTGTCGTATCTCTAAAGCCTATCTACGACGACTATGGAATCGATAAGGTTGTAATGACATCAATGCAGGCAGCTTCCGGCGCCGGCAGATCTCCAGGCGTTCTCGCGTTGGACATCGTCGACAACATCCTTCCTTTCATACCTGGCGAAGAGGAGAAGGTTCAAACTGAGACCTTGAAGATTCTTGGAAGATACGACAGCGAAAGCCTGAAACATGCCGACTTAAAGATCAGCTGCACATGCACGAGAGTGAACGTTCGAGAGGGACATACCGAAGCTGTCTTTCTGTCCACCAAGAAGAGATGCGAGGTGAATGATGTAAGGGATTCCATGAGAAGGTTCGGTGGCGTCCTAAGAGAGTTGGGCTTGCCTTCAGCGCCTCAGGAGCTGTTGACTGTAAATGATGATCCTTTCAGACCGCAGCCTCGACTTGACAGAAACGTTCACGGCGGCATGAGCACGGTTGTCGGCCGAATAAGGAAAGACAACGCGCTCGAGAACGGTATCAAGTACGTCCTAGTCTCCCATAACACGAAGATGGGCGCCGCCAAAGGCGCCGTCTTGGTCGCTGAATATCTTGTCAAAAATGGCTATGTTTAGGAGGTGGAAGAATTGGACATTGGCAAGAGGAAGAGGTTGAACAGGATCTTCAAGGATGATGGGCGAACCGTAATAGTTCCCATGGATCACGGTGTCACTTTAGGGCCGATCCAAGGGCTTGTGAACATGGAGGAAACTGTGGACAAGCTCGCGAAGGGAGACGTAGACGCAATCGTGGTCCATAAAGGGATTGCGAAAACAGTTAACACCGGTTCGATCGGACTGATCGTCCATCTCTCAGCCAGCACGAGGCTGGGGCCGGATCCGAATCGGAAGGTGAAGGTTTGCTCCGTTGAGGAAGCGCTCAGGATGGGGGCAGACGCTGTTTCTCTTCACATAAATGTCGGCGCTTCAAGCGAACATGAGATGTTGGTGAAGCTCGGGAACATCGCTGATGAATGCGACAGCCTAGGGCTCCCTCTCTTAGCCATGATGTATCCGAGAGGCCCAAGTGTCTCCAGCGAATATGATCCTGAGATGGTTGCCTTCGCAGCGAGAATTGGAGCAGAGTTAGGCGCGGACATCATCAAGACAAATTACACGGGAAGCGTTGAGACGTTTCAGAGAGTGGTTCAAGGCTGCCCAGTACCTGTTATTATCGCTGGTGGTCCTAAAGGGAAGACCGAAAGGGACGTCCTGGAGGCAGTGTTCGGCTCAATCAAGGCTGGTGGCGTTGGTGTTTCTATCGGCAGGAACGTATTTCAGCATGAGAATCCGACCGCCATGACTAGAACTCTATCAGCCATAGTACATCGAGGCGCCACTGTGGAAGAAGCTCTCAAGCTCCTAGGTGAGACACGATGAAGGAGTTTTGGATCGAAATCGAAGAGTCTACTCCTAAAGACGAGAAAGAGCGGCTC
>Ga0315306_10000691_pt1 | contig 16206 bp, 17 predicted proteins | sample TDP1_MG_FD_203803 | JGI IMG/M metagenome (GOLD analysis project Ga0315306, IMG submission 203803) | Freshwater sediment microbial communities from Lake Towuti, South Sulawesi, Indonesia - TDP1 | ecosystem: Environmental > Aquatic > Freshwater > Lake > Sediment | place: Indonesia: South Sulawesi... | reverse complement strand
AAAGCCAGCGTTAACAAATTGAGTGGCGAAATCGGGTAAAACCGCCTCCTTTACGCCTGTGAATCCAGTGGCCATGACAATCGCCGGCGCCTTCGCATCCGTCTTCAAGTCGTCTGGAACATAGAGCCAGCCACTACAACGCAATCCTTTACTGGTAAAGGTAATATCTTTGCGCATTTTCAAGCACACTCAACTTTGGACACTCAATTGCCAATTGAGATTTAAAGTTTAGGGAATCAAAAATCGCGCGCACGTCACCCGCAAATCCCCTTTTTTGTTTCTAGTTCCGATTTTTTAAACCGGTTTTTTCCTCAAAATGAGTACAGCTAAAACAATCACCATCAAGACTACTGCTACTGTTATGGTGTAGATAAATTCTGGAGGCAAGGACGGTGCACCAACTGTTTTGTCAATCGTTTCAACATATGTCTTGGTTTTGTTGAATATGTAGAGTGGATTACTTTTGAATGCAGATGTTGTATCGTATGTGGGTTCTATTTGAGTGCGTTCTGCATATTCATTCCAAGATATAATCGTCACGATTTTGACTCTGCCTTGGGAAGCTTCGGTTATGGCTTTTTTCCACTGTTTATCGTATAGTCCTTCTGTGTAGTTTACATCCTCATGCCAGCCGCCAGCATCGTATCTTGGGCACACGCTTATCTCACCATCCATGCAGACTGGTTGTGTGGAGAGGCTTGGGTTAGGAACTTGGTATTCCCAGTTGTCGTTAGGAAAAGACCCGATAAGTCTTAAGGTGAAACGATTATCATCTGGGACTCCGTTGATTGTTAGGTTTCTATTGTTAGGTCCATTGTAGAATCCGATGGCGGGCTTTCCGTCCAAGCAAAAGTAACTTGAATTGTGAGGGTTAACATAGGTGTCGTAGATGTAATTGTAGATGAGCGTATAGCTGTAAATTCCAGTGGTGGAGTTGTACCCTTCCTCCCAACCAGTTGTGAACGCTTCCACCATAATAAAGAATTGAATATTGCTGTGGTTCCTAGCCATTTCATTTACCATTATTTGTGCATTCGTATCTGCTGGTGAACCCTTTCCCCACCAAGAGAAAATAACAAAATCAATACCCAATTGCTCAAACCAATCTAGATGTTGGTCTATAACATGCAAATCTGAGGAGTTGTACTGTCCCAAAACTGGAGTATCAGGGCAATTTTTATGATAAAGACCCCATTCTCCCATATACCAAGGATAATAATACACACCTATGTTTGGAGGGATAGTTGTCTCAGAATTAGCCTTGGTAGACAAAAGAATGAGCGTGCTTGAGGCTGATAGAAAGAAGAGAACAATTGCGAATGCCATGCTCTTTTTCATACATTCTTCACGCGTACATTGTCGTCAATCATGTTATCTTCGTCCTTTGTTTCTCAACATCCTCTTCAGAAGCTTTTTTGGAAGCTTGGGCTTTCTAACTCGTTGCGCGTCTGCAGTCACAAATTTCCCTATTGCATATGTGCCATCACTAGTTCTTAAGTCTGATAAGCTTGACCAAGAAGTTGCAGCGCGCGCCAAACCCACAAATAATAAGCGCGCGCTCTAAGAATGAAAGCGTTTGTGCATTTCTGCTATTCGGCGCGTAGTAGGAGAAGAGGTTTAGAAGCTTCTTTCTTCAGAATAGCCGCGACTTCAGCATCCTTAAGATAGATGCGCTTTCTAGGTTCATCATCACTCGTGTGCTCTCGCAAAACAAAGTGGATTTCACCATCTTGAAACAACACTTTGACTATGTCTTTTCTCTTCATGATACCGTCTACACCTTGACGGAAGCAGATCTTTAGTTATGATTCAGTAACTATACAAGACTTATGAAGTCACAATCCACATTTCCTCATCAGCGCGCGCGCTATTAAGGCTACACCCAATCTGGGACTTCAATAGCAATGGGCGCTGTCTGCCCCTGAACTGAGGATATTTCAAAAGCAAAAGACGGTGCGGTTGCGTTGAATCTATGTCGCAGATAGATTTTTGCCCAATCATATGGCGGTATCATCACGTGCCATGTAACATACATTTCCCAATCCTCAGACAGAAACATATAGTGCATAACAACCAAAACCCTAGGGTTAACTACCGTGCCCGTCCAGGCAGTCCCTTCTGTTATGCCCAACTCTGGATGAACAGTTGACAACCATTGAGTGAATTTGTCACGCCACTCAGCCGCTTGCGGACCAAGCGTTTCTTCCCTTTCCTCAGCTTCAATGACCTCAAAGGTTACTGTCTCTGTCTTTTTCAGCCCATCTCTCTCTCCCTGAATGGTGACGGTAACGTTCTGACCCACGCTATCCTCAGGGGGAATTACCATAACCTCAGCTACTTGTCCATAAGTTATTGCCTGAGGAGAGATTGTTATCTCGCAATTTGGTGATGTGGCTGAGAGGCTGACAGCTTCCATACCATGAGCTTTTGAATCGTTTTCCTCGGTGACCACTAGAAACAGGCATTTCTGGTTGGGAATAGTGTAAAGAATCTCACCGAACGAAGCTGGTCGGTTAATCACGTTTATTGAAAATTGTGTGGGAGTCGCCTTCAAGGCAGTGAAACCGTACGCTGCAACTGCAACTGAGGTTGTTATGATAACGACACAAATTATTGCCTGCAATCTAGCTATAGCTGAATTATTAATGAGATTCTTCAAAGCTTTCCTCTCGCATCAATCTAAGTCTTCTGTGTTTCTGCTATAAAATACCATGCAGCAGAACAAGGCGTTCCACAAATTAGACCTTAGCGCGCACGAGAGCGCGTGCGCTTTTTTGTTAGGCAGGTTCAGGGTCAAGTTTAGGTGCTCCTCAGCTGCTGCCTAATCTTAGCAGCAGAATGGCTGAGGGCACAGGTGAAAACGAAAATGTGGCGCGGGTGTGTTTGGTTATTCGCTGGATGTCGCGTGCGGTTTTGCGGTTAGCTGGTTTCTGTGGTTTCTGTGGTGTTGGGTTTTGTTTCGGCTGTGATTGCTTCTATTGGTTTGGGTGGGGGCGTTGTGGCCATTGTGTAGCCTATTCAGGCGCCGATGGCTAGGATTCCGACGAAGCCGATGAGCACTGGAACGGCTACTACCCAGAATTGGATGTTCAGCTGGGCTGTCTGTATCCTTAGCGTTCCAAGCCACTGCGGATAGAAGAGCGTAACTATATAGAAGATGGCGATCACTAAGCATAAAATGAATATTACCGCTCCAATCGCTTGGTCTTTACTCAAGACTTTTTTCACCTCCATGGACGTTTATGTGTATTGTTCACGTGCCAATGTAGAAAGGACTAGAAAGCAGGTCAAAATACTAAATAACTAATTTTTGTCAAATAGAATTGAGTTGTGAGAGGAGCGAAGGTGATTTGATGTTCACTGATTCAAGAAGCAAGAGGGTAGTTCTAGTTGCGCATTGTGTCTTAAACCAGAATTCACTTTCTGATGGGACGGCTGACTTTCCAGGATCCATTAATGAAATCGTGAGGTTTCTACTTCAGTCTAATGCTGGTATAATACAAATGCCTTGTCCTGAAATGCTTTGCTTGGGATTAGACCGCGGAGACGTTCATGGCGGCGAGAGACCAGTCATTGTAGAAAATACAAGAATTCGGCAAGCCTTAAAAAAATCTTCGGCAACCCAGACAATTAAATCTCTCGTGAATCAAATAGTTATCCAAATAGAAGAATATCAGCGAAATGGATTTACAGTGTTAGGAATTATTGGAATTGATCGTTCCCCCAGTTGCGGCGTGAACACAACATCGATAAATAATCAGGAGGTTGAAGGAGAGGGCGTTTTTATTGAGGCCCTTAGGGGGGAACTGGAAAAGAGGAGTGTTCACATTGATATTGTTGGTATTAAAGGATTAGAAACTGGAAAAGCGTTAATGTCAATAAAGAAACTGTTGGAAAAGTATTGATCTTCGCGCGCGCTCACGAAGATCTTCGAAAACCAATCCTATCAATTCCTTTGCGTAATATCTACACCTTTTGACGACTCTTCAGACATTGATTTTCTCACAGCATCTTCTGAGAAGAAGGTCGATAGTAGTTGACTCATCTTCTGATATGGCTGTACGCCGATCAACCTATGAGTCTCCACCCCATCTTTAAATATTATCACCGTAGGTATCCCTTTTATACCATGCTTGGAGGCAAGTTGTGGAGCCTCGTCTACATTCAACCTTACGAACTTGAATCTGTCTCCATACAACTTCTCTAGGTTGGTCAGTATCATGCTCATCATCCTGCATGTTGCGCATCGTTCCGCCCAGAAGTCTACAATTACAGGAAGGCATGCGCCTTCCACCTCTTCAGCCCATCCGTCTTCATTCACATCTATCATAAACTACACCTTGGGCTCCAGCTTGTAGCGGTGCCATTCTTCAGGCCATGTCTCTTCTGGACCTAGCCAATATTCAGGGTTCTCCAGCCACTCATCGGGTTCTATGTCAAGTATGGCTACGAGTCTCGCTATGCCCACAAACATGGCAATTACTTCAGCAATTTCCACCATCTCTTCGTTAGTAAACCCTAGGGACCGAATCTGTTTAAACTCTTGGTCAGTTATCTTGTGAGGTTCCGTCGCAGCCTCCTCCACAAACTTCAAGACCTTCTTCTCCCAATCTGGAATATCTGAGTTCTGATAGTCAATGGTCTTCTTAACTTCCTCCTCCGATAGGCCGAACTGACCCAACATGCTAGAGTGGAACGATACACAGTAGGTGCAGCCGCAGCTCTTGGAGGTTATGAGCCCGATCTTCTCTCTCAGGGTCCGTGTAAGCTTCTTGTTTTCCACTTCAGCTGGTTCAGCCATCAGATTCTTGTAGAATTGCCAGGCATGCTCGACAGCATTGCCTGCCCATCCTCTAGTCCTCCAGAGTGTGGAGATCCTTCCTCTTAGCTTCATCTGGTCTTGAAAAACTCTCCTCGCCCCACCCTGGGCTTTTTCAGTGTCTATAAATGGGACTCTTGGCACTCTCAACCCCCCTCATTTGCTAGTCTTCACAGCCATAACCTCTATTTTGATCTTCATGTCTAAAGGCAATCTTGAAACCTCCGCTGCCGTTCTTGCAGGCTTATTACCTTCCATGTACTTCTCCATCACCTTGTTGATCATATCATATTGGCTAAGATCCGTGGTGAATATTGTGGCTTTAACTACTTCCTTGTATGAGAAACCAGCAGACTTCAGGACAGCTTCAATGTTCTTGAACGCCTGCTCGGTCTGTGTAACTAGATCGTCGGGTAGCTTGTTCGTTTTTGGATCTATACCGCCCAAGCATGTGGTGTAAATGGTGTCCCCGACTACAACAGCATGGACAAATGGACCAGGCGGAGCGTAGCATTCAGGTGTCAATATATTAACACGCTTTTTTCTATATGGCATAGAGATTTGGTAAACACTCTGCCTTTATAAAATTTCTTGCTGGGGTTATCGAAGATATGTCGAACGCCCTGACGCGTCCAAGGCTATAGACCGACAACAAGCGCGCGCTCTCTACTCTCCTTTGCTCCGTAGCCTCATGCTTAACGGTTGCCTTCCTTGTGTATTCATAATTCACAAGCGATTTATACTCTGCATCCAAGTATCTGCTGGAGCAAAAGCTTTCATGACCGACAGACAGAGCGCTGAGAACGTTTACGAGCTTCTAGCGTGCGCCAACCTCTTGGAAGAGAAGACGCATCTGCTCTACATGGCGCTTGCTGACCGAGTAGAAACCCCTCTGGTCAAATCCATGATCCTGCAGATCGCCTACGATTCAAAGAAACACGCCGCAATCTTTCAAGGCATAAGCCAAAGCCTGCCAAAACAAAAAAGGAAAACCGGCGACTGCGAGAAGAAGCTCGGAGAAGTCTGGAGGATCATGAACGACTTAAGCCAGAAGATCGCAGACGAGAGAAAGCCACTCTTCTCTATGGAGTTGACAAAGCTTACAGGGGAGCTGACACTTCTAGAGAGCAGCCTCGGCGAGGAGTACTACGTGCTCGTGCAAACCGAGACGCTTCACCACATGACAAAAGAGATCAAGGCGCTCTACAACATCGACCTCAGCAGCGTCAAAGAAACCCTTCAAAGCGTCATCGAAGACGAGGAACACCACAGGGAACTGCTCGCCACCATCAAGGAGGCCCTCGAACCAAAGAAAGAGGAGAGCCAAGAACGCACCCCAAAGGTCAAATACCAGAGACCAGACGCATGGATAAGAAGCACGCCCTAACCCACCTAAGCGCACGCTACTACAAGGAAAAAAATTTCAAACCCTAACTGGAAACATTTTTTGAAATAGCCTTATATTTCCAAATTGCCAAACCAATAACTGGATAAAGCTATTCTCTTCCAGGTGGCACAGGTGGGGATTTTTGGCAGGTTTAGCGCCGCTCGATTAAGGTGATGGTTGAATGAGTTGGCAGCAGGAAGAGATGAGAAGAAGAAGGATCAAAAAGACGAGGAAGTGGCTGGCGATCATTTGCCTAGTGAGCATTTTGGCTTTTGCACTTTTCGTCGCCATCGCTTCCTATTTGCACAACCTTGAAGAGTCGCATATGATGACGTTTAAGAATGAAAGCGGGATGGAGGTGAAGCTGAGAAATCAGACTTACTCTCTCGGGGACAACGTGCAGCTGCAGGTGAAAATTGAAAAAAGAGATTGCCTTGCCGTCGGAATAACCAGCGTCCAGTACAAGAGGAACAACGAATCAACTTCTCTGTATGAAGGGGTCCCAGGCTGGGGTCTCACTTTCACAAACACTTATGAAGGCGACCGAACCGACACAAAAACCTGTGTCCTAGAACTGCCAAGAAAAATCCCCACTGGCAAAGTGAATTTTGAAATTTACATTGAATATGATTACGCATACACTTCAGGCCCTGGCTTTTGGAGCAGCAAATCGTGGGGGGGAACGGTCACTCTAACCCTTGATGTTGAATAAGACCAGATAAGCGTGCTTTTAGATGGTTCGGACAGGGGTATGTTTGGTTTGTTCAAGCATGATGCCCAAAAAATGGAGAAAAAGAAAGATATTAAGGGGCTGATAAAAGCCTTAGACTCATGTGGTGGCACTAATGGGGTTTTTCGACAGGTTCAGAAAGAAGAAAGAACCCGAAATGCCTAGTGCGTCAGGCGAGGCTGGCGAAGAGATAAGGCCTGCCCGATCACCCACGCCTGAAGGTGAAGACCCGTTCAGCGAAAGAGTCATCGCCAAGCTTGAAGCAGAGGGTCTCACCCTAAACTGGCGCTATGGCTACAAGCTGGCGAACCGTTACGAAGTTAAGCGGGTCTGCGCAGGCGGACAAGCGGTTGTGTTCATAGTTGAGGACGTGATAGAAATGGGCAAGAGGTACGCCGCCAAAAGCCTGAAGGCGTATTTCCGCAAGCCCCAGACAGAGGCAGAATGGGATGGATGGAAACAATCTGCGAACGACTATCTGAATGAGTGTAACATTTGGGTGAGCTTGGGCAAGCACCGGCATATCGTTCAAGCAGAGTATCTGGAGAAGATTGAAGGAGTGCCCCTGGTTATGTCAGAGTTTATTGACGGCGGCGGCCTCGACGACTGGCTTAAGAAAGGCCCCTTGGATGTGGCTACAGCGCTGGAGTATACCATTCAAGCCTGTATTGGCATGGAGTACGCTAACAAGAAAGGCGTGGTTGTCCACAGGGACATTAAACCTGGCAACATACTGGTAACTCGAGAGGGCGTAGCCAAAATAAACGACTTTGGCATAGCTAGGGCTATAGCATCCGTAGGGGCAATCAGGCCAGAAGCTGATCGTGGGGCAACTCTGGATATGGGGTCGCTGGTCGTTTCGCGTGGCATCGGAACTCCCTGCTACATGGCCCCGGAGCAATTTGATAAATCTCTCCTTAATCTTCAGCGATACCCTGTGGTTCCGTTAGGCTTAGAAGCCGACATTTATGCCTTCGGCGTCGTGCTCTATGAGATGATTACTGGCAAGCGAGTGATTGAGTTAGAGTCAGGTCGAGAGATCGAAATACAACGGGAAGCCTTCAAGGTTGCCTCCCGCTTGAAAATTAATCCAGGCTATGCCTATTGCTTTCTGAAGGCGATAAGGGCTACTCCCCCCAGCCCTTCAAGGAACGAACGCCTTAACACCATAATCTTTAGGTGTTTAAGGAAGGAACCATCGAAGCGCTTCCACAGTTTCAGTGAGTTGAGAGGAGAGCTGATGCGGATATACAGCGAGGAAACGGGAAGAGAATTCCGCGCGGTTGATGAGCCGGCGTATGAACCCAACTGGAGGAATAAGGGAAAAACATGCTGGATTCTGGGCCAAGAGAAGGAATCCTTAGAATGCTATGATAAAGCCTTGGAGCAGAACCCCGCTTACACTACGGTCTGGTTGGAGAGAGGGCTTGTCTCGGCCGAAGCTGGAGACTTAGCGGGTTTTGGACTGTGTCTGGAAATAATACCATATTTCAAGCCAAGCATGGAAACGGAGGTGCAACAATACAAAGAAGGTGTACTCAATGAATCTCACATTAGGCCAAGAGACATCAAATTCCTCGGCAGACTCACTTCTGAACATGCCATTCCAGAAGAGGTCTGGAATTGGGTTTCGAACAATATTGAACAAGAGTCTGCAGACCCGTTCCGTGAACTTAACCCAGTGATAGCGAAACTATTAGAGAAACTGGAAGACGAAAACTCTTCCAACCGGTTTGATGCCGTAATGGCGCTTGGAAAACTGGCCGACAGATCAACAGTGCCAGCTTTCATCAAAGCCTTGAACGATAAATACTGGCTTATCAGAGAAAAGGCGGCAGAGACTCTTGGCGAATTAGGCGACAGATCAGCCGTACCAGCCTTAATTGAAGCCCTGAAGGATGAAGAGTATTGTGTACGAAGAGAGGCGAGAGAGGCCCTCGTCAAGTTGGCCGATAAGTCGGCTGTACCAGCCGTGATCAAGGCTCTGAAAGAAGATTATTGTGTGGAAAGAGGAGCTGGAGAGGCTTTTGGCAGACCGGGCGAGAGGTTGGCTTTGTCAACTTTAATGAAGGCTTTGAAAGAAGATAGAAGCCAAAAAGCGTGGGATGCATTTGGCAAATTGGTTGATAGATTAGCGCTACCAGCCTTAATAGAGGCGATCAAGAAAATAGACTATTCTAGGGGCCAAGAGGCTGAAGAGGCACTCGGAGAACTTGGCGACAGAACAGCCATGCCAACGTTGATAGAGACTCTAAAGGACAAGGACATTTCTGTGCGATACCAAGCAGTTTTGGCGCTAAAGAAGCTTGGCGATAGGTCAGCTGTACCAGCACTGATTGAAACCTTAAAGGACAAAAACCCAATGGTGCGGGAACGGGCAGCGGAGGTTCTTGTCAAATGGGGCGATAGATCAGCTGAGCAAGCCCTGATCAAAGCTTTCAAGAGCAAAAAGTGGTACGTGCGATCAGCGGTAGCAGAAGCGCTTGGCAAACTGGGTGGTGAGACAGCTGTACCGCTCTTAATCCAGGCCCTCAAGGACGAAAACGTTTATGTCCAGACTGATGCGGCAGAGGCGCTCGGAAAACTGGGCAGTAGAGCAGCTGTTCCTGCATTGATAGAGGCTCTAAAAATAGATACTCTCAAACACGAAGACTATTTTGTGAAGACGCAAGCTGCGAAAGCGCTTGGCAAGCTTGGCGATAGATCAGCTGTACCAGCACTGATTGAAGCCCTAAAGGACAAAGACTCTAGTATGCGAAGGTGGACGGCAGAGGCGCTCGGAAAACTGGGCGACAGGTCAGCTGCACCAGCCTTAATAGAGACTCTAAAACTCGAAGAGAGAGAGCACGCTATTCACATACTCACAGCCTTAAGATGGCTATGCTCTCAGCCTGACTGTTTAGAACTTTCTGAGACGAAAGATAAGCTTAAGGAGCATTCTGCTTTTGAATGGAACAAAAGGGGTTCAGAGCTGACAGCTCAAAGCGAGTACGATAAAGCCTTGGAATGTTTTGAAAAGGCTGTTGAGATTGATCCTGATTGGGAAGTGCCCAAAAAGGCGCGAGACGACTGCTTAAAAAATGTCGATGAAGGAAGGGTTCAACCTGCTATTGGTCAACTTGAGGAAGCGGTGCCGTCCACCATTGAAACTCAGAAGGCAAAGCTGGAAGGCGGTGAATGCGTTGAATGGCTTAGGAAAGGAACAGCACTATTCAATCTTGGCAAGTATACAGAGGCTCTGGAATGCTATGATAGGGCAGCGGAAATAGATTCAGAATCCTCTGATGCATGGTACTGCAAGGGTATAACCCTTAATAGACTGAGCAAGTACGAAGAAGCCATAGAATCTTTTGACAGAGCTGTGAAGATAAACCCAAAAGATAAGCTATCTTGGTACAACATGGGCTATGCGCTCACCAAGTTGGGGAAACATGAGTGGGCAAAGCAATGTTTTGATAGGATGTTGGATTTGGACCCGAGGGATGCGGATGCATGGTACAGTGGAGGGCATAATCTTGCTATGCTGGGCAGATACCTAGAGGCGATGCAGTGTTATGACAAGGCGTTAAAGGTTAATCCTAGATACGCTTATGCATGGGCTGGTAAAGGGGTGATACTGCACCAGCTGGGCAAGCGCAAGGAGGCAATAAAATGCTTCCGCAAGGCTCTGGAAATAGATCCCAGTCTACGCGAGAACCTGGGAGATCTGTTAACTGAAGAATAGCCTTTAAGGGGCGCGCGCTGTCCGCTTTACTCATTACCTTCCGAGCAACTAGCGCGCGCTGTATTACATTTTGAGTTCTTGGGCGAAGTCTCCCTCAAAATATTCATTTGAGGCTCTTGTTTTTTTGCTTCTAAGCTCTGTCTCATAGTTTCTAAGCTCAGTTCTCCTAATCTTGCCGCTCACGGTTTTGGGAAGTTCTGGCGTGAACTCTATAATTCTTGGGCGTTTGTATGGTGCCATTCTGCTTCTGATGAATTTGAAGAGCTCTAACGCATTTTTCCTTGAAGGGCTAAAGCTTGGCTTCAGTGTTATGAAGGCTTTTGGCACGAACCCTCTTAATTCGTCGGGGCTTGCCACCACTGCGGATTCCGCCACGAGATTATGTGTGAGCAGCTCGCTTTCAATCTCGAAGGGGCCTATTCTGTAGTCTGAGCTTTTGAAGACGTCGTCCACCCTTCCTATGAACCAGAAGTAGCCGTTCTTGTCCTTAATTGCCAAATCTCCTGTCAGATACCAGTCTTCCACAAAGACTTCAAGGTTCTTCTCTCTCGGGTCAATGTAGTGCGTCATAAGCCCAACAGGTCTTTCAGGTTTAACCTTGATTGCGATGGCGCCTTCTTTGCCTTCTGGAGCCAGCTTGTGATTATCGTAGTCAATTATTGCTATGTTGAAGCCAGGGGCTTCTACCCCCATTGATCCAGCTTTGACTTCCACGCCCGGGAAAGTGCCGATCTGCAGGGTTGTCTCCGTCTGTCCGTAGCCTTCCCGGATGGTAATGCCAGTGTCTTCTTTGACCCTTTCTATTATCTCTGGGTTCAGTGGTTCCCCGGCGCTGACAACTTCTCTCAATGCAAAATTGTACTTCTTCAAGTTCTCAAGCAGGAGAAGCCGCCATACGGTGGGAGGCGCGCATAACGTTTGGATTTCGTATTCTTCTATCTTCTCAAGCGTCTTTTTCGGGTCAAACTTTCCAGCGTAACCGTAAACGAAGGTTGTCGCCTCGGCGTTCCACGCCGCGAATATCGTGCTCCATGCGTGCTTAGCCCATCCCGGCGCGCTAATGTTGTAATGGAGGTCTCCAGGTTTCAGACCAATCCAGTACATCGTTGTCAGATGGCCAACGGGGTAGCTACTATGAGTGTGCAGCACAAGTTTGGGTTTAGCCGTGGTTCCCGAAGTGAAGTATATCAAAAGTTCGTCTTCTGGAAAGAATCTCTGGTCAGAAGTGAACGCGGATGAAAACGCGCCTGTTTCGCTGTAGCTCAGCCAGCCTTCAAGCAGATCTTCAACGATGATTTTGCTTTTCAGAAGTTTTTCCGCGCCGCCCGCCTGCTCAACCCTTTCAGCAAGTTGCCTATCTGAGATTACGCACTTAATTTTTCCCCGTATTATTCTGTCCTCGATATCGCCCGACATGAGCAATGTGGAAGCGGGAATTATGGGGCATCCGACCTTCATGGCGCCTAGGAAAACCTCGAAAAGTTCAATGCGATTGGGCAGCAATAGAAGTATTCTGTCGCCTTTGCCTAGACCGATGCTCTTGAGGAAGTTGGCAACCTGGTTAGATCTCTCCCTAAGCCTTTGGAAACTGAGCTTCTCCTCCGCCCCTTCGTCGTCAACGAAAATCACAGCAGGATCAGTGCGTTCTTCCGCCATTATATCGAAGTAGTCTAGGGCCCAGTTGAACTCTTTCAGCCTTGGCCACTTGAAGTCTCTCTTGGCTTCCTCATAGTTTTGCACGGTTAACAGGAAATCTCTGGCCTCCAGAAACTCCCTTGTGCCGCTCATTAGAGATCCCCCACAGGTTTAGTGGACAGATTCTGAAGTGACCTAATATAACTTTCCGTTTGACTGGAGAAGATTATCCCTGAGTTTGAAACCTTTAAATTCGCCATCTGTTTGAAATGATTTAAATGTGGGCAATTCGCATTTTGATGGAAGGGCTTCATTATGAGTAAGCAAGATTTTAGAAGCATAATTGAAGAGCGCGTTAAAGAAGAACAAGAAGCCACTAAGCTCCTTCATGAGTCAATCAAAAAGACTAATAATCCTGTCATCAGACTTCTGCTTTACCAGATGGCGCTGGATTCGGCGAAGCATGAGCGCATGTTACAAGCGGTTCTTTCATTCCTAGATTCTCCTTCGTCGATGCCTTCATGTAAAGAAAGCGGGGAGTTTAACAAAATCATTGAAAAGCACATTGAAGTTGAGCGAGAAATGCTGCAAAACTTTGAGAAGATTGTGGATATGGCTGAGGATAAGCGGGTTAGATTCATTCTTGAGGATATAATCAGCGACGAGAAGAGGCATCACGCCGTAATCAAACGCGTTCATCAGCTCGTCTGCGAAGGCGAGAAGGTTAAAGACGAGAAATGGTGGGACTTCCTCTACAGATATTCGCGTTTGACCGGCTAAAATCTGCGAGCAGCGGGCGTTACCCATGAAGAAGCTTCAGTTGACGCCGCACTTGATCATGTGTCTAGTTGGCTTCAGCTACATAGCCTCTTCTTCGGTGATCGCACCTATCCTGTCGATTTACCTGAAAGACACTGTAAACATATCCATTGAAATGATTGGTTTGATTACTGCAATGTTCTTTATTGCTTCTGCATCGGCAAAACTGGCCTTAGGCGTTTTTGCAGGTGGCAAGAGAACAATTGCCTGTCTAGTCTTGGCTTTTGTTGTTTACTCTATCTGTCCCATGCTTTACCCTCTAACAGGAAGCGCCATTATGTTGCTTGTTGTGCGTGCCACCCAAGGCTTCGCGTACGCATTCATCGGAACAGCGGCTCTAATTTTGGCAGGCTTGACAATCTCGAGTGCTGAAAGAGATAAGGGTGTCGGCACTTACACAGCTTTCCTGAGCTTGGGCTACTTAGCCGGGCCCGGGATCACCACTTTCTCGGTTCCCCTATTCGGCGTTGCCAATACCTTCTACTTCGCTGGAATTGTGGGTTTCATAGGAATTTTTGCGTCAACTTTTCTTTACAGGAAGCTCTCTGCGATTGAGGAGAGCTGGCAAATCGTCGGCGTAGCCGTGGACAGAGAAGGCTTGATCAGTAAGGTGCCAGCTATTTTGCGCAATAAGATGTTTGCAATTGGACTCATTGGCAACTTCGCCTTCTTCCTCCTCTTCGGGGTGCTTTTGGCCTACTCCCCGCTTTATGTAAAGGAGAATCTTCACCTTGGCAATGAGCTTGTCTCTGCCTTTTTCATCTTGTATTACATGGCGTCCACCATCACGCGGCTCTCCGTAGGAAGAATTGTTGCAAGCAAGAAAATGGGGAAACAAGACCTTGTCACCTTAAGTACAGCGCTCGCGGCGGTATTCTCATTCTCCCTTGCCTTGGCCCCGAATAGCGTAGTTTTTGCTTGCTTCTTCGCTTTGATCGGCGCAGTTCAAGGCGTAATCTTTCCAGGAGGTTCAATGCTTATCGCAGAATCTATTCAGCCCTCCAGAAGCGTGCTTGCCAACTCGCTTTACATGATGGGAATAGACGTGGGCCAGGGCATAGCGCCGTTGATCACTGCGAGCATAGTTGTTCAATACGGATTAGCCTACGCTTTCATAACGTCAGCAGCAACAGCCACAGTAGCCACACTGTTGCTAGTAATGCTAAACATAAGCAGAAAAGGGCAAGGCGAAAGGGCTTCTAAAAAGTGAATGATGTTTTGCAGGAAGCGTCCAGAACTTAGAACAACATGTACTAAAGCATAGCAATATTAAATCACGTGAGAAATGGATTCATGGTGAAAAAATGGAATTGAGAAAGTACCGTGTTCCCTTAACTATTCTACTTCTGTCCGTTGTTGTTCTAGCAATGACAATAGCTTATACACAGCTAAACGCGAATCCAAGCAAGAATCCGAACGCCGCCTTTCCAACTGGGATTCCGTATGCCTTAGGAGCCCTTTCAGCCACTCAGATAGGCGATCAACAGTATAACACGCTCTCAGTGAGCGGTGCAGGAACGGCATCTATGCAAGCAGACGAAGCAACAGTCGTTCTGGGAGTGCAAAATGAGCACGAATCTGCCTCGGAGGCGGTCAGGCTCAACGCGGAAATGATGACCAAGGTTATCGCTGCAATAAAGGATTTAGGCATACCTGAGGACGACATGAAAACCGTTTCATACAGCGTCTATCCAGTTTACTCCCAGACAGACTACAACAAAGTCATCGGCTACAGAGTCGCCAACATGATTGAAGTAAAAACTACAGACATAAAACTGATAGGCAAAGTGATCGACGTAGCCTCGGAGCAAGGGGCAAACCAAATTCAAGGAGTCTCTTTTGGCCTGTCGGACAAAAATCAAAATGAGTTGAGGAGACAAGCATACCTAACAGCCTTGGACGATGCTGAACAAAAGGCAGAGCTAATCGCAGAGAAGCTCAAACTCAACATCACAGGCGTGTTATACGTCAGCGAAAGCAGCTATCAACCATACCAGCCATACTGGGACTACAGGTATGCAAACGCCCCTGAAGCAAAAACGCCAACGCCCATAATACAGGGAAAACTTAGCGTATCCGTATCGGTTCAAGTCATCTACTCCTTCGAATAGAACGCGAGCTACACTCTGGCAATACGCCAGCTCCATATCCCCCCATTTTTGTAAACTTCTTTTTTCCAACTGCTTCTAGTGGTCACCCATGGCAAAATGCGCGCTTACTCCCTAGTTCTGATTTATCTTGCCGATTTCCGTAACGCTTAGTCAGCCTTTGGCTTTGTGGAACTTCCACGTTTTCGTTCATAATGTCGGCGGGCTTTAATTCGATTGCCACAGTCTTTCATGTCACACCATCGACGACTACGGTTTCGACTCATGTCCAGGAACAGCCAAGCGCATCCTTTCGCTGCACATTTGCGGATTCGAGTTAGTTTGTTAGAAGTAAGCAGATCCGCTGCTGAACGTGCTATTGGCCATAGTGCCCGATCGAGGACCCCTCTCTTTTCAGGATAGTTCAAAGCGTAACCGTCAGTTGTCGGAATGATTCGTACTCTAGTCATTGCCTCACAAAGCTCCGTATTTAATATGTCAAGGTCCACGTCGTTCGGTGACTTGTGGCTTGCAATTGCCGAGAAGATTCTGTAGATGGCTTCTCGTAGAATGATGCCGCGTTGGAAGGCCGCTTTCGCTTCTTCAGTACGCAGTTTTGCTTCGTGAAAAAGGTTTCGAGCTTCGCTGTGGGTTAAGAGGTCTGCCTGTTGGCTCCAGGAAATTAGGTCGGAATAGCTATAGAGCCGTTCGTTTGGGCGGTCACCTTCGCGACAGCCCAAGGTGTTGGCAAAGTCTAGGCACAACCAGCCACCTACAAATTTGAAGTCGTGTGCATTTGTTTCAATCATGTGTTATCTAACCACCTAATATGTTTTCGGCGGTTATAAGCTTTATATATAACCTCCACAATCCATATTGGTGGTTATAATTATGTCGACCTTAACTGAAGACGTGAAGAAGAAAGCGCTTGAGGTTGGTTTCGTATCTGTTGGCGTTTCAAACCCAGGGAGGCTTCAAGGCTTGCCACATGGATGGGTCAGCACG
>Ga0315306_10000689_pt1 | contig 16208 bp, 20 predicted proteins | sample TDP1_MG_FD_203803 | JGI IMG/M metagenome (GOLD analysis project Ga0315306, IMG submission 203803) | Freshwater sediment microbial communities from Lake Towuti, South Sulawesi, Indonesia - TDP1 | ecosystem: Environmental > Aquatic > Freshwater > Lake > Sediment | place: Indonesia: South Sulawesi... | reverse complement strand
TCCCCTTTTGCGAAAGATGCGGACCTGGATACTTCATGGCGGACCACGGTGACCGCTACACCTGCGGACATTGTGGCTTTACGCGTTACAAGAGAGTCGAGACGAGCGAGTGACACAGGTTTAAATCCCCCAACACCTATAATTTCTTGAGGCTGACAGATGGTCCAAGTAAACGTCTTTATCTACAACATCTCCGCAGAGCGGCTCTGGGATATCGAAAAACCCATCCCCCCTGTTAAGGTATCAACAAACCTCAACGTAGTAGGAATAAATAAGAAGCCTAAAAGTATGTTGGAGGTCCCCTTCGTCTTTACGATCAACTATATGCCGCCAGTGGCTCAAATCAGCGTTAGAGGAAGAGCCTATATCAAAGGAGTGAAAGATGACCTTAAGAAGATTTACACCGCATACACGGAAAAGAAGCCTCCACCACCCATTGTTGTTCAGTCTATCTCTAACATCGCATTCCTAGAATCCGTGATTATCTCCCGAACCCTGAGGATTCCTCCGCCTATTCCCTTGCCACAAATTCCGTCAGTTGAGAAAAAGGAGATGCCTGAACCATCTTATCGAGCCTGATTTCTTCGTAATTGTCCTACCTTGTCAATCAAAGTTTTTAAGGAATGTTTCTGACTGAGATTTTCGAGTCAACGCAGTCTTTCAAACTGAAAAACTGGCTAATCGTTACTTCAATGGAACATACATTGAAGATCTTGATGCACCGATTCCTGGCGATCCGTGTTTAACTGGCTTATTTGTGATAGCGAACTCGCCGAGATAGTGACCAATCATTTCGGGAGTTATCTCCACCGAACTGAACTCCTTCCCATTGTGGACTAGCACAGTGACATCAACCATCTCTGGAAGAATTACCATGTCACGGGCATGTGTCTTAACGACTGCTTTCTCTCCTTCCTTCTGAGTCCCTCTTGCCCGTCGGATGTTTTCGAGGAGTATTCTCTGCTCTCTAGTGAGCCCACGTCTAAGGCTTCGACGCTGTCTTGATGGAAGTAAGTGGATGAAATCGTCCATGGACATTGCTTGAATTTCTTCGAACGTGTGCCCTCGATACATGAATTTCCTAGGCATTTTATCGCCTGCTTCTTCTGATTTTTCCGTGTTTATTAAACATTTCTAACAAGGATTCTGGTAACTCCGCCCGTACATGCTCTCTCTGCAAGGGACAGCCGTTGTATGAGTGCCCAATTCTAACTCTACGCTTGCTCTCAGTGCCGCTGTTCTTCCGTTCAGACTATGGTGCTCTTATGGAGCTACAGTAGACTCGGAACCCGTCGTTGTTTGTTTGCGCGGTTCTTATCTGTAGATTCTCTTTATTATTTCTAAAGCCAGAAGAGTAATCCATGTAGACGGTTTTTCTTTTTGCCCAAAGTCAAAATCAGACCAGACCTTGTGTATAGATTCAGGTGTGAACCTCCCCTCGTCGTCCCGTTTCGAGAGAAGCAGATCAACCATCTCCTCTCTTTGAAGCCTCTCTTTGGCAAATTCAAAGCTTGAAAGAACGTCCAAAAAATTTAGGATTCTGTAGTCGGTGAATGGATATTTCAATTTCTCCCAACCAGTTCCAATCTGGCTGTCATGGCCAGCATACTTTATTTTCCCTCTGTTTCTCCAGCATCCGAAAAGAAAATCAACTCCCTTCATAGCGAATTCGCTGTTTCGGAGTTTAGGATTCTGGGCTAATGCCGCAAGCACAAACATTGTAGCCATGGCACAACTCGGCTCTTCCTCCCTGGGTCCGCCAATCTGTCCAGTATTCTTACACCAGAATCCACCGTCTAACCGTTGTCTTCGAACGAGCCAGTCATAAGCCTTCTGCAGTCTTAAGTCTTGTAGAAGCCAAAGCTTTGCCAAAGCCTCAGTAAGGATTGCAGTATGGCAATCGGAAGGTTTTGTTGGAGGGTCCCAGCCGAAGCCGCCAGATTGGAGTTGGGTGCTGAACACGTATTCGCAAGCTCTTGCAACTCGTCTATCCTCTATTGTAAACCCGAAGTCTACCAACATCGGAAGTATCCAGAAAGTAGTGTCTTTCTTAGGCCACCACGTGTGAATATCCTTCGGCTTTCCCCAATAGCCATCCTCATTCAGACCTTCAGAAATCTTCTTTATTAATGAGTGTCTCGCAATCGCTGATCTCGCTGCCGCCACTGAATTATCCTTCTCACTTTTGTCTAGAAGCCATGTCAACGTACGATAAACAACCCAAGGTTCTCCATCCAGCAACCACCGCAAAAGGTCTTTGTTTAACAACGTTCTCCAATTCACACTAATCCCTTATCGTAGGTAGTCTTGACTACTTGACGCTTAACTGACTTGTAGGTATGGGGCTCACAGGCGGTAAGGCTCGATGCCTTGTGTCCACGTTAAATCTATTTCTTGAATGTCTCTATGGTGAACTCATTTCCATCTGGGTCAACGAGCGTCGCTGCTCGGGCACCCCAATGCTTGTCTTTTGGCTCGGAAACGAATTTGACCCCTTTCGCCCTAAGTTCTCGGTAGGCTTTGTCAATATCATCGACGAGCAGAAAGATTTCCATCTTTCCACCGGGTTTAAAGCCGAACTGTACTCCTCCAACGTCGAACTCCACATAGGTGGGCCATTCGCCAGTCTTCTTGAGGCCGAGAACGTTCTCGTAAAAGGCGGCAGTTTTCTTTAAATCCGACACAGGAAAGGAAATATGATATAGCTTCTTAATCACGCTTACTCATCTCCATCCGATATTTAGAGTAACATTTATGATCATATAGTTATTGTGGTGCATCCTACACCACTAGGACATCGGCAACTGGTTGGAGCTGCAACTAATTCCTAGCGAAGGAGAGGGAGTTGAGTCTTTAGAAAGCGTAATGACTTAACGTAGGCTCACAATGTGAGGCCGTAGTGGGCCCTCAAGGCGTTACAAATGAGTGGTGCAAATCTCCAGCTCAACCATTTCCACCTTTCAAGAACCCCATAAGTTTTGGCATCAGCTCGGTGCCCCGTTTCAAGATGCCTAAGCTTCCTCCTCTACACCCTCTCTCAGAGAACTTCTCGACACTGTTACCCCTAATTCTGTCGCCAGCAATCAGCACAGGAACAGGGTCGTCGCTGTGGGTCTTAAGCTTGCAGGGCGTTGAGTGATCTGCGGTTACGCAGATGATACAACTCTCTAAGTCTATTTTGTTTAGGAGGTCTCCGAAGAAGAACTCGTCAATTCCGGCGATAATTTGCTTTTTAAGATGTGGCTTTCCGTCATGGCCTGGCTCGTCTGGGCCTTTGATGTGTATGTAGAAGCAGTCGAACGAAGGCAGATGCTGAAGCAGTTTAATTGATCTCAGCGTGCAGTCTTTTCTTATGTTTTGGGTTGGAAAGGGGATGTCTATCAATTTCAGGTTCGCCGCCTTGGCTATGCCTCTTTCAATGGGCATGTCAGCGAGACAAGCGAAGCTCACATTGTATTTCTCGTCGATCTTGAATAACTTTGGTAGGCTGCTGCCCGCGTCTCTAGTGAGTATCAGATTTGCGCTTAACTTTCCCTCTTTGGTCCTCTTCTTGTTTATCTCGTGACCCTTAAGGACAGCATGACTCTTCCTGACGAATTCGTTTACAAGCCTAGCCGATATCCTCGCCTCCTCAGTTTCGTTCAGCGGTTTACATTCCTCGAGGACCATTTCAACTTCGGTCTTGGCTACTCCTAAGCCTTCGACTCTGGAGTATGCTGGGTCTGTGTTTGTGATTTCCCCTGATAGTGACCCAAGTTCCCTGCGTATGACCAGTGCTGCTCTGTGTCCAGTTGTGTTTTTGAACTCAAAATCTGCTGCGCACGATTCCAGTGTTACTTTTTCGTTTATGGTTTGAGACAGTTTCTCAGCCTCTTCCGTGGTTATGTCTCTGCCTGCTCTCCTATCCAAAATTCCTTTTCCCTCTCCTAATGTTGCGAAGTTGCATCTTAGGGCGAGGTCGCCATCAGCCATTGTTAGGCCTGCGCCGTACGCTTCCAAGGGTCCTCGACGAGCCTTATATTTGAAAGGGTCGTATCCCAAGATTGAGAGGACGGCTACGTCGCTTTCTGGGGCTATCCCCTTCCTCACTGGGTACATTAGGCCTGTCTTTCCCTTCTCGGCGAGGGAATCCATGTTTGGCGTTTCTGCTGCTTCGAGTGGAGTCTTATTCTCAAGTTCTTCGATTGGCAGGTCTCCCATACCGTCCATGACGATAAGGATTAGCTTCAAATGTCTCAACCTTCATTCTCAATTAGCAGTAGTGTTACAAAAGTTTAATGTGTAAGTATCAGAGTATCTCGTTTACGTAAGGAAAACATTAATGTTTCCATTCAACGAAAGCAGTTGACGAAGGCGTAATCCCATGGAAGAAGATGAAAAACTCGAGAGTATAAGGGAGAAGAAGCGGAGGCAACTGATGAAAAAAGCCGCCGAAACCCAGGAGAAAGAGGAATCAACTCTGAGTAGACCCATTGAGGTGACTGACGCATCATTCAAAGGAATTATCCAAAATAATTCACTTGTTGTTGTTGACTGTTGGGCGCCTTGGTGTGCTCCCTGCCAGATAGTTGCGCCAGTCGTAGAGGAGCTTGCCCGAGATTACGCTGGAAGGATCCTGTTTGGCAAACTGAACGTGGATGAGAACATTGAGGTGGCCATGCAGTATCAGATAATGGGCATCCCAACGCTGTTGGTTTTCAAGGATGGGAAGCTGATAGATAGGGTCGTCGGCGCGATGCCGCGAGAGATGTTAGAGCGAAAAATAACACCTTATCTTTAGTGTGCTGAAGCGCGCATAGCCAAATGATTTTCGAAACTCAACCCAGCTAGTAAAGGTATATATTCCCCCCTGTTGCTTGAAGCTCTCTAAGTAAGCATGGAATGATGCGGTATTGTAGGGGCGTCGGTTGTGGTCGAGGACGCGATTGTTGACAAGATTTCGAGATTGAAGAAGGAGAAGAACGCTATAATTTTGGCGCACAATTATCAGCGAGGCGAGATTCAGGACATAGCCAACTATGTGGGTGACAGCATCGAGTTGTGCAGGAGGGCAATGGAAGAAAAAGAGGCGAGGATGATAGTGTTTTCGGCTGTTGATTTCATGGTTGAATCAGCCGCCATCTTGAATCCCGACAAAAAAGTTTCTATCCCAAGCCTAGGCGCCAAGTGTCCAATGGCCCGTATGCTTCCCGCCGAGGAAGTTAGACTTTGGAAGAAGAAAAATCCTAAAGTGCCTGTTGTGCTCTACGTCAACACTCTAGCTGAGGCAAAGGCTGAATGCGACATCTGCTGCACTTCAGCGAATGCTGCGAAAGTTGTGAACAGTCTAGACGCTGATACGGTGCTCTTTGGCCCAGACGAAAACCTTGCGTGGAATATTCAACAAAAAACTGGGAAGAAAGTTATTCCAATTCCTGAGGGCGGTTTTTGTCCAACCCACCTGCTCTTCCTAAAAGAAGATATTCTGCTTTTGAAGGAGGAGCATCCAGACGCCGTTATCGCTGTGCATCCGGAATGCACTTCTGATGTTCAATCCATAGCCAACTTTGTTGGAAGCACCTCCCAGATGTGTAGGTATGTCAGAGAGTCTTCTGCAAAGAAATATATAATCGGAACAGAAGTTGGAATCATCCACCGTATGAAGAAGGAGAATCCTGGAAAGGAGTTTATACCAGCCTATGATGGAGCCATCTGCCCAAACATGAAGCTGAACACTCTGGAACGACTGTATCTATCTCTAAAAGAAGAGAAACATCCTATAGTGGTTCCCGATGCTGTAGCTAGAAGGGCGCGAAGAGCGCTAGAAGAGATGTTCGTGATTCTGGACACATAAGTATTCATACAACCTTCTCGTCAATTTCAACATTCGAGGGGTGCGTACGCAGGTACGCATCTAGGTCTTCAGTATGAGGCAAGTGGGTCACAAATAAGCTGGGGTCTGATTATGTGTTGTATGGGAACTAGAAATTAATACTGCAAAATGGCATCAAGGCTTGGAAGAATGATAGGTTGGGAAATGTCTCAGCTAATTGATCAAGAGACTATGGATAGCTTGACTTGTTTCACTCCCCTCTTTGTTTTCAACTCTTGGGCAAGTTTTCCAATCTTTTCTGCTTCGCCCCTCACTGCTATTGTCTCGAGGCAGTCTCGCTCGCTTAGGTGAACGTGCATCGAAGAGTAAATCATCTCAGCGTAGTTATGCTGAGCATCGATGAGAGCCTCATCAAGGCCCCTCGCCTCATGATCATAGAGCATCACTAAGACGGCGACTCTCTTCCCCTTCTCCTCCTTGAGCCACTTATGTTCGCTAACAAGAGTTCTCACAGAGTCTTGAATCGCCTTCGACCTGCTCTCATAACCCATCTCTTGGGACACCTCATCTAGCTCTCTCAGCAGGTCAGGTGGAAAAGTAACGCCAACACGGACGATTTTGGTCATATCGTTTTCACCCAAAAGATGGTTGGCGTGTCACAATAAAGCTTTTATGAAGATAGTAATGGCTTTTGTAAGAAAAGTGTTACCAAGGACTTTGATTCAACACAAAGATGTGGCTGTGATAGTCATGTATATGCATTAGGTTGTTCCTGAATTTTTTTCTGCACGTTAAACGAATTGGTGAGATGTTCACTATCCTTCTTATCAATCATTTGCCGCGTCGTCTGCCAAAGATCAAAACTGAAAAGAAGAGATGATTCAAGGCTCAGTTAGAGAGTCTAAGAGATTCAACAAGGTTTATAGGAATAAGCCTTTTCATAACGCATAACAGGCGTTGGGTGAATTGAAGTGTGTGAGTTCACTGTATTATTAAAGGGAAATAAAGTCTTTGAAGACGTAACCTATGCGAAGGAAGAAGGAAGCAAGGTGATACTGAGAGATGTGCTGGGGAACTCTAAGATACTTGAGAACTGCAGGATCACAGAGATAGATGTTGGTTCAGAGCGTCTAGTCTTGTCCCCTATCAAAGCCCCCTGATCAGTCTGTGCTAGAAAGCCTATGGCTATGATACACACGCTCAAGTGCATATACGCTAACATCTGCTTTTAACCGAAAAAATAAATTGCACCTTAAAGACCTAAAGCCGATTATGGGACTTACGTATTTATAATGGTTTGTAACCTTTATCATTTTACCTTGCGTGATGATCTGGATATTTTGGTTTAGACTTCTTAGAAATTACGAGAAAACATTCTTGTGCGTTATGGTGGTATCATTCGCGGTTGCGATGCCATGGGATTATCTGTCAATTAAGGATGAAATCTAGTTTTTTCCACAAGAGTCCATCTTGGATATTTAGTTTTTTGGAATTCCCTTTGAAGAATATCTATACTATTTTTGTGTGTCTTATATGATTGCCTGTATAACGATAATATTAAAAAGTAAGGTAAAAACATGATATTCTTGTTTTACATGCTCATCTCCTCTTCTGCGCGCGCATGACATAAAACTTATCTATGCTATTATCAGAAGTAGTTGTCTTTTGCGTACGGTAGGGGACTACTACTTCTAATCTGGAAAGACGGCGTATACCGCACTAGGAATAATGAGGCCCAAGCGCTGGGGTGGGCTTTGGATACTTCTACGAGAAAGATGGTCTGTTTTACTTAAGAAAACGTAAATAATAACCTGCGACTTAACCAAAACGGTGAAGATCGAGTGAAGGTGGCGGTTTCAGGGAAAGGTGGGGTTGGCAAAACCCTGATCGCAGGGGTTCTCGCCGAGTTTCTTGTTAGAAAAGGGTTCAAGGTTCTGGCCATAGACGCCGATCCGGCGCCTAATCTGGCCTTGACGTTGGGCATTCCACGCGAAGAAGCGAATAAGATCGTTCCAATATCTGAAAACAGAGAGTTGATAGAGTCTAAGACCAAAACTGGCTTCGGCGGGGTGTATCGCCTCTCCTTCACCGTCGACGACATCATTGAGAAATTCGCTGTGAAATCTCCATATGGCGTGAACTTGCTTGTTATGGGCACAGTCAGATCGGCAGGTGAAGGCTGCACTTGTCCCGCGAACGCAGTGATCAGGGCGCTTCTTCAACATCTGTTCGTTGCTCGGGATGAAGCCGTTGTTATGGACATGGAGGCTGGAGTGGAGCATATGGGCAGGGGAACAGCGAGGCATGTCGACATGATGCTGATAGTTGCTGACCCTGGCATGAAATCATTGGAGACGGTAAAAAAGATTTACGGACTAGCAAGGGAGGCTGGCATCAAGGAAGCTTTCTTGGTTGGAAACAAGGTTGCGGAAAAGAGGGGAGAGGAGTCGATTAGGGAATTCGCGACTAGTAACAGAATTCCCTTACTTGGTTTGATACCGTATGATGATGTGTTGTTGAAGGCAGACATGCTTGGAGAGACGCCCCTCAAATACGCTGACAATTCAAAGAGCTTAGCAACCATCCATAGACTGGGCGAAAGATTAGTAGAGGAAGTGGCTCCATAGAGATTCTTAAATAACTCTAGTGTGTAAGATTGCTGATCTGAGGGAGGAATGGATTTATGGACCCGTCGGAAAAGAGGGTTATAGGTTCCCTCCTGCTCTTGTCAGGCTTGACTTTTCTTGCGGTGGGCTTCTACACGGGGCAGTTAAATTATATAGTGGATATCATGAAGAAGATATTCGAGGCGGCTGTTGCAGGCGCCCCCTGAACCCGAATTGCTGATCATTTACCCTTCACTCTTATATTCTATGTCTAAAATGAGATAGAGTAAATTTAGCTGTGGAGGGGGAATATGCCTCTTATCAAAAGCGGAGAAGCCGAGAGAGATGCGGTTCTTCAGGTTGCAGGGTTGATGCTGGTTTCAGCTAGGACCGCCCCCAAGTCTGGCGGTGTAGACGACATCTTGACAGCGATTGTTTATGGAAAGGAGAAGGAGTCCTTGGTTGCGGAAATGCAGAGAATCGCCGAGGAAAGGGATATCAGTGGTTTTAGGCGCGATGCCGAGAATGTGCGGGATTCTGAGGCTGTTGTGCTTATTGGCGTGCGGGGGACGAACAGTTTTGAACTTGATTGTGGAGCCTGTGGCTACGCTGACTGCGAAGAGTTTGAGAGGGCAGAGAAGAAGGCTGGAAGAGACTTTACGGGAGCTACATGCCTCTTTAAGGCGCTCGATCTCGGGATAGCTTTGGGTTCTGCGGTGAAGACAGCTAGTAAATTGAATGTTGACAATCGGATAATGTATCGGATCGGCGCTGCTGCTAGGCGGTTGAAGATGTTGCCAGAGGCAAGTGTTATAATGGGGATTCCGTTGTCTGCAAGTGGCAAGAGCATATACTTCGACCGCCCTAAGCAGAAGTAGCATTCGGAAAATCACACATGCACAAAGCCTAGACCGGGTCTACTATACGATCCAAATAGGGTTCAAAGAGGACGCCCACGAATCGACAGAGCTTTATGGGCTACCGATTGTCCAAGCCGTGTCCTGCGTCCCAATCACCTGTCCTTTGTTCAAGGATTTTCAGCATAGCACTTGAGATTATGACTTGTGTTATTAGGTAGATTATTGAGGGCAGAGCTGCGATAGGAGACATATATGCGAGGGCTAGAGCCATAGCTACGGAGTTGTTCCTAGAACCAGTAGCGTAGGTCAAGGCGATTGACTGCCTTAGACTTCTCTTGAACAGAGAGCGAGACACAGAATAGCTTAGAAAGAAGCTTAACAGACATTGGATGACAGTTGCAAGTGTTAACATGGGTAGAAAGCCTTTATTCCCTTCGCCAAAAAGAAGCGGAAAAACGGTCGCTCCCACTATTGCTCCGAGAATTATAGCAGCCACAGACGACGCAGAAAAGAAAACTGGGTTGAAAGCCTCTAGATTCGCCTTGATCTTGGATTTCAGACCCGCCACGAGAACGATTGGGACAATGATCATGAAGACGAGATCAGTTGCCATCTGCAACACATCTAATTCAACGTATGTTCCAACATAAATCGCCATCACAAGAGGTGTTAGAAAAACACTGAGCACCAGGGAAGACACTAACAAACTGAGAGCTAATGTAACTTCGCCTTTAGCCAGTCCAGTCCAGATCCCCACAGCCCAAGGGCAAGGCGTTGAAGCTACTAGAATGAGACCTGCCGCAACATCGAAGCTCTCTGAGAGAAGGCTTAAGGACAACACGTAGCTAAGAAGTGGCATAAGTCCAAACATAAGCGTCAAGCCCAGCAGCAAACTCGAAGGCTCTCGAAGAATCCCTTGAAAGTCTTTCCTGCTGCAGGTTAGAGCCAAAAAACCAGTCATCGTCGCTATTAGATATGGCACAAGAAACTTGAGAGACGGCCCTAATCGAGGGAAAAGCCCACCTAGCGCTATGGAAACCAAAATCAAGTATTTGTAGTATTGGTTGATTTTCGTAGCGAAGCTAATGATGTTTTTCTTGAACTCCAATTTCCCTTCTCAAATGTTATTTTCAGTATCTTCGTCGGTTAAAGTGTTTGTTCTAACTGAAGTTACACCTATTCACCACTGACCATGTTTTGAGAACGTCGCAAGACTAAAAATGGGAGACAGAGATGTTGGCGACAAGCCTAACCTCTAAGAGCAAACTAATCATAAGCCTCGATGACAAACTGAATGAAAAACTTCTCTATTATGTGCGCTTCGTCTTTAGGAGTTCCTCAAACAGACTGACAATTTTTGGATTGGCCCTCATAACATCCATGGAAGTGACTATTCCTACAAGCTTTTCATTTTCTACGACAGGCAGTTTCTTAATCTTCCTATTTGCCATCAGCCTTGCAGCCTCCTCAATACTGACATCGCCGCTGACAGTGACCAGTTTTGTGGACATTATGTCCTTAGCCTTAATCACACTTGGATCTAAGAAGGGCTCCAATATCCTTCGCAGGATGTCTCTCTCAGTTATGATTCCTATGGGCCTGTCTTCCTCAACAACCACTATGGAGCCTATTCCAAACTTGTTCATTTTCTGAACCACATCCTTGACAGTAGAGAAGGGTCTAACCGTTTTCACATCAGTGGTCATGACATCTCTCACGAGGAGAATTCCAGACATTGTGATTTCCTCAACCCTATAGTTTTTGAACATCTGACATTTTATTCTTACTTAACATATGAAGCTAGCCAGCTTGCGCTTTCTCGTACATCTTCTCCAGCGTCCACCTGATGCTTGATTTGAGTTCTCTAGACCTCTCAGGCCCGACATTCCTTATGGTTATGTCCTGTATCTCGTCTCCCTCACGGGAGATGTTGAAGGAGAGTATCTCCTCTGGAGTGATCTCGCCACTCTCTGCAGCCTCCCGATCCCTCTCCTGCATCTTCGCCAAGACTCTCTCCACAAGGAAAGCCATGAAGGGTGGGGTATTGACGTTGAAGCTCTGATCCTCAGCTGGCACAATTCGCATAGAATCCTCTGTGATATACAAGTTAGCGAGGAGTTTGCCGCCCACAGTCTTCAGAGGCACAACCCTCTCATACTCCTCGGCGGGAATTGGAGGCTTCTCCACAGTGGCTGTAGGCGGCTTCAAAACCTTCGCCTTTCTAAAACCCCTCTCCAACAACGACGCATCAACGTACTCAAGTAAGGCTCGCAACCCGTCCAGCTCGGTCTCCGCCTCTTTCACACGCTTTTCCAATAAAGCTTTGAACTCAGCCAGCCTCTTCACCTTCTCGCCTTCCCCTTCTTCAACCATCCCCTTTACGCCCCTGAATACAACGATTCTATACCCTTATCAAAGCTTCCTGTAAGCTATTTAAGGAATAGGCTGTTTCTGTGTGAGAGGAGATGTACGACTTCAACCTTCTAGTTTCGTGTTTGTGGGGAGCCTACGGAAGAGCGAGAGAAGAAGTCTTGCAGATTCTGAGGAAGCTAGGCGACGATAAGCCCTTCGTGAAGTGCACAGCTGCGATGGGGATCATCGGCGTAAGAACCCAAATAGATTCGCGAGGAGTCACCCAGAGACTGCGTGAGCTCTTTGAGGAAGACCCCTTTATAGTTCAACACACGCTTAAGTGGGTGCCAGTAGACCTCTGGACACGCTCCACACTGGACTCGATGAAAGAGGGGATCACACAACTCAAAGACAGAATCCATGCGGGAGAGAGATGGCGCATGACGGTAGAGAAGCGCCGATACACACATTACCACAAGATCGAAATCATAAGAGAATTAGCCGACCTAATAGACGAAGAGGTTGACCTTGAGAATCCAGATAAAATCCTCCGCATCGACATAATAGGAAAGTACGCAGGCATATCAGTATTAGCCCCTCAGGACATCTTCTCAGTGGCAAAACCCTACGCCTAATGCTTTACGAATCCCTGAACAACCGAGTTTGCCGCAATCTTAATTTTGGGCCAGATTCTAGACCCCTCATTAAGTCTCACAGAGTTGCCAATTTCGCAACCAGCACCAACAATAGACATCTCATCGATCTTAACATCTGAACCTATCTTACATTTCTCCGCAACAATGCAGTGATTTAGATATGAACCTCCACCCATCTGAGTCTCTTCATAAATTAGAGAATCAGCCACTCTTGCTCCTTCACCAATTCTCACACTTGATCCAAGTACAGAGTTTGCGGCAACTCTAGAGTTACGCCCAATGAGACAATCGTCCCCTATCACCACTGGACCCGATATCTCAGCTCCACGCTCTATCCTAGTTCCTTCTCCAATCCCAACTGGGCCCCTAATCGAAGCCTCGTTGACTTCAGCATTCCCTACCAGATTCTCACCCCCCAGCTTGCTTAAGACCCACCGAACCGCCCTCATATAATTCTCAGGGACCCCTATATCAACCCAAAATCCACTGGCGCGGTACCCGTAGATCTTCTCACTAGAATCCATCAGTTTCGGAAAGACATCTTTGGCGAAATCATACTCAACGCCGCTGGGTATGTAATCTAATACCTCTGGTTCCAAAATATATAGGCCAATGCTGGCGAGATCACTGAAAAACTCTTCTTGGCGAGGCTTTTCCTTGAATCTGAGGATTCTGTTGTCTAAGTCTAACTGGGCGATCCCGAATTGATGGGGTCTTTCAACTGGGAGTAGGGCTATTGTAGCAACTCCACCCATCTCCCTGTGAAAGTTTAGTATATGTCTGAATTTTATTTCTGTGATGTTGTCCCCCTGGATGACAGCAAAGGTTTCGTTCAGATATTTCTCGCTGTTCTTCACAGAGCCAGCAGTGCCGAAGGGTTTCTCTTCTTCAGGAAAGTCTAACCTGACTCCAAAGTCTGAGCCGTCGCCGAAGTATTCTATGATTTTCTCCCTGAAGTAATTCGTGGTAACCACCACATCATTGAATCCCTCGCTGGCTACGGACTCTATAATAGATTGAAGAACTGGCTTACCAGCCAGGGGTAGCATGGCTTTGGGCTTAGTGTAGGTGAGAGGTCTGAGTCGAGTTCCGTAGCCACCCGCCAGTACAACTACTTTCACGTCGACCATCATTAATAATTAACATCACTCAGAAATATAAGAAGAAGCGTCCGTGCGGTTACTCGTTAGAGATGTGAATCTAGTCGCCAAACGTCTCGTGCGCTGGCTTAAGCTCAATTCCGCATCTGTCCATCAAGAAATTTTCAAACTCTCGGAAGACGGGGCTCTCTGTCTTGTTTAACTTTACACAGAGAGGTTTACCCTCATACGCCCAACTCAAGTCGTATATTGCGGTTCTTCTAGACAGTTCGGCATTATTTGCGACCCTCTGTACTAGTTCTTCTGGTGGAGTTCGTGGAAACAACCAGGCTGTGTATGAGACGTCCACAACCTTGTAGGAAAGGCCCTGCCGAATAGCACACTTTCGGTTTAGGGCAACCTTTTCAAATGTTGATGGATGGATTGTTCGAATCCAAAGGAAGTTATGATAATCGTCATTGGTCTTAATCCAGTCTTCATGTTCAGAGGTTTTCCAACCCCTCGATTGACACCATTCCTTAAAGTGCTTGAGAAGTTCCCACACCTTTGGAATAGACAAAACACTACTCATTGATCGCACCGATTAACTAATCATATAGAGGTTTGTTCTATCCCGACTGATTTAAAGTTAATGGACAAAAATATTGCAAAAAATATAGACAACGGGGCAATTTATTGAAGGAATGTCGAGAAATGACGCGGTTTCCCTACAATTTTCCGAACTATTCTTTCCATGAAAATTAAGAATCTCAAGCATTTTCCTGACAGCAAAGAATATTAATTGTAGGCAGTTTCCTTTTATTCAATCTCTCTCCCTCAAGGTCAAGACTATGAAGATAAAAGACGGAGCAGTGATTCTGGACGAGTTAGATTGGAAAATCCTTCAGGCTCTGCAGGAAAATGCCAAGTGGACCTATAAGGAAATCGGGCGTCTCTTAGGCGTGGCACATTCAACCATTTACGACCGCATTGGAAAGATGGAGAAAAGTGGCGTCATCAAAAGATACACCGCAATCTTAGACCTTGAGAAGGCTGGAGTTAAATATGTCACGGCGATCATGACTATATTTACAGATCCGAAGGAAAGCGAAAACGTGGCAAAGAGATTATCAGAGCTAGAAGAGGTTTTGGAGGTCTCAACATCTCTCTCTGAAGAACTGATGATACTAGCTAAGGTGGTCGCTGAAGATCAGGAGAAGCTCCATTCATTCATCGCTCAATCAGTTGCGCCTCTTCAAGGCGTACTAAGGATTCGAACCTCCATTGTCACAAGAAAGTATAAAGAAGAGGAAGGCGTAAAGAACTTTGTCTGGTCAAGAGAGGATTAGGTTACCAAAAACGGAAAACAGGGAAGAGTATTTAAAATGAACTCGCCATCACTAGGAAGTGGGGGACTTTAAATGGTGATAACCTCATCTACATCCAGAATTCTGAGGAAAGTCCCAAGAGAGAACGCTTTCTACTTCTTCACCTCCATAGGGAACTATACTGGAGAGAGCGCTCCTTCTCTCGAAGTGTTTCTGGAGAAGATTAAAGAAATCGATGCTAAATCGTTGGAGTTTCATTTGTATAGAGGTGATTTTGAGAGATGGATAGCAGGAACCCTAGGGGATGACGAACTAGCCGGGAACATTCGGGATCTTAAGACTATGACCCCGATGGGAGATGCTTTGCGAGATCAACTCTATTTCGTTGTTTCAAAACGGTATAGCAAACTTAGGGAATATGCTAGGTAGCAAACTCTGCTATTGAGTGCGGGCACTGTAGATTTCTTCAGTTAGGATTTTAACAATCTTCTTTCCAGCTGACCCGTCTCCATAGGGTGAGGATTGTGGAAGTTTCGTTTTTTGATCGATGGCAAGTTCCATTGCTTTTAGTATTTTCTCTGTTTCTACGCCTACTACCTCGGCGAATCCAGCTTCCACTGCTTCTGGTCTTTCTGTTGAGAGTCGAAGCACTAGGACTGGCTTTTGTATTTGGGGGGCTGTTGCCTCTTCTTGTATTCCTCCTGAGTCCGTTAGTATCATTTCGCAGTTTTTCATGAGGATCAGGAAGTCAAAGTAGCCCAAAGGGGGCAGAATCTGTATGTTTTCTGAGGAGAATAGTTTATTCCACATTCTTTGTTGATGTAACCGTTTTCTGGTTCTTGGATGAACTGGGTAAACGATTGGTAAAGGTGCTTGAACGAAGGCTTGCACAAGACTTTTCAGTACCGTGGGGTCGTCGACATTCTCTTCTCGGTGGGCTGTCACGAGCGCGAACTCATCGAATCGTACCTTGTCAAGGATTTTTGATTCTCTCCCAGCTATGGGAAGATGTTGACACACAGCGTCAATGACGGTGTTGCCAGTCACATAGACGTTGCCCCAGACGTTCTCGTTTTCCAGGTTTTTTCTAGCGGTGTCTGTGGGTGCGAAGAGGTATGCGGATATGTGATCTACAAGTCGCCGGTTATATTCTTCAGGCATGTGGAGGTCGAAGCTTCTTAGTCCAGCTTCTACATGTCCCACCGGGATGTTAAGTTTTATCGTTGCCAGTGCCGAGGCCAAGACTCCGTTTGTGTCCCCTTCTACGAGCAACAGCTTTGGCTCGGTCTTCTTTACGACTTTCTCGATGATAGATAGGATTTTTCCTGTCTGTAGCCCAGGAGAGAAAGCTTTTACTTTGAAGCCGTAGTCTGGTTTGGGCAGTTCTAGTTCTTCAATGAATTGTTGGGACATCTCATAGTCGTAGTGTTGCCCACAGTGGACGAGAAGGTAGGGTAACGAACTTTCTTCTAAAGCTCTCACTATGGGCGCCATCTTAACGATCTCAGGTCTGGT